>Ga0209024_1000112_pt1 | contig 156538 bp, 142 predicted proteins | sample AutmiccommunBRH5_FD_187380 | JGI IMG/M metagenome (GOLD analysis project Ga0209024, IMG submission 187380) | Deep subsurface microbial communities from Mt. Terri, Switzerland - Autotrophic microbial communities BRH/5 (SPAdes) (version 2) | ecosystem: Environmental > Aquatic > Deep subsurface >...
ACAGGGCGGCTACCAGCTTCGCCACATACGCCGGATCCGTATCACTGCCAAAGCGCAGGGAAACCGGCCCCACCGACACAGTCAGGATGGACGGAGATGCCACGGGCTTCAGCTGTGGCACCGCGCGTACAAACCGATCAGACTTGCCCGGCCCCATGGCGCCGCCCTTCGCCTTGGCGGCACGGGATTTTTGCAGGCTGAAATACTTGGCGCAGACGTTGTTCTGGCGACAGAACTCCGTCTGGGTCAGGCCACTGCTTGCATGTGCCTCAAGCAATGCAGGCCAGTTGTATTTGCGGGACATGGTAAACCTCACAATGAGCGGAAATCGTGAGGCTATCGGGTAATCGGCAGCCCGTGCAGGGTGGGGCTGGATTGGCGCTTACCATGGGAATGCTAAGAACAGCACAGTAAGTTAAAAGGGTCTGGAAGCCTGAACGCACAGGTCGCTAAGCCGGCCAAGGGCCTCGAATCTGAGACTGACTCAGGCAGCTTTCCTGCGCCTGGTCAACGTGACTGCTGAGCTGGGGCTGGACTTGGTGCTCGTTCATCAGTATTTTGTCGATGTGTTGAGCGCTTGGTAAATCGGGAGTTTTCGATGCCATAGCCACTCAATGAAACCCCAAACATCGACCTCTGGGGGCAACATTGGGGGCAACCTAAAAATTTAACTGATAATTCCTTTTGTTAATCAAATAGATAAGTTTTCCTTTAAAGTCCCTCCTGGGCACCATAAGCTCATAAACTGCAGTCCCGTGCAGGTGGCATCGGCCCGGCAATGTCGTTCTCATCAGCGCCTGCTTTGTGTATGAAGGAATGTCTATGCGTAACCTGATTCCGCTGTTGTTTTTTTCTGTGCTGCTGTACAGCCACAGCGCGGCGGCCATGACGATTGCCGAAGCATTTGATAGAGCCGTGCAGCATGATCCGGCGATCCCCCAGTCGCTGGCCATTTATCAGGCTGAGCGTTCACGCTCCGGCGCGGTGTCCGGCCAGCGTTTGCCATCATTGAATGCTTATGCCCAGGCTTATCGGGGGCGCAGTGAGTTCGACAGCAACCTGTTTCCGACCCCGGATGATGCCAGCTACGGCAATCAGTACACCTACGGTGCCGAGTTGCGACAGCCGCTGTTTCGGCGCGACTGGTTGGCCTTGGGGCGGCAGGCCGATGCGCTGGATCAGCAGGCCGAGGTAAACAAGGAAGATCGTATTCAGCGCTTGGTGCTGCGCCTGGCGGATCGCTATTTCGGGGTGCTGCTGGAAATCGAGAATCTGGAAACGGCGACCTCCGAACGCGAGGCGCTGGCGAAAGCACTTGAGGATACCCGCAATCGCCATGATGCCGGTGTTGTTGCCGAAACCGACCTGCGCGAATCCCAGGCTCGCTTTGATCTGGCCCGCGCCAGAGCCATGCGTGCAGAAGTGGCGTTGAATTCTGCCCAGGCCGCGCTGCATGAAGTTACCAATAATGGCCGGGCGGTATTGCCGCGTCTGCGCGCCGATGCGGTGTTGCCGGCACTGGATCCGGTATCCGAGGAAGAGTGGGTGGCGCTGGCTCGCGAGCGCAGCCTGGTGTTACAGCGCGCCAGAGAAAATGTCACGGTAGCCAAGGCGCAGCGCAGCACCAGCCGCTCGGCCTATTCGCCGACACTGGATGCAGTGGCGCGCTACCGTCAGGACGACACCACCGATTTTGCCGATGGCCAGGAGCGCACTGACATGCAAGTGGGCGTCGAGCTGAATATTCCGCTGGTGAACGGCGGTATTTCGCGTGCCCGCAGCCGCGAGGCCTCCTACATGTATGAGGCGGCGCGGGCTGAGCTTGCACGACTGGATCTCGAAACCGAACGCCGCATCCGTCAGCTCTACAGCGAAGTGGAGGCCGATCGACTGCAGGCCGATGCGCTCGGGGTGGCGGTGGAGTCTGCCGTGCTGGCGCGCGAGGCTACCGGGAATGGCTATCAGGCCGGTACCCGGACCATTCTTGATGTCCTGGATGCGGAGAGCCGGCTGGCCGATGCCCAGCGCAACTACGCCGGCGCCCGGTACGGTTTTCTGGTCAGCCTGCTGAATCTCCGTTACGAGGCCGGCGTGTTGACGGCGGACGATTTGCTCCAGCTGGATCCGCTGCTTGCCATGGCGCAGTAACAGCTCAGGAAACGTCGCTCACTGTGCGCAAATGAGCGCGTTGGTAATAGGCGGACGAGAGGGCGTGAAACTCGGTGCTGATCAGGTCGTACAGCTCCCGGGGCGACAGGCCAGCGGCCTGACGTCGCGGCATTAACCCGAAGGCTGGCCAGTCGATTTGCTGGCGGCCCGCGGCACGCAGTAGCTCCGGCACCCGCGCCGGAGCCGAGAACTCCGCCTGCAGGCGCAGGTTCTGATGAACCATCTGCTCCTGCAGCCTGAGCGGGTCGGTGACCTCGATGTAGTTGTCCACCACCAGGCAGAGCAGCTCGTCCAGTCGGCGCCATACCAGGCGCTTTTCCGGGTCGCTGTAGCGGTTCCAGTCAACCACCTCATGAAGGAAGCGTTTGCAGCCCCGGCAGACGGTGTCGCCGTAGGTGGTGGAGCAGATGCCGACGCAGGGCGTGCCAACAGGTTTCTGGGTCATGGACGTTTCAGGGGCATGGCGCGGAACAGTCCTTGTGGTTTCTCCGGGTCCGGGGATTGTCGGGCATTGAGTCGAACGGGTAAATGGGCGATAGTAGTCGCCTGACTGCAGGCGCCGCAGTCCATAAGAATAAAGTCGGAGAAAACAACATGTTAGCCCGTGTGCTTGGTCCCCTTCTGGTGGCACTTCTGGTGGCAGGCTGTGCCGGTGTCAAAATCGGTGTGCCAACCACCTCGGGAGCTTTTATCTCCGCCGCCAGGGGCAAGGTATTTGAACCGCTGGATACGCTCGACCCTCGTAATGCAATGATCTACGTGTACCGGCCGGTTAATCAGTGGGGCTACGAGGAAGTTCAGGCTCCGACCTTTTTTATCGACAGCACCCAGATTTTCGGCCTCAAGAGCGGCGCCTATTCCTGGCTGGAAGTGCATGGTGGGCGCTATGATTTTTACGCCCGTCGCCCGCTCAGCATGCTGTTTCTGAAAACCATTTTTGAAACTCCGCTGCAGATTGAAGGTGGCAAGGTCTATTACTTCCGCTATTCGGAGGACCAGCCACTGGTGCTGCAAGAGTTGGTTGCCGATGCCGAGAATTACGTTCAATCCGGGCCATTACAACAGGTGCCCGAGTCCGTTGCCCTGCGAGAGTTGAAGAACCTGCGTCTTGACGAGATGGGCCTTTACTACGGCGGCGAGACTTACGAGGAGCCGCGCTGGGCACCGTTTTTCACCTTTCCGGAAGAAGCTCCGGATGATGCACCGTCGGTGGCCAGGCAGTAACGCTGCACGAATTCAGTTCTCGGTGTAGCGTTTCTTGGTTAACAGCAGTTTTTTCCATTGCTCGACATACTCGGGCAGCGCTGGTGATTGCAGGTTCATGCCGGTCATTTCCTGTACCGCCTGCGGGCTGATCGGCTTGCCACCATACTGATGCACCACCCGTAACAGGGCGTGCGTATGCAGTTTGGCTTGTGACATGAAACGCTGGTCGAAATACAGGTATTTGTCGTCCCAGCCCAGTACCCGGGTCTCCAGCGAAAAATGCTGGTAAGGGCGCAGCTCGCGAACGTAGGCGATTTCAGTGTTGGCAACGACGGCGTTGCAGCGCGCCTGCAGCAACTTGTCGAGCAGGCCGGTGGACACGGCATGCTCAAGTCGGGCGCGGTCCATGAATTTGAGATACTTGGCATTGTTCAGGTGCATGTTCAGGTCGATATCGAACAGCCCGACCCGGAACTCCATCGAGACCGTATCAAACAGGTTATGCGTCGGTGGACGTTTGCGCCTTAGCGCAGCACTGATCATTTCGAGCATTGCTTCCCCCCTGATTCGGAGCAATGACAGGCAAGGGTTCGAGTATAAGAAGCTCGCCTGATTATATCCATGATCAATTGGTACCGTAGAGAATGCCATCCGCAAGCCCGGGTGACCTTGCAGAGGTCGGGGTGAGCGTTTTGGTAATGGACGTCGGCCGCTATCTCATTGTTATACTCCCGGCCCTTATGACCAGCCAGTCGATATGGGAGTCAGCATGGAAATCAGTAAGGTTGTAGCAGTTATCACCGGTGGCGCCTCAGGTCTGGGCCGTGCCACTGCAGAAGCGATTGTGGCCCGTGGCGGCAAGGTCATGATTCTTGATCGTGACGCCAGGCGTGCAGCGGAAACGGCGGCGGAGCTCGGCGCCAACGCCGACTACGTCGAAACTGACGTCACCCTCGAAGGTTCGGTACAGGCAGCCATTGCCCGGACGCTGGAAAAGTTTGGCGCCATCCATGTCTGCGTCAACTGTGCCGGTGTCGGTTCGGCAATGAAAACGGTGGGCCGGGAAAATGCGCCGCACGATCTTGGTGTATTCGAGACAGTGGTCAAGATCAACCTGATTGGCACCTTCAATGTGCTGCGTCTGGCAGCTGCTGCCATGGCCAGCAATGAAGGCAATGACGATAGTGAGCGCGGCGTTATTATCAACACCGCCTCGGTGGCGGCGTTTGATGGCCAGGTCGGCCAGGCCGCCTATGCGGCCACCAAAGGCGGTGTGGTCGGCATGACCCTGCCGATTGCCCGTGACCTTGCCAGCCTCGGCATCCGTTGCAACACTATTGCTCCGGGTATTTTCAATACGCCGTTGATGAATGCGGCGCCGGACAAGGTCAAGCAGCCGCTGATTGATATGACCCAGTTCCCGAAGCGCCTCGGCCATCCGCCGGAGTACGCTGCGCTGGTCTGTCACATGATCGAAAACCGTTTCCTGAATGGCGAAACCATCCGTATTGACGGCGCCATCCGGATGCAGCCGCGATAATCGTAACCTTCTGAAATAAAAGAACTCTCCCGGGGTGGCAACATGGCCCCGGGGGTATTCTGCCGCAGCATATTAATTTGTCACAATTTCGTTTAGGCCTACGCTTACTTCTGTCATCTGCTTATTGCTATGGTCATGGCTCAGCTGTCGGGTTCGCCCGGCACTTTGCCGTTGATCATGGTGTTCAGCGTCAACAGAAGAGGGGCTTGTCATGTTGATCAAGTATCTGAACGATCTCGACCGGGCTGTCCAGCGCGCCCGTCAGACCCTTGATATCGACTCCATCGGTCGTTGCATGGATTGCGTCGCGGTACTGCAGGACTATCTGGCCGGCCAGATGGAGCCGGTGCAGCGCAAGGGCTTTGAAATCATGGCGCATCTGCTGCCGGCGGACTTTGATATGTGGACGGCGAAATGGTTGTCTGCCCGCCACAGCCGGGTGCCGATGTCACGGGCGGCCGGCGCGCTGTAACGCCAGCGCTGCCCGCTTTTCCTCCGGAAACAGGTCCTGCTGGCGTGCCGGCAGGGCATCCTTCAGGCGCAAGCCGATCCCCAGCAAACGTATTGCTCCCGGCCGCCGCTGCCACTGCGAGTGCAGCAGGTTCTCGAACACTTCCCGGTCCGGCGCGGCTCCCGGCGCCTCGCAGCTGGCACTGGTGAAATCGTCATAACGCACCTTGATATAGAGCCCGTGGACCAGATAGTGGGCATCAAGGCGGGCCAGCCGCCGGCCCAGATCCTCCTCCAGTCCGGCCAGTGCGTTGAGCCAGCGCGGCAGATTGTTCAGATTCTCGTCAAAGGTTCGTTCGACACTGACGGATTTGCGCCGTCGGCTGTTTTGCACTTGGCGGTCGTCTTCACCGCGACACAGGTGCCAGAGCCGCTCGCCAAAGCTGCCGAATAGTTGACCGAGCTCCAGCCGGGTCAGGACCTGCAGGTCGGCACAGGTGCGCAGGCCGTGGCTGTGCATCTTCTCGCCCGTCACCCGACCAACGCCGAAGATTTTCTCCACCGGCAGCGCTGCGATAAAATCGGCGATCTGCTCCGGGCGGATGACGAACAGGCCGTCAGGCTTGCGCCAGTCGCTGGCAATCTTGGCCAGGAATTTGTTCGGGGCGACGCCGGCGGACACGGTGATTCTGACTTCGTCGCGAACCTGCTGGCGCAGCGCTTCAGCGATGCGGGTGGCGCTGTTCTGAAACTGTTCGCAGTCGCTGACATCAAGAAAGGCCTCGTCCAGTGACAGCGGTTCGATCCGGTCGGTAAAGCGCTTGAAGATGGTCTGGATCTGGGCCGAGACGCGCCGGTACTTGTCGAAATCCGGCTTCAGGATGACCAGATCCGGGCACAGGCGCAGCGCCTGCGAGGATGGCATGGCCGAGCGTACCCCGTCACGGCGCGCTTCGTAGTTGCAGGTGGCAATCACCCCGCGTCGACCCGGATCGCCCCCCACCGCCACCGGCCGGCCGCGCAGCGCCGGATTGTCACGCACCTCGACAGCGGCGTAAAAACAGTCACAGTCAACGTGAATAATTTTTCGTGGTGTCGTGGTCATGCTTTGGCTAGCCTTGCAGGCACGCAGTGGTCCGCTATCCGGATTGCAAAGCATAACAGGGAGAACCGGATGAATCTGATGCCGCGCCGCTCGGCGGTATTGATTGTCGGTGCAGGGCCTACCGGATTGACACTGGCAATCCGGCTACGGCAATTGGGTATCGACTGCCTGGTGATCGACAAGCTGGCCGAGCCCATGCCCTGGTCAAGAGCGCTGGGCCTGCATTCGAGAACGCTGGAAATTTTTCATGCTCTTGATGTGCTGGAGCCGGTACGTCAGCTCAGCAATGTACAGACTTCGGTTACCGTACATAACGATGAGGGAATGCTGCTGACGCTCGACCTGACCACCCTTGAGGCGCCGTTTCCGTCGCTACTGATCTGTCCGCAGGGTGATGTTGAGAAAGTGTTGGCAGAGCGCTTCGAAGCACTGGGCGGCAGGGTCTGGCGAAGCGTCTCGCTGCAATCCTTTATCCAGCATGGCGACAGTGTGGTGGCCAACCTGCTGGTTGAAGGGAATATTCATCGGCTCGAATGTGCCGTGCTGGTCGGTTGCGACGGCGCCCATTCACGAGTGCGCGAGCAGCTTGGCGTCAGTTTTGACGGGATCACCGAGAAGGATCACTTCCTGATTGCCGATCTTGATATCAACTGGTCGTTGTCCCGATCCAGTTCCCATGGCTTCCTGCTTTCGACGGGCAGCATGATTGCCTTGCCGATGCCGGACTGCTGGCGGCTGGTGATCAATCAGGCCGCGTCAGACGATACCGAGTCGGACGTTACGCTGGCGCCATTCCGGGAGCGGCTGACAGCGGCATTTGGTGAATGTCCGCCACTGGGGGTGCCGCGCTGGTTGACCCGTTTTACCATCCAGCGCCGGCTGGCCAGCCGTTATCGCCAGAATCGGGTATTGCTGGCTGGCGACGCCTGTCATATCCAGAGCCCGCTGGGTGCCCAGGGTATGAATACCGGTATCGGTGATGCCTTCAATCTGGCCTGGAAACTGGCGCTGTTTCTGGGTGGTATTGGCGGCGGTCGGTTGCTGGACAGTTATGAACGTGAGCGCCGACCAGTGGCACGGACCATGCTGTATTCGGTTGATTTGCTGTCGCGCGGTTCTTTCTCCCGCAATCGTCTATTACGTGCCGGGCGTGACTGGATGCTGAAATTCATGAATGGTCGGCCGGGGCTCGGCCGGCGCTTGCTGCGTCGTGCCAGTCAACTTGATATTGCCTATCGGGACTCGGATCTGGTGGCAGCCGGTTCTGCCGGCTGGCCAGCGGGGAAGGTTGGCCCTGAGCCCGGCGACCGGGTGCCGGACGCCCGTCTGGGTTGTGGCAATGAAGTGTTGCACCTGATCGATCTGTTGCGCGATCCACGCCACTATCTGTTGATTCAGCTGGATGATGAACCGGATTCACAGCAGCTGGTGACTGCCTATGCGCTAGCTGATCGGGTGCCGGCTGAATTTGGCAAGTGGGTGCGAACACTGGTTGTGGCTGGCGGTACAGCGGCGAAAAGTTTGCGGGAGCTGGAAGAGTTTGATGTTTCCCTGTTGACTGATCAGCACGGTGAGTTTTGTCAGCGCTTTGGCGCAGGGGCCGGGCTGTGGGTGATGCGCCCGGATGGCCATCTGGCGTTCCGGGCGTCTCTGGTCGATGCCGATCAGTTGCTGGACTGGTTGCGCAGTTTCCTGCGCCGATAAAACAGGGGGGCTGCCCACCAGAGCAAGCCAATGCTGCCGCCACCTGAATTTTTTTTGGCAACATAGGAGGCAGAGACCGGGGTCGTTGCGCTGAGAGAGTTATTGGCTATCCGGTAATCATCCTGCGCTGCCTGGACTGACGCATTCGCGGTCAGGCTTGCTTCATCCATGCCCTGCCAGCTGCCTTCAAATTGAATCTTGTGGCTCATGCCCGGCGGCATGCTGCGTGGGACGGTGCATGCCCAGGTCGCGCCATCAAGGATGCAGTCGCTCGACCCGGTGCTCAGCAAGCTGTCATTGGCGGATACCGTGGCGATAACGGTGCTTGCGTTATTATTAATGCTAACGTTCCTGATGGTCAGCACGAAGTTGAAATCCTTATCCGGATTGATCCCGGCAGGCATGCTCAGGAAAACCTTGACGTCAACCAGGGGATCGCCCGCATTTTTGCTGGTGTTTTCAATCCAGCCAGAGAATCGGCTCAATTTGGTGTAGACCCCGGGGTTCTGGCTGCTATTGCAATTGGTTGAGCCGAAGCTGGTGGCCCCGAGCAGCCAGTCACTATCAGTCCTGCCTGAGGTCAGCAGGGTATTCGCCGGTATCATCAGAGGGCCGCCGCTGTCGCCGAAACAGGCGTCCTGACCATTTGGCAGGGTTGCCTGGTCTACAGTGGGTTCCCACGCGCAAATCATATTTCCGGTTAGACCGCCCCAGGCATCTCTGCACAGTGAGTTGGAGAACGGCAGGTAATCAATGTCGGCCTCCTGAAGATAATCCGGTTGATTGCCGGCAACCGCATTGTCCGGATCAAACTTGGCATCGTCGAAAACTCCCCAGCCAATGATGCGGACAACATCGTTGAGAATACGGGATGATTCAACATTGTTCATGATGTCGTTGTCGGCGAGGCTGATGGTTTCAACGTTAGCCGGTCTGGCCAGCTGCACGAGGGCGATGTCGGAATCGTCACTGCCGTCGGCGACGCCATACCTCGGGTGGGCAAACAGGTTGCTGACGAAATACTGGGGCACATCGACAAGGTCCGGCAGGCCGATCCGCGCCACAGTTGCCTCGGCTGTTTGCTCATAATCCAGTGGATCTGCGCCGTTGCCCGGTGTGGTAATGCAGTGCGCTGCTGTAATAACCCAGCCTGGAGCAATCAGGCTACCGCCGCAAAATGGATCGACCTGATAGGCATCCTGTTCTGGCAGGTACAGGTGCAGCCCCGCCATCCATGGATAGGTCCGGGAGGCGTCCTCGCCTCCGACGATCTTGGTCGCGGGTCGTTCCTCTGCCATTGCCTGAGAGGCAAGCACGATAGCAGCGGAAAACAGTAGCGACTTCATAATCAGACTCCTGATGGATCAGGTTCGGAGGGCCATCATTGTAAGGTCAATTAAAGCGAAGTGGCGTGGACCATCCAGTGATTGCTGTCATTGGCACGTTGCAGGTGTTGCTCCAGATGATGCAGGGCGCCCTCCAGACTCTGGTCGCTGCTGCTGACTGCTACCAGCGCTGCACGGAACTCTGTTCCTTGCTGACGCAGGTCGCTGAGCAGGTTTTCAGCGGACGTAACAGTAGTGCAGGGCAGCATCAGTGCCAGCGCCTGTTCGTTATAGCGGGCAGCAACGTCGCTGCGCCGCAGCCGTTGTGACAGCCGCTCCGCCAATGTTGCCAGATTCTGGTTGGCACCGGCTTCGACCAGCACCAGCGTCAGGTGTGCGGCCATCCGGTCGTGCAGGGGCAGGAGCCATCCTGCGGTGGAAATCAGCGCCTGATGGCTGATCAGGCCGGTTTGCGGGTCACGCCAGGTGGCTTCCAGAGCCAGGCGTTCATGAGCCTGATTACGATACAGCAGAATCCCGGCATACAGGGCGCAAGCCAGCATGATGGTGCCGGCAAACCACATTGCAGACACATCCGCACCGATACGACGCTCACCCAGACTGATCAGGACAGCTACTGCCATCGCGCTCAGGCCGAGCAGCACATTAAAGCGCATCGGCCCATGTAGCAGGCCGCCGCTGAGAATCAGGACCAGAAACAACATCAGGGAGGGAGGCATCGGTGACGGGTCGAGCCAGACCGATGCGGCAATGGCGCAGATATCCAACGCCACGCCACCGACTTCTGCGAGCATACCGCCGCGCCAGATCAGCACTCCGTGCAGCCCGACGTAAGCGCCCAGTATTACCAGTGCCAGCCAGGAGCCGATGTCGATACCACCCTGATACAGGTAGAGGAAGGTAATCAGCGCAAACACCAGTCGGGCGCTACTGCGGACCAGAGTCAGGGCGTTGTCGGTGGCGAGGCGGTCGGAAAAGCGCATGTCTTTGTACTCCTTGTCGGCGTACAGTTTACCGCGACAGTCCTGTCAGGTAACGAATTCTCTCGATTACTCTGTCGCCAGAAGCTGCTTTTTCAGGTTCTTCGAATAGGGCTGTGGGCCAAACCAGATGTTGAGGTAGGCCGAAGCAAAATCATGTCCCTGTTCCCGGGTTAACAACTGATCATTTAGCAGTAGTTCCAGCTCGCCGCCGGGCAGATAGCGTAGCTGGTAGCGATCACCGTCGCTGATATCACGATAATGGCTGTTGAATCGCTCCAGTCTGGCCTTCAGTCCGGAGAAAGTGGTATCGCTGACATTGCGTTCGATCATTGCCATTGCGGCCTGACTGAAGGCCGAGCCGGGCACGTCGCGTTGGTAGGCAAACTCGAGCAGCAACGGTGGCTTTAGTGACGCCGGGCCGCCGACGCAGTCATCCCGCCACAGCATTGCCTTGCCAACCTCAATGAAACGTAATGCCTTGACCGGCGCCGAACGACACAGGTTCAGTCGGGTCTGCGAATCCAGCTCGGCCGCATGGGGCTGGCCGGACGCAGCTATGCCCGGGCTGGCAGCAGCCAGTATGGCCAGAGCGAGCAGTGCCTTCATAGTCGATTTCTGGTCCACCGGACCAGGCCTCCGATAAAGGGAAGGTGGGAGAACACGCCCTCGGTGCTGTCCCAATAGTCCTGATGCAGCACTACCTGACCGTTGTCGTTGAAGCGCAGGTGGGTCATGCCGATGGTGTTGGCCTGCATGGTGTGGCCCAGTGCCCGGGCGTGTGTGCTCATACGCCATTTCAGCCAGACATCGCGACCGTCGACGATGATCCGGTCAACTTCCACCTGAACGCTTTCTACTCGCTCGGCGGTTTCCTGCAGGTACCGACCCAGTTCAGCGCGATCATTGAAAGTGTGCAGGGTGTCATTGAAGTACAGGTCCTCCGCGTAGGCGGCATTGACCCGCTCGGCGAGGTTCGGGCCGGTCAGGTCAGCATAGACTGCCTTGACGCGCTCCACCGGCACCATGCTTTCAATTGCCGCACCGCTGAACCGGACTGATGCTTCCTGATAGGCAGAAACATAGCTGCTCCGGTCGTGACCGGCACAGCCAGCCAGCAGTGCGGTGATCAGGGCAAGGCAGGCAAGCAGGAGTGTTTTTCGTATCATGATCGCAACCTGTAAATATCCTGTCCCAGTGTCTGCCCTGTGCTATCAATCAGGCGTGAACAGAGCCCGTCACAGACGTTTCACAGCAACCCCGATACCGTTGATTGATGAAACTGAAATCCTCCCTGTCCGCCATCATCGGCAATTTCGTACTGTTCCAGTTGCTCTGGTTTGCTGCTGTGCTTGGTGCGGCGGCCGGCTGGCACTGGCCCGCGCCTCTGGCACTGGCGGCACTGCTGGCGTGGACTCATGCCAGTGGCGGCGATTTGCGAGCCGACCTGCGCCTGGTGTGCCTCGGCCTGGTAACCGGGACAGTGTTTGAAGTGCTGCTGCTGGCAACCGGTCTGGTTAGATACGAGTTGCAATGGTGGGCCGCAGTGCCGCCGCTGTGGATTCTTTGCCTGTGGGCCGGGTTCGCTCAATCTTTCCTGTATTCCCTCGCCTGGATGCGTGGTCGTTGGCTGGTGGCGGCAGTGTTCGGTGGTGTCGGTGCGGTAATGTCCCTGTTTGCCGGGCTACGATTTGGTGCAGCACAGCCGTTGCAGGGAGAAATGGCGCTCCTGGCTGTCTACGGCGCAGGCTGGGCGTTGTTGGTGCCGTGGCTGGCGTGGTTGGCAGCAGACTCCGCAGAGCGTCATCCGCAGGTGCCTGCATGAGCCCTTTACTGATCACTGCGTTGGCACTGATGCTGGCATGTCTGTTTGGCTGGTGGCGCCAGACAGTAACCCGCAATGCCGGCCATGTTGACGTGATCTGGACCTTTGGCGTTGGCGCCAGCGCCGTTTTTTACCTGGCTGTGGGCAGTGGCGATATCTGGCATCGTCTGTTTGCGGCGGGCCTCGCGGGGTTCTGGTCGCTGCGTCTGGGGATGCACATCTGGCGTCGTGTCCATGGTGTCGAGGAGGAGGGGCGCTACCGGGCTATTCGCCAGCACTACGGTGGCCGGGTCAATCTGTTTCATTTGTTCTTCTTCCTCTCTCAGGGCTTGTTGGCCTGGCTGTTTGCGCTGCCGCACTTCGTTATTGCTGCACATCCCGGAGGCTCTCAAGCGATGCTTGTCGCCGGTGTTGCAATCGGTATTGTTGCACTGGCTGGTGAGGCGATTGCTGACCGCCAGCTGCAGCACTTTCGGCAGCAGCCCGCCAATCGTGGCAAAACCTGCCGTTCTGGCTTGTGGCGTTATTCCAGGCATCCGAACTATTTTTTTGAATGGCTGCACTGGTTCAGTTACCCGCTTATTGCCTGGGGTGCGCCACACGCAGGATGGTTGTGGCTGGCACCTGTTTTTATGTTTTTGTTCCTGTGGTTCGTCACCGGAATCCCTTACACCGAACGGCAGGCGCTGAAAAGCCGTGGCGATGATTATCGCCGGTACCAGAACAGCACCAGCCCGTTTATTCCATGGAGACCCCGATCATGATGATTACCCTTGCTGAGCACAGGGTTGCGCCTGACAGCCTGATCCGTTTCGGTATCCGCCGCTTGCTCAGGCAGCGTCTTGCCGGTGAGTATGCCGGCTCCGGATCAGAAGGTATTGAGGCGCGCAAGCAACTGCTGATGGAGCAGATGGCCAGTGGGCCGGTAGCAGTGGCGCAGCAGCAAGCCAACGATCAGCACTACGAGGTGCCGGCACGTTTCTATCAGCTGGCACTGGGCCCGCATCTGAAATACAGCAGTGCTTTCTGGGGGGATGGTGTGCGTACCCTGGAGGAGGCGGAGGCTGCCATGCTGGCGTTGACCTGCGAGCGGGCCGAGCTGGAGGACGGGCAGAAGGTGCTTGAGCTTGGCTGTGGCTGGGGCTCCCTGTCATTGTGGATGGCAGAACATTATCCGCACAGCTCGTTTGTCTCGGTCTCCAATTCTGCCTCGCAGCGTGCCTGCATCGAGCAGCAGGCATTGTCTCGCGGGCTGAAAAATCTCACCGTGATTACGGCAGATGTTTCCGGCTTTGTTGCGCAGGGGAAGTTTGATCGTGTGGTGTCCGTGGAGATGTTCGAGCATATGCGCAATCATCGGGAGCTGATGCGTCGCATTCACTCCTGGCTGGTTCCCGGCGGCAAGCTGTTCGTGCATATATTCTGCCACCGTGAGTTGTTTTACCCGTTCGAGATCGAGGGTGAGAAAAACTGGATGGGTCGTTACTTCTTCACCGGCGGCGTGATGCCCTCATTCGATCTGCTTGATCGCAGTCAGGACTGGTATCAGCTGGAGCAGGCCTGGCAAGTTAACGGCAAGCATTACTCGCGCACGCTGGAAGCCTGGCTGGATAATACCGATGCCCGGGAGGACCAGATCATGCCGGTTCTGACGGCGACCTATGGCGAAGAAGCGAAGCTCTGGTTGCAACGCTGGCGGATGTTTTTCATGGCCTGCTCGGAGCTGTTCGGCTATGGTGATGGCACGGAATGGTTTGTCGGCCATTACCGTTTTGTCGCTGAATAACGCGGGAATTTTCCATGGTGCGTCGCGCCGGCCTCCAGTATCGCTTGACCCGCGCCTACCTGCTGCAGGTGGTGCTGATCAGCTTCGCCACCCTGTTCGGTGTCTGGGTAACTGCCCAGATTATCGAGAGGGTGCTGGTGCGTCAGGCGTTGTCCATGGAGGCAGAACATTTTTGGGAAGCCCGAGAGCAAAACCCGGATATTCAGCGGCCCAATACCCGCCACCTGCTGGGCCTGATTGATGGGCCTGACGGTGATGATATTCCGGCTGCGCTGCGTGGTTTGCCGCCTGGCAAATACAGTCGCGTCGATTACAACGGCCAGACTCCGATTGTCTATGTTGAACGGCGCGGCGGGGAAACACTGTATCTGATCTTTGACGAGCAGCGCGTTTCCGTGCTGGCTTTCGTATTTGGCATCCTGCCGCTCAGTGGTGTCTTGCTGGTTATATATATCGCTTCATTCCTGACCTGGCGTAAATCGCGCAAGTTGGTTTCACCATTGGTGCAGCTGGCTGAATTGTTGCGGCGCACGCCGATGAATGATCCGCGCGCGGCAAGGCCGGATCTTTCCGTGGTCGAGGCCGAGGCAGACAGTGAAGTGGCAGTGCTGGTGGTGGCACTGGAGTCCTATGCCAATCGACTGGTCGGCTTTGTCGAGCGCGAGCGGCAGTTTACTCGCGATGCCAGTCATGAGCTGCGGACCCCGCTGGCGGTAATCCGGGCCAATCTGGAATTGCTCAGTGCAAAGCAGGCCAATCCAGCGGCCCTGCGGCGAATTGAGGATACTGTCGAAGACATGGAAGCGCTGATTGAAACTCTGTTATTGCTGGCACGCAGTGAAAGCCGGCAGTTGCCGGATGACGAGCTTATCGTCAACGATCTGGTCTGCAATCTGGTAGAGCGGCTCGAGCCGCTGGCATTGCGCAAGCATGTTGGCGTGCGGGTCGAGCAGAGTGTGCTGCTGGCCCTCAAGGCACCGGAGACGGTGCTGACCATGGTGCTGACCAATCTGATTCGGAATGCAATCAACTACACCGGCTCAGGCCACGTCACGATCAGCATTGATGCCGGCAGTCTGGTGGTGCGTGACACCGGGCCCGGAATGGATTCTTCCGAGTTGCAACGATTGATGCAGCCGTTCGAAAGAGGCCAGGCCCCGGGTGAAAGCGGGCATGGGCTCGGCCTCGCTATCGTGCAGCGTCTGTGCGAGCGTTGTCGCTGGAAACTGGAAGTCGCCAGTGCCCTGGGGCAGGGAACCAGTGTTCGTGTGACGTTCCCGTTCTGGCAACGGCACTGATCAGGCGGCGTTGCTCTCCCGTACTGCAAAACCCACTCCCGGCAAGGTTTCCAGCAGCGGCAGAGCAAACGGCTTGTCGATCACCTTGCGCAGGTTGTACAGATGGCTGCGCAGGGCATCGGAATCCGGCACCAGATCACCCCACAGTTCCTGCTCGAGCTGATCACGGCTGACCACGCGTGGCGACTCGCGCATCAGAATCCGCAGAATCCGGAATGCGGTCGGCGACAACTTCAACAACTTGCCTTCGCGGCGCACTTCCTGACGCGAAGGATCCAGCTCCAGGTCTGCGACCTTGAGCACATGCGGGGCGACTTCGCCACGATTGCGACGTACCTGTGCTTGCACTCTGGCCAACAGTTCCGGCAGGGCAAACGGCTTTACCAGATAGTCATCACCACCGCGGGAAAAGCCTTCCAGCTTGTCATCAAGATGATCGCGGGCGGTGAGAAAAATCACCGGGGTGGTCAGGGTCAGATCCTTGCGCAGGTACTGGCACAGTGAATAACCGTCTTCTCCAGGCAACATGATGTCGAGCAGGATCAGGTCATAATGATGGTCACGCAGCAGTTCCCGGGCCAGCCGGCCATCACCGGCGTAATCCACCGTCGCGCCTTGCTGCTCGAGAAACTCGAGCACGCTCTGGGCCAGCTGGCGATGGTCTTCGACCAGCAACAGGGAAAGGTTGTGCAGGGTAGGGGTCATTGCTCATCTCCACGTGAATGGCCGGATAATGACCACCTGTCAGTGAAGGATGCATCAACAGTGGGGGCCAGACAACGAATACCCCCGGCGGCATCTACTCCGGCAAGTTTACTGAATGGTGCTGTGCCGGACCGTCTCGGCCAGCAGCCATTGCACTGGCGCTTGCAGCCGGCTTCACACTTCTTTAACAATCAGAATGAAGGCCTGGGCAGCTTTTCCCTATCAATACCGAGGCAAAGCTGGTAGAGTCCGCGCCCTAAACTGACGTGGCCGTAGCAGATGTCTGCAAGCGCCACAACATAAGGTGCTTGATGACTGCTGAACATGCCACGCCGGGCTTCGATGCCCTCGGCCTTGCCACGCCTGTGCTTTCCACACTGGCCTCCCTGAACTACCTGCAACCGTCACCAATCCAGGCGCAGATGATCCCGCTGATGCTGGCCGGTCGTGATGTGATTGGTCAGGCCCAGACCGGCACCGGTAAAACCGCTGCCTTCGCTCTGCCGCTGATTTCCCGTTTCGCCGATAGCAGTGCCCGTCATGCTCAAGTGCTGGTGCTGGCGCCGACCCGCGAGCTGGCCTTGCAGGTGACTGAGTCCTTTACCCGTTACTCATCGGCCTATCCGTCCATGCAGGTAGTCAGCCTGTGTGGTGGTATGGATTACCGCCCGCAGACCCGTGCGCTACGCGACGGCGTCCAGTTTGTTATCGGCACGCCGGGCCGGGTGATTGATCACCTGAATCGCGGCACGCTGAAACTCGATCAGCTTGAATGTCTGGTGCTCGACGAGGCGGATGAAATGCTGCGTATGGGTTTCATTGATGATGTTGAAGCCGTACTGGCGGCGATGCCGGCCAGCTGCCAGGTTGCCCTGTTCTCGGCCACCATGCCGACCCAGATTCGCAAGCTGGCACAGAAATATCTGAAGAATCCGGAAGAAATCACTATCAAGTCGAAAACGGAAACGGTGGCCGCTATTCGTCAGCGCTACCTGTTTGTTAACTACCGCGACAAGATGGATGCACTGGTCCGGGTGCTGGAATGTGAAGATTACGATGGTGTGATTGTTTTCGCCCGCACCAAGGAAAGCACGGTGGAGATCGCCGATGCCCTGCAGCGGCAGAACTATCGCGCTGTGGCACTGAATGGCGATATGCCGCAGAACCTGCGCGAGCAGACGGTCGAGCAGCTGAAGAGCAAGCGCATTGATATTCTGGTCGCCACCGACGTTGTGGCGCGGGGTCTGGATGTGCCGCGCATTTCCCACGTAATCAACTATGACATCTCGTTTGATGCCGAGACCTATGTGCACCGGATCGGCCGTACCGGCCGTGCCGGGCGTGAAGGTGATGCGATCCTGTTTGTAACAGCAAAGGACAAGCGTCTGCTGCAGACCATCGAGCGTGTTACCCGACAGAAAGTGGAAGAAATGCCACTGCCGACCTCTGCAGATATCAATGCTGCCCGTGAGCGTCGTTTGCGTGAGCAACTGGAGCGTGTGCTGGAGAAAGGCCAGCTGGAGCCGTTCCGCGGTTTGCTGGCGCGCTGGCAGGAAGAGCTGGAAGTGGCGCCGCTGGAACTGGCTGCTGCCATGGCAGTGCTGGCTCAGGGCGACCGTGAGTTCCATATTCAGGATCGGCCGGTATCGGCCCGTCCGCCGCGCGACCGCGATGAGCGGCCGCGTGATTCTGCCGGCCCGCGGGTCCGGGTCGAGTACAAGGAGCGCGCTCCACGTCGTCAGGATGGCGAACGTGGCGAGCGTCGTACCGTCAAGGCACCGTCGGCACCGGAAGTGGGCATGGTTCGCTACCGCATTGCCGTGGGCCGCAAGCATGGCGTCAAGCCGGCCAACATCGTTGGTGCCATCGCCAATGAGGCGAACATGAACAGCCAGAATATCGGCCGGATTGATATTTTTCCGGAGTTTTCCACGGTCGACCTGCCGCAAAGCATGCCGTCTACTTCTTTGCAGCACCTGCGCAATGTCTGGGTGTCCGGGCAGAAGCTGTCGATCTCGCCGTGGACCGACAAGCCGCCGGCCAAGCCGCGCAAGGCAAAAGCCGAATAAAAAAACGGGGCCGAAAGGCCCCGTTTTTTTATTGGTGGATCAGCCGAGCAGTTTCTGCGCGGCGTCGGTATGGAAGAATGGTTCCAGCTGGCGGCGCACGGCTTTTTCCAGCAGGCCTTTCTTGTTCAGCACGCCGAGGACATGCGGAGCATAGTGCATGGCTTCGGCGACGATCATATCGCGATCCACGCCCATCTCTTCAAGCAGCTCGTTGAGAGTGCTTTTACCGTATTTCTTGAAAAAGAAGTCGACCCCGGCATCAATCATGTCGCGGTAGTAGTCGGTTTTACGCAGCTCGCGCCAGTACTCGAAGCCAATTACGAAAAAATCTTCGATATCTGCTTCGCTGACGTAATCGCGGAATGCCGAAATCCTGTTGAGCTTGACCTCGTTCCAGGCATCGGTGGCAATCAGGGTGATCTTGTCGTCGGAAAGATTGCGAATCAGAAACTTTTCACTCTGCCGCAGCGAAGCGTTGATGTTCTGGCCGATGTATTTCTTGATCCCGGCCTCGGCATTCGGTGAGGCCATATCCATCACACTCTTGCCAAGCTTCATCATTGACTGGGCGCCGGGGATCTTCTTGGTCAGCGGGTTCTTGGTGATGTAGTCGGTGATGCCGTGATATAAAACCTCGGAGATCATCTCGCCATAGATCGGGTTGCTGACTGCCTCGCGGATGATTTTTTCGCGCAGGTCCTTCATCTCAACGACTTTCTTCATGAGATCGCGAAATTGCTCGTCAGTGATCAGATCGAACAGCTTGTTCTCGTCGTGGCTTTTTAGCTGGTAAACCTCGCGGGCAATTTCGCCAATCAGCTCTGGAATGGCCGGTGGGATCTCATGATGGATAGCATAGCGGTGTGCAGTCTGTTTGATCATGGTCGGGGTGACCACGTCGCCCAGCTTCAGCTTTTTAACATCCTGGAGTACGTTGTCGACCAGTGACTCAATCTGTTGCTCCAGCTGCTTGCCGCTCAGCTGTTCAAGTGTGTACGCAACCTGTGCATCTAGCAGTGCCTGTGCTTTCTCGGAAAGCTTCGCCATGGTATCCCCTCCTGTTGGCTGGGGGAGAGTGTAGGAAGGTGGCAGGTGTGGTGCCAGTGTCCGAGAGCGCCAATGTGTCGGCGCTGCGGTCAGCCGATGACCGGAATTGCTTCGGCCTGAGCGGTTCAGTTACTGCATCCCTTCTTTGAGAGCGCTAGCCTGTGGCCACAATCGTTTCTCCCACACATCCGGGCAGGCTATGGAATTCAATGATGTCTTGCTGAGCCGGCGCAGTATTCGTGCCTTTGCTGATACCCCGGTGCCGCCGGAGCAGATCGAGCGGCTGCTGGCCCGGGCGCTGGAATCGCCGAGCTGGTCGAACACCCAGCCCTACAAGGTGGCGGTGGCAACCGGGCCGGCACTGGAAAGTTTGCGAGCTGAGCTGTCCGGTCGCTTTCAACGGGCCACGATGCTGCAGAAGGCATCATTGCCGGGCAAGTTGCTCGGCGCATTGCGTGGCGGCGTTATGCCGGATGGCGACTTCAAGCCGATTCTGAATTACCCCGAGGATCTGCAGCCACGCAGGGTGGCCACCGGCATCGGTCTGTATAAGGTGCTGGGCATCGGGCGGCAGGATCGGGTTGCCCGGGATGAACAGATGGGACGCAATTTCCGCTTCTTTGACGCGCCGGTGGCGCTGTTTGTGTTTATTCACGAGGGGCTGGGAGTTTTCAGCGCGCTGGATGCCGGCATCTTCATGCAGTCGCTGATGCTGGCAGCCACCGATGAGGGTCTGGGCACTTGTGCTCAAGGCGCGCTGGCGCTGTGGCGCTCGCCGGTGGCGGCGCACTTTGATATTCCCAAGCAGTACAAGCTGCTGTGCGGGGTATCGCTTGGCTACCCGCTGGATCAGCCGGTCAACCGCTTCAAGCCGGATCGGCGCAGCGTCGCTGACATCATGCTGCCGCAGCGCTCTGGCGGCACAGGCTGATCCAGCGCTCGATGCCGGCGCTGACATACTTCTGCCGATGCACGGCAAAGTAGAAGCGGCGGTGAAAATCGCGGCCCGGCACCGGCAACGGCACCAGACTGCCGCGCCGGAACGCCTCACTCAGTGTTACCCGTGACAGGCAGCCGATGCCGAGGCCGGCCTCCACCGCCCGCTTGATCGCCTCGGTATGCTGAAGTTCAAGCAGAATATGCAGCTCTGGCAGCAGGCCATGCAGGGCGCGGTCGAAGGTCTGGCGGGTGCCGGAACCCGGTTCGCGCAGGATCCAGGTGGCCTCGCGCAGGTCGCGGTCATCCAGCGCCGGGCGCCCGGCGAGGTCGTGGTCGGGCGCGCAGAACACCACCAGTTCATCTTCCTGCCAGGGTGTCAGCAGGATATCCGGATGATGCAATTCACCCTCGATCAGGCCGATATCCACCTCGAAATTAGCGATTTTTGCGGCGATGTCTGCGGTATTGGCCACATCCAGTGCAACCCGGCCGGCGCCCGGCTCAGCCATATAGCGGGCCATGATTCCGACCGCCAGATAGTTGCCGATGGTCAGGGTGGCGCCAACCTTGAGCAGGCCGGCGTCGTCGTGGTGGGTCAGGGTCCGTTGCAGGGCCTCGGCCTGGGCCAGTAGCGCTTCCGCCTGCGGTCGGACCAGCAGGCCGAACTCGTTCAGCTGCAGGCGCTTGCCGACCCGGTCAAACAGCTGCACACCGAACTGCTGTTCCAGCTCGCGCAGGGCGCTGCTGGCGGCGGACTGTGACATGGCCAGGGTGTCAGCGGCGCGGGTCAGGTGCTGCTGGCGGGCCACGGCTAGGAATACTTCGAGCTGACGCAGGGTGTATTTCATATATCGTTCGATATTATCGATTGGTGATATCTAAATATCCCATTTTTCAGAATGAATGCCCAGCGTTACTCTGTTGCCATTAGTCACGGCCTGTAGCAGGCCACCCGCGCAATGGAGTCAGTCAGCATGAGCAACCTGAATGTGGAACGCGTTACCCATGTGCATCACTGGAACGACACCCTGTTCAGTTTCCGCACTACCCGGGATCCGGGCTTCCGTTTCCGCAACGGTCACTTCACCATGATCGGTCTGGAACTGGAGGGGCGGCCGCTGCTGCGCGCCTACTCGATTGCCAGCGCCAACTATGACGAGGAGATGGAGTTTTTCTCGATCAAGGTGCCGGATGGCCCGCTGACCTCAAAACTGCAGTCACTGAAGATCGGTGACAGCGTGCTGGTCGGCAAGAAGCCCACTGGCACTCTGGTGGCGGACAACCTCTTGCCGGGCAAGCGGCTGTGGCTGCTCAGCACTGGCACAGGCCTGGCGCCGTTTATGAGCATCATTCGCGACCCGGAGGTGTACGAGCGCTTTGACCGGGTGATCCTGACCCATGGCGTGCGCCATATCTCCGAGCTGGCCTATCAGCAAGTGATCACTGACGAACTGCCGAACAACGAGTTTTTCGGTGATCAGGTCCGTGAGCAGCTGCTTTACTATCCGACCGTGACCCGCGAGCCGTTTCGCAATCAGGGTCGGCTGACCGACCTGATAGCGTCTGGCAAGATATTTCGTGATCTGGGTCTGCCTGAGCCGAACCTTGACGAGGACCGCTTCATGCTCTGTGGCAGCCCGGCCATGCTCAAGGACCTGACCACATTGCTTGATGGCCTTGGCTTTCGCGAGACTCGTCAGGGTCAGATTGGCCACTATGTCATTGAGCGTGCGTTTGTGGAGAAGTAACCAGACGTTAGCATTTGTCCCTGCCTGGTTCCGGTCATGGCCAGAGTTGTGACCGGGTTCGTCTTTTGGCCAATGTTATCGTTTTGACATCCTGTGCCGGCGATAGGAATTAAGTAGTATCCCGATATTCCTGTCCCCACGGTTAGCCGGATGAGTGCGCCAATGCCCGATCCTGCCGATGATCGTCTGGCCCGGCTGTTTGCCGGGTTACATGGCAGTCAGCCCGCTTCGACAGCATTGATTGCCGATGACCAGGTAGTCAGTGCGCTACTTGCTGCCGACCCGCTTGGTGAAGACCTGGTGGCGGTGGTGCAGCGTGCCTTTCCCGGTCAGTCCCCCAGTGTTCGCCAGCTTGGTGTTATCCGGCTGGCCCGGGAGCTGCTTGGCGACTATTTTGCCCAGCCGGTCTATCACCCGGACCTGGGGCAGGCGCTGATGCGCGCCAGCAGCAGGCTGATAGCCGAAGCGTTGCCGCAGGATGGTTGGCTGTTACGCCCGCAGCATCCTCTCCATGCGCTGCTCGCGGTTGTTGAAAAAGTGGCTGCCGGTTGGTATCCGGGACTGCCGCAGGCAGCTGACACCATCAGCCTGCTGGCCGGCTGGCTGAGTCAGCCAGAGCCGGCCGGCAAGCGTCTCGCCACTGCTGAGCAGTGGTTCCAGGAATACCAGCAGCGGCAGGAGAGAATCACGGCCCGGGTGGCCGAGAGCGAGTTTGGCGTGTTACGGCTTGACTATATCCGCCAGACCTCGGCGCGCAGCCTGAATCGCCTGCTGGCCGGGCGCAGCGTGCCGGATTTCATGGCCGAGGCGATTGCCCGGCATTGGGCCGGCGCGTTTCAGTGGACCTTGCTGCACCACGGCGAACAATCTCCGTTGTGGCAGAAGCTGGTGCGCGGCTTTGGCTTGCTGGTCTGGAGTGTGCAGCCGGAGGCGGCTGAGGCATCCGGGCGCAGCAAGCTGACCCGGGTTATTGATCAGATCAAGTCGGAGTTGATGCCGCTGCTGGAAGAGGTCATCGCCGATCAGAGTTTGCGCGAGCAGCTGCGCGAGCAGGTTGATATTGCCCACCTGTGCCAGTTGCATGCCCGCCCGGTGGAGTATCAGTCGGTGCCGCCAATTGCCGGTGGCACGGCACTGAATGATGCCGGTGCCAGCGTCAGCCAGGATCTGCTTTCGGAGGTGGCGGCCATTCACGTTGGGGACTGGTTCAGCGACACCGTAACTGGCCGACGCCTGCGGCTGTTACTGAAGCTGGACGAGTACCAGCAGTTGCTGTTCGTCAACCAATTGGGCATGAAGCAGGCCAGTGCCTCGTTCGAGGAGTTCGCCTGGCAGTTCTCCTCGGCGCAGATTTCCACACTGGTGGGGCCGGTGCCGTTACGGGAGTGGGCCGCCGAGCGTCTGGCTGCGCTGGCAGACCAGTATCGGCAGCGTCAGCGTAGCCGGGAGCAGGAGCATCGGGCCAGCCAGGCGGTGGCAATGCAGGCGGCCGAGGTGAGGGATAAGGCGCGCAGCAAGGCATTGGCGGAGGCCCGCCAGCTGGCCGAGACACGCCAGCGTCAGGAAGCGGAAGGCAAGGCTCTGCAGCAAGCCGAGGTGGAGCTGGAGCAGGCCCGGCGCGAATCGGTTGCCGCAGGCCACGGCGGGTCGGAGGCCCAGCGTCGACAGCGGGCCAGATTGCTGGTCAGCGGTCTGAGCATGGGGGTCTGGCTGGCCTTCCACGACGACAAGGGGGAGCAGACCCGGCGCAAGCTGGCGGTGGTGTTGCCGTCCAGTGGCAAGTATATTTTCGTAGGCCGGCTCGGCACCGATAAATACGAAGTGCTTAGAGACGACCTGATTGCCGGCATTGCCGCCGGCGCCATTGATGTGGTCCGCAAGGACTCGCGTTTCGATGATGCCCTGACCCGTGTGGTCGATGGCATTCGTCAGGACAGAGGGTGGGGAGATGGCTGACGGACAGGACCATCGCAGTGAGCTGCGCCTTGCGCTGCGCATACCTGTGTTTGTCGAGCTGCCCGAGTCAGATGAGCATGACCCGTCGGCGCCGCTGTTGCTGTGCCGCCTGGTGGATTTCTCGGCAAACGGCGCCCGGATTGTCATGGACCGGCCGTTGCCAACGGGGGCGATTTTGCGATTGTCGGCGCAATTGCCGGAGCATTGCACCATGCTGACAGTGGTGGGTGAAGTGCGCTGGGTACGTCGCCAGGCCGGTACTTGCCTGATCGGCTTCAGCCTGTATGAGGCGGACAGGACCGATATCGAACTGTGGAAATCACTGGTTGCGGGGCGTCTCTGACAACACCTTCTGGCGAACATGCTCGCCGATACCGGCGCCAACTTCGCTCATGGTCAGAAAGGCTTCATCGGCCCCGGCACGGGCAATCGCATCGGCTTCATCCTGGTGCATGGTGTGGGCCACCACCAGCCCGGTAAAACCGCGCTGACGCAGCTTTCGTGCAGCAATAACCTTCGCTTCAATGTCATTCATGGCGAGGATCACCGCCTCGATGTGATCCATCTGCAGGCCTTCCCAGAACACCGGATCCTCGGCGTCGGCGAAGAACACATTACGCCCGGCGCGCTGATGCGCTGCCAGCTTGGTCGGGTCGGAGTCCAGTGCGATCAGGCGTGACTCATGCTGGCTCAGGAAGTCGTAGGCCGCCGAACCGGTACGCCCCATACCCATTACCAGCAGACGGGCATCGCCCAGTGAAATGGGCTGTTCATCCGGGTGCCGCTGGTTGCGCTCAAACAGCGCCAGCCGGTGGGCAATGCGCTCATACAAGGGGTGTGCAATCCGGTTCAACGGTGCCGAGAGCAGAAACGAGAATGCCACCGTCAGGGCCAGCGGCACCAGCCATTCGGGCAGCACCACGCTGGCGACAATCAGACCGAATTCACTGTAATTGGTTAACGGCAGGGTACTCAGGAAGGCGCTCCGCGAGCGCAGCCGGAACAGCACCAGCAGCAGGAAAAACAGCACGCCCTTGAATGGCAGGAACAGCGACATGCCAACGGCGAACAGGAACTGCTCCTGATCGGGCAGGCCGGCCAGACCGATCTGCAGGAAAAACCCGACCAGAAAAACTTCCTTGATGCTCCATAGCGAGTCGGACAGCTCCTTGGCTCGGGGGTGGCCGGAGAGTAGTACCCCGAATACCAGGGCACCGAGCTCGGAGCTCAAGCCAACGGCTTCAAAACCGTAACCGCCGACGGCGATGGCCAGCAGCAGGCCGAACAACACCAGCAGTTCCTCGTGCCAGGTGATGTCAAGCAGGCGGTAAAGAATCGGCCGCAGCAGCGGCAACATGAAAACCAGCAACGCCCAGGCTGACGGGCTCTGGCCACTGGCAATGCTCATGACGCCCAGAGCAATCAGGTCCTGAACAATCAGGATGCCGATGGCCACCCGGCCATGGAATGCCCGCAGCTCACGCTTGCTTTCCAGTACCTTGGCGGCCAGTACCGTGCTGGAGAATGCCAGTGCGATAGCGAGCAGGACCGCCGTACGGCTGTCCAGCGCGAGAAAAAAATACAGTCCTGGCGCAATCACGGCCACGGACAAACCGAAATGCAGCAGGCCGCCGCCAATCACCTCGGGGCGAACAAGGTTGCGGACCTTCAGCTTCAGGCCAACGGTGAACAGCAACAGCAACAGCAACACGCCCAGATGGGCGATATGGCTCAACACGGTGCTGCTGTCGCTCGGCAGGCCCAGATCCGCGCCAAGTGCGGCCAGGGCAAAACCGGCCGCCAGATAGCCCACCAGCGGCGGCAAGCCGGCTGGTCGTACCAGCATTCCCGTGGCGAAGGCGAAGGCCAGCCAGACTGCCTCTATCATGGGTGCCCCATTATTTCCCGATCGATGATCTGAACCAAAATATATTTCCTGCTGGTATATGGATACAATTACTCGGTCTTTTTCACCACGGCGCCGGGTTCGTATGATGCCCGTCCCTGACAGGAAGTATGCCCGGAGTCCAGATGAACAGCCCGCAACTGATTGCTCGTGTCCCTGCCAACAGCGCCGGCCTGACTGCGGAAGCTCTGGCGGAGCTGAACCGGGTTTACCGGCCGCTCAGCTTTGACGAGCGTATTCGCCGGCTGTATCAGGACTTCAGTGCCGACGGCATTCTGGTGACCTCCTCGTTTGCCGCCACCTCGGCCTACTTCCTGCACATCATTAGCAGTATCCGCCCGGAGCAGGTCATTCACTTTATCGACACCGGGTTTCATTTTCAGGAAACCCTGAATTACCGGGATTATCTGGCTGGCCTGTTCAAGCTCAAGGTCGAGGATGTGAAGCCGGATCCCCACCATCATCAGTACGCCGTTACCGAACGACTGTGGGAAACCGACCCTGACCTGTGCTGCTCGGTGAACAAGGTGGAGCCGCTGGAAGCAGTGAAGCTGGATTTCCAGATCTGGGTATCCAGCCTGATGGGCTGGCAGACTGACCATCGTGCCGGGCTCGACATCTTTGAAGAGCGGCGCGGCATCATCAAGTTCAACCCGATGATTGATGTCACCCGGGAACAGCGTGATGCCTACATTGCCGAGCACCAGCTGCCGTTCCACCCGCTGGTGGCCGAGGGTTACTCTTCCATCGGTTGCAGCCATTGCACGGTGAAAGGCGATGGCCGTAGTGGTCGCTGGCAGGGCAAACCGAAAACCGAGTGTGGCCTGCACCTGTAAACCGGAGTAGGGCCAATGGCGCTACTTTGTTGTTGGCCGGAATGGCCGGTCTGACTATCTGGAGTTCCCCCCGGCATGTTTGAGCTGCGCATCCGGCCACGGTTTTACGAAACCGATGCCTTCGGTCATATCAACAACACCACGGTGTCCGGCTGGTTCGAAACCGCCCGTGAACCGCTGTTTGAAATCTTCGCTCCGACCCTGGATCCGCGCGCCCTTAACCTGATTCTGGCGCGGACGGAGATCGACTTCATTGCCCAGCTGCACTATGGTGCCGACGTCCTGATCCGCACCGGCATTGAACGTATCGGCAACAGCTCGTTTGTGGTGTTGCACCAGGTCTGGCAGAAAGATGTGCTGGCCGCACGGGGCAAGGCTGTTCAGGTTTGTTTTGATCATCAGACCCAGAAATCGACACCGCTGTCGGCGGAGCATCGCCGTCAGCTGGAAGCGCACCTGCTTGCGCAAGACAATTCAGCGAAGGAGTAACTCATGGCAAATGTGGTCGCCGTTCCCGCCAATCCGGCACTGGTCAATGCGGTAGAGGAATTTATCAATGCGGTGAAACATGATCGGCATAACAGTGCCGAGTTGTTTATCAACATGGTCGACCATATGACCGACCGGATGCTGGGTCTGTTTCTGCTTGAGCCGGCGAAGATGACCGATCTGTCCGGCACCCAGTCCAAGGTGATTGAATTCGCTGTGGCTACCGGCGGCAAGGCCTCGCATATGCTGACCCGGCAGGTTTACAAGAAAGTCAGTAACAGGGAATTTGCCCCGATTCTGAAAATTTTCGAGGCCATGTACTGGCCGGCCGGCGCCGACAACGATAATCATGCCCAGCTTCAGTTTCCGGTGTCAGATGCCTTTGCAGCAGAGTTTCGTGCGGCGGTTGATTGTTGCCTTGCTGGTCAGGGTTCGGCCAATGTAGAGCGGGTGTTGAAAGTGATGGACCAGCTCTTCAATGACGTCATCGACAATTTCTTTGTCGCCAGCAGCAAGGAAGTGAAGATCGGTTTTGTCACCCAGAAGGCACTGGATATCGGTGTGGAAGGCAGCCGCAAGGCTGCGCATGCGGTCAATCACAAGGTGCTGAAGGGGCTCAATGACGAGCAGCTCAAGGACTTTATGGTGCATTACTCGGCGATCGTCCGGCAGCGCTGATTCCCTGTTTCTTGCACAATTGAACGGCGTTTTGCTGCACAAAATGGCGTGAGCATCAGGTCTGGATCATTTCCAGCATGAGGATGCCACCATGAAAACTGCAGCAATCGCCGTTCTTTCCGCCGCCAGCACGGTGGCCGCCGGAGGCGCCGGTTATGGCCTGTATCAGGCCGGTGCCAGTCAGTCTCAGACTTCTGTTGCCACCGCCCCCGCTGCCCAGCCGTTGACCGAGGAGCAGATCTTCGAAGCCCGGGTTCAGGCTGCTGTGGACGCCGCGCTTCAGGCCCGTGAGGCGGCTCCTGCTGTCGCGGCGACCGTGGCCAGCGTGCCGGCCGCAACGCCGGTGACGGTAACCGGCAGTATTACTGTCCATAACGCCTCTCCGGCACCTGCACCAGTGCGTGCTCCGGCCCGCGCCCGGGTGCTGCATGTCGAGCCGGTCAGCACCTCCTGGCAGGAGCCGCGTGAAGTCTGCCAATGGGTCACCGTACAGAAGCCGGTGCGTGTGCAGCAGGATGACCGGGTTGCCCGGACGTTGCTTGGCGCTGCGGCCGGCGGCCTGCTCGGTAACCAGATTGGTGGCGGCAGCGGCAAGAAAGTGGCCACTGTCATCGGCGCGCTGGCGGGTGCCCAGGTCGGTAGCCAGACTGGCGATCGCACGCCGCGCACCATCAGCACCACCGAACAACGGTGCAGCACGGTGATGGAAAGTGGCAGCCGGATCAGCGGCTATCTGGTGTCCTATGAGTATCAGGGCCAGATTGAAACGATCCGCACCAGTCACGAACCGGGCGCGTATCTGCCGGTGGAAAACGGACGGGTAGTGTTCTGACCTTCTGCTCCTACAACACATCCCTCCGCAGGAGCGGCTGATCAGCCGCGAAATTCTCGCCGTCGGTCGACGGCTCCTACAACAGATCCCTCCGCAGGAGCGGCTGATCAGCCGCGAAATTCTCGCCGTCGGTCGACGGCTCCTACGGGGGGTGTTCAGTTCTTCAGTTTGTAGCCGCTCAGGAACATCCAGCGCACGATAAACACGCAGATCACCAGAAACAGGCTGATCATGGCGAGACTGGTTTCCACGCTGACATCAGCGACGCCGTAAAAGCTCCAGCGAAAGCCGCTGATCAGGTAGACCACCGGATTGAACAGGGTAATGGTCTGCCACACTGGTGGCAGCATGCTGATCGAGTAGAAGCTGCCGCCGAGAAACGCCAGTGGCGTGACAATCAGCATCGGCACTATCTGCAATTTCTCCCAGCCATCGGCCCAGATGCCGATGATAAAGCCGAACAGGCTGAAGCTGATCGAGGTCAGTACCAGAAACGCCAGCATCCAGACTGGATGCTCGATGCTGAACGGTACAAACAGCCGCGCTGTCATCAGGATCAGGATGCCGAGCATGATTGATTTGCTCGCGGCCGCACCGACATAGCCAATCACAATTTCGAGCCACGATACCGGCGCCGACAGCAACTCATAGATAGTGCCGGAATAGCGCGGCATGTAGATGCCGAACGAAGCGTTGCTGATGCTTTCGGTCAGCAGCATCAGCATGATCAGGCCGGGGACAATAAAGGCGCCGTAGCTGATGCCGTCGATCTCGACCATTCGCGAGCCGATGGCCGAGCCGAATACGACAAAGTACAGCGAGGTGGAAATCACCGGTGAGGCAATACTCTGCATCAGGGTGCGGAAGGTGCGCGCCATTTCAAACCGGTAGATGGCGCGGATGGCATACCAGTTCATACGGTGTTCCGCTCCAGGTCGTTTCTCACCAGACTGACAAAGATTTCCTCAAGTGAGCTTTCTTCGGTGTGCAGGTCGCGAAAATCGATGCCTTCAGCGTTCAGTTTGCGCAGCAATTCGGCGATGCCGGTGCTGTCGCTGCGGGTGTCAAAGCGGTAGCTCAGCTGCAGGCCATCCTCGCTCAGCGTCAGAGGATACTGCGATAGCGCGGGCGGTACGACGGCAATCGGGTTCTGTAACTGCAAGGTCAGCTGTTTGCGACCGAGCTTGTGCATCAATATCCGCTTGTCCTCGACCAGAATGATCTCGCCCTTGCGGATCACGCCGATCCGGTCGGCCATCTCCTCTGCTTCCTCGATGTAGTGGGTAGTGAGGATGATAGTGACACCCTGATCACGCAGTTCGCGTACCATTTGCCACATGTCGCGGCGCAGCTCGACATCGACGCCCGCAGTGGGCTCATCAAGAAACAGGATGGTCGGTTCGTGCGACAGCGCCTTGGCAATCATCACCCGGCGCTTCATGCCACCGGACAGGGTCATGATGCGGTTATCGCGCTTGTCCCACAGCGACAGGGTTTTCAGGATGCGCTCAAGATAAGCCGGGTCCGGCGCCTTGCCGAACAGGCCGCGACTGAAGTTGACCGTTGCCCAGACCGATTCGAAGGCATCGCTGGCCAGTTCCTGCGGCACCAGACCAATGCAGCTGCGCGCAGCCCGATAGTCGTGCACCACGTCATAGCCGTCCGCCACCACGCTGCCCTCAGTCGGGTTGACGATGCCACAGACGGTGCTGATCAGGGTGGTCTTGCCGGCGCCGTTGGGGCCAAGCAGGGCGAAAATCTCACCGCGACGGATATCGAGGCTGATGTTGCTCAGCGCCCGGAATCCGTCGGCGTAGATTTTGCTCAGGTTGTCAATCCGGATAACCGCGTCCACACCGCTGTCCACACAGCGCCCCGCAGGGCGGAAGCCGGATTGTGGCTTACTTGACCATCTTTCGCATCATCTCTGCGCGATCCTTGTAGGGCGCGTAGCGCAGTGGAATATCCAGCCAGTTGCTGGTTTTCAGGATGCTGCGGGAGTGCGAGAAAGTATCGAACGAGGCTTTGCCGTGATAGGCACCCATGCCGCTCTCGCCAACGCCGCCAAACGGCAGGTTGGCGTTGGCAGCGTGCATGACCGTATTGTTGATGCAGCCACCACCGAACTGGATATTTGCCAGCACCTCACGTTCTACGTCTTTGCTGCTGGTGAACAGGTACAGTGCCAGCGGATGTTTTGGCAGGGTGCGAACCTGACGGTACAGGTCATTCAGATCGGTATATTCAAGCAGTGGTAGCACCGGTCCGAAAATTTCTTCCTGCATCACCGGGTCGGTGATACTGACACCGCCGAGAATGGTCGGTGCAATAAACTTGCTGTCACGGTCGGTCTGGCCACCGACCAGCACCTTGGACGGGTCGATCAGCGCCGCCACCCGGTCAAAATGACGATGGTTGATCATCCGGCCAAAGTCCGGACTGCTAATCGGGTCATCACCATAGCCGGCTTTCACCGCTGCAATGATTTCCTGTTCGAACGCCGCACGGATATCACGGTGAACAAAGACATGGTCCGGGGCGATGCAGGTCTGACCGCCGTTCAACATCTTGCCGGAGACAATGCGCTTGGCGGCCAGCTTCAGGTTGGCGTCACTATGGACGATAGTCGGGCTCTTGCCGCCCAGTTCCAGCGTCACCGGGGTCAGATATTTTGCTGCTGCAGCCAGGACTATGCGACCGACCCGCGGGCTGCCGGTGAAGAAGATATGGTCGAACTGCTGTTTCAGCAGCTCATTGGTAATTTCCGTGCTGCCTTCAAACACTACGACGTGTTCCGGTTCGAAGCATTCGTTGGCCATTTTTGCCAGCAGGGCCGACACCGCCGGGTTCAGCGACGACGGTTTCATGATAACGGTGTTGCCGGCGGCAATGGCGCTGATCAGCGGTTGCATGCAGAGCAGGAACGGATAGTTGTACGGGCCCATGATGAAATTGACGCCAAGCGGGGTCGACTCTATCCGGCTTGAGCCCGGCTGTGCCCACAGGCTGGTTCTGACTTTTTTCGGCGCCATCCAGCTTTTCAGCTTCTTGATGGTGTGTTTGATGTCATCGAACGCGGTAACGATCTCGATATAGGCTTCCATGGGTGGCCGGCCAATATCGGATTTCAACGCTTTTTCGATGTCATCCTTGTGATCAATGATCGATTGTTTGAGTTTTTTCAGCTGTGCCAGGCGGAAGCTGTAATCACGGGTGGCGCCGGAATCAAAATACAGCCGCTGACGATTGACTGCCGTTGCTGCCCAGTCGGAGGAGGAAGTGTTTATTACCGGTTCGGCCGCGCCCATGAGAAGCTCCCGTTGTTGTTAGCGAAGGGCTAATGGTTTCACGCCGGCGGGCCGGTGGCTACCACGATTTGGCTCAGGGCCATGGCACCAATGATCAGAGACATTTTCAGGCAGAATGTTTACCGGCTGCGGATCGATTCGATCAGGCTGCGGATGGTGTATTCCAGTAGTGAGTCCGGCGTTGTGTCTTTTGACCTTGCGGCCAGTGCCGTCCTCATGAGGAATCATTCTGCTGCCAATCCCGCTTAGCGGGATTGGCTATAAGGCGTCATGGCCAATTGACACTATCCGGTGTCCGGGCAGAACCTGACTTGGCGACGCCTGTCGCACTGAATGGACTCGGCGAAATGAGGTTCAGCGTCATGATTGAGAGAAAAGAGTATATCGGCCGTATCAAGGCCGCTATGGATGTCTGGAGCGATGAACTGCGCAACCTTGAAGAGCGCGTCATTCAGGGCGATCCCGGCATGACCGAGCTGTGGGAGGATCAGCGTCAGGAACTGCAGCGTCTGCTGCTGGCGGTGCAGGACAACATCACCTGCTTGCGGGTGAGAACCCGCCCCGACATGCCCCGTCCGCCGGGCTGGCAACAGGTCCGTTGTGATCTGAAAAGCCTGACCGACCGCCTGTACGCAGGTAACTAGGAACCCGCTGAAAAGCTGTGCACTCGCTGTAGGAGCGCTCGATCGACCGCGATTCTTCTGATGCGATCGCGGTCGATCGACCGCTCCTACACTGATGGGTCAGGTTTTGTTTCCGTACTGATGCAGGCGCTGTCACCGTTATTGTTGATCAGGTGAACATCGAGCTGGTTGAAGGCAATGACCAGGTCATGTTCCTTGCACAGTTGGTCGACACGCCGGTTCAACTCATCGGTGACGAGTAGCCGGTCGGCCAGGTCCTTGACGTGCACGCGCAGCTCATGGTCGAGCGTGCTGGCACCAAATGCCATGAACAGCACCTGTGGTTCCGGGTCGGCCATTACCCGTGAGTTTTCTTTGCCTGCCTGAGTCAGTACCTGTCGTGCCTTGTCGAGATCCGAGCCGTAGGCAAAACCGACCTTGATGGTGATCCGGGTTATCGGGTCGGTCAGGCTCCAGTTCACCAGCTGGTCGGTGACAAAGGTCTTGTTGGGAACAATGATTTCCTTGCGATCGAAATCAATGATGGTGGTGGCACGGATACGAATCTTGCTCACCGTGCCGGACAGGTTGCCGATGGTAATGGTGTCGCCAATGCGGATCGGCCGTTCGAACAGAACGATCAGGCCGGAGACAAAATTGGCAAAGATTTCCTGCAGACCAAAACCGAGCCCCACGCCCAGCGCCGCCACCAGCCACTGCAGCTTGTTCCATTCAAAACCGAGGGAGCCGAGGAAGGCCACCAGTGCAATACTGAAGGTGGCATATTTCAGCAGTGTGGTAATGGTGTAGCCGCTGCCGGGGGCCAGCGTCAGCCGTGACAGGATTAACACTTCGAGCAGGCCGGGCAGGTTGCGGATCAACGAGGTGGCAACGAGGATAATGACCAGCGCGCTAACCAGATCGCCAAGACTGGTGCGCGTGATCTGCAGGCTGTCGCCGCTGCCACTGACGCTTTCCCACAGCACCAGATTGTCCATGTAACCGAAGGTGCCGAGCAGGTCGGACCAGACCAGATACAGCACGGCAGCGAAGGTGGCAAACAGACCGATACGGATCAGTCGCAGCGATTGCTGGTTGATTTGCTCGACATCCAGCTTCGGTTCTTCAATCGCCTCGCCGCCTTCGGCATCGGTGGCTTCCCTGGCCTCCGCCTGTGCCGCGCGTTTTGCCAGTGCGCGACTGAAGGCCAGTCGCCGCGCCGCTACCGACAGGCCACGGATGGCAGTGGCCTGCAGTACCACCCAGAACATCAGCAGATAGAAGCTGTCCAGCAGTCGGCCGGCGACCTTGATCGAGGTGTAGTAGTAGCCGGACAGCGCCAGCGCCATCAGCAGCAGCGGAAAGCTGGCAAAGCCATAGGCAAACATGCGGCGCAGCAGGTCGCCGCGTGCCGAGAACGGCCAGGCCATTGCCAGTCGATACAGCAGCACTGCCAGACACAGGTTGGTCAGCGTCAGAATCAGCAGGCCAAGATGGTCGTCGGCAATCTGTTCCGGCAAATGCTCGCCGATACTGGAGACTGGCAGCAGAACCACAATGACCGCGCCGATAGCGAGAATGCGGCGCCGCACTGGCACCAGATTTTCTCTGGTCCAGCCGAAATGACGCTCACCGATACCGCCACTGGCCAGCAGTCGATGACTCAGGGCAAATGCCAGCCACACCGCTGCCAGGCGAAACAGGGTAATGGCGGCAACCTGTTGGTAGCTGCCCTCTGCGCCATGGAATACCACTGCCATGCCGATCAGCAGCAACGGCATCGGTGCGTCCAGCAGGGCACTGTAAAGTAGCGCCAACGGCGTGTGCTTCTGGCTGTCCTGACGAACCCGGCCGATTCCTTCCTCAAGCCTGGCCAGCGCGGCCTTGATGCTGCGCCGGCGCAGCGCCAGCAGGGCCGCTACGATGACAAAGGGTGTAATCAGCCAGACGTCGGCGACTAACGCGCCAGCCAGTTCTTCTGCCATCGGCCGCAGCGGCAGATTGCGAATCTGGTCGGACAGCATTGCCGGTAGTGCCAGCAGCCATTCCTGATTGATCGCGCGATTACTCGGCATCCAGAAACTCTGTTCGCGAACGGTATTGCGCAGGGTCCGGTGAATGGCCTCCAGCTGTTGCTGGTTGAGCTGGACACTGATAGCCAGCTTCATCTGCCGGCTGATTTCGTTGTCCAACTGGGTGATCAGGTCGCGGCGAATGGTAAATATCCGGCTCAGGCTTTCGGTCACCGTGGCGCTGGCTTCAAGGTTCTTGTCAGCGAGCAGCTTGTTGGCCAGTGCTACCGGATCACGCAAGGATTCATATTGCTCACGCAGGCGAAACTGCTGCAGGCGCAGTTCGGAAATATGTTGTTCCAGTCCCTCGACAAACTCGATCTGCTTCAGCGCCGACTGCTGGCTATAAATAATCTGCGACAGCAGCAGGCTTCCCTGTAGCAGCTCGATCTGCTCGTTCAGGTTACGCAGTGTCTGGCGGCTGCGGTCGAGACTGGTTTCAATGCGGACATTGTCACGAATCAGTTGATTGGTGGACTCGATCAGATCCAGTAACTGATCAGCCAGCGCCCGGTTGGTTTCGAGGGCACTACTCAGGGCCGGGCTGTTGCTCAGGTTCTCCGGCAGATCACCGAGCGCTTCGGCAATCATCTGTTCAGTTCGGGCGCGGCGCTTGCGGTTGATTTCGTCCTGCAGCAGGGCAAGGCGCTGCTCGGTGAATGCATTCTCTTGCTCTAACAGGCGCTGGCGTATTTCATTGAGCGCCTGCAGACTGTCGGCACTCCACAGTTCACGACGGTTCAGTTCCATCCGGCTTTCCAGCGCGGCAAGTTCCAGTGTCAGCGCCGCCTGCTCGGAGTCGGGCAGACTGTTGTTGCGCATATCACCGCTTGTCAGTTGCTGGCGCACCTGTTCGGCACGGTTGAGGTCGCGGGCAAGAATGGTCTGGGCCCGTTCCGGCAGAGTCTGGAAGTTGATCAATGAACTGGTCACTTCGGCCAGTGCATTCTGCTGTTGCTCCATTTCTTTCAGGGCGCTGTTCAGTTCGCTGGCCAGCTCGGCAACAGATTGGTCCTGATACTGTGCCTGCAGTGCTGCCATGTCCGGTGAGGTCAGGTTGTCGAGGCGTTGTTGCAGCCGCTTGAGCTCGGCCGGGGCTTCGCGCAGGCGCCGGTTCAGGGCGGCCAGATTTTTTTCATTGCGGGCCAGCTCGGCGGCAAAGCTGAGCGCCTTTTCCAGCGCCTGCTTGTCGGAGCTCTGGCGCTGGGTCAGGGCCTCGCGACTGTTCAGCTCCGCCAGCTGACTTTCCAGTGCGCTGGTATCGGGCAGCTCGTCGTTGGCGTGCAATGGCAGGAACAGGGATAACGACAGGCAGAGCAGCAGCAGGGTGCGGAGCATGGTCATCAGGCCTTCCGTGTCAGGCAGTCAATGGCAGGCAGTGTAGCATCGGGACGGGATCGTCTCAGAGTCGTTTCAGCAGGGTCATCAGCATGCCGAGGTCACGGTCATCAAAGCGTGCCAGTGCCTCGTTGGCCCAGCGGTGCAGATTCTCCTCACTATCAACACCAAGTCGCGCCAGAGTGTTGTGTAGCGCAGCGCGGACGTGGGGCAGTGCAGGTGTTTCACTACGGGGTGTCTTGACCGGGCGCAGTGCCGACAATTCCCAGGCGTACAACATCACCGCCTGGGCCAGGTTCAGGGATGGCTGGGCGACTGCCAGCGGCACCGTCGTGGCAGCATCACACAGCGCCAGTTCGGCACCGGTCAGGCCGCTGGATTCGCGGCCGAATACCAGTGCTGCCCGTGGCACGCTGGCGGCTTTTCCGACCAGCGCCGTACGGCATTCCGCCGGGCTCAGATAGTCATCGTGATCAAGCCGGCGCCGGGCGCTGCAGGCGATACTGAAATCGACATCGGCCAGCGCTGCCTGCAGCGACGGGTACTGTTGTGCCTGATCCAGCAGCTCGGTGCTTTGGTGGGCAACCCAGCGAGCTTCACGACTGATGTCGCAGGGGTTGACCAGGCGCAGTTGCGCGATGCCCATGGTTTTCATCGCGCGCGCTGCGGCGCCGACATTCTCCGGCCGGGCCGGTTCCACCAGAACAAACACCAGTTCCATTATTGAATCCCGATTCGCAATCCGTTGGCGAGGCGAATCTCGCCGATGCAGGCAGCATCCAGCCCGGCGGCACGTAATTGTTGCAGGCAGCTATCCGCCTGTGCTGCGGGGACGGCGGCCAGCAAGCCGCCGCTGGTTTGCGGGTCGGTCAGTAGCGCCAGTAGTGGATGATGATGAAAGCGTGCTGCAATCCGGCACTCGGTCAGGGCGACATCATTGGCCGGCTTCAGGGTGCTGGTGATGCCGCGGCTGGCCAGTGTCAGTGCGCCCGGCAACAGCGGCACGGCTTCCGCTTGCAGTTCGGCGGCGCAGGATGAGGCCCGGCACATTTCCAGCAGATGGCCAAGCAGACCAAACCCGGTGATATCGGTACAGCACCGTACGCCGCTATCGGCAAAAATCTTTGCCGCTGTGGCATTGCTGGTCAGCATTGATTGCAGGGCGTGGTCCAGTGCCGGTGCCGGCGTCTTCAGTTGCATCATGGCCGCCAGCACAATGCCGGTGCCAACAGGCTTGCTCAGAATCAGTTTGTCACCCGGTTGGGCGCCGCTCTTGTGAAACAGGTCGGGCTCCCGGGCGCCGCCATTGATGGCAAAGCCGGCGGCAAGCTGTGGCCCTTCCAGGGTATGGCCGCCAAGCAGGCTGCAGCCGGCACGATTGAGTTCGTCGACGGCGGCATACATCAATCGTTTCAGGTCGCGGCCCTGCAACACCTGATGATTGACCGGCAGGCTGACGGTGGCGAGAGCTGAATGCGGTGCTGCATTCATGGCGTAAATATCGCTCAGGCTGTGCAGCACACTGATGCGGCCAAACAGGGCAGGCTCATCAATAAAGGCAGGAAAGTAGTCCTGACTTTGTACCAGTGCCCGGCCGGGCGGCCAGCGAATAACACTGGCGTCTTCGCGGGCATCAATGCCGGCGATAATATCGTCATGCGCCACCGGGTGCAGACCAGTAAGAGCCTGCTGCAGGGCTTCACTGCCAACCTTGGCGCCGCAACCGGCGCAGCGTGGCATGTCATCGTCGGCAGTTACGGTCATTTTTCTTGCTGGCAGATCGGAAAACTTCTGCATAAAGCGCCGATCAATGCGGTCTTTCCAGCGCCACACCCAGGCGCCCTGCACGGTCAGGCCGCCGCGACTGCCGACGGCATGCCGGCTGCCGGTAGCCAGCAGCGACAGGAATTTTTCCTGTGGCTTCCACTGCAACAGCGGTTGGCCACTGATGGCGCGATGAAGGTTGCCAACCAGTGTGTTGGCCTGGCGCACGGCATAGACACCGGCCCGTGGCAGCGGGTGGTGATCAATCAGGGCACAGTCGCCGGCGGCAAACACATTGGCCTGACCGATGGCGCGCAAACTGTGATCGATTCGGATGAAGTTGTCCGGGTCCAGTGCCAGCCCGGAATCTTTCAGCCAGTGGGCGCCGACCGCTCCAGTACACCAGAACAACAGATCAAAGGGTTTTTCCTTGCCGGTGTGTAACAGCCCGGAGCTGACCCGCGAAACCCGGCTGCTTTCCTGCACATGGATACCAGCCTGATGCAGGCGCCTGCGCATCGCCAGTCGTAGGGTCTGTGGGTAACCGCTTAGCAAGTTCGAGGCACAGATCAGGGAAATGTCGGCATGCAATCCGCGTCGGGCCAGCGCGGTGGCAATGGCCAGTGAAATTTCGGTACCGCCGGCGCCACCGCCGACCACGCTGATCCTTACCGCCCTGTCCTGTTGCGGCCAGTGGTCCAGCGCCTGTTGCCAGCGGGCCCGGAAACTGGCCACCGGTTTTACCGGAATGGCGAATTCGCGCGCTCCCGGCACCAGATCCAGCGCCGGCGTGCTACCGATATCCAGACTCAGCCAGTCGTAGTCCAGCGTTGAATTGTCATCCAGCGTCAGTCGGTTCAGGCGACTGTCCAGAGCTGTCACCCGGGCGCGAACAAAGCGTACTCCGGCCCACTGGCACAGCCTGGGCAGGTCAATGTGGGTGTCCTCAAGCTGGTAATGACCGGCGATCAGGCCCGGTAGCATACCGGAGTAGGCCGCCATCGAGTCCGGAGAAACCAGTGTCAGCCGTGTTTCCGGCAGCGGCTTCATCGCCAGCATGCGCAGCGCCAGCGCATGACTGTGGCCGCCGCCGACCAGTACCAGATCCTGCTTTGCGGGGAGGGAATGCACAGGTGCTCCTTGGCTGAAAGCCTCATCATAGCAGTGTTGATTGTTAAGGAAGCCCTGAATAACCCGGAGCGGTCGATCGACCGCGATACGCTCGGGAAAATCGCGCCGATCGGCCGCTCCTACAACAGATGTGGCGGTTTTTCAGAGGTTCCTTAAATGACTCGGCCGGCGCAGCTGCTGATCAAGGCTGGCAGCGGGAATACGACCTGGTCAATACTGACAAGCCACAGTGAGCATCAGGCTGACCGGATCAGTCTGATGGATGTCTGATACAGGGAGGTTCAGTAAGTGAATCTGAAATTACCCGCCGCGTTTCATTTCGTTATCGGAGCACTGCTTGTAGCGCTGCAGTTGGCTGCTGTGTCTGTGCAAGCCGGCCCGAGCGGATTGGCGGGGGGCGAGATCATCGACGTTGAAGTCCGGCTCATCAGCGCATCAGCTATTGATGCCAGCGAGATGTCAGCAAAGCCTCGCTGGTTATTCCGGCATAGACTGCAAATTGACCAGGTCGGGCGCGCGAAGTACTTCAAGCGCTGGCATTCCTTTGCAAAAAAGGCGGCGCAGTGCCGTGATCCGCAGCAAACAAAGTGGCTTTTTGATCTGGCCAGTCTTGCCGGTGTTGACGCGGACTTGCGTCGGCAGAGTGCACTGTATCTGGAGCAGATGATACTCGCGGACCCTCATTGCTTTCTCGGGGCGCTGCGTGATGTGCAGGATCTGGCGAGGCAGGGCAACATCATTGCGACGTATGTTTTCATGCCTCTGTGCAATGACCCCATGAGCCTGAATGAAAAGCTGCAAGGCCTTATTGGCGATGAGGGTTATCTGCCGCTTCGGAACCTTTACCGGGGTCAGTTACAGGCCCACCTGCACTATGCCGACCGGGCTTCCAGAGAGGCACAGAGTTTTTATTCGCAGTCCCGGAAACGCCACTGGACTGCCCTGCAGGATCCCGACTTCTTCGAGCGCGCTCCACAGGAGTATCTTGGCAGGCTTGCTGATCTGGAAAATCTGGCATGGCAGTGCGCGGATGCCGAAGCAACAGGATGGTATATCGAAGCGGTATTTCGAACAGGGTCAGTCGAGGCGTTGTATGAACGTAATAGAAGCAAGGTGGAAGAGCTGGCCAGACACCATCCCGAGTGCCTGTTTAATGGATTGAAGGTGGTTTCGCATCCCGGTGAGTTCCTGCAGCAGTGGCTGATTGAGGCGCCGGGCAAAGTGGCGGCCCATGAGATCTATGACACTGTGGCCAAATCGATAGCAGATGATGACCGCTTGTTGCGCACCTACAAGCGTATTTATGCAAAGTATCTCTATGAAATTTCCGATCCCGTTCGCCCTGCTACAGAGTTTCTCTGGTCAGTAAAATTTGTCCGGACCTATGCCAATGGCCTGCTTCTGGTGCCGGCAACTTACATCAAGGGTTATGACGAGTTTCAGCCGCAACTCGAGCAGTTATGGCAGCAGACCCCGGACAGCGGCTTTACTGGCAGCTATGATCAGCCGCTCAAGATTCTTCCCAGAGACGCGTTGCAGTTTATGACGCTGGACCGCTTTGGTACTTACTACATCTTCGATATGAAGGAGGATGGCGTTGAGGTTATCAAGGCGCGCGTGATGAATGCGGTACTGCAGCGCTGGCCTTGTGACGGGGAGTCCGCACCAGTTGTAGCGATGTTATCGCTGCAGCCTGAGACCCCGTTCAGCTGGCCATTGGTTCAGGGCGACTGGAGCGCGTTCTATCCAGCGGTGGAGCTGCGTGATGATTTGCCGCTACCCGCGATCATTAACTATGACCCCAATCAGGACGATCGCCTGTTTCAGGCGGGCAGGTTGTCATGGGGCGATGCGGGCTCTGAGCATCTGCCGGAGTATGATTTCTCCCATAGCCAGTCATACACCGACCCCATATTCGGGCTTGTTAATGCACAGACAGGTGAGGAACACGATTTGCCGAGAAACGGGTTTCCGATGTGTCACTGAGACGGGACATTTCTGTTTAACGGGCTGCCGATTCGCTCGGCAGAACCAGTCAGTGCCGAGGTGGCCAGCGCTCGAACATATCCCGAACCAGCCGTTCAATCAGCGCGGTGCGCTGCGCCGGTTTCATCCGTTCGGTCAGGTTGCGCTGGCCGGCGCCGCGCCAGACCACCTGGCGAATATCGCGCTGGACCAGTTCTATCACCAGCTTGCCTTCCTTGATGGCCTGCACATCCGGCACGGTCGCCACGCCGATTCCGAGAGGTTCATGGCCAAAACCGAAGCCGTAGCCGAGGCCGCTGGTTTCCAGTTCGATGGTATCTTCGACCCGGTATCGAACCAGCAAGTCGGCGTTATCTGCCGATGCCGGCTTTAAGCCTTGCACCGTCAGTTCCCGGGTTACCGCCTGTTCAATACGTTCACCATCGAGACTGCGTATCTCGTCATCGGCTTTGGTGCCGGTAAAGGCGAAGCTGTGGTAATCCGCAAACGCAGCTTCAGGTCGGTAGTCGATCGCCACGATGCTGGTGCAGCCGGCCAGCCAGACAGTAAGCAGCAGGATCATTGTGCGCATTTGCGGATCTCCCGGTTGAGATTGTCTCCGGTTCGACCGCCAATGCGGCGATATGTTGCGAGCCTGGGACGTTGCGCCGGTAAATGCGGATTTCCCGGTCAGTATTTTGTAGTAGGCCTGGGGCGCCAGTACGGCCTTGCCGCCGAGCTCCCCGGTTCCACATGCACGGAGTTAGCAGGGCTGCGCAGCGGCCGAGCAGGAAGCATCCGTGAGACCGTGGAATAACCTGTCGGATTCTTTCCTGACCACCGCGTAGCATTCGCAACAGCGTCGTTCGAGCTCCGCTCGATCCGTTACCGTGATATGGCCACGCTGGTACTGGATGACCCCGGCATCCTGTAGCTTGTTGGCGGCTTTGGTAACGCTTTCACGGCGCACGCCCAGCAAGTTTGAAATCAGTTCCTGTGTGATCTCGATGTTGTCACCATTGTGACGATCCATCGACAGTAGCAGCCAGCGACAAAGTTGCTGGTCGATGCTGTGATGACGATTGCAGACAGAGGTTTGCGCCATCTGGGTAATCAGCGTCTGGGTGTAACGCAGCAGAAGATGGTGGAACTCGCCATGCAGATTAAACTCCGCCATCAGATGCTTTCGGCTCAGTCGATAGGCGTGCCCGGCACTTTGCACGATGGCCCGGCTGGGCGTACTCAAACCGCCCATGAACAGGGCAATGCCGACCACACCTTCGTTACCGATCATGGCGATCTCTGCCGAATGGCCATCCTCCATCACGTACAGCATCGAGATGATGGAATCGGTGGGAAAGAATATATCTTCCATGACGTCGCCGGACTCATAAAGTACGCCATCTGGCGGTATCTCAGTCAGCTTGAGCCTGGGGTAGATGCGCTCTCTGGTGTCAGTGCAGAGGGCCCTCAGTAGCAGGTTTTCCCGATGATCGGTCCCTTGGAGCATAAAGCCATCCTGAGTGGTCGAAAGCGCAACCAATGTATTGCGGGGAATCAAGTCTCCGCCTGTTTGCTATGCCAGAGCAACAGAATTTCAGGCCGCTGTGTTAGCTTGCGCACCGACGGGCAGCGCTTGCCGGTGTCTGATGGAGCACGATCCTTTCGATACACCGCCCTGTGGAGTCAACTACTATGAGTATCCGGCATATTTTCGGCGTGCTTCTGATTGCCGCAGGTGCGGCGTTGTTGTACTTCGGCTATCAGTCATCCCAGACCTTGGGCGAGCAAGTTTACGAGACCTTTGTCGGTCGTTTTACCGACACCACTACCTTGTATCTGATCGCCGGTACTGCGGCATCAATATGCGGACTGGTCATGCTTGCAATCAGAGGTACTTCACGTGCTTGAGACCATTGCAGTTATCCTCGTCATCCTCTGGCTGTTGGGATTTGTCAGCGCCTACACGATGGGAGGCTTTATTCATGTTCTGCTGGTTATTGCTGTGGTGGTGATACTGGTTCGCCTGATCAGGGGGCGGCGCCTGTAGGCTCCGCTATGTGCTCTGCCGTACAGACCACTACACAATAAATGAATACTCTGCCCTACGATCAATCAGTTCAGGAGAACTACATGAACAAGGACCAGATTAAGGGCACGCTGAAGCAAGTCGAAGGCCAGGTAAAAGAGCAGGCCGGCAAGGTTCTTGATGACAATGTCATGGAGGCAAAGGGAGTGCTCAAGAATGCAGAAGGAAAAGTACAGAGCGCCTATGGCGACGTTAAAGAAGAACTGAAGAAGTAATCGCCACGCACAACCTTCCGTTGCCCGGCATTGCTGCCGGGCGCGGTTCCTGCAGTACATGTATTGCCCTTCATCACCGCTTTCCAGCCTTCGCGCACCACCGCATCAGCATCCTGCCAGGGCAGGTTCGGCAATTTGCTCGCCCACCGGATGAGTGAGGCGGACAAGCGGATTACTTGCCGGAGGCTGATGGAGGCGTTGCTGCAGTAGAATGTGACGTTAGCGGGAGCGGGGCGTTGGTTGGATTGGAATTAGTGGGTGTTCGTGTTCTCTGAGATCTGCGTGCTGCCTTACCTGCCTTCATTTCACCCGGTAGCCCACCGAGATAATGGCATCGAGATTGAAGTACTCCACCTGATAGGTTTTGCCATCGGCAGCAGTTGTTGCATTTTTTGCAACAACTGCCTCACGCGCCAGCTCGGCGTCCTTGAATATGTTGTTCAGGTGGCGCGATATACCCGATTTGTCCCGGTCGAAGAGTTCAGCAAGTTGCTGAAGACTCAACCAGACAGTTTGCTGATTGGCATCCAGCTGAACTTCGACAGCTGTATCACCAGCCTCATAGATAACGATGGGATTTCCGCTCTCTTGGGGCACGGGGTTCTCCTTACGAAGTGCCAGGGCGGCTTATTGCTGCAGGGCTCTATTATCGGGTAAAGACTGCTTTTTCGTTATGGATAATGTCTATGAGGTAGCGTCAGCCCAAAGCTAACGGGTGGAGCGTCGCTGCCCCCGTACTGCCGCCGCAAACGAGCGTTGCGCCCAAATCGCCGCCTGTTCCCGGTCATCCATGATCTCGTCGGGCGCCAGATAGTAGGACATCTTCATCACCTTGCCCTGCTTGTGATACTCGAACGGCCCCAGTTCCAGCTCCTGAAAATACGCCACGTTCTCGGCATCCGCTTTCAGGTACAAGGTGTCATTGTCCACCAGTGCGAACATCAGGCCCTGATGGTAGATGCCGTAGCCGCCGAACATCCTGCGGGCACTGATCGGGCCGAACAGTTCGAAAACTTCCTGCAGATATTGGGTGAATTCGCTCATGGCGGTCCTTTCTAATGTCACAAACAAGCCAGTTTCTGATATTGGGAAGTGCTTGTGTCAGAAACAGGCCTCGGCCGCCAAAATCGACAAGGTTAGCCTGCCAGACCCAGTGCCGCGCTGATTGAAGGTGGCAACCAGCGCTTGTGTGAGTGTTCCCCGGTCGAAGGAAAACTGGCGCACCGAGGCGGCGACATTGGCCATTAGCGACTCGCCTCCAGATATGGCTGCATCACCCGGCCCTGTCGCCACAGGCGGGCATACGCCAGCACTTGCGAGTAGTTGGCGCCGCGCCGCTGCGGGTAAAGTTTCAGGGCTTCCAGAACCACGTCCATGCCCAGCGTGTTGCGGTAGGTAAAGCAATCGGCCAGGGTCTTTTCGGCGCTGTACACCTGCAGGCGGGTGCCATCGACATCGTGGCACTCGATGCCGTCGGCAAAGCGCGGGCCGGAAAATCGGTAACCCTGCACCGGCGGATAATCCATGCGTGGCAGCCGGGCGTTGCGCGCCACCGCCAGATGAATCCGCCGCGGCACCTGCGTGGTCAGCTGGTGCCAGGCCAGCGCCGACACCAGACACAGCACCGCCTCGGGAAAACGGCTGGCTACCGCGAGCAGATCCGGGTTGGCCACCGGCGGCAGCTCGGTCAGCCGGTAAAGGCCGCGACTGACCGGCTCGATCAGCCCCTCGTCACGTAGCAGGTAGAACTGGTAACGATTCATGCCCAGCCCCAGCGCCTCGCTCAGGCGCAGCTGCCCGCCATGGGCACGAAACAGCGCCAGCGGGTCGTCAGCAGTGTATGTGGCTCTGGTTTCAGTCATGGCTTTCCAGACAAACTGTCTCCATGTGTATGGTTGATGGTGACAGTTTGTCTGGAAAAGGTGCTGGGGGTCAATGCCATTTGTTATGTCAGAAAGCGGCCTTGTTTGTAGATAACAGGCGTTCTCCTTCCGGATTCACCCGGCGGGTGGGTTTGACAGTTTCACAGTGGAAACGGTCGGGCAGTATATGGGCGATGTGATGACAGTGATCAGGCTGGTGCCTGTTAATCAGGAGTCACGTCAGGGCTTGTCCTGAATTGGGGGGTAAACTATGGTCTGTTCATCAGAAGAATGTCTGATAAATGGGTGGCAGTCGGAGAGTTGGAGCTGGGGCGGGTTTATGGAGGAGCGTCCTGAAAGTGAAGTGTTGCCGACTTGGTCGGACTGGACGACGCAAAACCGGGCTAGATGGCTCCTGTACGAATATTAATACATGCGTGCTCAATGCTCTGGGGTTTTCGCGTCCTGCTCTTGATGTTCAGCGGAGGCATCTCGCAGTCCGGAAGAAAATTACGAGGATTTGCAAGGTTGATGTCTGTTTTGAAGATGATGTTTGGGGTTTTTCCAGGCGATAGGGAAAATGGCCTTTTGCGGAAAACGCTAGGGATGAGACATGATTAGTGAAATTCAAGTAAATCCACCGGTGGCAACTTATGCGGACAAAACGTCTCTAGGAGACCTTCGGCGGATAAACTTTATTTTCGGTGCAAATGGGACAGGGAAGACTACTATTGGCCGAGTGATAGCGCAGGCTGAGGGGCATGAACATTGCGGGCTGGTGTGGGAAGGAGGTACTCCGCTTGAGAGGATGGTGTATAACCGAGATTTCGTCGATAGAAACTTTAATCAAAATAGTCCTCTGAAAGGCGTTTTCACGCTGGGCGAGAATCAGGTTGAAGCTGAAAAGAAAATTGCAGTCCTTCAGCCAGAGATTGACCGGACAATCGGCGAGATATCTAGTTTAAATATTCAGTTGACCGGCGAGGATGGCCAATCTGGGAAACGGAAGGAGATCGCAGGCCTCGAGCCCGCGTTGCGAGAGGAATGCTGGAAGCAAAAAAAGCTCCATGACGACTACTTTCAAGTTGCGTTTTCTGGTTTGCGCAATAGCGCTGACCGGTTCAAGGATAAGGTCTTGGAAGAAAGAGTATCAAACTCGGCCGATGCTCTGACTTTGGATGAGTTAAAGGAAAAAGCGAGGACAGTATTTTCAAGCAATGTGGAACGTGTCTCGGCCCTAGTAAATTTGTCAGCCGACAGCTTTACAAATTCTGAGAGAGATGCATTGCTGAAGAAGGTAGTCGTCGGAAATCAGGATGTTAACATCGCCGTTCTAATTGATCGCATGGGAAATAGTGACTGGGTGAAGCAGGGCCTTAAGTACCATGCCAAAGAGCCGAATACTTGCCCATTTTGTCAGCAGCCAACGGATAACCATTTCGCAGATAGCCTTTCGGCATTCTTCAGTGAGGCCTACGATAATGACATTCAGGCATTAAAGCGGTTGCAAATAGATTATCAAAGGACGAGTGAGCAGTTGGTTGCTGATGTTCACCGTAATGCAGAGAGTAACAACCCATTTCTAAATGTTGAGCTGTTTAGCGCTGAGGCACAAGGGCTTTTCGAGAGGTTGGAGCGCAATCAGTCCATATTGGGAAGAAAGCTTGATGAGCCCAGTAGAAAATTTGAGTTGGAGCCTGTTGAGCAATTCATCAGTGAGTTGCAGCGGTTGATTTCGGAGGCAAACGAGTCGGCTAACCGTCACAATGCAACCGTTGACAATATTGCTGCGGAGAAGCGCAAATTAACCTCCCAAGTTTGGCGCTATGTGCTCAATGAGCTTGATGGTGTCTTGCGGCAGTATCAACAGGCTAAGGAGCGTCTGGGCCAGGCCATTCAGGGGATGGAGCAAAGTCTGATAGAGAAGCAGGCGCGTCTCCGAGAGCTGCAAAGTCAGGTAAAAGCGCTTGAAGCGCAGACAACATCAATTCAGCCAACCATTACCGCAATTAATGATTTATTGAAACGATTCGGATTTTATTCCTTTTCCATTGGTGATGCAGATGAAGGTCGCCATTATCGAATCGTTCGCGCTAATGGCGAAGACGCCAGCCACTCACTAAGCGAGGGCGAAAAAACCTTCATCACTTTCTTATACTTCTATCACCTTATTAGAGGCGCGCAATCACCTTCCGGCGTAACGACTAACAGAGTCGTGGTGTTTGACGATCCAATTTCTTCCTTGGATAGCGATATTCTTTATATCGTTAGTAGTCTTATCAAGAGTGTCATGGATGAAGCCAGGGGGAGAAGCGGGCGGATAAAGCAAGTCTTTGTGCTTACGCATAACGTCTATTTTCATAAAGAAATTACCTTTAATAGGAGAAGGCCTCTGGGTGGAGTTCTTAATGAAGAGAGCTTCTGGATGGTTAAAAAGAGGCGGCATTGGTCTGCTGTTGTTCGCTGTGGTGAGAATCCAATTCAATCAGCCTATGAGCTTCTTTGGGAAGATGTGAAATCCGCCAATGTTTCGAGTGTAAGCCTTCAGAACACTTTGCGCAGAATACTTGAGAATTATTTCACCATGTGGGGAGGAATGGATAAAGATGACATCTGTGCCATTTTTGAAGGCCGTGACAAGTTGATCTGTCAGTCATTGTTTTCTTGGGTGAACGATGGCTCGCATTTCATTCATGATGATTTGTATGTCAATCATGGAGAGCAGACAAATGAATCTTATTTAAGAGTCTTTGGCGAGGTATTTAGGAGGGCCGGTCAGGAAGGGCATTATAAAATGATGATGGGTGTTAATGCTTCCGAGGAAGAGGAATCGCTTGTGGTGACGCGGGTGCAGGAGATCGAAAACTAATGAGGCTTTCTATAAGACATAATAGCCGGCGCATCATCGAGTTTGATCAGGCTCGGGTCGGCGCTAAGAAAGGGGTTGGCGGCGTTGTCATTATGGTTGGGCTGGAGGGAAATAGGAACTCTTGCGAGAAGCCGGTTACTATTATGGATATTTCCCTTTCAGTCTCCACCGAGGGTGGTGCGATGCCGATAGTATTAAATGTGCCATCGTCAACGCAGGTTATTCGCTGCCATGAAGGAATTTATAGGGATAATGTTTATTTTGAAGCGTTTCTTACGAAAGAGCAGATATTGGCAATAGAGGATTACCGAAAATCAGGTGATCTATCTATTAGATTTGATTTACGTGCGATGACAGTTTGTAAGGATGAAGTTTTGTCAAGTTTTGAGGTTTCGGGACACTCTGTTCCTAGGCAGGAATGGCTGAATGCACTGAAAAGCGCTCGCTTTCAAGAGACATTTCTCTTTGAGATTCCACTTCCAAAGGTGTCTGAGGAGATCCGTCAGTTGATCTCCAAGGCCCAAGAATTCATAGATCATGGTCACTATAAAGAAGCGGTCGGTCTGTGTAGGAAAATTATCGAGACTTTGGAAAAAATTCGCGGAGATAAGGATGTGGCCAAGCAGGCCAGCAAGAAATTATCCGATAGTGGCGAAAGAAAGAACATGACGATTTTTGAGAGAATGCTGGCAATGCGCGAGCAATTGAACAATATCTGTCATTTGGGAGTGCATGGCGATGAGTCATTCTCTCGGTCGCAAGCCAGAGCTGTTTTAAGTGCAACCCTATCCCTTCTGGCAGAGCCCACTGTTGGTTTTATAGATACTGAATTGGCCTCCCGCTTGCAGGATGATAGCGCCAGCGCATAGTTGTTATTGAACTGGATATTGGTTGTGAGGGATTAGTCATGCTCGACCAGGACGCGTCAAAGGTGAAGATCCACTCAACCTTGGTGAGAAAAATTAACTTCGCCTGCCACCAGAGCGCTTTTGCGGTGCTGCGGGAATTGCAGATCGAGAATTTGGATGAAGGACAGGACCTGTCCGATCTGAAAGTTACATTGGAGGCATCTCCAGCCTTTGTGAAGTCGAAGACCTGGACGGTGGATCGGCTAGCGGCAGGCGGTCTGCTCTCAATCAAGGATCGTGATCTGGAGCTGGACGGCGGCTTCCTGCATGGGCTGACAGAATCCATGCGCGGTACGGTGACGATCCGAGTTTTGCAGGGTGAGCCGTGTCTGGCCGAGTTGGCGATCCCGGTGGAGTTGCTGGCACGTAACGAGTGGGGTGGGGCTACTTACATTCCCGAGCTTCTGGCCGCCTTCTGTACTCCGAACGACCCAGCGGTGGACCGGCTGCTGGGGCAGGCAAGTCAGATTTTGCGTAAGGCGGGTAAGCCGGACCGTATCAACGGCTACGACTCCCGTAGCCGTGAACAGGTGTGGCTGATGGCGTCGGCCATTTACTCCGCCATTGTAAAAATGCAGGTGGGTTATGCGCTGCCACCCGCCAGCTTCGAGAGTAATGGCCAAAAAATTCGTCTTCCTAGTCAGATTGAAAGCGCCAAGGTAGCCACTTGCCTTGATACCACTTTGCTATTCGCGGCGGCGCTGGAGCAGGCCCAGTTGAATCCGCTGGTGATTCTCACCCAGGGGCATGCGTTGGTGGGCTTGTGGCTGGATAAGGAAGATCTTTCCAGTGTGGTGATAGATGAGGCCGAGACTCTACGCCAGCGCATTCCTTTGAAAGAATTGATCCTTATTGAGACGACCTTCCTGACCAACCACTCTGTACCGCCATTCTCGCAAGCGGTAAAGGAGGGAGCCAAACAGGTATCGCTAGAGAAGGATGGCGAGTTCGTTGCGGCCATTGATATTCGTAGGGCACGGGCGCATCGCATTAACCCCATCAGTCTTCAATCTCAGGTCGCGGGGCCTGTAGGAACGGGTGAAATTGTTGAGGATATTGACCCTGGGTTGGAGGAAGCACCAAGTGATCTTCCGTCGCACACAGTATCCATAGATGACGACGTGCCCGAGGATACTCCGGGCGGTCGTCTTGAGCGCTGGCAACGCAAGTTGCTGGATCTGTCGGCGCGCAACCCGCTGCTTAACCAGAAGCCCAGTAAAAGCAGTTTGACACTGGTGTGTGATGACCCTGGTGCTCTGGAAGATGTGTTGGCCACAGGAGCACGGATTTCCATTGCGCCTTTCCCGCAGTTGAAATCTCAGGATCAAGATTCAGATATTCACCGGCAACGTACCGGCGAAGAGCTGAAAGATGTGTATGCCCGCGATGCGCTGGCCAAGAAGCAGGTGCTAGTGGAGCTGACTCAGGAGGAGCTGGACAAGCGCGCCGTGGAGATTTACCGCAGGGCGCAGACTTCGTTGAAAGAAGGGGGTTCCAATACCCTGTTTTTGGCGGTCGGTTTTCTGCTTTGGAAGCCTCAGGACAAGGAGAATCGCCGTTATCGTGCGCCCTTGATTCTGCTGCCGATATCGCTGGAGAGAAAGTCTGTTCGCAGTGGCGTGAAGATGGTGGCCAATGACGATGAGCCCCGCTTCAACACCACCTTACTGGAGATGCTGAAGAAGGACTTCGGCATCGAAATCCACGGCCTGAGCGGCGCCTTGCCGGAGGATGATAGTGGCGTGGATGTGACAGGCATCTGGAATCGGGTGCGTCATGCCATCAAGGAAGTACCAGGGTTTGAGGTGGTGGAAGAGGTGGTGCTGGGGCACTTCTCGTTTGCCAAGTACCTGATGTGGAAAGATCTGGTGGACCGCTCCGAGGCGCTGAAAAAAAGCCCGGTGGTGCGGCATTTGCTGGACACACCCCGTGAAGCGTATGAAAGCGATATTCGCTTTGTCGACCCCAAAGAAATTGACCGGGAATACACCCCGGCAGATTTGCTGACGCCGCTGCCGGCGGATTCCTCTCAGATGGCGGCCATTGCCACGGCGGATCGTGGCAAAGATTTTGTCATCATAGGTCCGCCCGGGACTGGCAAGAGCCAGACCATCGGCAATCTGATTGCTCACATGTTGGGTAAGGGCAAGAAGGTATTGTTTGTTTCTGAAAAAACTGCGGCGCTGGAAGTTGTGCACCGTCGGCTCAAAGATATTGGGTTAGGCCAGTTCTGTCTGGAGCTGCATTCCAATAAGGCAAAGAAAGCCGATGTTCTTGATCAACTTCGTACCTCCTGGGCCAGTGCAACAAGTTCCACGATCAGCGATTGGAAGATAGAGGCAGAACGACTCAAGGCATTGCGCGATCGCCTGAACGGGGTGGTGAATGCGTTACATCAACGTCACCGCAATGGCCTGACGGCACACTATGCCATTGGCGTGAAAGTGCGAGATGCTGATCTTGCGGCGAAGGTGAAGCTGAGTTGGCCAAACGCGGCTTATCACGATGAGGCGCAGCTACAGAAGCTGCGTGAAATGGCTGCGTTGCTGGCGGTTCAGGCCAAAGCCGTCGGAAATCTCGTGGACCACCCACTACGATTAGTTAGTGGTTTTGATTGGCGTCCTCAATGGGAAGAGGAAGTGGTGGCCGTTGCCCGTAGCTTGAAGGTGAGCGGGACGCAGTTGGCTGAAAAGTTGGCATCGCTTGAGAAAGCACTGGGCATCAAGCTGGGCATGGTGAATCTGGCCAAGCTGGCCGCCATGGCAGAGTGCGGTCAGGTACTACTGGATGCGTATCGCCAGCAGGCTTCGTTTGCACTGGAGCCGGATGCCACGGATCGACTGGAAGCGTTGGAAGAGGCAGTTACTCAGCTAAAGGTCTACATCGAGACGCAAGCGAAGCTGAGCTGTGCCTATGAGGCGCTAGCCTGGCAGAAGCTGGATGCCGCCGGGTTGGGCCAAGCTTGGGCAGCAGCAAATGACACGTGGTGGCCCAAGAGCTGGTTCGCCCGGCGCAAGGTATTAAAGCAAATGCGCGAAGGCGGGGCTCAGGGTGATCCTGACCCGAACAATGATATTCCTGTGCTGAAGCAGTTGCGGGAAACAGGTGGCCATATCGATCGCCTGGATGGGCGGCTGAAAGGCTTGAGGGAATGGGATTCGTACAATTCAGATCCGAACGCAATGGTGGCGCTAAAGACGCTTGGATCGCGAGCCCGTATTGCCGTTGGCAGGCTGGCGGATGATGCGGAGTCGCTGGCAGCACTGCGCAGCAAGATTCGCACAATGCTCTATGACGCCAATGATCTGCTGGCACCGGATGCGCCAGTAGGGCGGACCATCAATGATTTCAAGACAGCATTTGAGTCGTTCAATACCAACAAGGAGAAGTTCGAAGCGCTGATTGGAGCCTCTTTGGATAGCCACTTGCCTGAAGGCGTGCCTGCCCTTGAGTCTCTGGGCGCGCAGTGTCAGGAAATTGTGGATCACCACGTTTCCTTGCGGGACTGGTGCGCTTGGGTGCGACGCCGCTCAGAGGCCTTGGATCTTCAGTTGGGATCGTTGGTGGAAGCCATTGAGAATGGCAGTGTGCCTGCGGACCAGGTAGAGGATGTCTTCGAGGCGGCCTACTGCAGTTGGTGGTCGGCGGCGGTGATCGGCGAGGATGAGGTGCTCCGTACATTTTCCTCTCCGGAGCATGAGGCTGCCATTCAAAACTTCCGCAGATTGGATGGCCAGTTCAATGACCTGACGGCGAAATACATTGCCGCGAGGCTGGCTGGAGAGATTCCCGATCAGGAGACCACCAAGAAGGCATCTTCCTGGGGTGTTCTGGCCCATGAGCTTCAGAAAAAAATGCGCCATAAGCCTGTACGGGAAATAATGGAAACCATCCCGGACGTAATCACTACGCTTGCTCCTTGCCTGATGATGTCTCCACTGTCTATAGCCCAGTTCCTGTCTGCGCAGGTACATTTCGATGTGGTTATTTTCGATGAGGCTTCTCAGATTACCGTTTGGGATGCGGTTGGCTCACTGGCACGTGGTAAGCAGGTGATTGTAGCCGGTGATCCCAAGCAGATGCCGCCGACTAATTTCTTTGGTCGTTCCGATGATGATCCCGATGGCGATATCGATGGTGAAGGTGATCTGGAAAGTATTCTTGATGAATTGATCGGTGCCAGTATTCCTCAACGGGTCCTGAATCTGCACTATCGATCACGTAGGGAGAGCTTGATCGCTTTCTCCAATAGTCGCTATTACGACAGCTCCCTGATTACATTCCCGGCGCCGGTGCATCCTGACAATGGGGTGTCGCTGGTGAAGCCGGAGGGCTTCTATGCCCGAGGAAAGGCTCGCCATAACCAGGGAGAAGCCAAAGCCATTGTGGCGGAGATTGTGCGGCGTCTGACGTCGAATAATCCTGCTGTTCGCAAGCAATCCATCGGAGTGGTGACGTTCAATACTGAACAGCAAAGTCTGATTGAGGACTTACTGGACAAGGCGAGATCTGATGATCCGGGCATTGAGTGGGCGTTTTCCGAAGACGAGTTTGAGCCGGTGTTCGTGAAGAATCTTGAGACTGTGCAGGGGGATGAGCGGGATGTGATCCTTTTCAGCATCACCTACGGCCCTGACGAGGCTGGCCATGTCACCATGAATTTCGGCCCGCTCAACCGTACTGGCGGTGAGCGCCGTCTTAACGTAGCTATGACGCGCGCTCGCTCAGAGATGGTGGTGTTCTCAACCATGCCACCGGAGCGTATTGATCTAGCCCGCACTCAGGCTCGTGCTGTTGCAGATCTCAAGCACTTCCTTGAGTACGCCGAACGTGGTGCTGCTGCACTTGGTGCGGCGGTACACGGCTCTATGGGTGATTTTGAATCACCCTTTGAGATTGCTGTCGCGAGAGCGCTCCAGCAGAAGGGGTGGACAGTTCATCCTCAAATCGGAGTTTCTGCCTACCGAATTGACATGGGTATTGTGCATCCGGAGAAGCCAGGCCTGTATTTGGCTGGCATCGAATGTGATGGTGCCATGTACCATAGCTCTGCCTATGCTCGCGAGCGTGACAAGATTCGCCAAGGAGTTCTTGAGGGACTGGGATGGACGCTGTTCAGGATTTGGTCCACTGACTGGTGGACTAATCGTGATAAGGCGCTTGCTGAAGTACACAGTAAGCTTGAGCGTCACTTGGAGAATAAGTGCTCCGTGACTGACGTCGCAGCTGAGAAAGAAGAACTCTCTTGAAGGGAATACGTTATGGAATGGATTTAGCTGTAGAGGGAGAAGTGCCCACGACCCTGTAAATAATTCTGTGTAACTGCCTGTGCCGGTTGCTCACTGGTAATCGGCCAGGCAATCACCGCAGTCGATCATAATGCGGTTCAGGGCAGGCTTCCACGAATCCCCCCTCTCCGCACCTCATCCAGCTCCCCAGCCAATTCCTCCGACCGGTTCATCACTTCCCCCCAATACCGAATCCGCTCCGCATCATCCATCCGCCCGAAATCCTTCCGGTCCGGGATCTTCCCAAAGGGCAGGCTGGCGACCCATTCGGCGCTGGGGCAGAGGATCAGCACGTTGTCATAGTGCTGCGGGTTGCCGCGGCGCCAGCTCAGCATTTTGTCGAACCAGCCGGGGGTGATGTGCGGGTAGAAGTGGGGGTAGAGCACCAGCGAGTCGTCGCTGAAGGGGATGTCGAAGTGGTAGTCAGTGACGCCGCCGTCGTAGTACATGCCGGGGCCGGCGCCGTGGATGTCTTCAACGGCGCTGAGGGCCAGCGGGATCGAGCCGGAGGCCATCACGGCGTCGCGCAGGTTGTGTTGGCTGAGCGGGACGCGGTGGGTGGGCAAGTCATCGATGGCGTAGAACGGTGGCTTGCCCTGCGCGGAGTGAAACAGTACGCGCTCGAAGAAGGCGCCAAGGGTGTTGCGGTGTACGGCGTTGGCGGTGGCGGCCATGAGCAGGGCGGCGGCTTGTACCGGGCGGCGTTTGCTGGCGTTCAGTCCTTTGGCGCGGCAGGCGATCAGGTTGAGGCGGCGGATCGGGTTGTTGAGGATTTCCTGGACGTTCTGTTCGGTGGGGATAGCGGCGTCGAGGATGGTGCGGCACAGGGCGGTGACCTGATCGACCTTCATGCCTTTTTCAAAGCAGACGTGCTGGTAGGCGTGAGCAAAACGTTTTGACGCCGCTTGCGGATCGTTCTGGGCGTAGCAGGCGAAGCGCCAGGCGCCAGCGGAGCTGCCGATCATGTCGAGCGGGGTGGTGCGGCCTTTGAAGAATTCGCCGAGCAGGTATTGGTCGAGGCCGAACAGGGCCATCCATTTTGGCCCGCCGCTGGCGCCCACTATCACCGAGAAGTCCTGCTGGCGCAGGCCGTGGTCGAGCAGGTGTTGGCGGGCGCGGGGGCCGGCAATCAGTTGCAGAGCGCGCATGCTCGGGCCTCCTGAGGGTCAGTCGATCTTGTCGGTCACCGCGCCTTCCGAGGCCGAGGCCACCACGCGCGCATATTTGGCCAGCAGGCCACGGCGATAGCGCGGCGGCGGCGCTTGCCAGCGGCTCAGTCGGTCGGTGATGGTCTGCTCATCGACATGCAGGGTGATGCATGCTTCGCGGGCGTCGATGGTGATGCCGTCACCGTCCTCGACAATCGCCAGCGGGCCGCCGTTCATGGCCTCCGGTGTGATATGACCAACGACAAAGCCATGGCTGCCGCCGGAAAAACGGCCGTCGGTAATCAGTGCCACATCCTGACCCAGGCCGCGGCCCATAACCGCAGAGGTGGGGCTGAGCATTTCGCGCATGCCCGGGCCGCCTTTCGGGCCTTCGTAACGAATCACGATGACGCTGCCCTTGTCGACTTCGCCGGCAAGAATGGCTTGCAGGGCATCTTCTTCAGAGTGGAATACCTTTGCCGTGCCGGTGAACGACAGGCCTTCCTTGCCGGTAATTTTTGCCACCGCACCGTCCGGCGCCAGATTGCCTTTGAGGATGACCAGATGGCTGTCTTCTTTTATCGGCTGTGACAGCGGCATGATGATTTGCTGATCGGCCGGGTAGTCGGGCACATCGGCAAGATTCTCGGCCAGGGTTTTGCCGGTTACCGTGAGGCAATCACCGTGCAGCAGGCCAGCATCCAGCAGCCGCTTCATCAATGGCTGGATGCCGCCGATGGCGACCAGCTCGCTCATCATGTAACGGCCACTGGGGCGCAGGTCAGCGAGGACCGGTACGCGCTTGCCAATGCGGCTGAAGTCGTCAATCGACAGCGCTACCTCGGCGCTGTGCGCCATGGCTAACAGGTGCAGCACCGCGTTGGTGGAACCGCCCAGGGCGATAACCACCGTGATGGCGTTTTCAAAGGCTTCGCGGGTCATGATATCGCGCGGGCAAATATTGCCTTCCACCAGCTTGAGTACAGCTTCGCCGGCGCGCCGGCAATCTTCCTGTTTGCTGCCGGAAACAGCTTCCTGGGAAGAACTGCCGGGCAGGCTCATGCCCAGCGCTTCAATCGCCGATGCCATGGTGTTGGCGGTATACATGCCGCCACAGGAACCGGCGCCGGGAATGGCCGTCTCTTCAATCTGTTTGACCTGAATAAGATCGATGTCGCCGCGAGCGTGTTGGCCAACCGCTTCAAATACGGAAATGATATCGGTGTGGTTACTGCCCGGCTGGATAGTGCCGCCGTAGACAAAAATGGCCGGTCGGTTCAGGTGGGCAATGGCCATCAGGCAGCCCGGCATGTTCTTGTCGCAACCGCCAATGGCGACCAGACCATCAAAGCCTTCGCAGCCGGTCACCGCTTCGATGGAATCGGCAATCACTTCCCGCGATACCAGCGAATACTTCATGCCTTCGGTGCCGTTGGCGATACCGTCGGAGATGGTGATGGTATTGAAAATCACCCCTTTGCCGCCGGCACCATCCACGCCCTGACAGGTATAGTCCGCCAGCGTGTTGATGTGCATATTGCAGGGCGTGACCATGCTCCAGGTTGAAGCGATGCCGATCTGTGGTTTCTGGAAATCCGCATCGGTAAATCCGGTGGCACGCAACATGGCCCGGGCCGGAGCCTTTTGCACACCGTCCACTACCTCAGAGGAATAACGTCGGTTCTTGTTCATGGCACGGCTCCTTGTTCTGTTTTCCGCTGTGCTGAACACGCAGCACAACAGTTGATAGCACCTGGCGGTGGCAGTCGGATGCACCAAGCGATTAACGGGGAGCGACTGCATCCGACTGCCGCCGCCAGGTGCCCGCACCAAACTGTGCCGGGTTCAGCGCAGCGGAATTACCGTACTTCCATGCCCGGCTCAGCGCCGCTGTCCGGAGACAGCAGGAACACGTCCTCGCCACCCGGGCCAGCTGCCAGCACCATGCCCTCGGACAGGCCAAACTTCATCTTCCGTGGCGCCAGATTGGCCACCAGCACCACCAGCTTGCCTTCGATCTGTTCCGGGCTGTATTTCGCCTTGATGCCGGCGAACACATTGCGGGTGCCTTCTGCGCCGACATCCAGAGTCAGTTGCAGCAGCTTGTCGGCACCTTCGACATGGGCGGCTTTGACCACTTTGGCGACGCGCAGCTTCACCTTGAGGAAGTCGTCGATGTTGATATGTTCGCTCACCGCGTCATCCTTTTTTGTTTCGTTTTTAGCGGCGTCTTTTTTCGCCGGCTTTTTCTCGTCCGGCACTTCCGCCGGGGCTGTGCCTTCTCGGGACGCAGCCAGCAGTGCTTCAATGCTGGCCGGTTCGATCCGTTGCAGCAACGGAGTAAAGGCGTTGATCTGATGGTTGAGCAGTTGCTTCTCAGCATCCGCCCATGTCAGCGGCGGAATATTCAGGAAGGCTTCGGCTTTTTCGGCAAGCGCAGGCAGCACCGGCTTCAGGTACAGCACCAGCAAACGGAATACGTTCAGTGCGGTGCTGCATACGGCCAGCACCTGCTGTTCATTGCCTTCCTGCTTGGCCAGGGTCCAGGGCGCCTTTTCCTGCACATACAGATTGCCGCGGTCGGCCAGCGCCATGATGTCGCGCATGGCGCGGCCGAACTCGCGCGCTTCATAACTGGCGGCGATGGAACTGGCGGCGGCCTGCACATCGGCCACCAGTTGTGCATTGTCCAGCTCGGTGCTCAGCGTGCCGCCGAACTTGTTGACAAAGTTGGCAGTGCGGCTGGCGATCTGCACCACCTTGCCGACCAGATCGGAATTTACCCGCTGAACGAAGTCGTCCAGGCTCAGGTCAAAGTCGTCGACTTTTGATGTCAGTTTGGCGGCGAAGTAGTAGCGCAGGTATTCCGGATTCAGATGATCCAGATAAGTGCGCGCCTTGATAAAGGTGCCGCGGGATTTCGACATCTTGGCGCCATTCACAGTGACAAAGCCGTGCACGTTCAGGGCGGTGGGCTTGCGGAAGCCGGCGCCTTCCAGCATCGCCGGCCAGAACAGGCCGTGGAAGTTGATGATGTCCTTGCCGATAAAGTGGTACAGCTCGGCGTCGCTGTCCGGCGCCCAGTAGCTGTCGAAATCAATGCCGTGCTGATTGCAGTAATGCTGGAAGCTGGCCATGTAGCCGATCGGCGCATCCAGCCAGACATAAAAATACTTGCCCGGGTAACCGGGAATCTCGAAGCCGAAGTAGGGCGCCTCGCGGGAGATGTCCCAGGGTTGCAGGCCGGCTTCCAGCCATTCGTTCAGCTTGTTGGCGACGCTTTCCTGCAGCGAGCCGGAGCGCAGCCAGCTGCGCAGCATGTCGCTGAATTTCGGCAGGTTGAAGAACAGCTGGGTCACGCCCTTCATTACCGGCTTGGCGCCGCTGATGGTGGAACAGGGGTCAATCAGTTCGGCGGCGGAATAGGTGGCGCCGCAGACTTCGCAGTTGTCGCCATACTGATCGGCCGCGCCGCACTTCGGGCAGGTGCCCTTGACGAAGCGGTCGGCGAGGAACATGCCCTTTTCCGGGTCAAACAGCTGGGTGATCTCTTTTTCGAGAATATTGCCGGCCGCCTTGTTGCGTTGGAACACCAGTTCCGATAACACCCGGTTCTCGTCGCTGTGAGTACTGTGGTAGTTGTCAAAGCGAATGCCGAAATCGGCGAAATCCCGGGTATGTTCGGCTTTTACATTGGCAATCTGTTGTTCGGGTGTGACGCCGTTCTCCTCAGCCTTTAGCATGATCGCCGTACCATGAGCGTCATCGGCACAGACGTACACGCAGTTCTGCCCGGCGAGTTTTTGGAAGCGCACCCAGATATCGGTCTGGATGTACTCAAGCAGGTGACCAAGATGAATCGGGCCGTTGGCATAGGGCAGGGCGCTGGTAACCAGAATCCTGCGGTGTGAATCGGTCATGATGTGGTGTACCCCGGAATGACAAGCCGCCTATGATACTGGCCGACCGCCTGCATTTCACCCGCGCAGCTGTCCAGTCACGAATAACAAGGATTCAGGACGCATGACTCTCAGACGTCGCTTGATGATCACCTTTTACTCTGCAGCATTGCTGGCCGTGATCAGTGGTATCGCTGCCATTCATTTCATCGTCACGCCTGCCTACTTTGATATGGAAGAGGAATCGGCTCGCAGCGAGGTGGCGCGGGTCGAAACGGCCTTTATGCAGACCCTGACCACCCTTCACGCCCGCAGTCGCGACTGGGCCGAACGGCCGGAAGTGCAGGCGCTGGCCGGAGGTGATGACAGCGCGGTGCCGGTGCCGCCGGGGATAGATTCATTCGGTGGGCCCGGCGTCGACCAGGTGGTGGTGATCAATCAGCAGGGCGGCCAGCACTGGCTGCTGCCCGGTCACAGTCCGGACGAAGCAGCGCTGGCGGCGCTCTATGCCGAATACCAGAACCGTTTTTGTTATCCGTTCTGGGGTGTGGCCGAGTTTGCCGGCACACCCTATCTGTTCGCGCTGGAGCAGGTCGGTGAGTGCGGCGCGGTAATGTTTGCGCTGCAGATTGATCAGGCCATGGAACAGGAACTGTCCGGGATTACCGGTTTGCCAGTGTCACTGCTGCCGTTTCAGGGTGAGGATCCCGCGCGCGGCACTCTGGTAACCCGTCTTGCCGGTGGCGTGGTCCGGGGTGAGTTTGGTATCCATGACTACAATGGCGAGCCGCTGATGCTTGGCAAGGTCACCATTGACCGCGGTGTTTATGGCCGTGGTCTGGAGTCTCTGGTCTGGGCATCGCTGAGCCTGATGCTGGTAACGTTCTCGGTGGTGACGCTGGTGCATTTCTATGTGCGCAAGGTGGTGTTCCGCCGCCTTGGCCTGTTGCATGACACGGTTCAGCAGATTGCCCAGGGCGGTAATCTGGATCTGCGCCTGAATGTGCCCGGCGATGATGAGCTGAGCCAGTTGGCCGCTGATTTCAATCGTATGGTCGACAATATCAAGGACAGCCAGAGGTCGCTGGCGGAAGCCAGTCAGCGTGCTGATGCCGCGAACCGGGCCAAGAGCCTGTTCCTGGCCAACATGAGCCACGAGATCCGCACGCCGATGACGGCGATTCTCGGTTACACCGAGCTGTTGGAAAATCCGTCGCTGACGCAGGAAGAGCGCCGGCGTTATCTGTCGGTGGTGCAGCAGAATGGCGATGCGTTGATGGCGCTGATCAGTGATGTGCTGGACCTGTCGCGGATCGAAGCCGGCCAGTTGAAAGTCGAGCGGCAGCGCTGCGAGCTGCCGGTGCTGATGAAGGAAGTGATTTACAGCCACAGCCTGAAAGCGGAAGAAAAAGGCGTGCAGCTGGAGCTGGAGTACTGCACTCCGGTACCGGCTTACATCAGCACGGACCCGTTCCGGGTGCGGCAGATTCTCAGCAACCTGATTGGTAATGCCATCAAGTTCACCGACGAGGGTCGGGTGGTGGTGCGGCTGCGCTGGGAGGATGGCTTGCAGAGCTGCCTGCATATGGAAGTGGAAGACACCGGCATCGGCATGACCGAGCAGGACCTCGACCGGGTGTTTGAACCGTTTTCGCAGGCCGATGATTCGCATACCCGTCGCCATGGCGGTTCCGGCCTCGGGCTTGCCATTGCCCGGCAGCTGGCCTGTTCACTGGGTGGTGATATTCATGCCGGCAGCGTGCCCGGCCGCGGTAGTCATTTCTTTGTTCATATCCGGGTGATGGCGGAAATCGATTCGCCGCGAATCATGCCGCAGCAGGCGATGGCAGCGGAAATCCGCAGCCAGCAGATGCCGGCCATTCATGTGGGGGGCAGGGTGTTGCTGGTGGAAGACAACGAGGTTAACCGCTTGCTGGTACAGCGCATTCTCAGTCGCGCCGGCATTGAAGTGGTGGAGGCAGAGCACGGTCAGGATGCGGTCGAGACGATGGAAAAGGACAGCGAATTCGATCTGGTCGTGATGGACATGCAGATGCCTGTGATGGACGGTTATGTCGCCGCCGGCGCGTTGCGTGACCTCGGTTATCGCGGCCCGATTCTGGCGCTGACAGCGAATGTGATGTCGGATGACCGGCGTCGTTGCCTGGCTGCCGGGTGTGATGATTTTCTTGGTAAACCGGTGCGCGCCAGCCGTTTGCTGGCAGCCTGTTCACGCTTGATCAGTTCCGGCCGGGCCAGCTCGCGCGCTGTAGTGCCTGACGCAGCTGATCGCGGGTAACCGGTTTGCATAGATAGTCGTTCATACCGGCCTGCTCGGCGGCACCGACCGCATCGGCACCGGCATGGGCACTCAGGCCGATGATCCAGCAGGCCTGCCGTCCCTGCTCCTGCTCCTGTACGCGAATGGCGCGAGTGGCGTCGTAGCCGCTCATGCCGGGCATTTCACAATCCATAAAGATGACCTGCCAGTGCGGCTTTGCCGGAGCCACGGTGGCAGCGGCATTCTCACCGTTATCTGCGGTGGTGGCCGACACGCCGATTGATTCGAGAATGCTGCAGATCACCATCTGACTGACACTGTCGTCTTCCACCACCATCACGCGGGATGGCAGCGACGCTTCGGCGCGATCATTTTGTATGGTTGTCGGGGTATCCGCGCTGTCCTGGTGCAGCAGGCTGCACAGGGCGGTGCGCAACCGGCTTGACTCCAGTGGCAGTTCCAGAATCGGCCGGTTTGCCGGTGTTGCTGCTATGACTGTGTGTTCGCGCTCGGCCAGCACTATCCAGGGCACGCCTTCGAACGGTGTTTGCCGGTGGCAGGTCAGTTCCAGATAGCAGCGTTGATCAACCACGATGACATCGGCGTCGGGTTGCTTTTCAGTGAGCTGAGCGAGATTGGTCAGCGACGCTTCGGTTGCCTGCATGCCCCAGCGTTCGGCCAGCTGGCAAACCGACAAACGCAATGCTCGTCGCTCGGTAATCACCAGCAACTTTTTTTCCTGCAGGTTGCCGTTATCGGCCCGACCCTCGGCTATTCGGCAGGGCAGGCTGAAATGGAAGCTGGCGCCATGGCCGGGTGAGCTGGTGACGTCGAGTTGTCCGCCGAGCAGCTGGCAGAGTTTGCGCGACACTGACAGGCCAAGGCCATTATGTTCAGGAGTATCGCTCATGATGGCTCGGCGTTTTTCCTCGTGCAGGCCAATGCCAGTATCGGTGACATCACACTCCAGTAGCAGGTTGCCGACCTTGTCCGCAGGTTGCAGAACACTCACGGTGACGGAAATGTGGCCCTGCTCGGTAAAGCGGATAGCATTGCTGAGCAGGTTGGTAAGGATCTGTTTGACTCGTACGGCATCAGTGATGATCAGGCCGGGTACGCGGCTTTCGATGTAGGTATAGATTGGCAAATCCTTTTCGCCGGCACTGCTGACAAACAGGCTGACCACGTCGGAAACCAGCTCTTCCGGCCGTACTTCGCCCGGCTCCAGAGACAGCCGTCCGGTTTCGATCCGGGAATGATCGAGCAGATCGTTAAGCACGCTGATCAGCGAATCGGTGGCGTTGTAGATGGTGTCGGCATATTGGCGTTGCCGGTCCGCGCTGACATTGCCGCGCCGTAGCAGATCGGCCATGCCGAGAACACCCTGCATCGGTGTGCGGATCTGGTGGCTCATGGTCACCAGAAATTCGCTTTTGGCCTGATTGCGGCTGCTGGCGCGCAGGGCTGCCATTTCTCCGCGCAGTTTTTCCGTTTCCAGCTGACCAGCCTTGAGCCGATTGATGCGCGCCGCCAGTGCCAGCGACAGTAGTACCACATCAAGCAGGATGCCTGTTTGTAGCAGGCCCTCGCTAAGTGGCGTACGGGCAATCAGGCCGAACTTGTTCAGGGAGAGCAGCAGGCCACCGGCGAGCAGGCTGAGCCAGGCAATGGCGAAGTAGCGGGCATCCGGGTCGCCGGCGCCGAGGCGGCGGCTGATGACATACAGCACACTCAGGTCAAAACTCAGGACTAAAAGCATGTCCGCCGGAACCAGCCAGGCCGGCGGCAGGAACGGAGCGCACAGCAGCAGTGCCAGAGCGATACGGATATGCATCGTCATCAGAGTGGCCAGCGCCGGCCGGCGTTGCGGCAGTTCAAGGAACGCCAGCGTGAACCGCCCACCGATCAGCACGATCATCGGCAGCACCAGTGTCATGATGCGGCTGCCGGCCCACGGCATATCCGGCCAGAAATATTGTTGGCCGAAACCCTGAAGTACTGCCTGCAGCAGGGTCAGGGAACCGGTCCAGCCGACATAGTAGAGATAGACCTTCTCGCGGATCGACGCGAACAGAAACAGGTTGTACAGCATCATGATCAGCATGGCGCCGAAGAAAGCGGCCTGCAGTTGGTCATCCCGCTGTTGTCTGTTTGCCAGTGCGTCGCTGCGCCACAGGCTGACCGGAATCTGCATGGTGTGATTGGACTGCACACCGATCAGTATGGTGGTGAGTTGACCTGCTTTCAGAGTGAGCGGAAAGGTTGGTTCCCGGCGCTCCACTGGCCTTGCCGAGAAGTGCCGGGCCAGGCCGGCCTCATACTGAACCGGTTGTTGTTCACCGGTACGAATGAACACATCAATATGGTCGAGTAACGGGTAATTGACGCGCAGTTGCCAGTCACCGTCGTCCGCCTCACTGGGATCAACCTGCAGGCGCAGCCAGCAGGTCGCCCGGGTAAAACCCCGATTGACGGTGCTCCGTGATGGCGGCTGCCAGTCCCACTGGTCAGGGTTGAGCAGAAGCTGGCCGGGCGCCGGCGATTCGTCAGCCGGCCGGCACAGCAGCGCCTGATGGTCGATGCCGGGACGCAGTAGCTGATCTCCGGGCGTCGGCCTGAGTGGTTCGCTGGCATTGCCCAGCGCTATCAGCAGGATCGCTGATATGCCACTGGCAATCCCTGAAAGACGGCGTCTTTTGACGCCAGAGCCGGTATCCATGCGGGCCCCCGTAACGTACTTGTTGACGGAAGTGATGCTGTCGGTAGCTGGCAGATTGATGCTAATCCGAAAGCATTAGACTTGAGACCTAGTCTACATATTTTGTGTGATACGGGTAGGGGCATTGGCGTTGTGATATCAAGTTGCCGACAGACGGTCTTTGAACCTGGTTGCAAGGCTGTCGGCCAGCGCCCGGAGCACCTGCTCCCGGGTCACTGGCTTGCTCAGGTAGTCATCCATGCCGGCCTCCCGCGCACGGCTGACATAGTCGCCACTGGCATGGGCGCTGAGGCCGATAATCAGCACCGGCTCCCGCCCCTGTTCCCGCTCCAGCGTACGGATTTGCCGGGTGGCCTCATAGCCGTCCATCACCGGCATTTCGCAATCCATCAGAATGACGTCCCACTGACCAGTGCGGCTCCGGAACTGCTCAACGGCCTCTCCGCCGTGGCTTACCAGGGTGGCGCGAATGCCGGCGCTGCGAAGGATATTGTCGATTACCAGCTGGTTGACCGGGTTGTCTTCGGCCACCAGCATATTCAAGTCGGCGCTGGCGCGGGGCAGCACATTGTCTGCTTCCAGCTCTTCGATATCTTCGTCGCTTTCGGTGAGCGAATGCAGCAGGGCGTCGTACAGCTTGCCGCTGCGTACCGGCAGTTCGATCAGGGTGTAGGCATCGTCAGTGACAATTCCGATTTCCTCACCGAGACGACGCAGGATCAGTACCGCCACTGGCGGCGGCAGCGCTGTCAGCAGGGCCGGCAGTTCGGCGCACAGGTCCTGATGCAGCAACAGTGCATCGATAGTCAGCGCTGGATCAGCCTGCAGGCGCTTAATGGCTTCGGCAGTGTCGCCAACGTTGATCAGCTGCATGCCCCAACGCTCTGCCATCTGGCCGATGCTCATTCTGCGTGCTGCCAGCGGATCAATCAGCAGCAGTGTTTTACCGGCCAGTGGCAGCGGTTTGGCCGGCATCTTGATAGCGCGGGTGCGGATCGTGAACCAGAAAGTTGAGCCACGACCTTGAGTGCTGTTGAGGCCGATATCGCCACCAAACATATCACACAGTTTTCGGCTGATGGTGAGACCCAGCCCCGAACCACCATAGCGTCGCGTGGTGCTGCTGTCCGCCTGGCTGAAGGCGCGAAACAGCAGGCGCTGCTGATCTTCGCTGATGCCGACACCTGTGTCGGATACTTCAAACAGCAGTTCGCTGGTGCCATCGCTGAGCTGACTTCGGGCAGAAACGCTGATGCCGATCTGGCCCTGCTCGGTGAATTTGAATGCGTTGCTGAGCAGGTTGGTAAGAATCTGCTTGAGCCGTGTCGGGTCAGTCATGATCCGACGCGGCACCCGACTGTCGATGAATGTCAGTAGCGGCAAGTGCTTGCGGGCCGAGGGCAGGGCAAACAGGGCAACGCAGTCATCCACCAGTTCATACAGATCGATGTCGATCGCTTCCAGGCTGAGTTTGCCGGCTTCAATCCGCGAATAATCAAGAATGTCATTGATCACAGTAAGCAGTGATTCGCTACTTTGATGAATGGTGTCTACATACTGCGCCTGCTGGGCATTCAGTGGTGTGCGACGGAGCAGGTCGACCATGCCGACCACGCCATTCATGGGGGTGCGGATCTCATGGCTCATGGTGGCAAGAAATTCGCTTTTCGCCTGATTATGGGCGCTGGCTTTCAGGGCCTCGATTTCGGCCCGGGCGCGACTGCGAATGGAGTCGGCGTGGGCTTCCTTCAACCGGTTGATACGATCAGCCAGCGCCAGCGATAACAACACCACCTCGAGAAAAATGCCAAGCTGAACCATGTTCTCCGTCATCGCATTACGCGGAATCATGCCGTACTTGTTCAGAGCAATGGAAACCGAGCCGACCAGAAAACACAGCCAGGCAATCAGGAAGAAGCGGGCGTCCTGATCATGCCGGCGATAACGCTGCAAGGAAATAAAAAGAATACTCAGCATCATCACGAGAATAACAATCGTGGTGACCGGGGCCAGCAGGTAGGGGCTGACGAAGGACTGTACGACAAGCAGACCAAGACCAAGGACGCCGAGCCGGTTCAGCCAGCGGGCCGCCTTTTCAGCACGTTGTTCCAGTACCAGAAAAGACACGGTAAAACGGGTGGCGAAAAACACAATCAGCGGCAGCACCAGCGACATGATGTGCTCGGCTACCAGCGGTGACTCGGGCCACAGGTAGCGCTGGGCGAAGCCATGCAGCACCACCTGAAACAGGGTGACGGTGATGGTCCAGCAGACATACAGCAGATAAACCGGCTCGCGGATCGATGTATACAGGAACAGGTTGTACAGCATCATGATGGCCATGCCGCCAATGAACAGGCCCTGAACCAGAATGCTGGTGTGGCTACTGCGATGGAAATGTTCTGCGGTTTGCAGGGTCAGCGGCAGCTGCAGGCTGTACGGGGTTTGTACCCGCATCAGCAGTGTGCGCGGCTCGCCCGGCGGCAGATCCAGTGGCAGGGCAATGCGGTGATAAGGCAGGCGGCGTTCACTGAACGGCACACTCAGGCCGGCACGTTGTTCGTCCACCGGCAGCGCGGCATCCTCTGCCAGCACATACAGATGAAGGTCAGCGAGGATGGAGTTATCAATCCGTGCTATCCAGCTGGCCGGGCTTTCGGTGTCGTTGATGACGCTGAGCCGGAACCAGCAGACGTCAGAGGTAAAGCCGAAATTGGCCATGCCTTTGGCCTGTTGCCAATCCAGATGTTGGTGCTGATGCAGCATTGCGGCGCGGGGCATGGCGGTGCTGGCAGCCTCGCAGAAAAACTCGGGGGTCGGGTGCAGTGGCGCGGCGGCGGCAGTGAGGCGCAGCGTTTCCGCTGTCGCTGACAAGGATGCCAGAAGCATCCACGCCAGCAAAAATGAGGGCGCCAGGCGGATCGTGCAGGCTCTTCGAAATCGGCGTTCCATGTCGGTCCGGAGCAGAGGCTTGCTATGACTGTATGGCCAGCGCCACTTTGGTGCAACCACCTGATGCCCGGGTTCGCTGGTAGCCAATTTCCGGCACGAGACCGGATTGCAACGGAAGTTTGCGGGCCTTTTATGTAAGCAGGTGGCTTATGTAAGCAGGTGGCGCAGGGGTTCCGGCAGGCGTTCGACCAGTGCCTCCGGCAGCCTCACCGCCCGGCGTACGAACTGCCACAGGTCCCAGTAGTCTTTGTGGGCCAGGATCATGCCCTTGTTGTCGACCTCCAGCCAGGTGGTGCCGGAGATGGTGATCGCTTTTGGCCAGAATTTCGATTTGAAGGTCATGTCCCACTCGGCGACATGGGTGTGCTCGGTGCGAACCTCGCGCTTCATCACGGCGCTCAACTCCGGGAAAATCTTCACCAGATCCCGGTATACAGCGACAATTGCCTTGCGACCGCGGACCCGCTGCAGCGGGTCCTCAAAGGTGGCTTCCGGCGCATACAGTTCGAACACCATCTCCTCCAGTGCCTGATCGCTTTCCAGCTGGTTCAGGTTATCCATCATCACTTGTTTCGGGCTGCGCATGGGTTCCTCCATTCAACTGTGCCGGCCTGACGGTCATAATGCGCCCACTGACGAGGAGGGAACATGACCGGGGACAAAAAATCGTTGTTTACCCACCTCAATGGTGAAACCGGCCGCATTGGCTGGCAGGCCCTGCAGCCGTGGTTTGCCAAGGGTGACACCCTGCAGGTGGCAAAGGAAGTGGATCTGGTGGCGGTAGCCACAGCGCTGGCGGCTGACGATGCGGCGGCGGTCAAGGGCTGGCTTGATGCCGGCCAGCTCGGCCCGGTATCGACCGCCCAGGCCTCGGCCTGGGTTCATGCCAATGCCGAGGTCTGGGCGGTGGTGGTGCTGCCGTGGATTCTGGTGCAGGAGATCTGAGCCACCTGCAGGAGCGGCTGATCGGCCGCGAAGGGGGCACGGACTTGCGTAGGAGCCGTCAACTGACGGCGAAGCCTTTTCGCGGCCGATCGGCCGATCGGCCGCTCCTGCGAGGAGCACGGATTTGCGTAGGAGCCGTCGACCGACGGCGAAAGGTTTTAGCGCTGCACCATGTTTTTGGCGGCTTCGATGGTTGTTGCCGGGCTCATTTCCTCCGGCACCTTGAGGCCGCGCTGTACCGCGTCGCGGGCGTAAATCGTATCCATCCAGCGCTTCAGGTTCGGCAAGTCGCTGATATCGACACCGGACCAGTTGTGGGTGCGGGCCCAGCAGAAGTTGGCAATATCGGCGATCGAGTAATCGCCGGCGAGAAACTCATTGTCCCTCAGGCGGGTGTCGAGCACGGTCAGCAGCCGCTTGGATTCGTTCTGGTAGCGATCAATGGCCGGCTGGATCTTCTCCGGCATATAGCGGAAAAAAACGTTGGCCTGACCCATCATCGGCCCGACCCCGCCCATCTGGAACATCAGCCACTGGATGACATTTGAGCGGCCGCAGACGTCGGTGGGCAGCAGCTTGCCGGTTTTCTCGGCCAGATAAAGCATGATTGCACCGGATTCGAACACGGCGAAGTCGTCCTCCTCGCTGTCGACAATGGCAGGAATGCGGCCGTTCGGATTGATGGCGAGAAACTCCGGCGCTTTCTGTTCACCTTTCATCAGGTTCAGGGGGTGAACGGTGTAGGCAAGGCCAAGCTCTTCGAGGGTGACCGAGGCTTTGTGGCCATTCGGAGTGGCGGCTGTATACAGCGTGATCATGGTAACTCCTGATCGGGGCATGGGAGCAGCAAGGATGCCTGAGTCGCACATTTGTTGCACCGGCCGGCTCTTGCCAGCAGCCACGGGCTGGGCGATGATGCTGTCCATATGGTCAGTATTCGAGGCGACGATGATCAAGGGACGCGGTGTCAGCGACAATCCGGCGGGGCGTTTCCAGACCATTCAGGTGGTTCGCGACGATCCGCCCCCGGCATCGCTGGCCACGGAATATCGTAGCGAAACGGCGAAAACGCTGATTACATCCAACGATTCTCCGGATGTGCCGTTTGGTCACAGCATCAACCCCTATCGCGGCTGCGAGCATGGTTGCAGCTACTGTTTCGCCCGGCCGACCCACAGTTATCTGGAGTTGTCGCCGGGGCTCGATTTCGAAACGAAGATTATCTGCAAGGACAACGCCGTGGCGTTGCTGCAACAAACCTTCAGCAAGGACGGCTATCAGTGCGAGCCGGTAGTGATCGGCAGCGCCACTGACCCGTATCAGCCGGTGGAAAAAACCCGGCGGCTGACCCGCGGTTTGCTGGAGGTGTTTCTGGCCCATCGTCATCCGGTCGGGCTGATTACCAAAAGTGGTTTGATTCGTCGCGATCTGGATATTCTTGCCGCGCTGGCCGGGCAGCAACTGGTGTCGGTAGCGGTGTCGGTGACGACGCTGGATAATTCCCTGAAAACGAAACTGGAACCGCGCGCCAGCAATGGCAGCACGAGGCTGGCGGTGATTCGCGAGTTGTCCGCCGCCGGGGTGCCAGTGACCGCGCTGTTTGCCCCGGTGATTCCGTTCATCAATGATGACGAGCTGGAAGAGGTGATCGAACAGGTCGCCGAGGCCGGCGCCCAGAGCGCCGGTTATGTGATGCTGCGCTTGCCGTGGGAGCTGAAGGAGTTGTGGCAGGGTTGGCTGGCCGAGCATTATCCGGACCGGGCCGGCCGGGTGATGTCAGTAATGCGTGACCTGCATGGTGGCCGCGAATACCAGAGCGGCTATTTTTCCCGGCAGACCGGGCGCGGGCAGTGGGCTAACCTGTTTGCCCAACGATTCGAGATCGCCTGTCGTCGCGCCGGCCTGGAAGGGCATGAGTTGCCGCCGCTCAGAACCGATTTATTCCGGGTGCCATCGAAACCCGATCAGCTGGTGTTGTGGTAATGACCGGTTTTCTGATTGATGAAGCTGCAGGAAAAACACGCGCCACTTTATTACTGGCGCACGGTGCCGGCGCGCCGATGGACAGTGACTTCATGAATATGCTGGCGGCGGCGTTGGCCCGGCAGGGCGTGCGCGTGTTGCGGTTTGAATTTCCGTATATGGTCGAGCGCCGTCGCAGCGGTACAAAAAAACCACCGGACCGCACCCCGGTACTGTTGCAGGCGTTTGCCGCAGCGCTCGATCAGGCCGGCGCCGAATCGGTGTTTATCGGCGGCAAGTCCATGGGCGGACGCATGGCAACGATGCTGGCGGTGGAGCGCCGTTGTCGCGGTGTGGTCTGTTTCGGCTATCCGTTCCACCCGCCGGGCAAGCCGGAGAAAACCCGGCTGGATCATCTGCCGGCGATGCAGGCGCCGCTGCTGATTTGTCAGGGTGAGCGGGACCCGTTTGGCAGACGCGAGGAAGTACTCGGGTATAATCTCCCGGCAGCCTGCACCCTGCACTGGATCGAGCAGGGCGATCATGATTTCCGTGCCCCGGTGCGGACCGGGCTGCTTCAGAATCAACAGATAAAGTCGGCGGCTTTGGCCACGAGCAAATGGTTTTCGCATCACAACGGACAGCAGTGATGCAGGCCTGACAGGGAGATTGCATGCATTGTCGATATCATGGCCGCCACGATGCCGTCTGGCATTGTGACCATTGTCATCTGGAGCTGTGCTCCACCTGTATCCCCGGGGGAGAGGTCAACTTCCGGCCCGGTCATCCACATTGTCCCGCCTGCCTGAAAACCCTGCGCTGGCGCGGTGAGCAGGTGCGCAAGCCGCCTTTCTGGCAGGCGGCGCCGCAGCTTTTCCTCTACCCGGCAAAACCGGCATTACTGTTTATGGCTGTTCTGGCCGGGTTGGCAGAGAACAGTATTTTCCTGTTTCAGCTGGCCATTTTTGTTGTCGCTGTTCGCTACGGGTTGCAGATCATTGTTGCCATGGTGGAAGGGAAAACCGAGCCGCCACCGCTGGAAAATGCTATCCGTGGTGACATCTCACCTTTCTACCGGCAGATCGCAGCCCTGCTGATCATGTTTGCCCTGCCACTGGTTCTGTTCCGGCTCAGCCCGGTGTTGTCGATGGTCGCCCAGGTGCTGGTGGTGCTGGCGATCCCGGCAAACATCATGCTGCTTGCGGTGACCGGTTCCTTGCCGGCGTCACTGAACCCGGTCAGCTGGATACGGATGATCTGGACCATCGGCGCGCCCTATATTCTGCTCTGGTTTGCCTTGACCGCGGTGCAATCTGCTCCGTATCTGCTGGTGTATATGGGCATGCCGGTGGATGGCTTTACCGGCGCACTGATCGGCTTTGTCGGCTTTTATTCCTGGATGGTCTGCTTCGCCATGATGGGCTATCTGCTGCATGAACATGGCGACAAGTTTGATTTCGCCGTTGATCTGCCGCGTGGCAAGGATTTGTCTGCCGATGAATTTGAACGCCGCACCGCGCTGGGCTTGAGCCATATCTATGCCCAGCAGGGAAAGGTCAAGGAGGCGTTGGATAAGATCGATCAGGCGCTCGGCTCCTGGCCGCTCGATGCGGCATTGAATGAGCGCAAGTACCGACTGCTGAGGCTGATGCCGGAATCCAGAAGCCTGCCGGGGTTTGCTGAGGAATACATGCGCATGCAGTTGGCGGCCAATAACACCGGCTCAGCAACGGCAACCTTTCTCGACATGCGCAGTTTGCGCCCTGATTACCTGCCCGCAGCAGCAGATGTTCGGCTGCCGCTGGCCAGGCATCTGGCGGAGCGGGGCAAGTGGAAGGAGGCTGCCGCCCTGCTGGTCAATCTGCACAGTAGTCATCCGCAGTTTTCCGCACTGGCAGACGCCTACCTGCTGTTGGCGCGGGTTTATCTGGAAGGGCTCGGGCGCGACGATACGGCGGAAAAATTGATCGCATTCCTGCGGCAACGATTCCCGGCAGCATTGCAGTCGGATGAAGGCATCCGGCTTCTCGCTCTGTCCGGGCTGACCCGTTCCGGGTAACGGGCTAGTGCCCGGCCTGATCCAGCATTGATTCCAGTCTGGTCAGGCGCGGGTGCTGCCAGCGCGTTGCCAGTTGCCGGGTTTTGCTGCGGGCGTCAGCAAACCGCTTCTGCCGGAACAGCAGCTCAGCCTCAAGCAGGCCACATGCCGGTGCCAGTCGACCGGTATCGCCGCCCAGGGAGAGGTAGCCCTGAATCAGTCTGGACAGCAGGGCGTCCTGTTGCGATTCAGGGCTGAGACGGCGGAAGGCATCGGTCATCGACTGGTCGAGAATTTTCGGGCCACATTTCTGCGCAGCTTCCAGACAGAACAGCCAGAGCATTTCTTTTTTCGGCGTTTGTTCAAGACGGCTCATTGCCCCACGCCAGGCCTGATCAAAAGCCAGCTCATCGTAAAGACGACGAAGCCGTGCCGGGACCGGATCTCTGGGGGCGTCGGTTGCTGGCCCTGCGGGATCCAGTGTTGCCTGTGCCTGTGCCTGTGCCTGCGCCGGTTGCCTTGCTTTCATCAATGCCACCAGCAACAGCCCGCCAATCATGCCGCCCGCGTGGGCCATGTAGTTGACGTTGCTGTCGGAGAAAAAGTGTTCGAATAATTCCTTGCCCAGCCAGGCCGGAAATACCATCAGTGCCGGAGCCCGGAAGCTGCCGAAGAAAAACCCCACGGTGTAGAAAAACTCGATCCGGCGCAGGCCGTAAGTGGCAACGTAGGCGCCCATCAGACCGGATACTGCACCGGAGGCGCCGATGCTCGGGATCATGCTGTCCGGCTCTGCCAGCCAGTGCAGCAGCGATGCGGTGAAACCGGTTAGCAGGTAGATAGCGAAGAGTTTTCTGATTCCCCAGTGACGTTCCAATGCCGGGGCAAACAGCAGCAGGAACAGCATGTTGCCGAACAGATGCCAGTGATCGGCATGCAGGAAGGTGCTGATAATGACTGCAGACAGGGTCGGAGCTGCGGGTGTGAAGCCCCAGCGCACCCAGCTCAGGTCATTACGGTACTGCTCCAGCTGATTGCGCTGGAACCGCCAGTCTTCATTAACCGCTTCCTGTGTTTGCCAGACCGCACGGACATGGCTATCCCAGTCACGGTCAAACCAGTAGTGCCAGAGCATCTCTTCTCGTGCGGACGAATCGGCATCGCTGGCTTCCTGCCAGAGCAGGATATCTTCGTCGCGCAACTTCTCCAGTAGCAGCGGCCACTCGAACTGCGTCAGGACATCGGTGTCGAGCTGGTCAAGCCCCTGTTCCAGAGGCCGGTCGTGGGCTAGGGAAAACAGGTACATGAAGATATTGACCAATACCAGAGCCAGTGCCAGCAACGGCGGGCGGCGCCAGTCAATGCGGTCCTGAATGGGAATAATGAGCATCGGAACATCCCTGTCAGCATGCCGCGCTCAGCGGCTGATAATGACTGCCGTACGCAGCCGGTCACGGCCAAACCGCGCCATCCGGTCAAAGTCACTGCGGGCGATCGGCAGGTACTGACAGTCGAGGTCGGTTTGCAGCCCTTCTTCCGGGTCCGGGTCATGCAGGTAGAAAAACTCGTCATCGAATGCCGACAGCACTACCCAGTGCGGTACCCGTTTCCCATCCAGCTGCCAGGTTGAAATCAGGATCAGCGGAATGCCGCCTTTCCTCAATGCCTTGGTCAGATGCTGTTGTGATATTTCACTGTGATGCACCGGTATCTTCAGCTTCTTTGCCTGGGTGACAAAATCAGTGTGGACCAGCTCGATAATTTTCTTTTTTTTCTCGGCGCGAACACTGTCGATAAACAGGATCTGGTCACCGCTGATCCAGACCTCGGCCTTGAAGCCCCGTTTGCGCGCCGCAATGGCCAGACCAAGCGGGTGGCAGCCACCATGGCCGGAGGTCATGAAGATGGTGGTGGCTTCTCGCCACAGGTGCATTTCCTCGCTGATATCCGGTGTGATGTTCTTGTCCAGCGCCTGCATGGCCATCAGTAGTGATGCCGGGCCGCAGGTGAATTCGGTATTTTGCCGGTACCAGGGCACCGGGCGCTGCCAGTGCGAGGCATCAAACTGCAGAATCCGCTTCTGGTAACGAAACGCATCCTGATGGTCTTCGTAGTAATCCTCGTATTCACCGAAGCGGTGATAGCCGAGTTGTTCATACAGTTGAATGGCGGCGTCGTTGTCCTTGCGCACTTCCAGGCGCATGTCGATGCGGCCAGCCTCACGCGCGGCTTTTTCTCCGGCTTGAATCAGTTTGCGACCGAGGCCGCGACCACGCATCTGGCTGTCCACGGCAATTGAGTAAAGCCGCGCCAGACGGGTGCCCCGATGCAGGATGATCAGGATATAGCCGGCCAGCACCCCATCGACGGTGGCGACCTTGAACGCGCGGTGCTCACCACTGATCCAGCGGCGGAAACTGCGTCGGCTCAGGCGGTCGGTATCGAAGGTGCGTTTTTCCAGTGCTTCCAGCGCGTCGAGATCAGCGGGTTGCACCGGCCGGATATCAATGTCTTCGGTCAATGCTTTAACCCCTCCAGCGCCAGCCGGATTACCTGGCGGCCGCGCCATAACACCATTTCTTGCCACTGCGGGTCCGGCGGGCAGAAATGTCTGCGCATTGTGTCTTTTATCCGTTTCGTGTGCGGCGAAGACCAGTCGATTGCACCGGTGGCATGCAGCTTGTGATCCGCGAGTATGGTGTCAAACAGCTGCTCGGTGCCATAGGTGCCGTATTCCAGCGTTACGAAGCACGACGAAGCATGCATGATTGCGTGCCAGCCATAATCCATCAGGCCGAGTTTCGGCACCGAAGAGGAGGTGCCCGCCAACGGCAAGGTGACCGCATCGCCATACCAGTTGCGGGCAACGCGGGTGCCGTCGCTGTCCGGTTGGTGGTCACAGATGATCTCGCCGTAACCGTAGGGGCCAAGGCCGGTATGCAGGTCGATCACTGCGAGCTGTTTCTCGCCGAGGGTAAAATCGTTGATCAGTTTTTCGATCAGTTGGCGGGCGTGGGATTTGCCAAAGCCGCCAAAAAAAGGTCCGGCGGGATCACTGTACTGGCCACCGCTGATGGCAATTTCCAGGGCGGTCCGGCCATGTTTCTCGCCGTACTGACGCAGGCCCTCGCTGCGTGCGCGGCCGTCCTCCTGCATCAATATGTCGCGCAGCGCCAGATAACCCGAGTTGGCAGGCGGTGGCTGATCAAAATCGATAAAATTGCGATTCAGATCGATACCGTCATGATCACAGCGGCGGTCCCAGGCCATGCCCCACGGGTTCAGGGCATGGATCAGCAGCACTGCGGTATCAGTGGGGGGCTGCCAGTTGCGTTGTCTGACTTCACTGAGGAAATCTGCCTGTACGGCACTGCCGGCCCAGCCCTCGGCGCCATGTGTGCCACTGATCAGAACCAGCACCTTGCTGGCGCCGTCGGAACCGAGCCAGGCAACGTTGGTAAACAGCTCTTCTGCAGCCGGGCCTTTGGCCGGGCAGACATGATGGTCACAGAACAACAGCCTCGGTGTTGCCGACGCGAGGCGGCTGAACTGCGCGCCTGCTTCTTCAACGCTGGAGCTGAACAGGCGCAGTGCTGTGGACGGAAGTACAGGCGATAACATAGCGGCACTCTCTGGCAGGCCAGCGTAGCCGGATTTTTGCCGCGGCGACAGCTCAGCCCTCGTGAAGTGTTTCCAGCGGGCACTCGACGGTGCTGTTGTCGTCCCGGGTAACATACAGCATCCCTTCGCTGATCATCACCTGCCAGCTGACCTGACGGGGCAGCTCGTCGGCCAGTTGCCGGATCACTTCCCACGGCAGGGTTTGCACCGTGACGCCTTGCAGCTGACGAATGGCGCTGCCCTGCTTTTGCCACCAGACCGGCTGGCTGCGCAGGTAGCCGAGCACGGATACTTTACGCCCCTGCCGTGCCGCCTTCTTGAGCCGCTCCGGTTCCGGTTCGCCAACCTCGATCCAGTGCACCACATCGCCGCCGTCATCATGCAGCCAGAGATCTGCTTCCTCGGGGTTGGACAGGCCCTTGCCGAAGCTGAGGTGCTCATCTGCATGCAGGCACCAGGCCAGCACCCGCGCCACCATACGCTCGGCGGTCTCGGACGGATGTCGGGCGACCTTGAGCGAGTGGCTGCCGTACAGGTTGCGATCCTGATCGGCCAGATCGATACGAAAAACATACAGGGTGGCGCCGGTTGCCATGGTTCGGGCCTTGTTGTGGAGGGTTATTTCGTCGGCTTTTCCGACAGGTAGAGCATGATAGTGCCTTCGACTACTACGGTACCGTCGGCACGGAATGCCTTCACTGTCACCGGCAGATCGCCCGGCTTCCAGTCGTCGGCATTGGTTTCGGCGGTGGCGCGGATATCGGTGGTGGCCTTGGCGGTGTAGCTCAGCTGCATGCCTTTCGGAATCCAGCGCAGGTTTTTCGGGATCGATGCCTCGGCCAAAGCGCCCATGGCCATTTCCAGCGCATTGCACACGGCGATCACATGCACAGTGCCGATATGGTTTTCCACCGCACGGCGTTTGGCGAACTTCACCTCACAAAAATCCGGACGCAGTTCGCTGACCACCGGGTTGATGGTGGCGAAGTAGGGCGCCTTGCGGGCAAACAACATGGAAAACACTTTCTTGCCGAACGGCATCTTGCCGGCCTTGCTGTACAGGTTGAGCAGATAATTACCCTGACTCACGGTGGTTCTCCGGATGCCTGATCAAGGGTCACTATTCTGGCCCGTCAGCGGTCCCGGGAAAAGCACGGATGTCCCCGATTAACAGAGCAGGGCTGTGTGGTGTGGTACACACGCGCCTGTACGACAGTGATGGCGCCATTGGTCATGTCATGCAATGCATTCAGACCAATGGCGAGTTTCGCGGCTAGATCAGGTGATCAGAAGCTGAAGCGAACACCGATGCGAAGATCGTTGACGTCGACGTCCCTGCCATCGGCACTTAGCATGGCGGTGCGGTATTCGCCATAAACGCTGGTGCCTTCCTGCAGTTTGCCATCAATGCCAATACGCAGTTCCGGGCCATCGAGATCATCCAGAGAAATCATTCCGGCTCGGCCATACAGGGCAACGCTGTCAGTGGCATTAAAGCCGGCGCCGAGATGCACGCCGATGCCTTGATCGTCGTCGGTGTCAAAATCCAGGCTGACATATTCCGCACTGGCCAGGATGTAGCCATTTTGCATGTGGCTGCGATAGGTCATGCCAAGTCGGGTGTCACTGAAATCCACATCGCCGGCCGGATCGTCAAGACTGCTCTGCAGATATTCGCCGTGAATATGCAATGCACCGCCAACCTCGACACGAGCGCCGAAGCCGCTGCCATCAATGCTGTTACCCGGATCGGATTCCACCTCGCTCACCGGTGCAAAGAACAGGCCCATGGAGACAAACGGATCCGGCTCGGCATAACTGATCTGGGTGCAGCAAAGCAGGCCAAGAGCAATAACATAATGACGCATGGTGATCTCCCTTTATCGTTGTGATGGCCGGAGTATAACAGCCTGAAGGCTCCCCGCACCTGCTGTGACTGACCATGCCGGGCTGATCCGGTTCACTTTCCCTTGCCTGCTGCGCCGCCCATAATACCGGCCCCCGGAAATACGGAAGTGGAGCCTCTCATGGATATCAGGACTCGCTGGCAACAAGCCGGCAGTCGGCAGCGCATCGCTGTGATGCTGGCCGGTGCATGGCTGATATATGCCCTGCTTGGCTACTTCCTGCTGTCGCCGTGGCTGCGCAGTACGCTGCAGAGCACGGTGTCCGAGGTAACCGGCCGCCAGGTCGAGCTGGAAAAAGTGGTGTTCAACCCGCTGGCGCTGTCTCTGAGTGTGCAGGGTTTTGCCCTCAAGGATACCGATGGGAACACCCTGTTCGGTTTTGATGAGTTCTACGCCAATTTCCAGCTGTCGTCCCTGTTCCGCTGGAGCTGGCATTTCGACCGGATTTCCCTGTTTGCACCGACCGGCCGGGTGGTCCAGACCGGCGAGGACAGTTTCAACTTTGACGACATTGTTGACCGGTTCGCGGTCCAGGAACAGCAGGATGTCAATGAGCAGCAGGCTGCGTCGGCCATGTTGCCGCGCTTTTCGTTTCGCGAGCTTCTGCTGGTTCAGGGTGATTTCCGCTTCCGTGATGAGGCGCGCGAGCAGCCGGATGAACTGGTGTTGGCGCCGGTCAGCTTCCAGATTCTGGATTTTTCCACCCGTGCCGATGGTCAGGGAAATAACGAATTCGAGTTTGCTGTTACCGGTCCGGCCGGCGGTCGGCTTGACTGGGCCGGCTCGGTGGCGCTTGACCCGCTGATTGCGGCGGGCCGGTTGTCACTGATCGGAGTTGATCTGTCACCGTTTGCAGAATTCTTCCAGCATCAGTTTGCCTTCCGGGTGCCGTCGGCGACGCTGGATATTGCCTCGGATTACCAGTTCGAGGCCGATCCGGACGGTCGCCTGCGTTTGAGTCAGGGTGGTATTACCCTGTCGAATCTGGAGATCCGTGATCCGCAGCTGGAGCAGCCGGTGCTGAGTTTGCCGCTGCTTGAGATCGGTGGTGTTGAGGTTGACAGCATCGCTCAGCAGGTTGGTATCGAACGACTGTTGCTGCGGGGGCTGGATGTCGATGTGCGTCTGCGCGATGACGGTTTGCAGCTTGAGCAGCTGTTTGCACCGGTCCCTGCGGAGCAGGAGCAACAGCTGCAGCCGCTGGAGGCGAAGGATGGTGCGTCAGTGCAGTCTGTTACCAGCGACAGCGCGGCCCCGGAACCAGCCAAACCGTGGCAGCTTCTGTTGTCCCGTCTCGAACTTGCGGATGCCAGCGTTACGGTGATCGACGAGACACTGGCACAACCTGCAACGCTGGTGCTGACACCGATCAATCTGGTGCTTGAACAGGTCGCGTTCAATCGCGACGAGGTGTTCTCGTTAAGCGGTGACATCACCATTGCCGAAACCGGCCGGGTACAACTCAGCGGTGCAGGCAGGATTAAACCGCTGGCCATTACGCTGCGCAGCGAGGTAAGCACGTTGCCGCTGGCCGCCTTTCAAGGCTGGGTTCAGGACAGCGCTGCGGTCAATCTGTCCGCTGGCGAGCTGGCCGCAAATCTGACCATTGAGCATGGTGGTACGGCGGGTGAAGCAGAGCAGGAGGCGGATACCCTGGTCAGTGGTCAGGTGGTTATTACTGCCCTGAACCTGCAGGAAGCCGGTGGTAAGCCGCTGCTTGGTTTCAGCACCTTGTCGCTGGATGGCATTGCCCTGTCACTGCTTGAATCCCGGCTCAATATCGATGCCGTGACACTGGTGGACTTGCAAGCACAGTCGCTGATAGATGATCAGGGCAATGATGTGTCCGTGCGCATCGCAGTGCCAGCAGCCGGGCAGGCCACCCCGTCGACAGATGCAGCGACGGCAAGTCAGCCCTGGCGCCTCGGTATCGGCAGTCTGCGGTTGCGTAATGGCGAGCTGATTCATGTGGATCGGTCATTGTCACCGGCATTCCGGGTTGGTCTGTATCGCCTTGATGGAGAAGTCCGTGGTTTGAGCTCTGATCCAGGTCGCAAGGCCGATGTAAATCTGACGGCGCGCCTTGACCAGACCAGCCCGTTCAGCGTTCGTGGCAAGATTGCCCCGCTGGCGGAACTGCCACAGATGGATCTGGCCATTGCCATGAGCGGCTACGACATGAACAGCCTGACGCCTTTTACCGGACAGTATCTGGGTTATGCGGTGGAAAGTGGCCAGCTGGCGGTGGACAGCAGGGTGGCGATTGACGGCTCGATGCTCGATAGCGAAAGCCGGATTCGCGCCGCCAGTTTTTTCCTCGGTGACAGCGTGTCCAGTGATGAAGCATTGAAGGCACCAATTAAACTCGGCCTTGCCGTGTTGCGTGATCGCAGCGGCCTGATTGATCTGCCGGTCAAGGCAAACGGTGACCTGAACGATCCTTCGGTGAGCGTCAGCGGCATCATTCTGCGAGCCATTACCAATGTCATGGTCAAGGCGGCCACGTCTCCGTTCTCGGCACTGGCATCGCTGGCCGGTGGCGAGGAGTTGAGTCATATTGAATTTGTCCCGGGTGATGATCAGCCGACAGAGGCCGGGCGTGCCCGGATGGCGACGTTGGTGAAGTTGCTTGGTGAGCGTCCGTCGCTGCTGCTGAACCTGTCCGGTTCGGTTCAGCAAGGAGATCGTCTGGCTCTGGCCGCGTTGTTGCTGGGTCGGCAGTTGCTGCCGGAGCAATGGAGCGGACTGCAAGCGGCACTGGACGATCGTGACTTCCGCCGTGCAGTACAAAGCCGGTATCGCGAGCTGACCGGAGAGCGTGCCGAGCTGCTGCTCGGTGAGACAGTAATTGAAGATCGCGACCAGCGCGACCGGGTCGTTGCCGAGCGCGCCTTTGCCGCATTGGCACAACGCGATGCCGATGCTCTGGGCAGTGATCGTCTGAACGAACTGGCTACTGCCCGGGCGCAGCGCAGCAAGACCATTCTGGTGGACGAGTTCGGCCTCGATGGCGAGCGTCTGTTTATTGTCAGCGCGACACTCGACAGCGATGCTGCTTTGAGCGGTGTCGTGCTCAGCCTCGGGGCGCGTTGATGGCGGTAGTCTGGCGTGCCGAGCGGGATGATGTGCAGTACGAGGTACGCAGTCACGGCAAAACCCTGAGGCTGTATGCAAACGGCGTGCAGCATTCCGAATATCATCCGGACAGGCTGTTTACCGGCAGTGTCTGGGACCTGCTCTGGTTGCCGGTTTTTTTTCGGGAGCCTGAGAAAATTCGTCGGGTGCTGATTCTTGGCCTGGGCGGAGGCAGTGTGGTGGCGCCGCTGTTACGGTTCTGCGCCCCGGAGAAAATTGTCGCAGTGGATCTGGACCCGCTGCATGTCCAGGTGGCGAAGCAGTTTTTCGGTATTGAAGCGGCCGGGGTGGAATGTCACTGCATGAACGCCACCGCCTTTGTCGAACAGTATCAGGGTGAGCCGTTCGATCTGGTCATCGAGGATCTGTTTGCCCCGCACGACACCACCGTGACCCGGGCTTTGACGGCTGATGCTGACTGGTGCCGGGCGCTGACGAAACTGGTAACAGCGGACGGTTATCTGGTGATGAACTTCGGTGACTGGAGCGAATATCGCGACAGCTGGGCCAGCGAGGACGCTGCCCGGCGTGGCTGGGCCGAGCGATTCCGGTTATCTACCGAGGACTGTCACAATGCCGTGATCGTGTCATCACGTCGGGCAGTGGACAGTGCATTGCTGCGCCGGCATCTGTACGAACATCCGGATACCGCCGGAGGACTGCAGCGCCGTGAGCTGGCCTATCAGATTCGCCGCCTCGCCTGAGGTGGCAAGTGTGCGCTGCCGTGGTATCTTGCGGCGATCAACTTTCAGGGAGAGATATCATGAAAATCCGTTCCTCAATCATGTTGCTGGCCGGCCTGCTGATGGCACTGCCGACACTGGCTGATGTCACCGCGGTGTACCAGCTGGACCGCAAGAATCAGATGACGATCAGCGTTCGTGATCAGAAGCATGTGCGCATGGACGTGGCAAAAGACATGTTCCTGCTGCTCAAGGGTGACAAGACCTACAGCGTGCGCAAGGAAGGCCGCGGCTGGGTGGCCATGGACATGGACGAGATCAGAAAGATGACGGCGGGCATGGGCGGCATGCCGATGGCTGACGCAGACGATAAAGGCCCGCAAGGCAGCTTTCGCGATACCGGCCGTACCGAGACCGTCGCCGGTTACAAGGGCAAGGTTTACGAAGTAATTGACGAGGATGGCGAGCGTACCGAGGTCGTGCTCACCGATCACAAGGATCTCACCACCATCACTCAGGCGATGGCCAGGTTCGGTGCCCAGAGTGCCAGCAATATGGGCTTCGCCGGTGCCGGCAATGTGCCTGATCTGAGTGGCATGGCGGGTGGTTACACCGGCCTGCTGCGTCAGGACAAACACATGACGCTGGTATCAGTGGATAAATCGGCCAAAGGCAGTGGTCATTTCGATCTGCCGCCGGGCACGGTGATGGAAAAAATGCCGGGCATGGGTGGGGCCGGTGGTGCTGGTGGTATGGGGATGCCGCCGGGCATGAACATGGAAGACATGCAGAAGCAGATGGAAGAAGCAATGAAACAGATGCAGCAGATGCAGCAGCGCTGAGAAAGCAGCCTCACTGTAGGAGCGGTCGACCGACCGCGATTGCCTGAAAGAATCGCGGTCGGTCGACCGCTCCTACAAGGGCTTTAGAAGTCTGCGGATAAGCGAAGCCGATCAGGATCCTTTCTGATCGGCTTCGTCGTTTTCATCACTCGGGTGGTCGGCGTTATCAACCATGATAAAAACGAAAAATCCCACTGCTACCAGTGCGGTGCCTACCACGGCAGCAATGCCGGCAATGACGATGGGGTCGGTGTACATGGCTATGCTCCTCTGAGGTTGTCAGAGTGACACGGGCCATCGGCGCTACCGTTGACCCGCATCAAGAAAAACATCAGTCAGTTTTCCAGCCAGTAAACATTTTCTTCAGCAGGAACGGGGTCAGCGCCATGGAGGCGGAGAGCCACTGGCCGGCGCTTTTCGGAAAGGCAAAGCGCAGCGCATTGAGCAGGCCGCGCCAGGTTTCCTCGTTGAACGGGTACCACCAGAGGTTGCGTTTGGTGGCCAGCATGTCCCAGTTCACTACCTTGGCATGGGTCATCTCATGAAGACCTTCCGGGCCGTGGGTACGGCCCAGGCCGGATTCTTTCCAGCCACCCCACGGGGTTTCCGACAGGCCGTGGGTGTAAAGGTGATCGTTGATGGTGGTGACGCCGGTTTCCAGTCGCGCGGCGACGGCCTGACCGCGCTTGTTATCGCGGGTCCAGACCGATGAGGTCAGGGCCAGATTGGAATCGTTGGCGCGACGGATCGCTTCTTCCTGATCCTTCACCTTGGCGACGGCGACAATCGGGCCAAAGGTTTCATCCTTCATGGTCAGCATCTCGTCGCTGACATCAATCAGCATGGTGGCCGGGTGAAACAGGCCATCCTGCGCGCCAACCGGCTGCGACTGGGCGGCAATGGTGGCGCCTTTCTGCAGTGCATCTTCCAGATGTTGCTGGACGGTGCGCAGCTGGCCTTCGGTGGTGATCGAACCGATATCGACGTCGAAATTTTCACAGCCAACGCCATGACGCAGGGCGCGGGTCTTGCTGGCCAGAATACGAACGAATTCATCGTAGATTTTTTCCACCACATAGATGCGCTCGACACCGCCGCAGGACTGGCCGGCATTCTGGTAGCCGCCCCAGGCGGCGCCATTGGCGGCGCGTTCGAGGTCGGCGTCTTCAAGCACGATCATGGCGTCGTTGCCGCCCAGTTCCAGCGACAGCGGGGTCAGTGTTGCTGCGGCCTGAGCCATCAGCACCTTGCCGGCATTGACCGAGCCGGTGAAAAACAGCTTGTCCACCTTGTTTTCAAAGAACGCGGTGGCAACGGCGGCACCGGAACCGACCACATGGTTGAACAGGCCTTCCGGCAGATCGCCAGCGGCAACGATTTCTTCAATCGCCCGTCCTACCGCCGGGGTGGCGGCAGCGACTTTCAGCATTACCGCATTGCCAGCCATGAGTCCCATGACAATTTCACCGAACGGAATCGACAGCGGATAATTCCACGGGCTGATAATGCCGACCACGCCGAGCGGCAGGCGCAACATGCGGGTGCGTTTGTTGAAGAACAGCAGGTGGCCGCCGCCGCGAATTTTCGGCTTCAGTGTCTTGCCGGCGTTCTTGCCATACCAGCTGCAGGCCAGGGCGCAGGGCAGCACTTCAGTAGCAAGCGCATCGGTGAGGGTTTTGCCGTTGCTCCGGCTGACGGTTTTCGACAGGGCTTCGGCGTTGTCGACGATATAGCGGCGCATTTTGAAGATGTGTTCGGCGCGCTCGGGGAAGGATTTCATTGCCCAGACTTTCTGTGCGGCGCGGGCTTTTTCGAACATGGCCGGCAGCTGACTGAGGTCGGTTTCGGCGAGCTCGAAAAACGGCTGGCCGGTGGCCGGGTTGATGTCTGCGACGGTGCGGGCCGGGGCATTCATGGCGCGTCCTCTCGGGTGATTCGGGGCAGGGGCAAATGGGAACACAGATGTGCGCTGGCTGCCAGTGTCGTGGGTGTCAGTGTGTGGTAAGCGGATATAGGTAGTGAGCGGCCAGGACTCGCATCTGCCTGTTTATCTAGCCGAGGTGGCTTATTGCGGGATGGGAAACAGCAGGATGTGAGGTCTGAACCGCGTGCAGCTCCCTCCCGGGACTGTGTGAGGCATGGATGCCGAACGCAAGCCCCCAGGGACGGGTTCACGGCGTGTCCCGGGAGGGAGCTGCACGTGGTTCTGACCGGAGAAGTTCACTGCCTAGTTCGAGTTCAACAACGAACTGACTGCCTCAGCAATAACGGGCCCGAGATCCACCCGGTTCGACGGGTGCAAAATGCTGTTGCAGGAAATCAATCGCGCCGCGCCCGCCTCTTTCAGCATGACATCGCAGCCATCGGCAAACAGGCCATGAATACACAGGCAATCGCTGCCCTCGAATCCCTGTGCTTTCAGCGCCAGCAACGCCCGCTGCATGGTATGGCCGCTGGAAATCACATCGTCCACCAGCATCGCCCGACGGCCACTAAACGCAGACGTATCCGGCAAGGTCACCCGCACATCGCGATCACCGAAACGTTCCTTGCGCGCCACCGCCCACGGCACGCCGGCCGTCTCCGCCATTACCGACACCCACTGGGCACTTTCCTCATCCGGGCCAAGCAGCCAGACATCGCCCTCGTCGCGGACAAACTGCGCCAGCAGCGGCGCCGCGTGCAGCACCCGCGACGGCACACTGTAGATTTCATCCAGTGAGTGATAACGATGCAGATGCGGGTCCACCGTCACCAGCCAGTCGACATGATTCGACAACAGCTCGGCAAAATGGCGCGAGGTCAGTGCCTCGCCATCGATAAACCGGCGGTCCTGCCGCATATAGGCCAGATACGGCGACACCAGCCCGACCGAGCGGGCGCCCATCTGTTTCAGCTGGCGCGACAGAAACAACAAAGGCAAAAACTTGTTGTCCGGCTGCTCCAGCCCGCACAGCAGAATCACATCCGCGCCGCGCACCGGGCTGTCAACACGCAGATAGGTTTCGCCATCGGGGAACTGGCGGCGGGCGTAATCGCCGATGCTGGCCTGACATTGCCGGCAGATTGCGGCGGCAATGTCTGCGTGGCCGTTAAGGTTGAACAGAATCCGACTCACCCGTTGTCTCCCACGCTGATCATGTCGCGATTGTCGAGATAGTAGAGCAGGGCATAGTCGAGCTCGCCCTCGCTTTCGGCATGGATGGTCAGCAGTGGATCGCCGCGCTTGACCTCGTTGCCGAGATGGACAAACAGCTCAATGCCGGCACTGACGGCACGTGGCGCGCCGGCCAGTTTTGCCAGCCGGGCAATGCGCCGGTTGTCGATCTCGCTGATAACGCCATTCTGGTGTGCTTGCAGCACCTTGCTGTGCGGTGATTCCGGAATGGCACTGAAGCGGCCCTGCGCCTGACAGATTTTCTCGAATTGCAGCCAGGCACTGCCATCATCGAGCAGCACGGTGGCGCGTTTTCTGGCGGCGACCGAGTCACCATGGTTGGCCATGGCCAGCAGGCGCGCGCTCAGGTCGAGGGATTTTTCGCGCAGATCGGCGGGTGCATCGGCTTCATTCTTCAATACCGCGATCACGTCCCTGGCTTCCAGTGCCGGGCCGATGCCCCGGCCAATCGGCTGGCTGCCATCGGTGAATACGCATTCGACCCGTACGCCCAGCGTTGCACCGGCGTGGCGAAACAGATCGGCCAGTGATTCGGCGTCATCGTTGTCGCGAACCTTGGCGGTTTTGCCGACCGGAATATCGATCAGAATGTGAGTGGAGCCAGCGGCGATTTTTTTCGACAGCACCGAGGCCACCAGCTGCCCCTTGCTGTCCAGATCCAGCGCCCGTTCCACCCGGATCAACAGATCATCCACCGGGCTCAGACGCACCGCGCCACCCCAGACAAGACAGCCGCCGACCAGCTCGACGGTACGGCGGATCTCGTCGATATCCAGATCAACCCGGGTCAGCACATCCATGACATCGGCGGTGCCGGCCGGTGAGGTGATCGCCCGGGATGAGGTTTTCGGCACGATCAGGCCGGCAGCGCTGCAGATTGCCACCACAATCGGGGTGGTCCGGTTGCCGGGCAGGCCGCCGATACAGTGCTTGTCGTAGACCGCATCGATGCCCGGCCAGCTCAGGGTTTCGCCAATATTGATCATGGCCCGGGTCAGGCCGACCACTTCATCGCGATTCAGACGGTCGCCGGCGCAGGCGCTGAGAAAGGCGCTGATCTGGACATCCGAATACCAGCCATGGGCGATGTCGGTGATGATCCGCTGCAGAGCGTCCTCGCTGAGGCGGCGGTCGTACATCTTGGCGCGAACGTCGCTCATTGAGGTGACCACCGGCGCATGGCTGACGGTAATGCCGTCGTCCGGGTGCAGTACCTGCCAGAGCGCGTCGGACAGGCCGACAGAGTCCTCCTCCAGTTTTTCCGGATCGACCACGTTCAGGGTGGCGATCACCTGACGGTCAGCGCTGCTGACCAGCAGCCGGGTGCTGGCGGTAAAGCCTTCGGACAGGCAGATCGGGCAGTCCCGGCGCATGTACAGCACCAGTTCATGGTAGGTGTCGATGCCCATGCGGACCGGTCTGAGTTTCATCGCGTTTCCTCCGTGAACTGATGTTGCTCCCGGACGCTGTGATAAACCATGTCGCCGGTCAAGGCTTCAGCGATTGAGCAGTAATTCCAGCATCCGTCGATACACACTGGCGAGCGGTTCCAGCTCCGCCACCGGTGTGTGTTCGTCAATCTTGTGGATGGTGGCGTTGATCGGGCCAAGCTCCACCACCTGGGCGCCGGTCGGGGCGATAAAGCGACCATCCGAGGTGCCACCGGCGGTGGACAACTCGGTATCAATGCCGGTGACGTCTTTTATCGCGGTGACTGCCGCATCGACCAGGGCACCGCGGGCAGTCAGGAACGGTTGCCCGGACAGGGTCCAGTCAAGCTGATAGTGCAACCCGTGTTTGTTCAGAATCGCTTCCGTTCGTACTTTCAGATCCTGCGCGGTCAGTTCGGTGGAGAAACGGAAATTGAACAGCACTTCGCAGTCGCCGGGGATGACATTGGTGGCGCCGGTGCCGGATTTGATATTGGAAACCTGGAAGCTGGTGGCGGGGAAAAATTCATTGCCCTGATCCCATGTTTCCGCAGCCAGCTCGGCCAGCGCCGGGGCAACCCGGTGAATCGGATTGTCGGCCAGATGCGGATAGGCGACATGGCCCTGCACGCCCTTGACGATCAGCCGTGCACCGAGCGAACCACGGCGGCCGTTCTTGATCACGTCACCCATATGCGTGGTGGAAGAGGGCTCGCCAACAATGCAGTAATCGATTTTTTCCTGTCGCGCTTCAAGATGTTCGACCACTTTGACGGTGCCGTTAATGGCCGGGCCTTCTTCATCGGCAGTAATCAGCCAGCCAATCGAACCGGCATGATTCGGGTGCGCAGCGACAAAATCTTCCACCGCTACCAGCCAGGCAGCGATAGATGATTTCATGTCGGCGGCGCCGCGGCCGTAGAGCATGCCGTCGCGGATTTCCGGCTGAAACGGATCGGATGTCCATTTGCCGGGATCGCCGGTTGGAACTACATCGGTATGCCCGGCGAATACCAGCAGCGGGCCCTTGTCGCCGCGTCGTGCCCAAAGATTATCGACCTCACCGAAACGCAGGTGCTCACAGCGAAACCCGAGGGCTTCGAGTTTGCCGGCCAGCCATTGCTGACAGCCGGCATCTTCCGGCGTGACCGAGTTGCGGCGAATCAGTTCGCAGGTGTAATCCAGAGTGCGTGACGCAGTCATGTCATGTTCCGAGGCTGTGTGTAGGAGCGGCCGACCGGCCGCGATTTCCTTGATGCGGATCGCGGCCGGTCGGCCGCTCCTACAGGTTAGGCGGAAAATGTTTAATTATGTTTGTGCAGTTCTTCGTTCAGCTGCACCGCACTCTTGTTGGTCAGGCACTCGACCCGGCCGCTCTGCGAGTTGCGACGGAACAGCAGGTCGCTCTTGCCAGCCAGATCACGGGCCTTTACTGCCTGCACGCTGTTGCCTTGATCATCGAGCAGCTCGACCTTGGTGCCGGCAGTAATATACAGGCCGGACTCAATGGTGCAGCGATCGCCGAGCGGAATCCCGGTACCGGAGTTGGCGCCCAGCAGGCAGCCTTCGCCCAGCGAAATAACGATGTTGCCACCACCGGACAGGGTCCCCATGGTCGAGGCGCCGCCGCCGATATCCGAGCCCTTGCCAACGAACACACCGGCAGAGATGCGGCCTTCGATCATGCCCGGGCCTTCGGTGCCGGCGTTAAAGTTGCAGAAACCCTCGTGCATGATGGTGGTGCCTTCGCCGATATAGGCGCCCAGACGTACTCGCGCGGTGTCGGCGATACGCACGCCGGCCGGCACCACGTAGTCGCTCATCCTGGGGAATTTGTCCACCGATGTGACGCTGAGTACCCGGCCATCAAGCCGCGCCATCAACTGACGCTCCGGTAGCTCATCGAGATCCACTGCGCCTTCATCGGTCCAGGCCACGTTCGGCAGCAGGCCGAAAATGCCGGTCAGGTTCAGGCCATGCGGTTTGACCAGACGATGCGACAGCAGGTGCAGCTTGAGGTAGGCCTCCGGGGTGGTTTTCGGCGAGTCGTCGGCTTCCAGAATCACCAGCACTACCGGGCGCTGCGATTCCTGCATGGCGATGGCGTAGGATGCTTCGTGTTCGAAACCGGCTTCGCGCCAGTCGCGGGCAATTTTGCCGATCTGCCGATGATTCAGCTCCACCGCCAGATTGCCGCCCTGATAGTCGACTTCGTCGGCGATGCTGCTGACCAGCTCGTCATCCGGGTTCAGTACCGGGTTCGGATAGAACACTTCCAGCCACTTTTCTTCCCGGTTCCGGGTACCGCAGCCAAGGGCGAGGGCGAAATACTTGCTCATCTGTTGCTCCTGAATCTGAAAATCTTGCGTACATTTGCAGGAGCGGCCGACCGGCCGCGAAAAGCTTTCGCCGTCGGTCGACCGCTCCTACAGCAGGGTTTCCCAGCGGGCCGGGTCAAAACCGAGCTCAAGGATACCATCCCCCTCGATGATTGGCCGCTTGATCAGTGAGGGATTGTTCAGCGCCGCCTGCACCGCAGTGCCGGCGGTCATGCTGTCGCGTTCGGCCTGCGGCAACTTCTTCCAGCTGGTGCCGCGGCGGTTGATGACAGTTTCCCAGCCGAACGCCTTGATCCAGCGTTTCAGGTCTTTTTCGCTGGCGCCGGCCTTTTTGTAATCGTGAAACTGCCAGTCGATCTGCTGCTGGTCGAGCCAGGTAAAGGCCTTTTTCATGGTGTCGCAGGCCTTGATGCCGTAGATGGTGATAGTCATAGCGTGTCCCTCGGTTACAGGGTGCCGACAAATTCGCGGATGCGCTTTGCCCCTTCAGTGCATTCCTGAAGCGTTGCCACCAGTGCCATACGCACGTGACCGGCGCCGGGGTTGCGGCCATCGACTTCGCGGGACAGGTAGCGCCCCGGCAGCACGGTGACGTTCTGCTGGCGTTTCAGTTCGCGGGCAAAGGTTTCATCGCTGATGCCGGTTTTCGGCCACAGGTAGAATCCGGCGTCCGGGCGTGCCACGTTCATGGCGCCACCGAGAATCTCCAGCACCGCAGCAAATTTCTGCTGGTACAGCACGCGGTTGTCAGCGGCGTGCTGGTCATCATTCCAGGCGGCAATGCTGGCCAGCTGGTGATGCATCGGCATGGCACAGCCGTGGTAGGTGCGGTAACGGAGAAACCCGGCAAGTACGCTGGCGTCGCCGGCAACAAAGCCGGAACGCATGCCGGGCAGGTTCGAGCGTTTCGACAGTGAGTGAAACACCACGCAGCGCCGGTAGTCATCGCGGCCGGCGGCCTCGCAGGCTTCGAGCAGGCCCGGTGGTGGCGTACCCTGATAAATATCTGCGTAGCACTCGTCCGAGGCGATGATGAAGTCGTAGCGATCAGCCAGATCGAGCAGCGAGCGCATCTGCGGGATGCTCATCACTGCGCCGGTCGGATTGCCCGGTGAGCAGATATACAGCAGCTGGCAGCGTTGCCAGACTGGCTCCGGCACCGCCGCAAAATCCGGCTGTAACCCGCTGGCAGAAGTGCAGGGCAGGTACACCGGCTCGCCACCAGCCAGTAGCGCCGCACCTTCATAAATCTGATAGAACGGATTGGGCATCAGCACCAGCGGTTGCTGGCTGCGATTCAGTACGGTCTGAGCGAAAGCAAACAGGGCTTCGCGAGTGCCGTTTACCGGCAGTATCTGTTTTTCCGCATCAATTTTTTTCAGGCCGTAACGGCGTTGCAGCCAGCCGGCAATGGCGTGGCGCAGCTCGGGGATGCCCAGTGTTGACGGATATTTCGCCAGCAGGTCGGTGTTGTCGCGGGTGATCTGCTGGATAAAGGCCGGGGCCGGGTGTTGCGGCTCGCCGATCGACAGGGCGATATGCGGTTTTGCCGCCGGCTCGACGCCACTGAACAGTTTCGCCAGCTTCTCGAACGGATAGGGATGAAGCAGGTTCAGATCAGGATTCATGCGGCGCCGGATTCCTTCGGGTCGTCCAGTTCGTCTTTGATATGTTGCTGCAGGCGCTGACACAGTTCCGGATCGGCAATCGGCTTGCCGCTGCGGTCGGTGACAAAGAAAACGTCTTCAGCCCGCTCGCCCAATGTGGCGATGCGGGCGTTCTGCACCAGCAGATTGAACTCAGCAAAAATGCGGCCAATCCGGGCCAGCAGGCCGGGGCGGTCCAGCGTCTGGATATCGACAGCAGTGCGGTCATTGATGATGTCGTTGCTGATCACCACCTGGGTCGGCACATTGAAGTGCCGGTTGCGGCGCGGCATGCGGCGCTGGAGAACATCCGGGTAGCGCGACGGGTCGGCCAGAGTGTCGGTCAGACCGCTGCGAATCGCATCAATACGTGGCCAGTCTTCACCAATTGGTGTGCCCTGTTCATCCAGAACGATATAGGTGTCGAGGGTAAAGCCGTCCGCCGAGGTGATGATGCGGGCATCGACAATGGTCAGGCCGAGCTGGTCCAGCGCGCTTACCGTGGTGGCGAACAGGTTTTCGGTATCCGGTGTGTAGATAAAGATCTGGGTGCCACCTTCAAACTGCACGCCGCTGGATTCGCGGATCAGCACCAGCGGCGCGTCGGGGTCAGCCCGGTTGATGATGGCTTCAGTGTGCCAGGCGATATCGGCGGCATTCTCGCGCAGAAAATATTCGTCACCGATGCCGGCCCACAGCTGCTCGATGGCACTGCGATCAATCTGCCGTTGCTCCAGCAGTTTCAGTGCGGTGTCGCGGGTTTCATCGATCCAGTCGTGCTTGTCGATCGGGTTGTTCAGGCCGCGGCGCAGGGCCCGGCGGGTTTCCCGGTACAGCTGGCGTAGCAAGGACGCGCGCCAGGAGTTCCACAGTTTCGGGTTGGTGGCGTTGATGTCGGCCACTGTCAGGGTGTAGAGGTAATCCAGATGCACCAGATCGCCCAGCTTGCGGGCAAATTCATGCACCACATCCGGGTCGGAAATATCCTTGCGCTGGGCGGTAACCGACATCAACAAGTGGTTCTGCACCAGCCAGGCCACCAGCTTGGCATCCCAGCTGGTCAGCCCGTGGCGCTGGCAGAAGGCGATGGCATCGTCGGCGCCGAGGGTCGAGTGATCGCCGCCACGGCCCTTGGCGATATCGTGATACAGCCCGGAGATGTACAGCAACTCCGGTTTCGGCAACCGATAGAACACTTCATGGGCCAGTGGCAATTGCTCGCGGGCGCTGTCGTAACGCATCCGCCGCATATGCTTGATCACCGTCAGGGTGTGGAAGTCGACGGTATAAATATGAAACAGATCGTACTGCATCATGCCGATGATACGACCGAATTCGGGCAGGTACTGGCCCAGTACGCCGTAGCGCTTCATGCGCCGCAGCTGGGTAAACAGCGCATGCGGCGCGCGTAGCAGTTCCATAAACAGGCTGGTGTTACGCGAGTCCTGACGGAACGCTTCATCAATCAGCTTGCGGTGCTGGATCATCAGCCGCACGGTGCTGGCGCGAACACCCTTGATCTCCGGGTTCTGGCCGAGCAGGACAAAAGCTTCAATCAGCGCTGACGGATAGCGCTGGAATACGCTGTCGTCGGTGACTTCCAGATAATCGTTGTGAACCTGGAAGCGACGGTTTATGGGCCGCACCTTGACGGTCAGGCCGCGCTGCAGGATCAGCTCGTCAAACAGTTGCAGCAGCAGTTCGTTCATTACCGAGATTGCCAGCGCCACGCGATAATAGCGTTTCATGCACTGTTCAACGCCGAGATTGGCGGTGTTGTCTTCATGACCAAGGCGCGCCGCGACCTGCCGCTGATAGTCAAACAGCATGCGGTTCTCGTTGCGGCCGTTGATCTGGTGCAGCAGCCAGCGCAGCTGCCAGAGATAGTCCTGACACTTGTTCAGGATCGAATGCTCATCGATGGTCAGAAAGCCCACTTCGACCAGATCATCGAGGCTGTCAGCACCGAAATGCCGCTTTGCTACCCAGGCAATGGTCTGCAAGTCACGCAGGCCGCCCGGCGCATTTTTCAGATCCGGCTCAAGGCTGTATTCGGTGTGGTTGAACTTGGCGTGACGGGCATCCTGCTCTTTCCATTTAGCTTCAAAAAACTGATCAGACGGCCACATCTGCTGCGGCCCGGTGCGCTCCGCCAATGTTTCGCGCAGCTGGTCACTGCCGAACAGGGTGCGTGCCTCCATGATATTGGTGGCAATGGTGATGTCGTCGCGGGCCAGCGTCACGCACTCATCAAGGGTGCGCACGCTGTGGCCGATTTCGAGGCCGATATCCCAGAGGAAGGCGATGAATTTTTCCAGCTTGTCGCAGGTGGCACGGCAGGGCTTGTCCGCCGACAGGATCATCAGATCGACATCCGAGCTCGGGTGCAGCTCGCCACGGCCGTAACCGCCAACCGCCACCAGCGCACTGTTGCTTTCGCTGTCGAGGCCGAAGAAACGCCAGGCGGCAATCAGTACACCGTCGACCAGAGTCGCGCGGGCGGCGACCAGTTGCCTGATCGGGGTGGTCGAGAAGGCCTCGTCGAGACGTTTCTGGCCCTGTTGCAGGATTTCCCGCGCGGCTTTGCCGGGATGGCTGGCGGCGCGGAGCAGATCAAGCAACTGGTCTTCGCTGTGCAATGGCGCGAGTGTCACGGTGTTGCCCCCGGTCAGGACAGGTCGGTTTCTTCCTTGCGCAGGGTCAGCACTTCAAAGCCGGTTTCGGTAACGGCGATGGTGTGTTCCCACTGGGCCGACAGCTTGTGGTCCTTGGTTACCGCTGTCCAGCCATCCGGCAGCAGTTTTGTTGCGGCCTTGCCGGCGTTGATCATCGGTTCGATGGTGAACACCATGCCGGCGCACAGCTCCAGCCCGGTGCCCGGCTTGCCGTAATGCAGCACCTGGGGTTCTTCGTGGAAGACCTGGCCGATACCATGGCCACAGTATTCACGCACCACCGAGAAGCGCTCGGACTCGGCCAGCTTCTGGATTTCGTAGCCGAGATCGCCCAGGCGCACGCCCGGTTTGACCATGCGGATCGCCCGCACCATGCATTCCCGGGTCACCTCGACCAGACGCTTCGCCAGCGGCGAGGCCTCGCCGACAATAAAGCTCTTCGAGGTGTCGCCATGCCAGCCGTCCTTGATCACGGTGACATCGATATTGACGATATCGCCCTTCTTCAGAATCTTCTTGTCGCTGGGGATGCCATGGCAGACCACATGGTTGACCGAGGTGCAGATCGACTTCGGGAACGGCATCCGGCCGCCGCCGCCGCCATAGCCGAGCGGCGCCGGAATGGCGTTCTGCTCGTTGACGATATAGCTGTGGCAGATCCGGTCCAGCTCCTCGGTGCTGACACCGGGCTGAACGTACGGGCCGATCATATCCAGCACTTCACCGGCGAGGCGGCCGGCCACGCGCATCTGGGCAATCTGTTCCGGGGTCTTCAGGGTCACAGTCATGGGACGGCGCAAGGCTCCAGCAAAATCATCGGGTTACCGGCAGGTGAGGGGGGCAGGGCGGGGCAATACCGGAAGGCAACGGTGGATTCCGGATTGTTGCTCCGGGGCCGTTGTGGTATAAAGCGCGCGCCTTGCTGCTGACCGGACAGGCTGCGTAGTGTACCTGCTACGGAGCAGACAAGGGAAATCCACACATATTCCGACACAGACCCCCTGGGTGCCCGCAAGGGTTGGAGGCTGAGGGAATATGGAGGCCCAACCCGAAGGAGATACTTCAATGGCCAGCGTTACCATGCGTGACATGCTGAAGGCCGGTGTGCATTTCGGTCACCAGACCCGTTTCTGGAACCCGAAAATGAAGCCGTTCATCTTTGGCGCCCGTAACAAGATTCACATCATCAATCTGGAAAAGACCCTGCCGCTGTTCAACGACGCCCTGTCGTTTGTGAACAAGCTGGCGGCCAGCAACAACAAGATTCTGTTTGTCGGCACCAAGCGCGCAGCGCAGAAGACCGTCAAAGAGCAGGCGATTCGCTGCGGCATGCCGTACGTCGATCACCGCTGGCTCGGCGGCATGCTGACCAACTGGAAAACCATCCGTCAGTCGATCAAGCGTTACCGCGATCTGGAAGTGCAGTCCCAGGACGGTACCTTCGACAAGCTGACCAAGAAAGAAGCGCTGATGCGCGCCCGCGAGATGGACAAGCTTGAGCGCTCCATCGGCGGCATCAAGGATATGGGCGGTCTGCCGGATGCCCTGTTCATCATCGACGTCGATCATGAAGACATCGCCATTCAGGAAGCCCGCAAGCTGGGTATCCCGGTGATTGCGGTGGTTGATTCCAACTCCGATCCGGATGGCGTCGACTATGTGATCCCGGGCAATGATGATGCTATTCGCGCCATCGAGCTGTACGTGGCTGCAGTTGCTGACGCCATTATCGAGGGCCGTCAATACGCTGCGACCACCTCGCCGGTGGACAAGGATGGCTTCGTCGAAGTCGCTGACGAGTCCGCCGAGTAAGCTCCACCAGGGAGCGGGGCCACGGGCCCCGCTTCCGTTTCTGACCCCCCAATTTCCCAGCGAGGACAATCATGGCTGCTGTAACCGCTGCAATGGTAAAAGAACTCCGTGAACGTACCGGCCTTGGCATGATGGAGTGCAAGAATGCACTGGTCGAAGCCGGCGCTGACATCGAAAAAGCAATCGACGACCTGCGTAAATCAGGTCAGGCCAAGGCTGCCAAGAAAGCCGGCCGTACTGCAGCCGAAGGCGCAGTAGGCGTGGCCGTCAGTGCCGATGGCAAGACCGCCATCATGGTCGAGATCAATTCGGAAACCGATTTCGTCGCCCGCGACGAAAACTTCCTCGGCTTTGTTGCCAAGGTTGCCAACGCGGTACTGGCTGCCGGTGAAACCGACGCTGCCAAGATTGCCGAGCTGCCGACTGCGGAAGGCCCGACCGTCGAAGTGACCCGTCAGGCGCTGGTGCAGAAGATCGGTGAAAACATTCAGGTTCGCCGCGCAGCCATGCTGCAGGCCGAAACAGCCATCGGTGCCTACGTGCACGGCGGCAAGATCGGCGTACTGGTGGCCCTTAAGGGCGGCAACGAGACCCTCGGCAAGGACGTGGCCATGCATGTTGCCGCAACCAACCCGATGGTAGTCAGCGGCGATCAGGTGCCGACCGACGTTCTCGAGAAAGAGAAAGAAATCATCCGTGCCCAGCCGGACATGGCTGGCAAGCCGGAAGAAATCGTTGAGAAAATGCTCGGCGGCCGGATCAGCAAGTTCCTCAAAGAAGTGAGCCTGCTGGATCAGCCGTTCGTGAAGAACCCGGATACCACCGTTGGCAAGCTGGTGAAAGACGCTGGCGCCGAAGTGGCCGGTTTCATTCGTCTGGTAGTGGGCGAAGGTATCGAGAAAGAAGAAACCGACTTTGCCGCTGAAGTCATGGCGCAGGTCAACAAGGGCTGATCCCGGAAACCCGGTCGGCCAAAACGCCCCGTCACTGACGGGGCGTTTTTGTTTGCGGGCCCGGTTGGTCCTGAGCCCCCGGAGTATGCCAGAGCGGCCAGATCGATCGGCGGATAAATGACCGGATAACGGGTAAAACGGTCAGGACCCGGTCGGTGCGTCACTTTTTTGTAGCCCGAACGGCACAGCTGCCGCACATCCTGCTAGAATCCGCCCCCAATCGGACCCTCAGCCACGCGGAGATCGAATTATGGCCGGCATCAGCGACCGTTCCCCCCGGTATAACCGGATTCTGCTGAAACTGAGCGGTGAGGCGCTGGCCGGTGATGAGGGCTTCGGGATCGATCCGAAGGTGCTGGATGCCATGGCCATCGAGATCGGCCAGCTGGTCGGTATCGGCGTTCAGGTCGGTCTGGTGATCGGTGGCGGCAACCTGTTTCGTGGTGCGGCCCTGCAGGCCTCTGGCCTCGACCGGGTGGCTGGCGATCACATGGGCATGCTGGCCACGGTGATGAACGGGCTGGCCCTGCGCGATGCGCTGGAGCGCTCCAATATCCGCACCCGGTTGATGTCGGCGATCCCGATGAGTGGTGTGGTCGAGCACTATGATCATCGCAACGCCATCCGCTACCTGAAGAACGGCGAAGTGGTGGTGTTCTGTGCCGGCACCGGCAACCCGTTTTTCACCACCGATTCGGCGGCCTGCCTGCGCGGCATCGAAATCAATGCCGACGTGGTGCTGAAGGCGACCAAGGTTGACGGCGTGTTTGATTCGGATCCGGAAAAGAACCCGAAGGCGGTCAAATATGATCGCCTGAGCTATGACGAAGTACTGGCTCGCAAGCTTGGTGTGATGGACCTGACCGCGATCTGTCTGGTGCGTGATCACAACATGCCGCTGCGGGTGTTCAACATGAACAAGAAGGGCGCGTTGCTGAACCTGATGCTGGGTGGCAGCGAAGGCACGCTGGTTGAATCCGCCTGACGGCGGGAGTGAACACGAGGAACGTTCGATGATCGATGACATCAAGAAAGATGCGGAAAGCCGGATGAAAAAGAGCCTTGAGTCGCTTGATACGGCATTCAAGAAAGTGCGTACCGGTCGTGCCAGCCCGAGCCTGCTCGATGGCCTGTCGGTGTCTTACTACGGCGCCGATACGCCGCTGCGCCAGGCCGCCAACGTGTCGGTGGAAGAAGGCCGCACGCTGGTGATCACCGCGTTCGACAAGAGCCTGATTCCGGCCATTGAAAAAGCCATTATGGCGTCGGATCTGGGCCTGAACCCGTCCACCGCCGGCACCGTGATTCGTCTGATCCTGCCGGCGCTGACCGAAGAGACCCGCAAGAATCTGGTCAAGGTGGTACGCGCCGAGGCGGAGAACGCCCGCGTGGCCATTCGTAATATCCGTCGCGATGCCAACACCAACATCAAGGAGCTGCTGAAAGAGAAGGAAATCTCCGAAGACGACGAGCGTCGCGGCGAAGAGCAGATCCAGCAGCTCACCGACCGGTTTGTCGGCGAAGCCGACAAATTGCTGAAAGAAAAGGAAGAGGAGCTGATGACGGTCTGAGGACCGTCGCAGTGACATCCGCTGACGGACCGCTGCGCGGTCCGTTCCTGTTTTGGGGCGCCACTTTGCAATCTGCTGCACCTGACATTGATTCGCACGTCGGCGAGTTGCCACGACATGTCGCAATCATCATGGATGGCAATAACCGCTGGGCCCGTGCTCGTGGTCTGCCGGGAGTTGAAGGGCATCGTGCCGGCGAACAGGCGGTTCAGGCGGTGATCCGTGCGGCGGCAGAGCGCGGTATTCAGGTTGTTACCCTGTACGCCTTCAGTTCGGAAAACTGGCGCCGCCCGGAAGATGAAGTCCGCCACCTCATGAGCCTGTTTCTGAAAGCGCTGGCCAGTCGCGTGGCAGAGCTGCATGACAACCGGGTGCGGCTGCGGTTTATTGGCGCGCGCAGTGCCTTCAGCGTTGAGCTGCAGCGGGGCATGGCAGAGGCCGAAGCGCTGACCGCCGGGAACACACGCATGACCGTAGTGATAGCGGTGAACTATGGTGGCCAGTGGGATATCGCCGAGGCTGCCAGACGGCTGGCTGGCGAGGTCGAGTCAGGTCGGTTGGCGCCACAGGATATTGATGCCGAGCAGCTTGGCCGGTATGTCTGTCTGGCCGACCTGCCACCGCCGGACCTGTTGATCCGCACCGGCGGTGAGCAGCGTCTGAGCAACTTCCTGCTCTGGCAGGCTGCGTACAGTGAGCTCTGGTTCAGCCCGGTGCTGTGGCCGGATTTTGATGCAACGACGCTGGATCTGGCACTGGCGGACTATGCCGGCCGGCAGCGACGTTTTGGCCGCTCCGGTGAGGAAGTGGCCAGCCTGAAGGGAGATGCCTGATGTTAAAGCTGCGCATTATCACTGCGCTGGTGCTGTTGCCGATTGTGCTCGGCGCCCTGTTCCTGCTTGAACGTCAGGCCTTTGCGCTGGTGGCGGCGGCATTTTTTCTCGCTGCCGGTTGGGAATGGTCGGCCATGGCTGGCGGGCTGAACAAGGCCGGGCGAGTGCTCTGGGTGCTGGTGCTGGCGGCATTGTTGGCGGCGGCAGAGTGGTTCCGGCCGGTCTGGCTGCTTAGTTGGGTGCCGCTGGTCTGGGCCGGTGCGCTGGTGCTGGTGCTGGGCTATCCGGGCAGCGCCCGTTACTGGCGTGCGCCTTGGAAACTGGTGCTGATTGGCTATGCACTGCTGGTGCCGTCCTGGGCGGCACTGGTGCAGGTGCAGTCGCAGGGCGCGCTGGGCCTCGCCGGGCCCTGGGCGTTGCTGTTCATTCTCCTCTGGGTCTGGGCGGCGGACACCGGGGCCTATTTTGCCGGCCGGGCGTTCGGCCGGCACAAGCTGGCGCCGAAAGTCAGCCCGGGCAAAACCCTTGAAGGATTGATCGGAGGTGTCGCGCTGGCGCTGGCGGTGGTGGCACTGGTGGCCTGGCAGGCGCCGGTGGAGGGCAATCGGTTGTTGCTGTTACTGGTGGCGCTGGTAACAGTGCTGGCGTCTGCGCTTGGCGATCTGTTTGAAAGCATGGTCAAGCGCGAGGCCGGGGTGAAGGACAGCGGCACTATCCTGCCCGGCCATGGCGGCATGCTGGATCGTATCGACAGCGTCACTGCGGCGCTGCCGGTGGCGCTGATGGCGCTCAGTCAGGCCGCGCTGCCGGGCGGTGTCTGAGATGCAACGAATTACCGTGCTCGGAGCTACTGGAAGTATCGGTGTGCAGACGCTGGAAGTGCTGGCGCTGCATCCGCAGCGCTATCAGGTGTTTGCGCTGGCAGCGTTCACCAAATGGCGGCCCCTCGCCGAATTGTGCCTCAAGCATCAGCCCCGTTATGCGGTGCTGCGGGACCCCGCGGCGGCGGCGTTGCTCCGGAACCATCTGGGTGAGCTCGGGTCGCACACCGAAGTGCTTGAGGGTGACCGGGCGCTGGAGCAGGTGGCCGAATCCGCAGAAGTCGATGTGGTGGTGGCCGCCATTGTCGGCGCCGCCGGGATCCTGCCAACGCTGGCGGCAGTACGGGCGGGCAAACGCATTCTGCTGGCCAACAAGGAAGCGCTGGTAGTCACCGGCAAGCTGTTTATGGATGCGGTGCGCCAGCATGGCGCCGAGCTGATTCCTCTGGATTCGGAACACAACGCTATTTTTCAGTGTCTGCCGGATGCGGGGCGGTCACTGGCAGGCGTTCGCAGGTTGTTGCTGACCGCCTCTGGCGGGCCGTTTCGCAGCCACAGTGCCGAGCTGCTGCGACAGGTGACCGTGGCCCAAGCACTGAAACACCCGAACTGGGATATGGGGCCGAAGATTTCAGTCGACTCCGCCACCTTGATGAACAAGGGGCTGGAGCTGATCGAGGCGAGCTGGTTATTTGCTCTGGAGGAGTCACGCATTGATGTCGTGGTTCATCCGCAAAGTGTGGTGCATTCCATGGTGGAATATGAAGATGGTTCGGTGCTGGCCCAGCTTGGCACGCCGGACATGCGTACGCCGATTGCCTGCGGGCTGGCCTGGCCGCAGCGTATTGCCTCTGGCGCGCCGCGAATCGACTTTCTCTCTCTTTCGCAACTGACTTTTGAAGAGCCGGATCTTGAGCGCTTTCCCTGCCTGCATCTTGCCCGCGAGGCATTGCGTGCCAGCGGTGCTGCCAGTGCCGTGCTGAACGCTGCCAATGAAGTCGCGGTTCAGGCGTTTCTTGATCGGAAACTTTCGTTTATGGGTATTGCGGCCTGCGTTGACGATGCCTTGCAACATTGTGGCGCGGTGGCCTGCGGCAGTCTGGAAGAAATTTTTGATGCTGACCGGATCAGTCGCGCCCATGCCGGTGACTGGATTGCTCGTCACAGCGGGGGCATGCACTGATGCAGACGCTGCTGGCTTTTATCGTCACGATTATCGTGATCGTGGCGATTCATGAGTTCGGTCATTATCTGGCGATGCGCCTGTTCAATGTGCGGGTGTTGAAATTCTCCATTGGCTTCGGGCCGAAGCTGTTTGGCTGGCAGGACCGGGCCGGTACTGACTTTGTCGTTTCCGCGATTCCGTTGGGCGGCTATGTCAAACCGCTTGACCGCCGTGACTGCGAGATTGGCCCCGGGGATGAGACGGTGGAGTTTTCCGGCAAGCCGGCCTGGCAGCGCGTGATTGTGTATGCCGCTGGCCCGTTGGCCAATTTGATTCTCGCCTTCCTGCTCTACTGGGTGGTGCTTCTGGGTGGAGAAACCAGTCGCATCCCGGTGATTGGCGAGATCAAGCCGGGTACTGCAGTGGAACAGGCCGGTCTGTCCAGTGGCGATGAGCTGGTGGCGATTGAAGGCCAGCCAACACCGACCTGGCAGGCGGTGACCGGCGAACTGATTCGTTATGCCGGTGAGCAGCGCGAGCTGCGACTGACGGTGCGTTCTGCAGACGGTGATCGCCGCGATGTATTACTGCCGATCCATGCCTGGGCCGCGCAGCAGGAAGACAACCCCTTTACCGTGCTGGGTCTGACCGCCCAGCCGCCGCAGGCGGTGGCCGGTAGTGTGTTGGCCGGGAGCCCTGCGGAACAGGCCGGGTTACAGGCCGGAGATCGGGTGCTGGCAGTGGATGGCGAGCCGGTGGCGAGCTGGGGCGAGTGGGTCGAGCGGATTCGCGCCAACCCGGGTGTCGAGCTGACGCTGGATATCAGCCGCGACGGTGAGCGTCTGTCACTGACGCTGGTGCCGGAGGCGGTGACCGAGGGTGAACAGGTGGTCGGCCGTGCCGGTATTGGCATTGCCGGCATGCGGCAGATTCATTATGGTCCGCTGTCGGCTGTGCCGGAGGCGGGTCGTCGGGTCTGGCAACAGACCACCATGATTGTCGGTGCCATCGCCAAGCTGTTTACCGGCGAGCTGTCGGTGAAAACGCTGGGGGGGCCGCTGACCATTGCTCAGGCTGCCGGCGAAACTGCAGCGCTGGGGGTGGCGACGTTTTTGCTGTTTCTGGCCTTCTTCAGTGTCAGCCTTGGCGTTATCAACCTGATGCCGGTGCCGATGCTGGATGGTGGCTGGATCGTGTTCGGCGTGGTGGAAATGATTACCCGCCGGGATCTGCCGGAGCGTTTTCTGATGGCAGCCCAGAGTGTTGGCATGGTGCTGGTGCTGGGGCTGATGGTGTTTGCCGTCGGCAACGATATTTTCAGGTTGCTGAAGTGATGCGCGGGGGATTCTTTTTGCGCCTTGTTGTTGCTGTTATCGGCTTCTGCTGTTTGCTGACGGCCTCTCTGGGGATTGCAGAGATGGCTCCGTTCCGGGTCTCGGATATCCGTGTGGAGGGGCTGCAGCGATTGCCGGTAGAGCGCGTGTTTCGTCATCTGGCGATCCAGAAGGGCGACCAGATTGAGAGCGGCAGACTCGCCGATGCCGCTCGCAGCCTTTATGGCAGCGGCGATTTCGAAGATGTGCAGCTGGCTCGTGATGGCGACGTGCTGGTAGTCATTGTTCAGGAACGTCCGTCCATTGCCAAAATTGATATTACCGGCAACAAGTCAATTGATACCGAAGAGTTGCTGAAAGGATTAAAGAGCGCAGGCCTGACCGCTGGTGAAGTATTTCGCCGCTCGACGCTGGAAGGCATTACCGGCGAGCTGGAGCGACAGTATGTGGCTCAGGGTCGGTACGGCGCCACCATCGAAACCGAATCCGTGCCGTTGCCGCGTAACCGGATCGCCCTGAACATCAAGATATATGAGGGCAAGCCTGCTCGTATTCGCGATATCAATGTGGTCGGCAACAAGGCATTTACCGATGAGGAGCTGCTCAAGGATTTCCAGCTCAGCTCCTCGCACATGTTTTCGTTCTTCAAGGGCGACGATAAATATTCCCGCGAACGTCTTGGGGGTGATCTGGAACGGCTCCGGTCGTACTACCTTGATCGTGGCTATGTGAACGTATCAGTGGAGTCCACCCAGGTGGCGGTGACCCCGGACCGGCGTGAGGTGTATATCGCCCTGAATGTGGCCGAAGGCAAGCGTTACACCGTTCGCAACGTCAAGCTGCAGGGTGATCTGGTAGTGGATGAAGCGGAGCTGACACCTCTGCTGGTGGTGCGCGAGGGCCAGATATTTTCCCAGCAGCTGCTGACGTATACCTCGGACTTGTTGACCCGTCGTCTGGGCAATGAAGGCTATACCTTTGCCGAGGTGAACAGTTTTACCGAAACGGACGAAGCTGGTGAAACAGTAGATGTAACCTTCTTCGTCAATCCGGGGCGCAAGGTGTATGTACGCCGTATCGGTTTTGTCGGCAACAACAAGACTGTTGATGAAGTACTGCGTCGCGAGTTGCGACAGTTCGAGCAGGCGCCGGCCAACAGTGCCCTGATTGACCTTTCCCGCCAGCGTCTGCAGCGGCTTGGCTACTTTAGTACAGTTGAAGCAGAAACGCCGCGGGTACCCGGGGCGGAAGATCTTGTTGACGTGGTTTACAAGGTAGAGGAGCAACCGTCCGGTTCGATTGGTGCCAATGTCGGCTACTCGGATGCCAGTGGTTTTATCTTCGGTGCTAGTGTCAGCCAGAATAACTATATGGGTACCGGCAACCGGGTCTCCTTCGCGGTCAGCCGTAGCGAAGTTCGTGATAGCTATAATTTTTCCTATCTGAATCCCTACTACACGCTGGATGGGGTAAGCCGAGGGTTCAGTCTTTACTACACGGAGACGGATTTTAGTGAGACGACTATCACCGAGTATGGTGCAAACCGGCTTGGCGGTTCGGTCAGCTACGGTTACCCGATCTCTGAATATGCACGTCTGAATTTCGGTTTTGGCGTTGACGAGCTGGACATCGTCACCGGCGCCTTTGTCGCGTATGACATTCAGGAGTTTCTCAATCGGCAAGAGAGAACTGCGTTCCGTTCTCTGAAGTTGAATGGCAGCTGGCAGATGAGCACCCTGAACCGTGGCGTATTCCCGGATCGTGGTTGGTCACAGAATCTGTCGGCCGAGGTGGCGGTGCCGGGCAGTGATTACAACTTCTACAAGGTGACCTGGTCCGGCCAGCGCTTCTTCCCGATAAGTCGTCGCTGGACGCTGCGTGCCCGCAGTGATATTGCCTTTGGTGACGGCTATGGCAACGATCTGTTGCTGCCGTTCTACGAGAACTATTTCTCCGGTGGTATTGGTTCCGTGCGGGGATATCGGGCCCGCTCTCTGGGGCCGCGTTCGCCGACATTCCAGTCAGTTGATATCTGCCTTAATGACCCCCCGAACTGTAACCCGGACAGTAACCCTGACCCCATCGGCGGGAACCTGCTGACTGAGGCCAGTCTGGAATTGCTGTTTCCGCCGCCTTTCGCACCGGACAGTCGTAGTCTCAGAACGTTCTTTTTCGCCGATGTGGGCAATGTCTGGCAGACAGAAATTACCGGGGTGACCGGGCTTGACTTCAAGCCTGATGAACTGCGTTACTCCGCCGGTGTCGGACTAAGCTGGCTGACCGCTATTGGTCCACTGGGGTTCAGTTTTGCCGAGCCGATGGGCAAGAAACCGGGAGATGACACGGAAGTATTCCAGTTCTCCCTTGGACAGACTTTCTAGGAGACTCACAATGAAAACAACGAAGATGCTCTTTGCTGCACTGCTGGTTCTGCCGATGCTGGCTTTCGCCGAACCGAAAATTGTTGTTGTCGATCCCGAGCGTGCATTGGGTGAAACAGAAGAAGTGAAAGCCCGCATTGGCAAGTTCCAGTCCGATATGCAGGGGCAGGAAAACAAGCTGCGTAAATTGCGTGACGACATTATGAAGATCGAAGAGCGCCTTCAGAAGGAAGGTGTAACGATGAGCCGGGATCAGGGGCAGGCGCTGACCGATGAGCGGGATGCCAAGATGATCGAGTTCCGTTCCCTGCAACAGCTGGTCCAGCAGCGTCTGCAGCAGAGCCAGGAAGAACTTCAGGCTGTTATGTCGCCGAAGCTGGAAAAGGCGGTGGCCGATCTCTCCAAAGAGAAAGGGTATGATCTGGTGCTGGTCAAACAGGCTGTTTTGTTTTCCTCGCAGTCAGTGGATATCACTGCCGATGTCACCAAACAGATCAACAAGATGAAGTAAGGTACGGTTGATGATGACGCTGGCGGAAATTGCTGAACTGTTGAAGGCGGAGCTACGCGGCGATCCGTCTGTGCAGGTGTCAGGGCTTGGCACGCTGAAGGGCGCCAGTGCCGGGCAAATCAGCTTTCTCACCAATCCCCGCTATCGGGCGCAGCTGAAAGAAACCGGGGCAGCAGCAGTTATCTGCCGCGACGAGCATGCGGGCGAGTCGCCAGTACCGGTGCTGGTGGTTGACGATCCACACCTTGCGTTCGCTGTTATCAGTCAATGCTTCGACATTGCTCCTGCAGCAGCTGCGGGAATTCATCCGCGAGCGATTGTCGATCCCGGTGCGAGGATTGATGCGTCCGCCAGTATTGCCGCAGGTGTAGTGATAGGGGCAGGTGTGCGGATTGGCGCTGGCGCTGTGATCATGGCCAACAGTGTTATAGATGTTGGTGCCATGCTTGCCGATCAGGTTCGTATCGGAGCAAATGTTACAATCTGTCATGGCGTACAGATCGGTGCGCGGACTAATATTCAGGCCGGCTCAGTGATCGGGTGTGACGGTTTCGGGTTTGCCTTTAATGGTCAGGGTTGGACCAGAATCGCTCAGGTGGGCACGGTGCGTATCGGCGAGAATTGCGATATTGGTGCCGGCGTAACGATTGATCGTGGCGCCATTGAAGATACGGTAATCGGTAACAATGTGATTATCGACAATCAGGTGCATATCGCCCATAACGTCACTATCGGCGACGGTACTGCCATGGCTGCTCAAGTGGGTGTGGCCGGCAGCAGCCAGATTGGCAAGCTCTGCGTTTTTGCCGGTCAGGTCGGTATTGCCGGGCATATTCAGATTGTTGACCAGGTGCAGGTCCTGGGTAAGTCCATGGTCTCCGGATCAATTCGCAAGAAAGGTATTTATGCCTCTGGCGTGCCTGAGACCGATCATGAAACCTGGCGTCGTAATGCCGTGCGTTTTCGCCATCTGGATGAGATGGCCAAGCGCCTGAAGGCGGTCGAGCGTCGTCTGGATGACAGTAACCCGGCAGAGTGATTTGCCTTGTGCGAGAGCTACATGGACATTAACCAGATTCGAGAACTTCTTCCCCACCGCTATCCGTTCCTGCTGGTAGACCGGGTCATCAAGGTCGATCCGGGTGTATCCATCGAGGCGGTGAAAAATGTCTCGATTAATGAACCCTTTTTCAACGGACACTTTCCCCGCGAGCCGATTATGCCGGGGGTGCTGATCGTTGAGGCGTTGGCGCAGGCGGCCGGGGTGCTCGGCTTCGTTACCGAGAACCGCCGTCCCGAGGACGGCTACATGTACCTGCTGGTCGGGGTCGACAAGGCCCGCTTCAAGCGTCAGGTGGTGCCCGGAGACCAACTGATTCTCAAGGCCAGCTACATCACCGTGAAGCGTAATATCCTCAAATTCTCCGGCGAGGCGAGGGTAGACGGCCAGCTGGTGGCTTCGGTCGAGTTTCTGGTGGCAGAGAAGCGTCTCTGATCTGTGCGCTGGTAGGTAAATAGTATTAACGGTTCGGTTTATACTGGGCCGCTCCGGCATCGTTTGTGCCGTTCAATAACCTGTTTCGGAAGCGGACGATGATTCATCCGACTGCAATCGTAGATCCCGCGGCCGAGCTGGCTGCGGACGTCAAGGTAGGTCCCTGGTCGATCATTGGTCCGGGCGTGGAGATTGGCGCCGGCACTGAGATTGCTTCCCATGTGGTGATTGAAGGGCCAACCCGGATCGGCCGCAACAACCGCATTTTCCAGTTCGCTTCTGTGGGTGCGGAGTGTCAGGACAAGAAATACCGTGGTGAGCCGACCCGTCTTGAAATTGGCGATGACAATGTTATTCGTGAGCACGTTACTATTCATCGCGGTACCATTCAGGACAACAGCCTGACCCGTATCGGTGATCGCAACCTGCTGATGGTGGCGGTACATGTGGCGCACGATTGCGTGATCGGCAGCGACAATGTTTTTGCCAACACCACCGGTATTGCCGGTCATGTGCATATTGGCGACGGGGTGATTCTCGGTGGTATGACCGGCGTCCATCAGTTCTGCAAAATCGGGTCCTACGCGATGTCGGCGGGCTGCAGCCTGATCGTCAAGGATATTCCTGCGTACGTGATGGTCGGGGGTAATCCGGCCTCCGCGCGCAGCATGAACTTCGAGGGCATGCGTCGTCGTGGCTGGAGTGCGGACACCATCAGTTCCCTGCGCCAGGCCTACAAGATTGTTTACCGCCAGGGTCTGACGCTTGAGCAAGCTATTGCCGAGCTTGAGGCCATGCCGGCCAGTGCCGAGCTGCAACTGTTTATCGACTCGCTGCGCGCATCGGAGCGCGGCATTACCCGCTGATCATGGCGAACTCCTCGCCACTCGTTGCACTGATCGCCGGCGAGCAGTCCGGCGATATTCTCGGTGCCGGTCTGATGGCGGCGCTGCGTCAACGTTATCCTGATATTCGTTTTATTGGTGTCGGTGGCACCCTGATGGCCGAGCAGGGCTTGCACAGCTTTTTCCCGATGGAGCGGCTGTCGGTGATGGGAATCACCGAAGTGCTGGGCCGTTTGCCTGAGCTGTTTCGCTTGCGCCGTCAGCTTGTGGACTTCCTGCTTGAGCAAAAGCCGGATGTCTGCATCGGCATTGATGCGCCGGACTTCAATTTGCCGATTGAGCGCCGCTTGCGCGCCGCCGGTATTCGTACCACCCATTATGTGTCGCCGTCGGTGTGGGCCTGGCGCAAGGGCCGGATCAAGGGCATTCGTGCCAGTGTCGATCTGATGCTGGCGCTGTTGCCATTCGAAGCCGATTTTTATCGCGATCATGATGTGCCGGTGGAGTTTGTCGGCCATCCGCTGGCTGACCGTATTCCAATGCGCATGGATGCCGTGGCGCTGCGCGCGCAGCTCGGCGTGCCGGCGACCGGCACGCTGGTCAGTGTGTTGCCGGGTAGCCGCGGCGGTGAAGTCCGCATGTTGTTGCCGACGTTTCTGCAAGTCATTGATCAGCTGGCGGCACGTCGGCCGGAGTTGCATTTTGTCGTGCCGGCGGCAAACCCTGCCCGTCGTCAGCAGATTGATACGCTGTGCGGCGAGCAGAACAGAGCTTACCTGAGCATCATTGATGGCCATAGCCGTGAGGCCATGGCAGCGTCCGATCTGGTGCTGCTGGCTTCGGGTACGGCGACACTGGAAGCGCTGCTGGTGAAAAAGCCGATGGTGATTGCCTACAAGGTTGGCTGGATCACCTACTGGATAGCCATGTCGCTGGCGGTAACCCATGTGGTTGGCCTGCCGAACCTGCTGGCCGGCGAATCGGTGGTGCCGGAAATCATTCAGGGCGAGATGACCGCAGCAAACCTGATCAAGGCCGTGGAGGGCTGGCTCGATGACCCCGAGCGAGCCGCCGCGCTGGTGTCCCGCTTTGATGCCATTCACGAACAGTTGCGCCGCAACGCCAGTGAGCGGGCAGCGGCTGCTGTTGCCGCACTGCTGGAGCGGCCGTGAGCCATCCGTTTGCCGAGTACCCGAAGGCGGAGGCCTTTCTGCCAAGCGCCTTTGTCTGGCGCCCGGGTATGTATATTGCCGGTGTTGATGAGGTTGGCCGGGGGCCGTTAGTCGGTGCGGTGGTGACGGCAGCGGTGATCCTTGATCCGGCCCGGCCGGTGCCCGGTCTGGCCGATAGCAAGACATTGTCGGAAAAGCGCCGTGAGGCGCTCTCCGGGCAGATCCGTGAGTGTGCGCTCGCGTTCAGCCTTGGCCGTGCCGAACCGGAAGAAATCGATCAGCTGAATATTTTTCAGGCCACCATGCTGGCCATGCGCCGGGCGGTGGCCGGGCTCTCTGTGGCGGCGCAGGCAGTACTGGTGGATGGCAACAAGGTCACGGATTTCGGCTGCCCTGCACAGGCGGTGGTCAAGGGCGATCAGCGTATCCCGGCGATCAGTGCCGCCTCGATTCTGGCCAAGGTGGCCCGTGATGCGGAAATGCTGCAGTTGCACCAGCGTCATCCGGATTACGGTTTTGACCGCCATAAGGGCTATCCTACCGCCGAGCATCTGGCTGCCCTTGAACGGCTGGGCGCCTTGCCGGAACATCGTCGTTCGTTCGGCCCGGTGGCCCGCTGCCTGGGTCTGGCCTGACCTTATTTTTCTACCGGAGTCGGCATGAGCCAACCTGAGTTCGTTCATCTGCGTCTGCACACCGACTATTCGTTGGTGGACGGGGTGGTACGGGTCAAGGCGCTGGTCAAGCATTGCGCCAGGCTGGGCATGCCGGCAGTGGCGGTCACCGATGATTCCAACCTGTTCGGTCTGATCAAGTTCTACAAGGCGGCGGAAGCGGCCGGCCTCAAGCCAATTGCCGGCGCCGATCTGTGGCTGGAAAGTCGCTTTATCGACGAACCGGCGCCGGTGTGCGTGCTGGTCTGCAGCGAGCAGGGCTACCGTAATCTGGTGCTGCTGATTTCCCGCGCCTGGCAGCACAACCAGCAGCGTGGCCGGGCACTGATAAAACGAGAATGGCTGGAGGAGCTCAGCGAAGGCCTGATTCTGTTATCGGCAGCAAGGCATGGTGAGCTGGGCCAGTTACTGCTGGCCGACAAGTTTGATGATGCGCGCGAGCTGGCAGCGCAGTTCAGCCAGTGGTTTCCGCAGCGTTTTTATCTGGAAGTGCAGCGCACATCCCGCCCCGGCGATGAAAACTGCCTGCATGCCAGCGTCACGCTGGCAGAGCAGCTTGGCCTGCCGCTGGTCGCCACCAATGACGTGCGTTTTCTCAAGGTCGAGGATTTCGATGCCCATGAGGCGCGGGTCTGTATTCATGACGGCGCCACCATCGAGGATTCGCGCCGGCCACGTCGCTACAGCGATCAGCAGTATCTGAAAAGCGCCGGGGAAATGCTGGAGCTGTTCAGTGATTTGCCGGAAGCGCTGGCTAACAGTGTCGAGATCGCCCGGCGTTGCACCCTGAATATCACGCTCGGGAAAAACTTCCTGCCGGATTTTCCTATCCCGGCCGGGCAGACTATCGAGCAGTTTATCGAACAGGACTCCCGTGCCGGTCTGGAAAAACGTCTGCAGCAACTGTTCGGCGATGCGGAAACCATCGCTGCGCGACGTCAGGAATATGACGAGCGCCTGCAGTTCGAGTTGAACGTTATCAACCAGATGGGTTTTCCCGGTTACTTCCTGATCGTCTCCGACTTTATCCGTTGGGCCAAGGCCAACGATGTACCGGTCGGGCCGGGGCGTGGTTCCGGTGCCGGTTCACTGGTGGCCTATGCGCTGGAAATCACCGATCTGGATCCGATCGAATACGATCTGCTATTCGAGCGGTTCCTGAACCCGGAACGGGTGTCGATGCCGGATTTCGACGTTGATTTCTGCATGGACAAACGCGACCGGGTGATCCAGTACGTCGCTGATAAATACGGCCGCGAAGCGGTCGGGCAGATCATTACCTTCGGCTCCATGGCTGCCAGGGCGGTGGTGCGCGATGTCGCCCGGGTGCAGGGCAAGCCCTACGGTCTGGCCGATCGTCTGTCGAAAATGATTCCCGGCACGCCCGGGATGACGCTGGAAAAGGCGCTTGAAGAAGAGGAGCCGCTGCGCGACTTTCTCGCCAGCAGTAGTAGTGACGGCGACGCTGTGCGCGAAATCTGGGAAATGGCGCTCAAGCTGGAGGGTCTGACCCGAAACGTCGGCAAGCACGCCGGTGGTGTGGTGATCGCACCGGGCAAGCTCACCGATTTCGCGCCGCTGCATTGTGACGAGCTCGGCGAGAGTCTGGTCACCCAGTATGACAAGGATGATGTTGAATCCGCCGGTCTGGTCAAGTTCGACTTTCTCGGCCTGAAAACCCTGACCATTATTGATTGGGCCGTGAAGGCAATTAACGCCCGCATTGTTCCGCAGGGCGAGAAGCCGATAAATATCACGACCATTCCGCTGGTCGACAAGAAAACCTTTGATCTGCTCAAGGTGGGCGAGACCACGGCAGTATTCCAGCTTGAATCGGAGGGCATGAAGGGCCTGATCCGCAAGCTCAAGCCGGACGTGTTTGAAGACATTATCGCACTGGTTGCGCTGTATCGTCCTGGTCCGCTGGAATCCGGGATGGTGGATAATTTTATCAACCGCAAACACGGGCGCGAGCAGCTGGCCTATCCGGATCCGCAATATCAGCACGATTTGCTGAAGCCGATTCTGGAGCCCACTTACGGCGTTATCCTGTATCAGGAACAGGTAATGCAGATTGCCCAGGAGCTGGCCGGCTACTCGCTTGGCGGCGCTGACCTGTTGCGCCGCGCCATGGGCAAGAAAAAGCCTGAGGAAATGGCCAAGCAGCGCGAGGTGTTCGAGACCGGCGCGAAGAACAAGGGGGTCGATCCCAATCTCGCCATCAAGATCTTTGATCTGGTGGAAAAATTCGCCGGCTACGGTTTCAACAAGTCGCACTCGGCGGCCTATGCGCTGGTTGCCTACCAGACTGCCTGGTTAAAGGCGCATTTCCCTGCCGAATTTATGGCGGCGGTGATTTCTGCCGATATGCACAACACCGACAAGGTGGTGACCTTCATTGATGAATGTCGCCATATGGGCCTGAAGGTGCTGCCGCCCGACGTAAACAGTTGTGGCTTCCGTTTCACAGCTAACGCTGACGGCCATATTGTCTATGGTCTGGGCGCGATCAAGGGCCTTGGTGAAGCGCCGATTGACGCCATTGTTGCAGCTCGCGATGAAAGTGCTGAGTTCCCGGATCTGTTTGATTTCTGTCGCCGTATCGACCTGCGCAAGGTTAATCGTCGCTCACTGGAAGCGCTGATTCGCGCCGGCGCGCTCGACCAGCTGAGCCCGGGAAAATCGGTCGACGACCGGGCCACCCTGATGGCGACGCTGAGTGATGCCATACAGGCGGCGGAGCAGGATGCCCGCAATGCCGAAGCAGGCATGGGCGATCTGTTTGGCGGTGGAGCGGAAACGGAGTCAGTCACACAGGTAGCGTGGCAGCGCGCCCGGGTGTGGCGCGATGATGTTCGCCTGCAGGGTGAGAAAGATACCCTCGGCCTGTTTCTCACCGGCCATCCGATTGATCAATATGAGGCCGAGCTGCGGCATATGGTCAGTAGTCGCATCAGCAGCCTGCAGCCCACCGGCAAGGGTGAGCTGGCGCTGATCGCCGGGCAGGTAGTGCAACTGCGCCAGACAAAAAGCAAGCAGAGTGGTGAGCGTCTTGCTTTTATCACGCTGGATGACAAAACCGGCCGCATTGAAGTGTCCGTGTTTGGCGATGTTTATCGCCAGTATGGGGAGTTGCTGCAGCAGGATGTGGTGCTGATTATTCGTGGCAGCGTTCGGCGTCGGCCACAAAACGATGGCGAGATGGTGATATCGGTGTCGGCGGATGAAATTATGGACATCCGCCGGGCCCGCGAGCAGTTTGCCCGGCGCCTGCTGGTCCGGGTGCCGGTGGGTGATGATCTGCCGGAACAGTTACGCCGCTTGTTGGCACCGTATCGTGGTGGCAACTGCCCGATCATGTTGCAACTGGCGCATCCGCTTGGCAGTGGCCAGATGCTGCTCGGCGACGACTGGCGGGTAGCACCGGAGGAAGCCTTGCTGGAGGACCTGCGCGGTCGTTTTGGTGGCCAGTCGGTAACCCTGCAGTACTGATTTATTCCAGCAGCATCAGTGAGTAATGCTGCCGGTCAGCAGCCATTCTCCGAATTCCGCCTGGACTTCAAGGTCGGTCTGGATGCTTTCGGGCAGTCGATCATAATGGCGCCGGTGAATGGCCAGTTGCATTGGCCCTTGTCCTGCTGTGTTTATTATTCCGGTTTCATCCAGTAGATACGTTACCGGGCGCTGAAGGTAGAAGTTGGCGGAATACTGTCGGCGGCTGCCATAAAAATACAGTGGCCGGGAGTCGTTTCGCTGAGACTGGTTTCGCTGAGACTGGTAGTAGCTTACCAGTGATCTTGTCGATTTCAGTTCATTCTCGTGCGACACCACATAGGCCAGAGAGCACAGCATCATCAGGATGGAAAAAGCCATTCCTGCCAATACTGTCTTCAGCGACCGGTTGCGGGGCAGATGTCGAGACAAGGCTTCGGCAGCAACAAGCGCCATCGCTGGCATTGCAGGCAACGCATAGGTGATCAGAATATTGCCTGCCATCGTGAAGAACAGCATCGGTGACAGTGCCCACAGAATCAGGAATCGATTCCAGAGACGGGAGGAATTATTGTTGGTTTGACATTGCTCCTGCTGGTGCGCGTCTTTACTCAGGCAGATTGCTGCGGGAATCAGCGCTGTCCATGGCAGAAATGCGGCCAGAGCGAATAGCCAGATGCTGCCGCGTGGAAAATCATGGGCGTTGCCATAGAGATCGCCACTCCAGCCGCTAACGGTGAAGCGTTTCCAGTGTTCTCCGACCAGAAAGTACTCCAGAAATCCCGGCGTACGTTGTTCTGCCAGCCAGTACCAGGGAGCGCTTAGCAGTAACGTCGCCAGCAGTCCGCGAACCCACGGAATTCGCTTCCAGACGAGCAACAGTTTGCCGTTCCAGAGTGTCCAGAGACCCAGTGGCAGAGCGCACAGAACGACGGCAACAGGGCCTTTCGCCAGCAGGCCGATGGCGAGGCCGGCAAACAGCATGATGGTCCCACCAGAGCGCGGCCCGGATTCATTCATGGCGAACCAGAATCCGGCCATAGTCATGGTGATGCCGACGGTCATCAGCATGTCGGTCATGACCGCACCGCTGGCAACGACAAATAGCATGGATGCGCTCAGTATCGCGGTTGCCATGGTGGCAACTTCGCGGCCGCGTCGGCGCGCAAGATACCAGGTGCCCACTGCAGTGATGATGCCGAATAGCCAATGCGGAAAGCGCGCGCCGAACTCGTTGATGCCAAACAGCGACAGCCCTGTGCGGGTTGCCCAGACGGATGCCGGTGGCTTGCCCCAGAACGGCACGCCGTAGTCATACCAGGGTGTGATCCAGTCTCCGCTTTCCAGCATTAACCTGCCCATTTCACCGTAGCGGGCCTCGGTGGTCTCCATCAAGGGATACAGGCCAATGGAAACCAGTCGGATCAATGCCAGTATGACAATGCTGATCCAGATAGCCTGTATCAGCCGGAAATGTTTATCGCCTTGCAGCATGCACACCTCGGCGTCCGCTTCCGGCTGTCTCGTGATTATGTGCAGGGTGGTAATAATCCAGCAGATAAAGCGGCCGGTTCTTGCTCTCCAGGAACAGGCGGGCGACGTACTCACCCATAATGCCCGTTGCCATCAGTTGCAGCCCTCCCATAAACAGAATAGCCAGAATCAGGGTCGGGAAGCCGGCAACCGGGTCGCCGAAGATCAACGTTTTGAACAGGAAATAGATTCCGCAAAGCACGGCGAGCAAAGCACTGGCCAGGCCGGCGTAGGAGGCAAACTTTATGGGCAAAACCGAAAATGAGGTGATGCCTTCAATGGCAAAATTCCACAGCTTCCAGTAGTGGAATTTGCTCACTCCGGCCTGGCGGGGATCACGGTCATATTCAACGGTGATGTTTCGGTAGCCAACCCACGAGAAGAGCCCTTTCATAAAGCGATTGCGTTCCGGCATCGAATTCAGTGCATCGACTACTCGTCTGCTCAGAAGTCGAAAGTCGCCTACGTCGCGTTGAACCGGAACTTCGCCGATTTTTGCCATGATCTGATAGAAATAGGCCGCCGTTTTCTTCTTCAACCAGGTTTCGCCGTGGCGATGGCGGCGCCGCATATTGACTACATCTGCTCCCTGTTCGAACGCAGAGATCATCGACGGAATCAGCTCCGGTGGGTCCTGCAGGTCGGCATCAATGATGATGACTGCCTTGCCGGAGGAATGCTGCAGACCGGCTGACATGGCTGCTTCCTTGCCGAAGTTGCGGCTCAGGCTGATATGTCCAACCCTGCTATCCGAGAGACGCAGGTCTTCAATGATGGCTGCGCTGGCGTCGCGACTGCCGTCATTGATATAGATGATTTCAACGCCGCCGGCGACTTGTTCAAGAGTCGCCGCCAGTCGCCGGTGGAAAGTTGGCAGCACTTCCTGCTCGTTGAATACAGGCACTACTACAGACAGTGCCGGCCTTTGCAGCGCGAGATTCAGTTCATTCATGGAAGGTCCACCAATGATTCAGAAAGAAGGTAGCGGCCAGTGCCGTCAGGGTGGCGATAACCTGGGCGATCAGGTAGTAGATGTTTGCGATGTCTGTCAGCCACCATACGATGCTGGTGTTGATCGCCATCCCGGCGACAGCCACAGTGAGAAAGCGTGGCAGTGTTATCAACGCGGATGCTTTGCTGGAGAAGGTGTAGGCGCGGTTGCCAGTATAGGCAACGAGTGCGCCAGCCAGCGCGCCCCAGCATGTTGCCAGAGCAGGAGTTTGCCCCAGTTGCTCCACCAGCAGGATCAGGACCCCGTAGTGAACGGAGGTGGCCATCATGCCGACCAGTGAATAGCGTATCGCGGCTGTGTACATGGGGTTTTCCGGCATCCTGTCTTCTGGCGTGAGTCTGTAAATTGAACTGTGTAACAAGCTTGCTCCCGGCTCCTTAAACCAGCCTTAAGCCTTCCGGCGGGGGGCGGGCCGCACAGCCAGTGGCCCGGGGTTACAGTTTGCAATGCAATTCAGGCACTGCATCACGGCGCCGAGGGTGACGGCCCGGCATGGCCCCGCTACACTTGGGCCCACTTCAGGCGATCATGCGGAACTGGCAGGCAGATGAACCCGAATTTCCTCGAATTTGAACAGCCCATCGCGGAACTGGAAGCGAAGATCGAGGAGCTGCGGCTGGTCGGTAACGGCAGTGAGGTGAATATCTCCGATGAGATTCGCCGCCTGCAGGACAAAAGCATTGGCCTGACCGAGTCGATCTTCAAGAATCTGACGCCGTGGCAGATTTCCCAGCTTTCCCGTCACCCGCGCCGTCCCTATACCCTGGATTACCTGCGCCGCCTGTTTACCGGTTTTGACGAGCTGCATGGTGATCGCACCTTTGCCGATGACCCGGCCATCGTCGGCGGTGTCGCCCGGCTGGATAACCGCCCGGTGATGGTGATCGGCCACCAGAAAGGCCGTTCGGTAAAAGAGAAGGTGCGTCGCAACTTCGGCATGCCGCGCCCGGAGGGTTACCGCAAGGCCCTGCGCCTGATGGAAACTGCCGAGCGTTTCCGCCTGCCGATCCTGACCTTTATCGACACTCCCGGCGCCTTCCCCGGCATTGATGCCGAGGAGCGGGGCCAGAGCGAAGCGATTGCCCGCAACCTGATGGTGATGTCGAAACTGCGGGTGCCGATTGTCGCTACCGTGGTTGGTGAGGGGGGCTCCGGCGGCGCACTGGCGATCGGTGTTTGTGATCATCTGCAGATGCTGCAGTATTCCACCTATTCGGTCATTTCCCCGGAAGGCTGTGCCTCGATTCTCTGGCGCAGCGCGGAAAAGGCGCCAGAGGCTGCCGAGGCCATGGGCCTGACTGCAGCCCGCCTGCATGAGCTGGGTATTGTTGATGAGGTGTTGCCGGAACCGCTTGGCGGCGCGCATCGCGACTATGAACAGATCACCGAGCGGGTGCGCCAGAGTCTGGTGCAGCAGCTTGATCGACTCGGCCAGCTGTCCCCGGATGAACTGGTGGCGCGTCGCTACAAGCGCCTTGCCAGCTACAGTAATGTCAGTACCCGGCCGGCGGACGAATAACCCCGGCCGTCAATCCCGCATGGGGCGACTTGCATGACCCCTGACGCGCTCCCTGATCATCTTCGCCACAGCCTTGCCGACATCCGCGGCCGTCTGGTGCTGGGCTATTCCGGCGGCCTCGACTCCTCGGTGTTGCTTGCCGCCCTGTGCCGGGCCGGCCTGGCTGAGCGTCTGCTGGCAGTGCATGTGCATCATGGCCTGCATGCCGACGCCGACCAGTGGCTGGCACATTGCCAGGGTCAGGCCCGACTGGCGGGCATTGACTTTATTGCCGAGCGAGTCGATGTGGCCGGCAAGGGCAATCTTGAGCAGCGCGCGCGCCGGGCGCGCCGCAAGGCGCTGCTTGCTCATGTTGGTGAACAGGATGCGCTGCTGCTGGCCCATCATCGTCAGGATCAGGCCGAGACCCTGATGCTGAGGTTGCTGCGCGGCGCCGGTGCCCGCGGTTTGGCCGCCATGGCACCAGTGCAGCGCTGGCAGGGCCGTGATATTCACCGGCCGCTATTGACGGTCGCCCGGGCCGATCTGGCGCAGGCCGGCGCTATCTGGCAGCTGCAATGGATTGAGGACCCGGCCAACGACCAGCTTCATTTCGACCGCAACTTCCTGCGCCACAAGGTTATGCCGGTGCTGGCGGAGCGCTGGCCGGAGACGGTTCAGTCGATGCAGCTGAGTGCCTCGGTGCTGGCCGAGCAGGCCGAGCTGCTGGACCAGCTGGCCGGGCAGGATTTCGCCGCCTGTGATGGCGCCGGCGACAGCCTTGCTTTGACAGGCTGGCTGACCTTGTCGGCAGCGCGCCGCCGCAACCTGATTTACGGCTGGTGCCGGCGCCGGGGTATTCGCCCGCCGCCGGCCGATCGTATAGCCCGGATCGACACCGAGCTGGTGCTGGCGGCCGAGGACCGGCAGCCGGAAATTTGCTGGCCGGACGGGGTGTTGTTGCGTTACCGGCAGCGGTTGTGGCTGTTGGCACCGGCAGCCCGTGAGCCTTTGCCGGGTTGTCACCTCTGGCAGCCGGCGCAACAGCCCGCCCTTTCACTTGGCGACATATCAATCCGTCTGGCGGAGCAGGGCGAGCTCATCCTCCGGGCCACGGGACAATCCTTGCAGGTCCGCGCCGCGGAGGGCGGCGAGCGGATCCTGCTGCGCGGCCGGCATCGGCAGGTGTCGGAGCTGTGGCGCGTCGCCGGCATTCCGCCCTGGCGTCGGCAACGGCTGCCGCTGTTTTTTATCGATGGCGAGCTGGTGGCAGCGGCGGCAATCGGCGTGGCCGATGGCTGGTCGGCGGCGCCCGGGGAAGCTGCCTTTCGCTTAACGATTGAGGATTCCGCATTGTGACAGGGGGACGCTTCTGTTAGCATTTCCTCCCGTCCTGTTGTCGCGCAACCTTCTGATTTTTCCTTGATTTTTCAGGGGTTCGCAGTCCATTTCCAGCATCCGGTGCATGCATGACGCGATTCATTTTTGTCACAGGCGGGGTTGTTTCATCCCTTGGCAAGGGTATTACCTCCGCATCTCTGGCGTCCCTGCTTGAGGCCCGCGGGCTGAAGGTGACGCTGATCAAGATGGATCCGTACATCAACGTTGATCCGGGCACCATGAGCCCTTATCAGCATGGTGAGGTGTTCGTTACCGAAGACGGTGCCGAAACCGACCTTGATCTCGGCCATTACGAGCGCTTTATCCGTACCCGACTGACCCGTAAAAACAGCTTCAGTGCCGGGCGCGTCTATCAGGACGTCCTCGACAAGGAGCGTCGCGGTGAATATCTGGGGGCCACCGTACAGGTGATCCCGCATATCACCGATGAGATCAAACTGAAGATCTTTGAAGGCGCTACCGGTTTTGACATTGCCATTGTCGAAATTGGCGGCACCGCTGGTGACATCGAGTCGTTGCCGTTTCTGGAAGCGGTGCGTCAGCTGCGTGTCCAGCTTGGTTCCAACCGTTCCCAGCTGGTGCATCTGACCCTGGTGCCCTATATCGCCTCCGCCGGCGAGATCAAGACCAAGCCGACCCAGCATTCCGTCAAGGAGCTGCGCTCCATTGGCCTGCAGCCGGACATGCTGGTGTGTCGCTCGGATCACGAAATTCCCCGCGGCGCCCGGGAAAAGATTGCCCTGTTTACCAATGTTGAAGCACGCGCGGTGTTCTCGGCGCCGGATTGCAGAACCATCTATCAGGTGCCGCGTGTGCTGCACGAACAGGGCATGGACGATATCGTGCTGGAGAAATTCGGCCTGCAATGCCCGGCCCCGGACCTGTCCGAGTGGGACCGGGTGGTGGAAGCACAGCTTAATCCCCGGGGTGAAGTCAGTATCGGCATGGTCGGCAAGTACATTGATCTGGTCGATGCCTATAAATCCCTGAACGAGGCGCTGACCCACGCCGGTATTGCCCATCAAACCAAGGTCAATATCGAATACATCGACTCGGAAGAAATCGAGCGTGACGGCCCCGGCCGGCTCGGTCGTCTTGACGCGATTCTGGTGCCAGGTGGCTTCGGTGATCGTGGTACCGAAGGCAAAATCGCCGCCATCCGTTATGCCCGCGAACGCAAGATCCCCTACCTTGGTATTTGCCTTGGCATGCAGTTGGCAGTGATTGAATACGCCCGCAATGTCGCCGGCATTGAAGGCGCGAACTCCACCGAGTTGCGCCCGGGTACAACAGAACCGCTGGTGGCATTGATCACCGAGTGGGTCAAGGAAGATGGCCAGGTTGAACAGCGCAGCGAAGGTTCTGATCTTGGCGGCACCATGCGTCTTGGCAGCCAGGAATGTCTGTTGACGGAAGGGTCGCTGGCAGCGCAGTGCTACGGCAGCACGAAAATTGTCGAGCGCCATCGTCACCGCTACGAGGTTAACAATAATTACTTGCCGAAGCTGGAAGCAGCCGGCCTGAAAATTACCGGCCGCTCGCATGATGATCTGGTCGAGGTGGTGGAAGTGGCCGATCATCCGTGGTTTCTGGCCTGTCAGTTCCACCCCGAGTTTACGTCCACGCCGCGTGATGGCCACGGCCTGTTCAGCTGCTATGTGGCGGCAGCCTTGAAACATAAGGTGAACCGGAGTGGCTGAGCAGAAAATCATTTCGCTGGGCGATATCCGCATCGGTAATGCCCTGCCATTTGTGTTGTTTGGTGGCATGAATGTGCTGGAGTCGCGGGATATGGCCATGCAGGTGGCAGAGCATTATGCCCTCGTCACTGAAAAGCTCGGTATTCCCTGGGTGTTCAAGGCCAGCTTCGACAAGGCCAATCGCTCGTCGCTGCATTCCTATCGCGGCCCGGGGCTGGATGAAGGGCTGAAAATCTTTCAGGAGATCAAGAATACTTTCGGTTGCGCGCTGCTGACCGATATCCATGAGCCGGATCAGGCAGCGCCGGCGGCGGAGGTCATTGATGTGCTGCAGCTGCCGGCGTTTCTGGCCCGGCAGACTGATCTGGTGGTGGCCATGGCGAAAACCGGCCGCATCATCAATATCAAGAAGCCGCAGTTTCTTGCGCCTCAGGAAATGAGCCACATCCTGCATAAGTGCGAGGAAGCCGGTAATGATCAGCTGATTCTGTGTGAGCGCGGCTCAAGCTTCGGTTACAACAATCTGGTGGTCGACATGCTTGGCTTTGGTGTCATGAAACAGTTTGGCTATCCGCTGTTCTTTGATGTCACCCATGCGCTACAGAAGCCGGGTGGTCGGGCCGATTCCGCCGATGGTCGTCGCAGTCAGGTGGCGGATCTCGGTCGGGCTGGTATGTCTCAGGGCATTGCCGGTCTGTTTCTGGAGGCTCACCCGGATCCGGACAAGGCAAAATGTGACGGTCCCTGCGCGCTGCGCCTGAATCGTCTTGAGCAGTTTCTTTCCCAGATGCAGGCGGTTGATCAACTGGTCAAATCGCTGCCTGCATTCGACAACCAATAAGCTGTAAGCGCGGAGAATTCCCATGTCGAAAATCGTTGACATCAAAGCCCGTGAAATTCTTGATTCACGCGGCAATCCGACCATCGAGGCGGATGTTGTGCTGGACTCCGGCGCCTTCGGCAGCGCTACCGCGCCGAGCGGTGCGTCCACCGGCTCCCGCGAAGCCCTGGAGCTGCGCGACGGGGACAAGGCCCGCTATATGGGCAAGGGCGTGCTGAAAGCGGTCGGCAACGTCAACTCGGAAATTCGCGATCTGCTGCTTGGTCGTGAAGGCTGCGACCAGCGGGCGCTGGACAACGCCATGATTGAGCTCGATGGCACCGAGAGCAAATCACGGCTTGGCGCCAACGCTATTCTGGCGGTGTCCCTGGCGGCGGCGAAAGCGGCTGCCGTTGAGCAGAAGAAGCCGTTGTACGAGTACATTTCCGATCTGCAGGACGATGATCAGGCCTACAGCCTGCCGGTGCCGATGATGAATATCATCAACGGTGGCGAACATGCCGATAACAACGTCGACATTCAGGAGTTCATGATCCAGCCGGTCGGCTCGCCGACTATCGCCGAGGCAATCCGTTGTGGTGCCGAGGTATTCCATGCACTGAAGAGCGTATTGAAAAAGCGTGGTCTGAACACGGCTGTCGGCGATGAAGGCGGTTTTGCTCCGGATCTGCCATCCAACGAAGCAGCGCTGGAGGCCATTGTCGAGGCGATCAGCCTGACCGGCTACAAGCTCGGTGATGACATTACTCTGGCGCTCGACTGTGCCGCTTCCGAGTTCTACCACGATGGCAAGTACGTGCTGGCCGGTGAAAACCGCAGCCTCAGCTCCGGGCAGTTTGTCGATTACCTGGCCGAGCTGTGCAACCGCTACCCGATCATTTCCATTGAAGATGGTCAGCATGAGGGTGACTGGGCTGGCTGGAAGATCCTGACTGATCGTCTGGGCAAGAAAATCCAGTTGGTTGGTGATGATCTGTTTGTCACCAACACCAAAATTCTCAAGCGTGGTATCGATGAGGGCATCGCCAACTCGATCCTGATCAAGTTCAACCAGATCGGTTCGCTGTCAGAAACTCTGGATGCCATCAAGATGGCCCGGGACGCGGGGTATACCGCGGTGATTTCACATCGCTCCGGTGAAACTGCTGATACCACCATTGCTGATCTGGCCGTGGCAACCTCCGCAGGTCAGATCAAGACCGGCTCCCTGTGTCGCTCCGACCGGGTGGCCAAGTACAACCGCCTGATCCGTATCGAAGAGGAGCTGGGTCGGGCGGCGTATCATGGGCGCAAGGAATTCCGTTTTCTCAAGTGAGGTTCGCCGCTTGCGGCTGAACTGAAAGGTGAGCCATGGCCATGTCGCCGCGCAGACAGGTAGTCCTTGCCTTGATGGCACTGGCACTGCTCGGCCTGCAGGCGCGGCTCTGGTTTGGAGAGGGCAGCCTGCGCCACGTGTCCGCGCTTGAAGCCACGGTTGCCGACAAGCAGGCGGAAAACCGTTTGCTGTTTGAGCGCAATCGGCTGATGTCTGCTGATGTTGATGACCTCAAGTCCGGACTGGATGCCGTTGAAGAAATTGCCCGCCGTGATCTCGGTATGGTCCGTGACGGCGAAACCTTTTTCCTGATGATTGAAGAGCCCGGAGACGTCGATGGCGCTACCCGCTGACACTCGCTTTTATGCTCTGGTGCCGGCTGCCGGCGCCGGCAGCCGTATGGCGGCTTCACTACCAAAACAATATCTGACCTTGCGCGGCAGCACCGTGGCGGAACACACCCTGTCGCGGTTGCTGGCGTTTGCGCCGATTCAGCAGATAGTTGTGGCCACCTCTGCGTCGGATCTCTGGTGGCCACAGCTTGGTATTGCCCATCACAAACGTATTCGTTCGGTACTCGGCGGCGAAACTCGCGCCCAGTCCGTACTTAATGGCCTGAAGGCATTGAAGGAAGTGGCCCGAGAGGGTGACTGGGTGCTGGTGCATGATATGGCCCGGCCCTGTGTGCGGTTGTCGGATATTGAATCGCTGCTGCGTGAGTGTGGCCCTGAAGGGGCGATTCTGGCGACCAGCATTACTGATACCGTCAAACGTGCTGATAATCAGCATATTCTGGCTACCGTCGCGCGCCAGCAGTTGTGGCGGGCGCTGACCCCGCAGCTCTTTCCGCTGCATGCCCTGCATGATGCTCTTGCCGGCGCGCTTGCCGACGGCGCTGATATTACCGATGAAGCCTCGGCTATGGAGCGTATTGGCGTGCAGCCGAAACTGGTTGCCGGGCAGCCGGACAACATCAAGATCACCTTGCCATCAGACCTGCCGCTGGCCGGGTTTTATCTCGACCGGCAAAAGCAGGAAGCGCTGTCGTGACCATTCGCATTGGTCAGGGCCTTGATGTGCATGCTTTCTGTGAGGGCGATCACGTCATGCTCGGCGGCGTGCGAATTCCTCACAGTCAGGCAGTGAAAGCGCACTCGGATGGCGACGTGGCCTTGCATGCGCTGGCTGATGCGTTGCTCGGCGCTCTGGCGCTGGGCGATATCGGTCATTTTTTTCCGGACACGGATGCGCTCTGGCGCGGCGCCGATTCCGCCATGCTGTTGCAACGGGTTTACCAGAAAGTAACTGAGCACGGTTATCGGCTCGGTAATGCGGATATCACTATCATCTGTCAGCAGCCGAAAATTGCGCCCCATGTCAACGCCATGCGTGAGCGTATGGCCACCTTGCTGGAAACCGGCGTCGGGCAAATTTCTGTCAAGGCTACCACCACGGAAAAGCTTGGCTTTACCGGGCGTGGTGAAGGTATTGCCGTGACCGCTGTGGTATTGCTGGTTGGCCATGACTGATGCCGCCGTCATGACTGATGCGTTGTGTCGTGGCCGGTTGCGGCAATCGCCGGCGGACTTTCAGGTGCGCGAACAGCTCGGATTCGAGCCCGGCGCCGGCGGTGAGCACCTCTGGTTGCATATCCGCAAAACCGGCTGGAATACCATGGATGTGGCGCTTGCACTGGCAAAACTTGCCAGGTTGCCGGTGCGTAATGTCGGCTATAGCGGCCTGAAAGATCGCCATGCGGTGACCGATCAATGGTTCAGCCTGCATTTGCCCGGCAAGCCGGACCCGGACCTGTCTGCCTTGCCCGAGGGCATCGAGTTGCTGCAGGCCGAGCGCCATAACCGCAAACTTAATCGCGGTACCCATCGCAGCAATGCCTTTCGTCTGGTGGTGCGCGAATTGTCCGGGCAGACTGAATTGCTCGATCAGGCACTGGAGCGGATTCGCCAGCAGGGCGTTGCCAATTATTTTGGCGAGCAGCGTTTTGGTCGCGACGACAATAATTTTCGTCGTGCGGCCGGCTGGCTCCGTGGCGAGGGCGAAGCACCGCGGAAAAGCTCACTGCGTGGTCTGTGGTTGTCAGCGGTACGCAGCCGGTTGTTCAACGAGGTGCTGGCAGAGCGCGAGCGGCTGGGGGTGTGGAACGCACTGATCGAAGGTGATGTGCTGCAACCGGAAGGCAGTCGCGGCCTGTTTCTCGCCGAGCATGAACCGCAGGCGGCCGAGCGCATTGCAGCTGGCGAGGTGCATCCCACCGCGCCTTTGCCGGGCGTCGGCGGCATGGCATCATCGCAGGCCTGTGCCGAGCTGGAAACGCGGGTGCTGGCGCCCTGTCAGGATCTCATTGAGGCGTTGTGCCGGGAAGGCGTTGAGGCCGGCCGCCGCGCTACCCGCCTGCCGGTGGCCGGTCTTGAGTGGCAGCGCCAAGGCGATGTCCTGATACTGTCTTTTTCCCTGCCGGCGGGGGCGTTTGCCACCACGGTACTGGCTAACTTTCTGGACTGGACGGAATATGTGGCTGATCGCCAATGATGACGGCATACACGCGCCCGGTTTGAAGGCGCTGATGGGCGCGGTGTCGCGCCTGTCGGATTTTGTCGTGGTGGCGCCGGACGGCAACCGCTCCGGGTTTTCCAACGCCCTGACGCTGGACAAGCCGCTGCGGGTCGAGCAGGTCGATGATATCCGCTATGCGGTCAATGGCACACCGACCGACTGCGTGCATCTGGCCATCAACGGCCTGCTGCCGGGAGATCCCGAGCGGGTGGTCAGCGGTATCAATGCCGGTGCCAACCTCGGCGATGATGCGCTTTATTCCGGCACCATTGCCGCCGCCGTCGAAGGCCGTTTTCTGAAGAGTACGGCGGTGGCTTTTTCGGTTACCAGTTGGCAGCCGGATTACTGGGCCGATGCGGCCGAGATTGCCTTTCAGGTGCTCAGCCGGCTGCACACGCTGGAGCTGCCGGAGAGGACTGTGCTGAGTGTGAATATCCCGAACCTTCCGCTGGAAAAAATCCGTGGCTTTCGTCTGACCCGGTTGGGCCACCGACTGCGGGCTTCGGATGTCCAGCCGACTGTGGATCCGCGCGGTCGCCGGGCGTTCTGGATCGGCGTTGCCGGCGATCCGGCAGACTCGGGCGAGGGCACGGATTTTCATGCCATCGCCAATGACTATGTATCGGTGACGCCGCTGCACGCGGACATGACCCGCTATGACACTTTTACCACTCTGGACGGCTGGCTGAAGGGGTTTTGACCTGCCGTCCTGCAGACAAAAAATGACAACGAATGACTGACAGCGATATCAATATTAACGGCATCGGCATGACCTCGGCGCGCACCCGTGAGCGTCTGGTCAGTCGTCTGCGTGAAGCGGGCATCACCGATGTCCGTATCATCGACATCATGCGTTCCACGCCGCGCCACTTCTTCATTGATGAAGCGCTGGCGCATCAGGCCTATGACGATACCGCTTTGCCAATCGGCCATGGCCAGACCATTTCCCAACCCTGGGTGGTGGCGCGGATGACCGAGCTGCTGGTGGAAAAAGCCGAGCCGAAAAAAATTCTCGAGATCGGCACCGGCTGTGGTTATCAGACCGCAGTGCTGGCAGCGCTGGGAGCAGAAGTGTATTCGGTCGAGCGTATCAAGCCGCTGCAGGAGCAGGCGCGCAAGCGCATCGCCGCGCTGGGGTTCGGCAAGGTGCATTTCAGGCACGCCGATGGTGGCTATGGCTGGGCCGGTGAAGCGCCGTTCGATGCCATTCTCGCCGCCTGCGGCCGCCCGGATATTCCGAAAGAGTTGCTTGAGCAAATTGCCGATGGCGGTCGTCTGGTGATGCCGGTCGGTGAGCGCGATCAGCAGTGGCTGACGGTGGTGGATCGTGTCGGCGACGAATATCAGACCACTCAGCTGGATGCTGTTCGCTTTGTCCCGTTTCAGCGAGGAATCCTTAAATGAAACATCTGCCCGGCGTATTCGCTCGTGGCATGGCCATGGGTATTGCCGATGTGGTGCCGGGAGTGTCCGGCGGCACGCTGGCACTGATTACCGGCATTTATGAGCAGTTGATCAGCTCGCTGGCCAACCTGCACCCGAGGCTGCTCGGCATCTGGCGCCGGGACGGGTTCAGGGCATTCTGGCAGGCGGGTAATTTTGCATTCCTGTTCAGCCTGTTTGCCGGCATCGTGACCAGTATTGTGCTGTTTGCCCGCCTGGTGAGCTGGATGCTGGATCACTATCCGGTGCCGGTGTGGGCATTTTTCTGCGGCCTGATTATCGCCAGCGTGGTGCCGGTGTGGCGCTCCCTGCATGAACACAAGCTGCGTGAATCGATTGCTTTTGTTTGCGGTATGGCTGCGGCGGCTGGCATCGCGCTGTTACCGGGGCTTGGCCATATCAGCCTGAGTCCGCTGGTGTTTCTGTTGTCCGGTGCGCTGGCGATCTGCGCGATGATTCTGCCCGGCATTTCCGGCAGCTTTATTCTGCTGTTGCTTGGCATGTATGTGCCGGTGCTGGATGCCCTGCGTCAGGGAGACTGGATCAGCATCGGCGCCTTTGTCAGTGGCTGCGCCATCGGCTTGCTGTCGTTCGTTCATCTGCTGCGCTGGATGCTGCGGCATTGGCATGACCCGATTATGGCGCTGCTGGCCGGGTTTATGGCTGGCTCGCTGGTCAAGCTGTGGCCGTGGCGCTGGATGCCGGAGAGTGGGGGCCGCGAGCAGTGGTTATGGCCATCCGGGTATGCCAGCCAGCATGGTGACGCCATGCTGTTGCCGGCACTGTTGGCACTCTTTGCCGGTATGCTGGTCGTAGCACTGTTGTTTCGCGCAGATCGTCGCAGCAACTGAAACAATTGGACCCACGTCACCGACAGTTGGCGACCGAAGGAGAGCCCGTTGAAATTCCTGCTGCTGATACCGCTGCTGTGGTGGCTGACCGGATGTTCCGGCAGTCATAACGCGCCGGTGATCGAGCGCTATGGAGCAGCTGGCAGTACGTCAGGCAGCCGGGCCGTGCATGTGGTATCCCGTGGCGACACGCTGTATTCCATTGCCTGGCGTCATGGCAAGGATTTCCGGCAACTGGCGGCGGCCAATAATATTCGTTCTCCTTACACTATCTACCCGGGTCAGCAGATCCGCCTTGATGGCGCAGCTGTGGCAACACGACCGGCACCGGTAGCAAAACCTGCCCCTGCACCACAGACCGAATCGAAACCGCCGGCACCGGCACCAGCGAAGCCGGCGGTGAGTGCCGGCGTGATCGCCTGGCAATGGCCGGCCAGCGGCAATCTGATCAGCCGTTATGTTGCCGGGTCGGTGTCGTCCAAGGGAATTGTGATTGGTGGCAATAGCGGCGATCCGGTCCGCGCGTCAGCAGGCGGCGTGGTGGTTTACCGGGGCAGCGGCCTGACCGGTTATGGCAACCTGCTGATTATCAAACACGATGACCGCTGGCTGAGTGCATACGCGCATAATGAGCGTATGCTGGTAAGCGAGGGTGCCAGGGTAATTGCCGGCCAGCAGATCGCCACCATGGGCGACAGCGGCACCTTTCGTACCCAGCTGCATTTTGAAATCCGCCGTGACGGTAATCCGGTGGACCCGTTAACCCTGTTGCCCAAGCGGTGATGAAAAAACCAACCGATTCACAATTGATGTTGCTGACAGGCGTTGCCTCGGTGCTGACGGCGGCGCTGTTGATCAGTATCAAGCTGGTGGCCTGGTATCTGTCCGATTCGGTGGCGATGCTGGCATCGCTGGTTGACTCCCTCATGGATGCGGCTGCATCGATGGTGAACCTGTTGGCGATCCGTTACTCACTGGTGCCGGCTGACAGCGAGCACCGTTTTGGTCACGGCAAGGCAGAGGCGCTTGCCGGCCTCGGTCAGGCGGTGCTGATTACCCTGTCGGCCATGTTCCTGCTTAACGAGTCGGTTGGCCGCCTGCTTGCACCGCAACCAATGCAGGCGACCACGCTGGCGATCGGGGTGATGATCGCTTCTATCTTTATTACCTTGCTGTTGCTGCGGCTGCAGTACTACACCGTCAAGCGCACTGGCTCGACAGCAGTGGAAGCAGATTCCCTGCATTATCTTTCTGATGTCGCCATGAATGGTGGCATCCTGCTTGCGTTACTGGGTGCCTCCTTTGGTTGGTTGTGGCTGGACGGTCTGGCCGGCTTTCTGATCGGGCTTTATGTTCTGCGGGCGGCCTGGCAGGTGGGTAACCAGTCTGTTCAGCTGTTGCTGGATCGGGAAATGTCTGCTGATGTACGGCATGTAATCGCAGGTATTGTGGCTGAACATCCGCTGGCGCTGGGGTTTCACCAGTTACGCACCCGCGAATCCGGGCGCACCTGTTTTATCCAGATGCATGTCGACATGGACGAGAACCTGACTCTGCGCGATGCTCATGCACTGGTCGACAGCATCGAAAAGCGCATTCATGAACACTTCCCCGACGCCGACGTGCTGATCCATCAGGATCCGGTCAAGGTGGCGCCGACCGTGCCCGTGTAGGAGCGGCCGACCGGCCGCGAAGGCTTTTCGCCGTCGATCGACGGCTCCTGCAGTTCGAATGCCCGATCCCTCTGTAGGAGCGGCCGACCGGCCGCGAACCGGTTTCGCGGCTGATCAGCCGCTCCTACAATAGTTTCGGCTTCAAGGTGGTCAGCAGGGCGGGCAGTACTGTCAGGTTGCACAGCAGAGCCATGGCCATGGCGGCGCCAGTCAACACACCGAAGTACACGGTCGGATTAAAATTCGACAGGGTCAGAATCGAGAAGCCGGCAATGATGGTGATCGAGGTGTAGTACATTGCCCGACCAATCGAACCATGGCTGCGTTTCATCGCCGCGATATAATCCTGATCCTGCGGCAGTTCTTCGCTGAAGCGGTGGATGTAGTGGATCGAGTCATCCACCGCAATACCCACAGTGATGGCGGCGATGGTAATGGTCATCAGATCCAGCGGCAGACCAATCCAGCCCATCAGGCCGAGTACACCGGCCGCACTGAGCAGGCTCGGCACCAGTGCAATCGCTGCCAGCAGCGGCTTGCGAAACAGCGCGATCAGCATCACGAAAATGGCCAGAAAAACCAGGCCAAGCGTCTTGATTTGCGAGTCGAACAGGCTCTGCAGCATGTTGTTGTACATCACCAGCGCCCCGGTCATCTTGACCTGCTCGGGCTTGAGATCGAAGTTCTCGATCAGACCCTGGCGAATCCGCTCGATCAGCTCGTTGCGCTGCAGGCTCGGGTCCGAATCAATCACCCGAATCGAAATGCGCAGTTGATCGCCGTCCGGAGACAGGTAGGGGTTCATCAGCTGGTTACGCAGGTCGGCGGGAATAAAGCTGGACAGCAACATCAGCTGCATATAGCTCAGCGGCCCACCGTTCAGTTTTTCCGCCACTTCATAGGTGGTCGCCAGCGACAGTACCTTGCCGGTTTCCGGATGGGAGGACAGCCAGTTCTGTATCTCGACCAGCTCGGCCAGACGTTGCGGGGTATACCAGTAGCTGTTGCTGAGATCGAAGCCATTGTTCTGTGCCGCCTGTGGATCGGCAAACGGATCGGCAAACGGATCGGCTTCCTCTCCGGCAAAGGGATCGGCAAACGGGTCCTCTGCGTCGGCGCTGAAAGTCGGTGGCGTGACGTCCTCGGGAGCATCAATCACGATATCCAGTGGCGTGGTGCCGCCGAGCTTCCGGTCGATCAGCAGCATGCCCTGATGGATCTCGGTGTCATCCTTGAAGTAATCGATAAACCGGTTTTCCACAGTCAGTCGGGTAATACCGACCCCGGCACCGATAAAAATAACCGTCGCCAGCAACAACACCGGCAAGCGGAAGCGCTCGGTAAGGCCGGCCAGCCATAGCGTCATCGCCCGGGTGTAATCATGGGCGTGGTCAGTCTTGCCCGCCGGCAGCAGCATCAGCACCGCCGGCATTAACAGATAGCAGATTACCAATGCCATGCCGATGCCAAAGGTCATCATCCAGCCGAAATCCATCACCGGGCGGATGTCGCTGATCACCAGCGAGGCAAAGCCGACCATGGTGGTCAGGATCATGTAGATTGACGGCCGCATCATGTGCAAGGTGGTTTGCTGGGCCAGCCAGCGTGGTTCGGCATCCGGGTTTTCCTGCTGGAATTCACGGTAGCGTACGATCAGATGGATGGTGATCGACATGGTGATGATCAGCAGCAGCGAAACATAGTTCGAGCTGATCACCGTGACCTTCCAGTCCAGCGTGCCAAGCAGACCGGTGAGCCAGAGTGTGGCAATGCCGCAGCAGGCCAGCGAAATCGCGGCCCAGCGTGGCTGGCGGAAAATGATCAGCAGGCTGATCAGGATAAACAGCACCACACCGACCCCGAAGGTGCTCAGGTCACTGCGAATAAAACGGATCATGTCGGTGGCGATCATCGGTACGCCGCCGAGGAACAGGTTGGCCTCATCACGATGGGCCTCGAGAATGCCGCGGAACTCGCGGATATGCTCAGCACTACGCGCCTGCAGGGTACTGTTGTAATCACTGAACTCGCGGCGCAGTTCGGCCAGCTCCTGTTGCCCTGCTTCGTCCAGTTCGCCGCGTTGATCGAGCAGGCTGAGATCATTGCGCCGATAAAGCAGTTCAAAATAGTGCTCGTCGCGGGCGAAACTGACCAGTAGGGCGGTGGTGCGGGCATCACGACTGACCAGCATGTCGCGATACACCGGGTTCTCGCTGACAAACTCGTTCTCTGCCAACGCCAGATCGACGCCCTCATCGCGCAGGGTGCGATAGTTACTGGCCAGGTCAGCAAACTTCACCTGCGGGCTGAACAGCAGGGGTACATCCAGCATGGAAGTGACGCTCTGCACTTGTTCCACTGACGACAGCGCGTCATGCAACTTTTCCAGATGCTCCAGCGTGGCCGGGTCAAACAGGGGCCGGTCTTTCGGCGTGTAGGTGACGATCAGAAAATCGCTGCCGCCATAACGCTTTGATACTTCCCGGTAAAACTCCAGCGCCTTGTCATGCTCCAGCACCAGCGAATCCGCCGAGGCATCAAGGCGAAAGTGCCGCACCTGCCAGGCCGCCACCAGACTGACGGCAAGTAATACCACCAGCCACAGTTTCGGCCGGTTCAGAACAATACGCTGGTACAGGCCAAACAGGCGGTGCGGTGACATGACAGACTCCGGAATCCATTGTAGGAGCGGCCGATCGGCCGCGATTTCCTTGCTGTGGATCGCGGCCGGTCGGCCGCTCCTACGGGAACATAGCAGCTATTCAGAGGCTCCCTAGAACATGGCTGCCAGCTCGCGGGCAAACTGGTCATTGAAGCGGCGAATCAGGCCGGCCGCCGGCCACGCCAGCAGGGTTATCAGGCCTTCCGACCATTCCTCATGATGAATCCGGCACTGGTCGTCGCCGATCGGGATAAAGGAGAAGCGGTGCTTGATGCTGGCGCCCGGCAACTCCAGACCCCAGGTGATGCTGCGATCCGGCTGTACATCAAGCAGCCGCACCACGATCGGCACCGCCGGCAGGCTGCCGACCTTCGGCGCAAACATCAGGAATGCGCCCTTGCGCCACTGGCCGCCAAACAGTCTGGCCTTGTCGATGGCCCCGGACCAGTCAGCCCAGTCATCAATATTGCAGAAGAAGCGGTAAGCCTGACGCGCGGATACCGGCGCCTCAGTAACCAGGTCAGTGTAGTAACGTTTCAGCATGGAAGCAGGACTCCGATTCAGGACCGGCTAAGGGTAGCCGCCGGGCGCCGTCGGGGCCAGTCCTCCGGAGTCATTTACCCGTGATCTGCTTCACCGTATGTTGACCTTGTCAGTGAACCGGAGCTGCCGATGACAGAAACCCTGCTGCCCGCGTCCATCCTGCCGGGCCTTCTGGAGATTGCCCTGAAGGGGCGGCTCAATATCCAGACCCTGTTCGAGCAGGCCGGCATCGATGCCGATGCGGTCGGCTCAGCGGAGCACTTTATCCGCCTGGAACAGCTGGATGCATTGCTGGTCAACGCCTTCCGTCAAGTCAGCGACCCGGGGTTCGGCCTGCAGGTGGGACGAGACAGTCACTACGGCAACATGGACCTTCTCGGCAGTCTGATGGCCACCAGCGACACGCTCGGAGAGGCAATCCAGTGCCTGTTGCGATACAAGAACCTGCTGGTGCCGTACCTGACCTTTGAGCTGCAACAGAACGCTGATCAGGGTTTGCTGGCAGTCAGTTCCGACGAGAGTCTGAACTTCACCCGGACCCGCACCCACAATGATCTGGTGGTGGCCACCATGGTCGCCATCGGCCGCTCTCTGGTGGGCGGTGACCTGATGCTTCGGGCGGTGCGCTTTCGCCATTCGGCGCCGGAGGATTTGTCGCTGTATCAGGAGTTTTTCGCGGTGCCACTGACCTTCTCGCACAGCCGTAATGAACTGGAGATTAACGCCGCAGTATTGTCCGCCCCGCTGGCGACGGCCTACCCGAAATATCACCAGCGTTTGTGCAAGGTGGCGCAGCAGCAACTGGCCAGCCTGTCCCGGGCCAGCGGACTGACAGCGCGGATATTGGCCCTGCTGGAGCAGCATCTTGGTCAGCCGGATGCCAGTATTGAGTCCATTGCCGCGACCCTGAACATGACCCCGCGGACCCTGCAGCGGCACCTCGCTGCCGAGAATGTTCGCTTCGTCGACTTGCGTGACCAGGTTCGCCGCAACAGGGCCTGTGCACTGTTGCGAGATAAAAACCTGCCATTCGCGGTGATTGCCGAGCAGCTTGGTTTTGCCGATGTGGCCAATTTCTACCATGCGTTCCGGCGCTGGGAGGGCTGTGCGCCGGGGGAATATCGCAAATCATTAGTCCGCAGGCTTGCCGGAAAACCAGCTCCATCGTAAGAACGGCTGATCAGCCGCGAAATTATTCGCTATTGGTCAACGGTTCCTGCTATGAATTCGTTCACTTGGAACCGGCAGAGCGCAGAGGGAACAGGTATGCCAATCAATCAGGGGCAAGTGCAACGCTACTATGACGGTATGACCTTCTTCTACCGCATGTTCTACAGTGCTGCCGGTATGCACTACGGCATCTGGCGTGAAGGCACGCGTACTCTGAAAGAAGCGCTGTTCAACCACAAACGGACCATGCTCGCTGCGCTACAGCCATTTTCCCGGGGCGATCATTTACTCGATGCCGGTTGCGGTGTTGGCGTAACCAGTTGTTACATCAGCGAGCTTGGTGGTTGTGCTGTCACTGGCATCACTCTGTCGCCAATACAGGCTGCGGTGGCTTCGCGTCTTGCCAGGCGCTCGGGGGCAGGCGACATGAAGTTTGTCGCCGGTGATTACTGCAATAGTAGCTTTGCCGATCAGTCGTTCAGCCACATTCTTGCCAGCGAAAGCTTCTGCCATGCGCCGGACAAACCCCGCGCATTGAAAGAGATGGCGCGTCTGTTGAAGCCAGGTGGCAAGCTGGTCATTGCAGATTTTTTTCTGAGTGAGCCGGTGGCGGAAAATGATTCCAGAGGCGGTCAGCTTTATCGGGCTTTTACCGATGGTTTTAGGGTGCCCAGTATCGCGGTGCACGAAGATGTAAGCGAATGGATCGAGTCGGCGGGATTCGTGATCGTGCAGGATAAGGATATCAGCGAACTGGTCGCACCGACGGCACGTTATATCCGTCGACTCGGGCTTGTTACCCTTCCGTTCGGTTACCTGCTGCACTGGCTCAGGTTGGCACCTGATGAGCTGTTGCCGCATTTGAGATGCTGCATTCTGCAACCGGAGATCATGGCGCTGGGGACATACCGGTTGATGGTGCTGGAGTTGCAGGCCCCCTGAGCGATTAGATTGGTAGAAGCTGTCGATCGGGGGCGGTGTACTTTCATTATGACGATACCGGGTTGCTGGCCGAGTACGATGCCAGCGGCCAGCTGATCAGCGAATACCAGTACCAGCCCGGCAACCACTGGATGACTCACCCGTATTACGCAAAAGTGCGCCGTAGTAATTACGAAGCCAGCCTTCGTCTTGAAGGCTTCGCGGTTGATCCGTCGGCCGCGACCAAGCCTGTCGCATCGCGAGCAGCGGTTATTCAGGCCTATCGCAAGCAGGTGAAATCCTGAGCGTCGATAAGTACGGTACAGGGCAAGATCCCTATTGCTACCAAGGCACAACGGTCTCTGCTTGTGGTTGGCAGGCAGGCTCACAGAATGACTCCTTCACTGCGGGCAACCTTATGCACCGGAGCAAGGCGACTGTTGGCGGCAGCGACCAATACATCAACTTTCTGCCCACCCAGTCTGTGACTGATACGGCCCGCGATCTGGCAGGCCAGGGAAATTTCGTCGCTGACCTCGCTCGGTAGCTCAACCAGCAGGTCAATATCTCCGCCGCGGGCGCTGTCGTCGAGCCTTGATCCGAACAGACGGACACGGGCTTCCGCGCCGGCCAGCTCCCGGACGGCACGTCGGACTTCGTCTTGCTGGTATTGAGTAAGTCTCATGGCTGCGGCCTTGTCGTCGAGCTGGACGGTTATCCGGAAGGTTAAGGCATCACCTGCATCCATGGCTGCACCGCCACTGGAAACGCGGAACACGCAGCTATGTCACTCCACGCTGCCAGTAAATGCGAGCCTGATCTGCTTTGGCTTCATTGCTGAGCTTATAACGTGCCACGCCCCAGCCCGTTTTTTATCTCGCTGAGAATTTCTGCGGTGCTTTGTTCGGTGAAGCTACTTTGTTCGGCTTTGATCAACTTTTCCCGGATGGCGTCGATGGTGTAGCTGGCTTCCTGCTCGCGCAGCTGGCGTTCACGTATCAGCTCGCGCAGGACTTCGCTTTCATTGCCGTAGTGGCCGCTTTCAATCTTGGCCTTGATCCAGCTGTCTTGCTGGTCCGTGACCGTAATGCTCTTTTTCACCATGACCATAGTGATTGCCTCATAATCGGCGCTTTAGTACTACTGAGTAGGATAATATACGCCCTGACTTGGAGGTGATCCAGACAGAAAGGGCACCAGGCTAAGTGAGGAGTCAGGAGGATAAACGGCAGGTGCGGAAGGCAGGCTAGAATGATAGGGTGTTTACTCTTGTTAAACATTGCTAAACGAAGGTGAAAATTATGCTGGGCGTAAGGCTTGATGCACAGCTGGAACAGCGGCTGAATGATCTGGCTAAAAAATCTAATAGATCAAAGAGTTATATTGCAAAGGAGGCCCTGATCCGCTTCATTGCGATGGAAGAGGCAAAGGAGCGTGAAAAGGTCGAGGCGCTTGCCCGCTGGGAGGCGTATCAGGTAACTGGCGAAGTGGTGAGCAATGAGGCTATGACGGACTGGCTGGATTCCTGGGGAGCCGACAAGGAAAAGTCATGCCCCGCGAAGTAGTCTGGTTGCCTGATGCCGCCAGAGACGTGCAGCGCCTGAGAGAATTCATTCAACAGAACAATCCCGAAGCCGCCCGGCATGCTGCAACCCGAATCAGAGAGGCGGTACAAATCCTGATAAACAATCCGGAAGCAGGAAGGCCTGTCGAGGAAGTTTGGCCATTCAGGGATTTGGTTGTCTCCTTCGGCAGTGGTAATTACATACTGCGCTACCGGGAAGACGCAAACCGTGTCGTGATTGTCCGTGTTCGACACAGCAGGGAGGATGGCTTTTGAAACAAAACACGCAACTGTTATTCAGGTCTATTCCAGATCCGCTGTGTCAGGCAAGCGCTGTATGGCTTCAAGGGCTTCCTGTTTCGGTGTTTGCGGCTGCATGATCGCCTCCTTAAAGATGGGGCTATTCACAAGGTTATTGCAGGTGGCTCCTGATGCACAGGGGAGACAGGGAGGGGGTATCTCCGGGTGACCGGGGCGTTGTGCCGCACCGGATGTCTCCCGCCGCATGCTATTATCCGGCCCGCCTTTAATCACCCCCGGGAGGGCGCCCCGCCATGGAACTCGATCCGTTCATGCTGGCGCGGATGCAGTTCGCCGCCAATATCAGTTTTCATATCCTGTTTCCCACCATCACCATCGGCCTGTGCTGGATTCTGCTGTATTTCCGGGTGCGCTTTACCCTGTCCGGGGACAAGGCCTGGGAATATGCCTATTCGTTCTGGGTGAAGATCTTTGCCCTGAGCTTTGCGCTGGGGGTGGTGTCCGGTATCACCATGAGTTTCCAGTTCGGCACCAACTGGCCCGGGTTTATGGAGCGGGCCGGGAATATTGCCGGGCCACTGCTCGGCTATGAGGTGCTGACGGCGTTTTTTCTGGAGGCCTCGTTCCTCGGCATCATGCTGTTTGGCAAGGAGCGGGTCTCAAACCGCCTGCATCTGATCTCGACAGCGCTGGTGGCAATTGGTACCACCTTCTCGGCATTCTGGATTCTGAGCCTGAATTCGTGGATGCAGACGCCGGCCGGTTATCGCATCGAGGACGGCGTATTCTTTGTCGAGAGCTGGTGGGAAGTGATTTTCAACCCGTCTTTCCCGTACCGCTTCTTTCATATGCTGAATGCCTCGCTGCTGACGGCGGCGTTTCTGATTATGGGCATCAGTGCCTGGCGGGCGCTGAAGCAGGTCGATGGCCCGGCCACCTGGCGGGTGATGCGCACCGGCGCGGCCATGGCCGCGGTGCTGGCGCCGTTGCAGATCTGGATTGGCGACTTGCATGGCCTGAACACGCTGGAGCATCAGCCGGCCAAGGTGGCGGCGATGGAAGGCATTTGGGAAACCGAGAAGGGCGCGCCGCTGACGCTGTTCGGTTTCCCTGATGAGGAAGCAAAAACCACGCACTTCGCTATCAAGGTGCCGAAACTGGCCAGCCTGATCCTGACCCACGAGTGGGACGGCGAAGTGAAAGGCCTGAACGAGTTTGAAGGGGCAACGCCGCCAGTGGCGCCGGTGTTCTGGGCGTTCCGGGTGATGGTCGGTATCGGTGTGCTGATGCTGCTGGTGGGTTGGTGGGCCAGTTTCACCTTGTTCCGGCAGCCGCTGGAAAGCCGTGTTGAGCATCCATGGTTAATGCGGGCGTTGTCGGCGATGACCTTCTCCGGCTGGATCGCGGTATTGGCCGGCTGGTATGTCACCGAGATTGGCCGGCAGCCGTGGATTGTCAGTGGTCTGCTGCGCAGCTCGGAAGTGGTGGCGGATCATGCTTCCGCCACCTTGATGGGCACGCTGCTCGGTTATGTCGGTTTGTATATTTTCCTGCTGGTGTCCTATATCGCGGCATTGCGTTATCTCGCCACCAAGCCGGCGCGTTCCCTGTCGCTGTTGCCGCAGGCAAAGCTTTTCCACAAACCGGATCAGGAGGGCGTGTGATGGATCTGTCATTCTGGTTGCCGCTGTTTTTTGCCGGGGCCATGGGCCTCGCGCTGCTGATCTATGTGCTGCTGGATGGCTACGATCTTGGTATCGGCATGCTGCTGCCGTTTGCCAGTGAGGAAGAAAAAGATCTGATGATCGGCTCCATCGGCCCGTTCTGGGATGCCAATGAAACCTGGATCGTGCTCGGTGTCGGTATTCTGCTGATTGCCTTTCCGCAGGCCCACGGCATTGTGCTTACCGCACTGTACCTGCCGGTGACCATCATGCTGATGGGGTTGATTCTGCGCGGTGTGGCGTTCGATTTCCGGGTCAAGGCCGGTGATGCCCGCAAGGGCATGTGGAATGCGCTGTTTGCTGTTGGCTCGTTGATCGCCTCGGCGGCGCAGGGCTGGATGCTCGGTGCCTATATTACTGGCCTCAGCGATGACACCACCGGGCTGCTTTTCTCTGCCCTGATCGCCGTAACGCTGCCGGCCTTGTATGTGCTGCTCGGGTCGGCCTGGCTGTTGATCAAAACCGACGGCGCCCTGTTTGAGAAAGCGATTCGCTGGGGCCGCAATGCTTTGCTGCCGATGGGCCTGTGTCTGTTGCTGGTGTCGGTGGCAACGCCGCTGGTCAGCAGTGTGATTGCGGATAAATGGTTCACGCTACCGAATGCCATCGGCCTGTTGCCGATTCCGCTGATTACTGCCACGGCGTACGCGGGGCTGGTGTGGCTTTTCAATAGCTCGGTGATTCTGCGTAGCGGTTATGGCTGGCTGATTTTTGCCGCGCTCACGGTGATCTGTGTGATGGCCAGCATCGGTCTGGGCTACAGCCTGTTCCCGGAAATCATTATCGGCCGGCTGGATCTGTGGGAAGCGGCGGCGGCCACCGAATCGTTGCTGTTTATTTTCTGGGGCACGGTGATCACCCTGCCGGCGATTCTCGGCTACACCTTTTTTATCTATCGGGTGTTTCGCGGCAAGGCCACGGCGCTGAGTTACGACTGATCGCTTGCAGGTCGAGCGGAGGGAAAGAATCGGGCTGCCCGCCGTGGCCGGCAGCCCGATAGCCCGATTACTGAGCCATTTCTTCTTTGGCTGCGTCCATTGCAGCTTCGGCTTCCTCGGCAGCATCTTCAGCGGCTGCTTCGACTTCTTCAGCGGCTTCTTCGCCCGCGGCGGCAACTTCTTCAGCAGCCTGCTCAGCGCCTTCAACAGCAGCTTCTGCTGCTTCTTCAACTGCCTGAGTCGCTTCTTCCATAGCCGGGGTGGCCGGTGCAGTGGTTTCGGTGTCGGCAGAATCGCTGCAACCAACAACGCCCAGGGCAAGCATCAGTACGGCAGGAATAGCAATAGAACGCATGGTATTTCTCCAGATTAGGGGGTGGAACGGTCTGCATCATACGCTTGCGGCAATTAGCGGGGAACCGGCGGGCAAAAATTCTGTGAACGGGGTTCACGTTCGGGTCACAGCAAGTGGCTAACTCTACCTGCTCATTTATAGGGGTAGGAAGAATGTATCAAATCGTCTACGTCTCCACGGCAACCAGAGAATACGGCAAGGACGAGTTGGAACGGATTCTGGCAGTTTCCCGGCGTAACAACAGCGCCGATGGCGTCACCGGAATGCTTTGCTATCACGGCGGCACCTTCTTCCAGATGCTGGAGGGGAAGCGCGACAAGGTCGAGGCCGCGATGAGACGGGTGGCTGCGGACCCGCGCCACTACGGGGTCATGGTGCTGCTGGAGCAGGAAGTGGACCAGCGCGACCTGGCGGACTGGTCGATGGCGTTCAGTCAGGTGTCCGGTCGCGAGGCGGAGTCGCTGGAGGGTTTCAGCCAACTGCTGAAAACCGGGCGTGACCAGCGTGTTGATGGTTTGGCGTCTGTCCGCAGCGATGCGCTGGAACTGATTGCCGGCTTTCGCGACACAGTAATGCTCAGGCAGGTGACCTGAGGCCTTCTCCACCGCCGCCGGCGCAGGCAGACTGGCAGCAGGCAAACGGAGTCTGTTGCATGTTCGAGTCTGCGGAGCTTGGTCACCATATCGACAAGAAAACCTGGAAAGCGCGCCTGCCGGCATTGCGCGAGGCACTGCTGGAGGCGCAGCTTGAGCTGCTTGAAAAAGCCGATACGGCGGTGGTGGTGGTTATCGCCGGTGTTGAGGGAGCCGGCAAGGGCGAAACGGTCAATCTGTTTAACGAATGGATGGATCCGCGACATATCGTTACCGAAGCCTTCGGGCCGCTAACCGAAGAAGAGCGGCAGCGTCCCTTCATGTGGCGCTACTGGCGTGCCCTGCCGCCCAAAGGTCAGATCGGCATTCTGTTCGGATCCTGGTACAGCAAGCCGATCCTGTCCCGCGTGCTGGACTGCTGTTCCGCAGCCGAGCTGGATCTGCAGGTGAAACGGATCCGCCACTTCGAGCGTATGTTGGCCAGAGAGAACGTGTTGCTGGTCAAGCTCTGGTTTCACCTTTCCAAATCGCGACAGAAGAAGCGGCTAACCAAGCTGGCGAAAAATCCCGATACTGCCTGGCGGGTCAGCGATAGCGACTGGAAGCTGTTCAAGCATTTCGATGAGTTCGCTGCCGTCGGCGAGCAGGTGCTTCGGCAAACCAGTACCGGAGATGCGCCGTGGGTGGTCATTGATGGCTCCGATCATCGCTACCGCAGCCTGACCGCCGGTGAGCTGTTGTTGGGTGCCTTGCGGGACCGGGTCGCCAGAGTTGCGGATAAGGCCTCCGCCGCGCCGGCACCGTTGCTGGACCAGCCGTCGCTGGATCAACGCAATGTCATTAACCAGCTGGATTATTCGCAATCTTTGCCAAAGAAAGACTACAAGGCAGAACTGGCGCGCTGGCAGCGCGAACTTAACCTGCTCAGTCGCGACAAGCGCTTCCGTGAGCGAAACTGTGTCTGTGTGTTCGAGGGTAACGATGCTGCCGGAAAGGGCGGCACGGTGCGGCGTATTACCCAGGCGCTTGATGCGCGTTTCTATCGTGTGATTCCGATTGCGGCGCCGACAGAGGAAGAGCGGGTCCAGCCTTATTTATGGCGGTTCTGGCGCCATCTGCCCCGGCATGGTCGTTTTACCCTGTTTGATCGCAGTTGGTACGGCCGGGTGCTGGTGGAGCGTGTCGAGGGTTTGTGTTCGGAACATGACTGGATGCGTGCCTACACCGAGATCAACGAGTTTGAACATCAGCTGGTCGAGCACGGCACGGTGCTGACAAAGTTCTGGCTGGCGATCACCCCGGATGAGCAGCTGAAACGTTTTCAGGCCCGTGAGGAAAGCGGTTACAAGCGCTTCAAGATTACCGGGGAAGACTGGCGTAATCGCGAGCGCTGGCCGGATTACGAAAGAGCAGTGTGCGACATGGTAGATCGCACCAGCACCGAATACGCGCCCTGGACTCTGGTCGAAGCCAACGACAAGCGTCATGCCCGGATCAAGGTATTAAAAACCCTGTGCGAAACGCTGGAGAAAAATCTGTAGGAGCGGCTGTCGCAACCAGATCATGACCGATTCTGTGGTAATCCTGCCTGACGGTAATGGCTTGGGCTGACGCCGGTAATCTTGCGAAATACCCTGGAAAAATAATACGGATCATCAAAGCCGAAGCGTTGCGCAACTTCCGCCACTGGCAGGTCACTGACTTCCAGCAGGTAGCAGGCGCGGGCGATCTTGCGGTGCAGGAATGCCTGCATTGGCGTCTGTCCGGTGGCGGCCCGGTAACGGCGGATAAATTGCCATGGGGATAGTTCTCCTGCGGCCCGGGCTAAATCGTTTAATGTCAGTCGCTGGTCAATTTTCTGCTGCATCAGATGATGCAGCGCCTCGATATCCAGTTCGCCGTGATGGTGCGCAGGTCTTGCCATCAGCATGGCGCTGCAGGTCAGCAGGCTGCGGCACAGACTGGCCGCGTGCAGCATGGTGGCATTGCCATAGCCGGCCGATACCAGGCTCAGCAAGGTGCGGAAGTCATCCACCAGCGGCGCATGCAGGCCGACCGGAACGCGTCCGTTGGCAGCGGGATCCAGCAGCCGGAACAGGATCGGCAGATCGCTGCCTTCGAGATGCATCCAGTACAGGCTCCAGGGCCGGGCGCTATCTGCCTGATAGCTGTGCGGCTGGCCGGGCGGAAGCAATAGCAGGTCACCACCGCTGAGCGCTACCGAGCGCCCTTGCCAGTCCAGCGTTGCCCGGCCGTCGGCGCAATAAATGACAAGATAATCCTGTGGGGCCGGGCGCACCATCTGATGGCCCCGGGCCTCGGGGTAGTAGCCGAAGGCCAGTGGATAACAGCCCAGAGACAGCTTGTTTCCAGCCAATTCCTGAACCGTAGCCTGCGGTAGCAGGATCCGCTCTCCAGTTGCCGGCAGTGGCCAATCTGATGTCCGATCCACGCAATAAAGTCCATCCTCTGCAATCCGAGCCATCTTAGCCTGTCACCGGGTTGTGGTACAAAGTGCAACAGAGCCCAATACCCGGAGCAGCACCATGACCGTTCGCGTCCCCCATCTTATTAACGGCGAGTGGCGTCACGACGCCGGCAGCGCACCCTTTGCCGTCACTGACCCGACCAGCAACCAGCCGCTTTGGCAGGTGGCGTCCGCCAGCACCGACGAGGTCAATGAGGCAGTGGCCTCGGCAAAGCGGGCGTTTCAGGCCTGGCGCGAAGTGCCAACGCCGGAGCGGGCACGACTGATGCTTCGATACCAGCACCTGCTCAAGCAGCATCACGACGAGCTGGGCGCGCTGGTGGCGAAGGAAACCGGCAAAACGATTGCTGATGCCAAGGGCGATGTCTGGCGCGGTATTGAAGTGGCCGAGCAGGCTGCCAATGTGTCCGCATTGATGATGGGCGAGACGGTCGAGAACGTGGCTCGTGGTGTCGACACCCATTCGTGGGTGCAGCCGCTTGGGGTTTGCGTGGGCATTACCCCGTTCAACTTTCCGGCGATGATTCCGCTGTGGATGTTCCCGATGGCGCTGGCCTGCGGTAATGCTTTCATTCTCAAGCCATCCGAGCAGGATCCGATGACCGCAGTGCGTCTTGGCGAGTTGCTACTCGAAGCCGGCGCGCCGAAAGACATTCTGCAGATCGTCCATGGCCGCAAGGAGCAGGTCGATCAACTGATCACCCACCCGGATGTGCGCGCGGTATCTTTCGTTGGTTCGGTGCCGGTGGGTCAGCACATTTATCGCACCGCCACTGATCACATGAAGCGCGCCCAGTGTTTTGCCGGCGCCAAGAACCATATGGTGATCATGCCGGATGCCAATCCGAAGCAGGTGGTCAGTCAGCTGGTCGGCGCCAGTGTCGGCGCTGCCGGTCAGCGCTGCATGGCGATCAGTGTGGCGGTGTTTGTCGGCAGCGCCCGCGACATGATTCCGGCATTGCGCGATGAGCTGGCCAAGGTAGCGCCGGGTCATCACAGCGACGCGGCAGCGGCCTATGGCCCGCTGATCAGCCCGCAGGCCAAGGCGCGGGTGTTGAAAATGATTGAAACCGGCAAGCAGGAGGCCGAGTGTCTGCTGGATGGCAGTGATTGCACGGTGCCGGGTTATCCGGATGGCAACTGGGTGGGGCCGACATTGTTCTGCGGTGTGACGCCGGAGATGACCATTTACAAAGAGGAAATCTTTGGCCCGGTGCTGTGCTGTATCGAGGTAGAGTCGCTGGATGAGGCGTTGAAGCTGGTCAATGCCAATCCGTATGGCAACGGCACGTCGATCTTTACAAAAAGCGGTGCGGCGGCGCGCAAGTATCAGCATGAGGTGGAAGTGGGGCAGGTGGGCATCAATATTCCGATTCCGGTGCCGTTGCCGTTCTTCTCGTTTACCGGTTGGAAGGGGTCGTTCTATGGTGACCTGCATGCTTATGGCAAGCAGGGCGTGCGGTTTTATACCGAGACCAAGACGGTGACTTCTCGTTGGCCGGAAGATGAGATTGTCGAGACGAATATGACGATTTCTTTGAAATAGTTTGTTTTGAGTTTGGTGAGGCAGTGAGTCGGGTTTGGCAGTGAGCTTCTCCGGTCTCCGGTGTTGTTGGTGCTTCACGGGACACGCACGAGTACGTCCCTGTAGCTCATCTCCGCCATCCATGGCTCCGATGGTCCCGTGAAGCACCAACAACACCAGAGACCTCGCATCCTGCTGCTTTCAATGCTTGTAAAGATAGTGATTGAATCTCCTATGCCAAGTTTGAGCCGTGGTACAGAGGGTGACGGGACTGTGTGAGACATGGATGTCGAACACAAGCCTACAGGGACGTATTTACGGCGTGTCCCGGCACCCTCTGTACCACGGCTCAAACCGGAGAATTTCACTGCCGAGCAAAATCGCCGACTCTGACGAATGCGACTTTGAGGTAAACCATGGATTTTTCACTGACGGAAGAACAACAAGCCTACTGCGACACCGCACGTCAGTTCATGGAAAAGGAACTGGCACCGTTCGCCGCCGAGTGGGACGCAAACAGCCACTTTCCGGTGGATACCCTGCGCGCTGCAGGCGAACTCGGTTTTATGGGTCTGTACTGCCCGGAAGAACACGGCGGCATGGGCTTGTCGCGGCTCGACGCAGCGCTGATTTTCGAAACCCTGTCGCAAGGCTGCACCTCCACCACCGCCTATATCACCATCCACAACATGGCCACCTGGATGCTGTGCCGCTACGGCAACGACGCCGTGCGCAGCGAATGGGCGCCGGCACTGACCAGCGGTAAAAAACTCGCCTCCTACTGCCTGACCGAACCCGATGCCGGCTCCGACGCGGCATCCTTGAAAACATCCGCCCGCCGTGATGGCGACGATTATCTGCTTAGCGGCAGCAAGGCATTTATTTCCGGCGCCGGCAGTACCGAGGCGCTGGTGCTGATGGCTCGCACCGGCGCTGACGGCGCCAAAGGTATTTCCTGTTTTCTGGTGCCTGCCAACGCGCCGGGTATCAGCTACGGCCGCAACGAAGACAAGATGGGCTGGAAATCCCAGCCCACCCGTCAGGTCATTCTCGACAATGTCCGCATCCCGGCCCACTACCGCCTCGGCGAGGAAGGCGAAGGCTTTCGCATCGCCATGGCCGGCCTGGATGGCGGCCGTATCAATATCGCCAGCTGCTCACTCGGCGCCGCCAGCGCTGCGCTCGATCAGTCACTGCGTTATGTGCAGGAACGGCGCCAGTTCGGACAGATGCTCTCGGAATTCCAGACCGTGCAGTTCCGTCTCGCTGACATGGCCACCGAACTGGTCGCCGCCCGGCAGATGGTGCGCCTTGCTGCCTGGAAGCTGGACCGTCAGGATGAAGACCGCACCATGATGTGCGCCATGGCAAAACGACTGGCCACCGATCTCTGTTTCAATATCTGCAATGAAGCACTGCAGCTGCATGGTGGTTACGGCTATATTCGCGAGTATCCGCTGGAGCGTTACCTGCGCGATGCACGCGTGCACCAGATACTGGAAGGCACCAATGAAATCATGCGAGTGATCATTGCCCGAAAATTATTGAGTGTTTTGTAGGAGCGGCTGATCAGCCGCGAAAGACCTTCGCCGTCGATCGACGGCTCCTACAGTACCGTTGCGGATTCAGAAAACTGTTAAGGAAGCTCTGAATAACCCGTAGGAGCGGTCGATCGGCCGCGATAGGCTCGGAAAAATCGCGGCCGATCGGCCGCTCCTACAACAGATATGACAGTTTTTCAGAGGTTCCTTAAGCAGCAAGATGCGAGGTTGAAAGCAACCGCCAAGGTTCACTGCCTAACTCGAATCAGGGTGCATCACCAAAACCACCCATGACAGGAGAACAACAACCCATGCACCAACCCGTCCTGTTCCGCACAGAAACAACCAAAGCCGGCAAGCAAGTCGGCTTCGCCACCCTGAATGTGCCAAAGACACTGAACTCCCTGTCGCTGGAAATGATCGATCTGCTTTACGCACAGCTAAGTGACTGGCAGCAGGACGATAACATCGCCGCCATCTGGCTCGACGCCGAAGGCGAAAAGGCTTTTTGCGCCGGCGGCGATATCGTCCGCCTGTATCAGAGCATGGTCGAAACACCGAAGGGCCAACGAAATCAGTACGCCGAAGACTTCTTCGCCCGCGAATATCGACTCGACTATTTGCTGCATACCTTCGGCAAACCGGTGATCTGCTGGGGCCACGGTATCGTTATGGGTGGTGGCCTTGGCTTGATGTCCGGCTGCTCGCATCGTGTAGTGACAGAGAAAAGCCGCATCGCCATGCCGGAAATCACCATCGGCCTGCACCCGGATGTCGGTGGCAGCTGGTTCCTCAATCGCATGCCCGGACGTCTGGGTCTGTTCCTCGGCCTGACCGGCGCCAATATCAATGTTACCGATGCCCTGTTTGTCGGTCTTGCTGATCGCGCTATCAGTCATGAGCGCAAGGCTGCCGTGGTGAATGAGCTTCTTGATCAGGTGCAGCTTGATCATGCCGCCGTCTCGGCCGTGTTGCGCCAGCAGCAGATCGAAACTGAAGCCTTGCCGCCCAGCACCCTGCGCGATCATTTCGATCAGATTAACGCCTTGTGTGATGCTGACTCGCTGGCGCAACTGCATGACCGGATCACTGGCTATCAGGGCGACGAACCGCTGCTGCAAAAAGCGGCGGCAACGCTGGCAAAAGGTTGTGTGCAGACCGCCTGGCTGGTTTGGGAGTCGCAGCGGCGGGTACGGCAGATGTCGCTGGCCGAGGCGTTTCGTATGGAATGGAGCATGTCGGTACAATGTGCTCTGCATGATGATTTTCGCGAAGGGGTGCGTGCGCTGCTGATCGACAAGGACGGCAGTCCGGCTTTCCGTTATCGCAAAGTCGGGGATTTTCCTGAACAGGTGCTGAATGAATTCTTTGTCAGCCCCGTCAATCCACATCCGCTGGAGGCGTTATGAAAATTGCATTCTTTGGTCTTGGTCATATGGGCGGGCCGATGGCAGCCAATCTGCTCAAGGCCGGTCATGAACTGAGTGTATTCGACTTGCAGCCGGCGCTGGTGGATGCGCTTGCGGGGCAGGGCGCCATGGCGGTGCAGTCACCGGTTGATGCGGTGGCGGATGCTGACGTGGTAATCAGCATGCTGCCCTCGGGCAAGGCGGTTTCCTCTCTGTATCTTGGCGACAAGGGCGTGCTCGAACACATTCCTGCAGGCGCGCTGATTATTGACTGCTCGACCATTGATGCCGCCACAGCGAAACAGGTGGCACAAGCTGCGGAAGCCAGCGGCCGACGTATGATTGATGCGCCGGTATCCGGCGGTGTCGCCGGCGCAGCGGCGGCGACGCTGACCTTTATCTGCGGCGGCGCGGCGGAAGATGTCCAGCGTGCCGAGCCGGTGTTGCTGCAGATGGGCAAGAAGGTGTTCCGTGCCGGTGATCATGGCGCCGGACAAACCGCAAAACTGTGCAACAACATGCTGTTGGCGATTCATATGATCGGCACCTGCGAAGCGCTGCAGCTGGGCGCGGATCATGGCCTCGATCCGAAAGTGTTGTCGGATATCATGCTCGCCAGTTCCGGCCGCAACTGGTCGCTGGAGCTGTACAACCCCTGGCCAGGCGTGATGGAGAATGTGCCGGCATCGCGTGACTATGCCGGCGGTTTTGCCGTCAATCTGATGAACAAGGATCTCGGTCTGGCGCTGGAAGCGGCGTTGTCGAGCGGTTCCAGCACGCCGATGGGTTCACTGGCAAAAAGTCTGTACGCGGTACATGGCAGTCAGGGCCACGGCCAGCTCGATTTTTCCAGCATCCAGCAGTTTTTCGCCAAGCGAACCTGACCCGCCGGATATCTAGGGCAGACCCGTACCCTGTAGGAGCGGTCGACCGACCGCGATTTCTTGCCGGGAATCGCGGTCGATCGACCGCTCCTACAGGTGATCAGGCGGGAAGCGGGTAGGGCAGGTCCGCTTTTCGCCAGGCCAGTGTTTGTCCATTCAGTGTCAGTGCGCCGTCGTGGCCGAGCCGCAACACCACCAGTGCTTCAGTCTGCTGGCCATCGCTGATTGCGCAAACCAGCTCACCAACGGCACTGTCTTTATCATCGCGAAGCACGCTGCCGGCCTCGGCAGTCGCGCCCGGCTGCCAGCACAGATGCTGCATGCGCTGTTTCATTTTTCCCTTGAAGTGCATGCGTGCTACCACTTCCTGGCCGAGGTAGCAGCCCTTTTTGAAGTTCACTCCGTGCAGCAGGTCGTAATTCAGCGCCTGTGGCAGCCACAGTGCTTCACCGCCGGGACGGATATGGCCGATGCCGGAGCGGATCTCGTGCAGCAGCCAGTCATCCATGCCGCCCAGTTCGGCGACGCTGTAGTGGTTGAGCAGATGCCGGGCGCCGTCTTCGCTGGTCAGTAGCAGCAGGGTATTGACGTCTAGCCGTGCCAGTGTGCTGTGCTGACCCTGATGCACCTGACCGATATGGGTGGGTACAGGGACACCACTGAGGGCTTCATCCGCGGCCGGTTCGCGTAGCATCAGGGCAACCCGCTGCCCGGCCAGCGTTAGCGTCACTTTGCTGAACATGGCGTACTTTTTCAGCGCGGCGAAAGCGTCGTCGATACGGGCGCGGCTTGTCAGCAGGTCGACGCCATCGTCAGCGGGCAACACCAGATAGCTGTGTTGACCGCGTCCTTTCAGGTCCAGATGCATGGCCAGCCGCCACTGCCCGGCAAGTGCTTCACTCAGATCACAAGTCAGCTGTCCCTGCAGGAATTTCTCGCTCTCCGGCCCGCGTACGCTGATAACGGCGAGGTGCTCGCCAATTATCAGAGCGGGCGCAAGGCTGCCGGTGAAGCGTTGTATTTCGCCTTGCCTGTTGCGCTGTGCACCAAGACTGTCAAGAAACTGCTGCCAGGACATAACCGCGTAATCCGTACTGCCTCAGAGGTCTGTGATGATAGATAATGTCGGCTCCTGATGTCAGTGCCGGACGCCGTTATGACTGAATCCGAATTGAAGCGCAGCTACCGTTGGCAGTGCCGTCGAGGCCTGCTGGAGGTGGATCTGGTGCTGAACGACTATATCGACCGCATTTTTGATAGTGAAACCGCACAGCGGCAGCAGCTGTTCGGCCGCTTGCTGGCAGAGCAGGATGCCGATCTGTTCGAGTGGTTTACCCGCCGCTCGCAGCCGCAGGACGTACAGATGAGAGATTATGTTGCCCATATCCTTGCCCGACTCGGCCGTCCTGATTGAGTTGCCGCCTTCGCGCGGGCCATTGTTGTTCTGGGTGTTTGCCCTGTTGCTGTCGCTGTCTGCCGTGATGCTGGCAGACATGCCCTGGCTATGGCAGGTGGCCGCGCTGCTGGTTGTTGTCTGGGTGGGCAGTATTGAATGGCGTTTGCGCCGCCGCCCGCAGGCGCTGGCATTCTCGCCGGAATCGGTGCAGTGCCGGCTGCACGATGGCCGGACCCTGGCAGCTGACTGGCCGCTGGGCGGTATGGTTTGCCCGTTCTGGATCACCCTGCAGTTTCCGGCCCGGTTTCATCGCCGCATCAGTGTGACGATTTATCGCGATCAGCTTGGTGCAGCCGACTTTCGTCGGCTGCGTGTGCTGATGCGGGTCTGAGGGCTTTCAGCCGGTGGCGGAAAAGTTATCCGGAACCAGAATGGTATCGTTGATTGATGCTGCCGCTTCCGGATAATCCAGCATGTAGTGCAGCCCGCGGGATTCCTTGCGGTTGATTGCCGAGCGAATGATCAGCTCGGCAATCACCACCAGATTGCGCAGCTCCAGCAGGTCGTTGCTGATCTGGTAATTGGAGTAGAACTCGGCAATTTCTTTCTGCAGGACCTCGACCCGGTGGCTGGCCCGCTGCAGTCGTTTGATGGTGCGGACAATGCCGACATAGTCCCACATAAAGCGGCGCAGCTCGTCCCAGTTGTGGGCGATGACCACGTCCTCGTCGGCTTCGGTGACTTTCGACTCATCCCACTCGGCCACGGCCGGCGGTTCGGCCACCGTGTTCATATGCGCGGCAATATGCTCACTGGCAGCGCGACCGAACACGAAGCATTCCAGCAGCGAGTTGCTGGCCATGCGATTGGCGCCGTGCAAACCGGTAAAGGAGGTTTCGCCAATGGCATACAGGCCGGGCAGGTCAGTCTGGCCATTCAGGTCGGTCATCACGCCGCCGCAGGTGTAATGGGCCGCCGGTACGATCGGAATCGGATCGCGGGTGATATCGATACCCAGCTGCAGACACTTGGCGTATACCGTCGGGAAGTGATGAATGATGAAGTCCGCCGGCCGATGGCTGATATCCAGATACAGGCAATCGGCACCGAGCCGCTTCATCTCATGGTCGATGGCGCGGGCGACGATATCGCGTGGTGCCAGTTCCCCGCGCGGATCAAAACGCTGCATGAAACGTTCGCCATCCGGCAGCAACAGGCGGCCGCCTTCGCCACGAATCGCTTCGGTGACCAGAAACGATTTCGCTTTCGGGTGATACAGGCAGGTCGGGTGGAACTGCATGAACTCCATATTGGCGACCCGGCAACCGGCCCGCCAGGCCATGGCGATGCCGTCACCGGTGGCGACATCCGGGTTCGAGGTGTACAGGTACACCTTGCTGGCACCGCCAGTGGCCAGCACCACGAAACGGGCGAGAAAGACGTCAGTCTCGCCGCTCTCGATGTTGTGAATGTAGGCTCCGGTGCAGCGTCGTTCTTTCCCGTCCCCCGCATGGATCAGATCCACCGCCACGCGGTGTTCAAAGCGCTCGACATTATCGCGCTGCTTGACTTGATGGATCAGCGCACTGGAAATAGCAACGCCGGTGGCGTCGGCGGCATGTATGATGCGGCGGTGACTGTGGCCGCCCTCGCGGGTCAGGTGGTAGCCCTGAGTGCCACCGTCACCCTGATCGAAGCGGGTAAAGTCGACCCCCTGTTCGATCAGCCAGCGAATTGCCTCCGGGCCATGCTCGACGGTTTTTCTGACCGCATCGTCGTGGCACAGACCGGCACCCGCGATATGGGTGTCATCGACATGCGACTGCATCGAGTCGGTTGCGTCCAGTACGGCAGCGATGCCGCCCTGGGCATACCAGGTGCTGGCGCTGGTCAGTCGGCCCTTTGACAGCAACGCAACGCGGCAGCTGGCTGGCAGGTTCAGGGCCACGGTCAGGCCGGCGGCGCCGCTGCCGATAATCAGTACATCGTGACGATAGGTGGCCATAGCTGTTCTCTCGGGCGCCTTCGGTGAAGAAACTGCGCGAAGTGTAGCAAAGGGCCGGGCCGCCTTTGCTAGAATTCATCATCCGCCGGGGAACCGGCAGCCATTTTCAACGTCTCAGCCCGGCATGGGGTGAGCAGGGGGAGTCCCGGGTGACCGACGAAGAACTGGTCAAACGCGCCAGTAAAGGCGATCAGCGAGCGTTTGATCTATTGGTGCGTAAATACCAGCATCGGATTTTTGCCCTGATCAGCCGCTATGTGCGTGATCAGGATGAGGTTCAGGACGTAGCCCAGGAGGCCTTTATCAAGGCCTGGCGTGCGTTGCCCAGATTTCGGGGTGACAGCCAGTTCTATACCTGGCTGTATCGCATTGCTGTGAACACGGCCAAGAACTATCTGGTATCCCGTTCCCGCCGGCCGCCGGGCTCGGACATTGATGCCGAGGATGCCGAGCAGTTTGTTGGCGCCGATGGTCTGCGCGACTCCGGAACTCCGGAATCGATTCTGATGTCGCAGGAACTGGGTGAGGTGATCTCCCGGGCCATTGATGCGCTGCCGCAGGAACTGAAGACGGCGGTGACACTCAGAGAGTTTGATGGCCTCAGTTATGAAGATATCGCTGCCATCATGGAATGCCCGGTTGGCACTGTCCGGTCACGGATATTCCGGGCCCGGGAAGCGATTGAACAGGCTATGCGGCCAATCATGGATCAGGACAGCGTGATCCGTTGAGTTGAATACAAGCAGTTAACCTCAGCCCACAGCAAACAGGTGGCACTATGAAACAGGAACAGCACGCAGCACCCCGGGGTGAGACCCTGTCGGCCTTGCTCGATAACGAAGTCAGTGAACTCGACACCCGTCGATTGCTGCGTGACATGACTGATGCAGATGCCGAGCGGCTTGGCTGCTGGCAACTGGCACGGGACATCTTGCAGCGTCACCCGGTAGCCGCTGTGCCGGCCGATTTCAGTGCCCGCATTGCGACGGCGCTGGCGCAGCAGCCGCAACCGCGTCACTGGGCACTGCCGCTGGCGCGTCTGGCGGTAGCTGCATCGGTCGCGCTGGCGACAGTGGTGGGCTGGCAATACTGGGACGACAGCCAGCTTGCCGGTGCGCCGGCGCTGGCATCGTCACAGCGCCCGGTATTGCTTGAGGGACATGAGCTGGTATCCGGGGTGATGCATCCGCCGGCCCGGCCGGCGGCGCTTACTCAGGAGCGTGAGCGAATGGAGGACATGTTGGTGCGGCACAGTGACTTTGCCGCCCGGCACGGCTCACAGAGTGTGGTCCCCTACGCCCGCTTTATCAGCCTTGAAGCCGGCAAGGAACAGCAGTGATGCGGTTGCGGTTGCTGATGGTGTTACTGGTTGGTCTGGCGCTGCAGGCGCCGGCCGAAGAAATATCGGCACCGCAACTGTTGGAGAAAATGAGCCATGCGGCCCGGGTACTGGAGTACCGGGGTCGCTTGCTTTATCTGCATGGCAGCATGGTCAGTACGCTGGAGCTGTTGCATGCCCGTTTTGATGATCGTGAGCACGAACGCCTTACCCAGCTGGATGGTCAGCTGGCCGAGGTGATCCGCCGTGGTGAGCATGTGGTGTGTGTGCATGCAGACCGCACTATTACCCGATTGGTAAATCGTAGTTCGGTGACCCCGCTGGGTTTACACGAGAGGCTGAGTAGCGCGCTGCCGGTCCAGTATCAGTTGTTGCTCGATGGCGACGACCGGATCGCCGGGCGTCCGGCGCATCAGCTGCGGCTGGTGCCGCTGGATCAGTTCCGCTATGGCTACCGGCTGTGGACCGATCAGGAAAGCGGGCTGTTACTCAAATCCGAGCTGGTTGATATTGACGGGGTGGTTCTGGAGCGGCTGGAGTTTGTTAGCCTGGAACTGCAACCGAAGTTGACTGAAGCTGATTTTGAAGTGCCGTCGACCCTGCGCGAGCGTGCGCTCGACAGCCTGGCTGACGACGCGCACCCGTCCGGCCTTATTGCACTGGAAGCCGGCTGGCTGCCTGAAGGTTTTGTTGAAGTGGATCGGGATCTGCGCCTGACCGGTGGAGCGCGCAGCCCGGTGGCCGCCGCCACCTACAGTGATGGATTGGCGGCATTCACCCTGTTTGTCGAATCCCTGCCGGAGAATGCCGCTGAGGGCACCAGCAGGCTGGGGCCAACTCTGGCAATCAGCCGTAGCATGTCAGCGGACAATGTCGGCTGGCTGGTAACACTGGTGGGAGAGGTCCCGGCTTTGACCGGAGAGCGGGTACTCACCAATCTGTCTCTCGGTACCACGCATGATTGAAGAGCAGGGCAGAGTCGTGGCGGTGGAGCCCGACGCGGTCTGGGTCGAAACAGTGCGCTACACGGCTTGTCAGAGCTGTGCCGCCAACAAGGCCTGTGGCCACGCCCTGCTTGATGGCCAGCGTGGAGGCAGCCGGGCCAGGATTCGCGCCCTCACGCGCCAGGTCTCGTTGCAGGTTGATGATCAGGTGGTGCTTGGTATCCCTGAAGGGCTGCTGATTCGCAGCACCCTGATGCTCTACCTGTTACCACTGGTGCTGATGTTTGTCGGCGCCCTGGGCGCCGGGCAGCTTGATCTGGCGATACCGGATCCGGCCGCGATCGGGGGAATTGCCGGTTTGCTGGGCGGATTTGCTATCAATCGCTGGTACAGTGTCCGTCATCGTCGTGATCCGGCCATGCACCCGCAGGTGCTGCGGCGCATTTCCGCCGCCCCGCTTTCCTGTCTGCAGGTCCGCGATCCGCTCTGAGTCTTTTGCGGAGGTAAGCAGATGCGTGTTGTTCTGTTCGTTGTTCTTTATATGATCGCCGGCTGCCAGCCGCAGGCCAGCACTCTGCCGGATTTCACTGGTTTGGTGGAGGAGAATGCGCCTGCGGTGGTCAACATCAGCACGGAACAGAAACTTGCCGGCGGTCAGCGGCAGATGCCGGAAATGCTTCGCCGCTTCTTTGAAGGTATGGAAGATCAGTTCCCTGCACCGGAATCCGAGGGCGAGTCGCTGGGCTCCGGTTTCGTTATCTCGACGGACGGCTACATTCTGACCAATCATCATGTCGTTGCCGATGCCACACGGATTATCGTCCGCATGCAGGATGGCAGTGAAAAGGATGCCGAACTGATTGGCAGTGACCCACGCAGTGATCTGGCGTTACTGAAAATTGATGGCAACGGTTTGCCGGTGGTCAGGATTGGATCTTCATCGAAGTTGAAAGTCGGTGAATGGGTGCTTGCCATCGGCGCACCGTTCGGTTTTGAAAGTACCGTGACGGCCGGCATTGTCAGCGCCAAAGGGCGCAGTCTGCCGAGTGAAAACTACGTGCCGTTTATCCAGACTGATGTCGCTATCAATCCCGGTAACAGTGGGGGCCCGCTGTTCAATCTGGACGGCGAGGTAGTTGGTATTAACTCCCAGATTGTCAGCCGTAGCGGTGGCTTTATGGGGCTGTCTTTTGCCATTCCGATTGATATGGCCATGGAAGTGGTGGCCCAGTTAAAGGACAAGGGCCGGGTCAGTCGCGGCTGGCTGGGGGTGCTGATCCAGCCGGTGGACCGTGAGCTGGCGGAATCATTCGGGCTGGACAAACCGACCGGCGCGCTGGTCAGCCAGGTGATGCCGGACTCGCCCGCAGAGCGGGCCGGCTTTATGGTCGGTGATGTGGTGGTGGGCTTCAATGGTCAGGAAATCGGCCACTCCGGTCAGCTGCCGCAAATTGTTGGCGTGCTGGCACCGGGAACCCGGGCCGAGGCCGAGGTGGTGCGTAACGGCAAATCGAAAACCCTGAAAGTGATTGTCGGTGAGCTGCCGGAAGATCTCGGCAACCCGCTGAATCCTGACCGGCCGGAAAAATCCGGCACCAGCACGCTGGGCCTCAAGGTCGAGCCTTTGTCGGCGGAGGATCTGGGTACGCTGGGTGTGCCACAGGGCGTACTGGTGGTCGAGGTCAGTGACGGGCCGGCTGCGCGCGCCGGCATCCGCCGTGGCGACGTCCTTGTCAGCCTTGATAACAGGCCGGTAAATGACCCGAAGGCCCTGAAAAAGCTGGTCGACGAGCTTGATGGCGGCGTGGTGGTGCCGGTACTGATCCATCGTGATGGCAGCCCGCGTTTCCTGGCATTGCGATTGGGGCAATAAGGCCAGATGCTGAATGCTCGGCCCGGGCGCCGCAGGCCTGCCCGAGGCCGGGCCCTTCTCAGGGCGACAGCCACCCCCCCAATCCGCTAGAATCGGCGCCTTCTTTCCTCTGGTAGTTCAGCGTTGTGACCGACATCAGCCATATCCGCAATTTCTCCATCATCGCCCACATCGACCATGGCAAATCTACCCTCGCGGACCGCTTTATCCAGCTCTGCGGCGGGCTGAGCACCCGGGAGATGTCTGAGCAAGTACTTGATTCCATGGATATCGAGCGTGAGCGTGGCATCACCATCAAGGCCCAGAGCGTGACCTTGATGTACAAGGCGCGTAATGGCGAGAGCTACCAGCTCAACTTTATCGACACTCCGGGGCACGTCGACTTCTCCTACGAGGTGTCCCGCTCGCTGTCTGCCTGCGAGGGCGCATTGCTGGTGGTTGATGCGGCCCAGGGTGTGGAAGCCCAGTCGGTTGCCAACTGTTACACCGCCATCGAGCAGAATCTGGAAGTACTGCCGGTGTTGAACAAGATTGACCTGCCGCAGGCGGAGCCGGAGCGGGTGATCGACGAGATCGAAGAGATTATCGGTCTTGATGCGCATGATGCGTGTCTGGTAAGCGCCAAGACCGGTATCGGCATTGATGACTTGCTGGAGCAGCTGGTTGAACGCATTCCGGCGCCCAAGGGCAGCCGTGATAACAAGTTTCAGGCGCTGATTATCGACTCCTGGTTTGATAACTATCTCGGCGTGGTGTCACTGGTCCGGGTGACGGAAGGGCGGCTGAAAAAAGGTGACAAGATTCTGATCAAGTCCACTGGCCAGACCCATGTGGTTGACGCGCTTGGCGTGTTCACGCCCAAGCGCAAGGAACAGACGATGCTGGAGGCTGGCGAGGTAGGCTGGATTTCCGCCAGTATCAAGGCCATCCATGGTGCGCCGGTGGGCGATACCCTGACCCATGCAAAAACACCGGAGGTTCCGGCCCTGCCGGGCTTCAAGCGCGTCAAGCCGCAGGTTTACGCCGGCATGTTCCCGGTTAATGCCGATGTCTATGAAGACTTTCGTGATGCGTTGGCCAAGCTGTCGCTGAATGATGCCTCGTTATTCTACGAGCCGGAAACCTCTGATGCCCTGGGTTTCGGTTTCCGGGTTGGCTTTCTCGGCATGCTGCACATGGAAATCATTCAGGAGCGTCTTGAGCGCGAATACGACCTCGACCTGATAACCACGGCGCCTACCGTGGTGTATGAGCTGCAGCTCAACGACGGCTCCATGCTCTATGTCGATAACCCGTCGAAGCTGCCCGAGATTAACAAGGTAGAGGAATTCCGCGAGCCGATCGCCCGGGTCAATATTCTCGTGCCCCAGGATTACCTTGGTAACGTTATTACCCTTTGCATTGAGCGCCGCGGCGTGCAGAAAAACATGCAGTACATGGGCAAGCAGGTGCAGCTGACCTATGACATTCCGATGGCTGAGGTGGTGCTGGATTTCTTCGACCGACTGAAGTCCTGCAGCCGTGGCTATGCCTCGCTGGACTATGCCTTCGACCGCTTCGAGCCGGCCCGTCTGGTACGTGTTGATGTGTTGATTAATGGTGACAAGGTCGATGCACTGGCGATCATTTGCCACGCAGACCAGGCTCTGTATCGTGGTCGGGTGCTGACCGAAAAAATGAAGGAGCTGGTGCCGCGACAGATGTTCGACGTTGCGATTCAGGCTTCCATTGGTAGCAAGATCGTTGCCCGGCAGACCGTCAAGGCGCTGCGCAAGAACGTTCTGGCGAAGTGCTACGGCGGTGACGTGAGCCGCAAGAAGAAGCTGCTGGAAAAGCAGAAAGAAGGCAAGAAGCGCATGAAGCAGGTTGGTAATGTGGAAATCCCGCAATCCGCCTTCCTGGCCGTACTGAAGGTGGACTGAGAATGGATATTGATATCGGCCTCTGGCTGACCGTATTGGTGTTGGTCGGCATTGTCCTGTGGCTTGCCGACCGGGTCCTGAAAATTACCCCGGAGACCCGCTCGGGTCAGGGCGGGGAGAGCTATCCCCGTCCGG
>Ga0209024_1000114_pt1 | contig 155220 bp, 146 predicted proteins | sample AutmiccommunBRH5_FD_187380 | JGI IMG/M metagenome (GOLD analysis project Ga0209024, IMG submission 187380) | Deep subsurface microbial communities from Mt. Terri, Switzerland - Autotrophic microbial communities BRH/5 (SPAdes) (version 2) | ecosystem: Environmental > Aquatic > Deep subsurface >...
CTCAACCAGCACAAGGTTGAGCCAGGGATAGTTCGTCGCCTGTGCGAACTATCCGGGCCTGCGATCGAATGGCTTATCCAGCTGGGCGTGAAATTCGACCCAGCCGAACTTTATGCCTCGGGCGTGGAAAGCGTCGTGCGCGGTCACAAGGCGGCTGGCAATGGCGCTGCCATCACGGAGGTTCTCGACCGCGAGGTCAGCCGCCGCGAAATCGACGTGTCGCGCGCCTGCCGGGTGACTGCACTGCATACTGACGAAAACGGTGCCGTGCGCGGTGTGGTGCTGGACGGCGAAATCGTGAGTGCACGCAACGTGATCATCGCCACAGGCGGTTTTGGCCACAATAAGTTGCTGCTGAACCGTCACTATCCCGAAGCTGCGCAGCACGGAGACTGGACTTGGGCGATAACCGCAAAGACCTGCACCGGCGACGGCTTGCTGATGGGGCAAGAAGCTGGTGCTGATATCGCCGGCCATAATCGCGGTCTGCTGCTGACGACACCCGGCTTCTACCGTGATCTCGAAGTTTTCGTCCCCGGCTGGCTGGTTTATGTGAACCGGGAAGGCCGCCGATTCATCGACGAAACCACCGAATATGCAGTGATGTCCGGCGTGGTGAAGGATCAACTTGGCGGTTCGGTCTTTGCGGTATTCGACGAAACAGCGCGTGCCACTGCTGAGCCCGAACCACGCTATGCAGATGCGCACAAGGCAGGCATTATCACGCTGAACTGGGTGACCGATAAGATTGACGAGCAGATCGCAAAGGGCAAAGTCGTCAAGGCGGATACGCTCCCCGAACTGGCCAGCCTGGTAGGGATCGAAAGCGACACGCTGGAAACCACGATCGCCCGTTATAACTCGGATTACGAGAAGGGTGAGGACAGCAAGTTCCGTAAAGATGCCAGCTTGATGAAGCCGGTCTTGCAAGCGCCTTTCTATGCTTCAGAAATCCGGCCGGCGATCGTCTGCCTCACCTCTACCGGGCTACGGGTGGATGAGGATATGCATGTACTCGACAGTGCCGACCAGCCCATCAAAGGCCTGTTTTCGGCCGGCGAGGTTTCGGGCGGCGTTCTGGGTGACCGCTACATCGGCGGCGGCAATTCCATCGCCAATGCGATCGTATTCGGCCGCGTGGCGGGCGAGCAGGCGGCTCGCGAAGCAGGGGCAACAGCAAACAGGGAAACAGTTTGATGGCAGACGATCTATCTCTTGAAGGCAAGGTGGCTCTTGTCACCGGGGCTGCGCAGGGAATCGGGCGCGAAATTGCTAGCCGGATGGCGCAGCATGGTGCGCGGGTGATACTGACTGATGTCGAGCCTGAGCTTGGCAAGGAAGCAGCTGCTACCATGAAGGGTGCATCCTATCGCGATCTCGATGTGACCAGCGAAACCCAGTGGGAAAAAGCGATCGAGACGCTACGCGACGAGCACGGACGCCTAGATATTCTGGTCAACAACGCAGGTATCAGTCCTGCGGCGAATATCGAACAGACCGACCTCGATTTGTGGCGGCGCGTCCAAGCGATCAATGTCGAGAGCGTGTTTCTCGGATGCCGGACCGCACTGCCGCTGATGCGTGAATCCGGCGATGGTGGTTCAATCGTGAACCTCAGTTCTATTCAGGGCTTGCGCCCTGCGGCACCGTTGGCTGCCTATTCCGCGTCCAAGGCGGCTGTGCGCGCCCTGACCAAATCAGTGGCCCTGCATGCTGCGGGCGACCGGATACGCTGCAATTCGGTCCACCCCGGCGGTGTTCATACAAGAATGCTCGACGATTTTGCCGCACTGACTGGCGACACAGATGCGGCCATAACCCAGATGAATGCAGCAAATCCACTTGGCCGGGTGGGCCAGCCGCTTGATATCGCGAATGGGGTTTTATACCTTGCGTCTGACCTGTCTGTCTGGGTGACCGGTCTTGAACTTGTCATCGACGGAGGCTCCACTTTGTGATGCGCGGTACGCTGGATCCTTCCGGTTGGCGCGTGTGGCGGAGCCAGGACGAGATGAACGATCTCGTCGAACGCGGCGTGTGGGAGAACCGCACGACCTGGCAGGACGCGGTGTCGAAGGCAGACGCAGACCCCGATGGCGTGGCGATCTGGTTCGACGATGGGTCCGAATTAAAATATCGTGAGGGCGTGGAAGAGGCCCGCCGACTGGCTGTTTCACTCGTCGAATTGGGCCTCAAAAAAGGCGATGTTGTCAGTACCAACCTGCCGAACTGGCGGGAAATGGCAATTATTAATCTAGCCTGCTGCGCGCTCGGTTTAGTGATCAATCCAATTATCCCGATTTATCGCGATCGCGAGGTTGGGTTCATCCTGAAAGATGCCGGAACGCGCCTGCTGTTTACGCCAGGCGGGATGAGCAATTTCGACTATCCCGCAATGGGGCGGCAACTCGCCGAACAGACGCCGTCGTTGGAATGGGTTGTCACTGTGCGGCCCGGCGAGGGCAAGCCGGTTGATCAGAGTTATTCTGCATTAGTTGAACATGGCGATCCGGGCCGGTTCGAAGCCACGGAAGTAGATCCCAACCATATCAAGCTGCTAATGTACACTTCCGGCACTACCGGGGTCCCGAAAGGCGTTCTGCACAGCCACAACACGTTGAGGCGATCCGCGGCCAATTCCGCCGAAGCGCGCGGAGTAGGAGAAGGGGATATCACCCTGATGGCGTCGCCGGTCACTCACGTGACGGGCTATTCTTCGCTGGAACAGGCGTTCAATTCGCCGATCAAGACCGCGCTGATGTCCCGATGGGACAAAGTTGCGGCGATCGATTTCATTGAGCGGAGCGGGGCGACGCTGACTGTGGGGGCGACACCGTTCCTCAAGGAATTGGTGGATGAAGCGCAGGCGCGCGGTACCGGCCTGCCCAGCCTGAGACAATTCGCCTGCGGCGGAGCCGAAGTGCCTCCGCAACTAATCGGGCGTGCGCATGAAGTGCTGGAGAACTGCCGGTGCTTCCGGGTGTATGGAAGTACGGAAGTGCCGCTCGTCACACAGGGTTTTCAGCAGGTCGAACATGCTCAGCTTGCTGCTGAAACCGATGGCTGCATCCATAATTACGACGTGCGGATCGTTGATATCCAGGGCGACGACGTGGTACCGGGCGACGAAGGCGAGATTTTGGCCCGGGGCCCGTCTATGTTCCTCGGCTACACCGACTGGGAAGAAACCGCGAAGGCCATTGATGAAGATGGCTATTTTCATACCGGCGATCTCGTCCGCGCTGGCGAACAGAATAGTATTCTGGTCAGCGGCCGGCTGAAGGATATTATCATTCGCGGCGGCGAGAATCTGAGCGCGAAAGAGATCGAGGATGTGCTTCATCGCCATCCCGCGATTCAGGAAGCCGCAGTTGTCGCCATGCCGCACCCGCGCTTGGGTGAGGGTGTTTGCGCATGGTTGATCCTGCATGATGGGCATTCGGCCCCTGGTGCCGAAGAACTGGGCCAGTTTGTTCGCGAACAAGGGTTGGCCCCGCAAAAGGCTCCTGAACAAATTGAAATAGTGAATGATCTTCCCCGAACCGCTTCGGGGAAGATCCAGAAAAATATCTTGCGGGAAAATATTCGCGAGAAAGAAAAACTAACAAGGGAGTGGATTACATGCTGAATAAACACACATTTTTGTCCGGTTGCGCGATTGCGGTTTTCGGATGGAGCGGACTAACTACGTCGGCAAACGCGCAGGATGCCACCGAACCGGTTTCAAAAGTTGCCGCGGACGTGGACGATGCGGTCATCATCGTGACCGCGCGCCGGCGCGACGAAGCGCTGCAAGACGTTCCGATGTCCATCACGTCCATCGGCGGCGATGCTCTCGAAAAGTCGCAGATTTCCAAGCCCGAGGCGCTGGCCTCGCGGGTGCCGACGCTGAACATCGCGGTCGGAGGCTCGGGTTCGGGCGGGCAGATCAGCCTGCGCGGAATTGGCTCCTCCAACGTATCCGCCGCGTTCGACAGTGCCGTCGCGCTCGACTTCGACGGCGTGGTGCTCAGTTCCATGCGCCTGGTCCAGGCCGGCTTCTTCGATGTCGCGCAGATTGATGTCCTCAAGGGGCCCCAGTCACTCTACTTCGGCAAGAGCGCGACGGCCGGGGTGCTGTCCATCCGGTCCGCCGATCCGACCACGACGTTCGAGGCTTCGCTTCGCGGGTCTTACGAGATTGAGGAGAAGGGCTATACCGTCGAAGGGTATGTCTCTGGCCCGATCAGCGATACGCTCGGCTATCGGATCGCTGGCCGTTATAACAAGATTGACGAGCTCTATGTCAACGCTGCGCCAAATGTTGCCAATTCCTATCGCGGAGAGGAGAACATTAATCTGCGCGGCACGCTGGAATGGGAGCCCAGCGACAGTTTCAAATTCAACGTCAAAGCCAATTACGTTCGCCATGATAATGACGGGGAAATCCGCCACACCCAGATTTTCTGTGGGGCGAACGGGGTGCCCGACCCGCTGGTTTTGCTGGGCGGGGCGGTCGTCGTTCCACCCGGCTATGATTGCAATTCCTTCGATAACACTTTCTGGCTGCCCGATTCCGCTGCGCCGCTAGGGCAGATGGCGCCTCCGGGGATGGATAATAATGGTGGTGTGCCGTTCAACAATACCGACATCTATCTGGTGCGCGCGCGCGCAGATATCGCGTTGCAAGATAATTTGTCGCTCGCCTTGGTGAGTGGCTATTTCGACTTCGAATCGCGCGGTCAGGATTTCTACGGCTATGGCGGTATGTTCGGGGTCGGAACCGACCTCAACCGCAACCGAACCAAACAGTTCAGCCAGGAAATTCGACTGACCAGCGATAACGTCGGTCCGTTCAATTGGCTTTTCGGAGGTTTCTACGAACGTCGCGATATCCTCTTCGAAGCAGCTCAGAATGCGGTTAATATCTCATTCCTGACGCCCGATCCGGTGACTGGGGCGACATTTGACTGGCGCCGCCAGCACTACACAACCACCGATGCCTATTCGGTTTTCGGAAGTGTGTTGGTCGAGCCGATCGATCGCCTCGAACTGTCGGCTGGACTGCGCTACACCAAGGAAGAAAAGGTCAACCGGATCGACGTTCCCTTCGTCCATGCCGTATTGTCCGGGCCACCATTTAACTTCCTAACCAGCGGTTTTCAATCGCCTCAGATCCGCTTCGACGACGATAATCTGTCGCCCGAAGTTTCCATCAAATACGAGATATCCGATGCCGCTCACATCTATGCGGCCTACAAAAAGGGCTTCAAATCCGGCGGGATCGACAACAGTGCACTGCCGTCGAGCGGGTTGAGTGACATCGTCGCATCAGGCGATTACTCACAGCTGATCTTCGGTTCGGAAACCGCTGAAGGGTTTGAAATTGGGTTGAAAAGCATGTTGGCGCAGGATCAGCTCCGTCTGAACCTCTCGCTTTTCAATTATGTTTTCTCCGACCTGCAAATCCAGAGTTTTGACCCGATCGCTATCCAGTACAGAACCGGCAATGCTGGCGAGTTGCGCTCACGCGGGGGCGATATCGATCTCAGCTGGCGTTCGCCTGTTGACGGGTTAACCCTGGCAGCCGCAATCGCCTATACCAACGCCAAATTCACCAAGACTTACATCTCCAATACCGGGGTCGACCTGGACGGCAGGGCGGCGCCCAGAGCTCCCAAGTGGTCCGGCAATATCTCGTTCGACTGGACCCTCCCGATGTCGAATAATCTCGACCTCAACCTGTTCGGTCTGGCCAATTATTCCGGATCCTATTTCGCGGATGCTACGTCATTTGATGACTATGTGCAGAACGAATACGTTACGCTGGACGCAAATATCTCGATCGGATCGCCGGATGATTCCTGGCGCGTGTCCCTTATCGGCAACAACCTGACTGACAAGATTTACGTCAATCAGGCTTCCGGGCGTCCGTTCCGGCAAGCCGGTGTGGGTGATGACCTCGCTTTAACGCAAAATCGGGGTCGGCAGGTCTTCGTGGAACTGGCGGTTAAATACTGAACGCGAAAAGATGAAAAATCGAAACGTAGAAAGGTGAGATTATGGTTGAGACATTGACAGGAACGAACCGGTCAAAGGGCTTGTCTTACCAAGAACTTTTGAAGACCGATTCGAAAAGCGTACCTGCCTCTCTGAAAAAGCAGTCATCGGCGGATGACGCCCCGCTTTCGATCGGTGTCGAACGCTACTACACCCGCGAGTTCCACGATCTGGAAGTCGAGAAACTCTGGGGTCGTGTGTGGCAGCTTGCCTGCCATGAGGACGATATCCCGAACGTCGGTGATGTGCTGAATTACGATATCGCGTCGCTCTCCTACATAGTCGTCAGGACCAGCGAAAACGAATTTTCGGCCTTTCCCAATGCCTGCCGCCATCGCGGTCGCAAGCTGGTCGATTGTCGTAAGAAGGGGCTGGGCGTCTTGCGCTGCCCCTTCCACGGATGGTCATGGAGCCTCGACGGCAAGCTAAAGGAAGTTCCCTGCCAGTGGGATTTTCCCGGCGTAAGCGAAGCAACCCATTCCTTGCCGAAGGTGAAGACCGGGCGCTGGGGCGGGTTCGTCTTCATCAATCCCGATCCCGATGCACAGCCGCTCGAAGAATTTCTCGGTGATATCAACGAACACTGGTCCACGCTTCCCTTCGAGCGGCGTTACAAGGCTGTCCACGTTGCCAAGAAACTGCCTTGCAACTGGAAGATCGCGCAGGAAGCCTTCATGGAATCCTACCACGTGATCGCCACTCACCCGACACTCCTGTTGGAGATGGGGGATGCCAATTCGCAATATGACAGCTTCGGCACTTTGTCGCGCGCGATCTCGCCCCAGGGCATCGCCAGTCCGCATATCGACACCGAATTGGCCGGCGAGCCATTTGACGACACCACGCCTTTCACAGCCTATCGCCATCCGATTACCGGCGATTTTTACGAACGGCTGGAAGAAGACCGCATTCGCCTGACGAAGAAAGATGGTCGCAACGGCATTTTCGACTCGAATGCAGAGCCGCTGGAAGGCGAACTGGAAAATGCCGATCAGCATATCTGCAACTGGTTCGGTGGCCGCCTGACCCCCGATATGGAGGCGGATAAGCATGTCTTCGGTGCGCTGCCCGTAGCGGAAGCAAGGGCCAAGCGCGCCGCGGCCCGACGGGAACAATTGCGACCGCTCATGGGTGACGAGATCGATAAGGTGTGCGATGCCGAACTGGTCGATTCCATCTATTACAGCATCTTCCCCAACATCAGCCCGTGGGGGTGCTACAATCCTATCTTCTACCGCTTCCGGCCCGATGGCGACAATACGGAAAAGTGCATTCACGAAGTGATGTTCATGATGCCGGTCCCCGAGGGGCAGGATCGTCCGCCCGCCGCGCAAATCCGCTGGATGGACATGGATGACGATTACATGGAAGCACCCGAACTCGGACGACTGGCCAAGGTGTTCAACCAGGATCAGCTTAACCTGCGCGCCGTGCAGCAGGGTTTGCACAGCGTTCCCGAAGGACGGGTGACGCTGGCGGAATATCAGGAAACTAAAATCCGCCATTTCCATGCCAATCTCAACGATTGGCTGGGTCTTTAGGCGCTCGCCCAGCCCATTCCATTTGCCTGCGAAGCAGAAACACGAGGTCAGTTCATGAATAAACCGGCATCTTCGCCATCCCTGTCGCCCGACGTGGCGCGGACGATTTACCGCAAGGCTTATCTCATCAATCGCACGGACGAGCGATTTCGGGCAATGCTGACCAATGGCGAACTGGCGGTCGCCTATTATCCTGTCCGCGGACATGAGGTGATTGCGGCGGCCGCGATGGCAGCGCTGGAGCCAGAAGATTACCTCGTGACGACCTATCGCGGTCTGCACGACGCGCTGGGCAAGGGTATTCCCTCTCGCCTGTTGTGGGCCGAATTCGCCGGCAAGCGAACGGGAACCTGCAAGGGCAAGGGCGGGCCGATGCACATCACCCATCCCGAAACCGGCGTAATGGTGACTACCGGTATTGTCGGTTCGGGCATCCCGATCGCCAACGGTCTGGCCATGGCATCGCAAATTCGCGGCGAAAACCGGGTGGCGGTAGCAAGCTTCGGCGACGGGGCCAGCAATATCGGCGCCTTCCATGAGGCGCTAAACATGGCGTCGGTTTGGAAACTGCCGGTGATCTTCCTGTGTCAGAACAACCAGTATGCCGAACACACGACACTGGCTGCCGGTACTTCGGTGACCAGCATCGCAGAACGTGCGGGCTCTTATGGCATGCCAGGCGTTTCTTGCGACGGGTTAGATCCGGCCAGCGTCTACGAGGCGATGAGCGAAGCCGTCAGCCGCGCGCGCGCCGGTGACGGACCGACACTGCTCGAAGCGCGCACTTTCCGACTGCTGGGGCACATATTCGGCGCGGACTACAGCTATGTTCCCAAGGAAGACCTGAGCGCCGCCGAAGAACGTGCCAGCATGGCGAAGCTACGCCAATGGATCAGTGAACGGCAGGTTTCCGAAGCTGATCTGGCGCAGATCGAGCAGGAGGTGGATGCCGAGATCGAAGAGGCCGTCGCCTTCGCGCTGGAGAGCGAATCGCCCGATCCGGACGAAATCAGGTTCGATATCTACGAAACGGAGCAAGCGGCATGAGCGCGGAGAATACCAGTTTCGCACAGGCGTTGAACGCTGCGCTTGATGACGCAATGGCGGATGATGATAACGTCATCATGCTGGGCGAGGACGTTGGCGACGAACAGGGCGGCGGCGTGTTCAAGGTCAGCAAGGGGCTGTCGGGCAAGTACGGGACGAACCGTGTCCGCTCCACACCCATCTCCGAACAGGCGATCATGGGCGCCGCGGTCGGCGCGGCCATCACCGGCATGCGCCCGGTGGCCGAGATTATGCTGATGAATTTCATCACCATTGCAATGGACCAATTGGTCAACCACGCTGCCAAGTTGCGGTTCATGTCCGGGGGGCAGACGAACGTTCCGCTAGTCGTGCGCACGACGACCGGCGCGGGCGTGGGTTTCGGGGGGCAGCATTCGGATATGCTGGAAGCCTGGTTTGCCCATGTTCCGGGCCTCAAGATCGCGACCGCGTCCAATCCGGCCGACGCTTATGGCCTATTGCGCTCGGCAATCGACGATGAAGACCCGACCATTCTGATCGAGAACATTACGCACTACGGGATGACCGGCCCGGCTGCCGAGCCGGGCTATCGTGTGCCACTGGGCAAGGCGGCGATTACGCGCGAGGGCGGGGATGTCACTCTCGTCACTTATGGCCGGGGCGTGGGCGATTGCCTCACGGCGGCGGGCCAGCTTGCCGATGAAGGTATTGCCGCAGAAGTCATCGACCTACGCACCGTGTCGCCCTGGGATGAGGAGGCCGTCCTTGCGTCGGTCGCCAAAACCAAGCGCGCGGTGATCGTTCACGAAGCGGTACGCCCGTTCGGTGCCGGTGCGGAAATCTCGGCGCGTATTCACGAAGAACTGTTTAATGACTTGGCGGGGCCGGTCCAGCGGGTCGCTTCCTATCCCTCACCCGTTCCCTTTGCGAAGTCGCTGGAAACAGCCTTCCTCTACAGCGTCGCGGACATTGTCCAAGCGGCGCGTGAAACCACTAAAAAGAAAGCATAGAGATGAGTGTAGAAGTTCGTATACCCAAGCTTGGAATGAGTGCGCAGACGTCGACTCTTGTGGAATGGTTCGTCGAAGACGGCGCTCAGGTGCAAAAGGGCACACCATTTTATGCGGTGGAAACCGACAAGTCGACGACGGAGGTGGAAGCGCCCGCTGACGGAAAGGTCGAGATCATCGGTGAAATCGATACCGAATATGAGGTGGGTGCCCTGATCGCGCGGATCACCTGAACATGGCGGAGGAGCGGAGTAAAAGCAAATGAGCAATGAGATTTTTGCAGATGACCAGGACGGCAAGGTCCGCATTATCGCCGGCAGAAGCCGCGAAAACGGACAGATTGTCTTTCCCCTGCCCCAAGGTGTGGAGGAGGCGGACTACGAACGGATCGAACTACCGCCCAGCGGCACATTGTGGACCTATACCGTCCAGCGCATTCCGCCGAAGAACCCACCATTTGTCGGGATCAACAGCCCCGACGAATATCAGCCTTTCGCGGTCGGCTATGTTCGGCTTGGGGATGAGGTAATGATCGAGGGCCGGATTGCGGGCGATCCCGACAGTCTGGAGATCGGAATGCCGATGGACTGCGTGACCATTTCTTTCCCCACAGCGGATGGGGCGGAAATGGCGACTTATGCCTTCACACCGGCCAACGGGAGCAAGTTATGAATGATGTATATGTGATAGGTGCCGGCATCCATCCCTTCGGGCGGCACGAAGGCAAGACCGGTCTCGATCTTGGAGTCGATGCCACCAAGCTGGCGTTAGAGGACTGCGGGATCGAGTGGCGCGATGTGCAGGCGGCCTTTGGCGGCTCTTCAGCCTCGGGCAATGCAGATGCGGTACTGCCGCGCATGGGCCTGACCGGTATTCAGTTCATCAATGTCGCCAATGGCTGCGCCACGGGCGGTTCTTCCGTCCTGTCTGCCTACTGGGCGATCAAGGCCGGGGAATTCGACACGGCCCTGGCGGTTGGGTTCGACAAGCATCCCCGCGGATCGTTCAACCCCGATCCAGTCAGGTACGGGCTGCCGCAATGGTATGGTGAAACCGGCATGATGCTGACGACCCAGTTTTTCGCTATGAAGATTCAGCGATATATGCACGATCACGGCATTTCCGCACAGACGCTGGCGGGTGTCGCGGCCAAGGCATTCACGAACGGCTCGGGCACACCCCATGCTTGGCGCCGCACGCCGATGGATGTCGATACCGTGCTGAATTCGCGCATGATCAGCGATCCGCTGACACAATACATGTTCTGTAGCCCATCGGAGGGCGGGGTCGCGTTGATCCTGGCGTCGGAGAAGAAAGCGCGCGAACTGGGGCGCACGCAGGTCAAGCTGCGGGGGGCCGCGTTCAAGACCCGACCGGAACACAGTTTCGAGGTATTTTCCCCTCTGTTGTCGGTCGAACGGGGCGAAACGCCCACCATGCTAGCGGCGCGTTCGGCGTTCGAGAATGCCGGCGTCGGCCCGGAAGACATCGATTTAGCCCAGATACAGGACACCGAAAGTGGTGCCGAAATAATGCATATGGCCGAAAACGGTTTTTGTGACGATGGCGACCAGGAGCAATGGATTTCTGAAGGGCGCACGACAATCGGTGGTAAACTGCCGATCAATACGGATGGAGGTTGCATCGCTTGCGGCGAACCGATCGGTGCATCGGGCCTGCGGCAGATCTATGAAAACGTTTTGCAATTGCGCGGCCAGGCCGAAAACCGGCAGGTCGAAAACGCTAGGCTGGCCTATTCCCAAGTTTATGGTGCTCCGGGCCTTTCTGCAATCGCCATTCTGGAAAAGCAGTAATTCTGCCAGATTGCATAATTTTCTGTCAGGCCGTATATTTGACCTTGCCATCTTGCGCAAAAGAGGGAACCGTGTGAATTGCTAGATATCCCAATGACCTATGACAGCCTCGCGATGGGCGAGAGGCGGAAGCGTATTCTTCACGAAACTCGAAAACTCATTAATGAAGAGGGGTTAGAAGGATTCAGCATGCGCAAAATCAGCATGAGGGCAGAAGTCGCGCCCAAGACGCTTTACAATGCCTTTGGCGATCGGGACCGGCTGATAGGTCTTGCAATCAGGGAAATGTATGATGCGGTTCGGGAGAATGTAAAGTTCAGAACATCCGACAAGACATTGGCGGGACTGCTGGATCGGGCCATCATGCTCAATCGCGGCAATCTCAAGGCGCGCAATTACGCGAAGGCTGTCTCTACGATCTACTTCGCGCAGGATATAGACAAGGATCTGCGCGATATCCTGCAGGAAATGGCAGTGGGCAAAACCAGCGAATGGCTAGAGGATTTACGGGCATGCGGGCAGCTTCAGGACTGGGTGGATATCGAACACCTGACCCGACACATGGCCAACATGGAGTACGGCCTGATACTGGACTGGGCCACTGGCAGGGTGAAGGATTCGGAATATCTGTTCCGGTTTGTGGAGATTGTGCTCTTCAGTGCGATGGCTGCGACGCGGGGCGAAGTCTACGAAACGGCGCAAGCCATGATGACTAGCATGGCGGAGACGCGCGAGGTTCCGACATTCCAAAACCCCGCTATCCGCTTCCAGAACTCGTAGGAAGCTCCGAACTCGCTCCGCGACGTAAAGGTTCCGAACTTGACCGTGTATGGCAGATGGATATCACGTTCAATCCTTCGATCTGGCAGTTCACAATGTGTAGTTACGATTACGCCTTCGCCAAAGCTCGGATCAGCAGGTTGATTCTTCCCCTGTCAATTCTGTCCGCCTGGTGCCCCCCCCCGAGTCCAATCAGAACAGCCCGGGCTGGACGGCCTGCGAATAGGCGGAACTGTTTGCCCTTCATTCGAACACCCATTCGTTCAGGAGCTATCGGGAATGCAATCTCGTCAACCTACTACTTCACTGGCTGCCCCATAACCCGCACTCTCGGGAATGGTGAGAATGTTTTTCCCGTCACGCTGAACGATTTTCGGGAGGACTGGCGCGATCAAGCGCGCTTCGGCACGTTCGACGCAGTCCTGCGCACTGCTGGCCTGGGCCAGCAGTTCCAGGTTCAGCCTGGTGGGAAAGATAATCGTCCGCTCCCCGGCTTCGCCCATAGCCAGTGCGCCGCCAGGTGATAACCATTCGGCATCCACGGTTTCGTAGCCATCGCACGCCGCGATCTGGCGTTCGGGAGCGCGGGCGACGTAGAACCAAGTGTCGAAGCGCTTGTTCATGAAGGTGGGTGTGATCCACCGAGCGAAATCGCTAAGCCTGTCCAGCCGCAATTGCACATCGGCCTCACGAACCACGTCGAGGAACGCGAGTTCGCCTTGTTCGACCGCCTTGCGGCTTGCCGGGTCGCAGGAACCCTCGAAGGCGCTGCCATCGCTTTTATCGGCCAGCAGGATGCCCGCTTCCTCATAGGCTTCGCGAACTGCGGCGATCCGCAGGGTCCGCTGTGTCGGTTCAAGTGTGTCCCAGCCGGCGCAATGGTCGGCCCATTGCGCAGCATCATCACCCGTAGCTGGTTTCCCACCCGGAAAGACCAGCGCGCCGGAGGCAAAGTCGATCTGGTGGTGCCGCTTTACCATCAGCACTTGGAATTCCGGCTCGTCGCGCAGCAACAACATAGTGGCTGCGGGGACGGGATCGACGGGTTGCGGGCTGGTCATATTTCTCTCTCCGGTTTGATCTTCGCTTATTTGTGTTGGCTTTAAGACATGGGCAGTCGGCTGGTTCAATTCCATTTCCGGACCAATGCGATCAGTGCGAGCGCTAGGGTGATCCCTGCCAGCACCCACGACTGGTCGGGTCGATGGTCACGGGAATCGAGCCAGATCGGGCGATAATGGTGGCATTGCCGATTAGGTCTGGCAGGGAAGCCGAAAGACCGAACAGTCGGCGGCGCAGCTTGGTGAGCTGGCTGCGGGTCGCACCGAACGAGAACCGTTCCGACAGCAGTTCGATAAGGATGGGTCTGGTCTCTTCGGCAATGTTGTATTCTGGCGCGAACGCGAGGACAGGGCCTTCGGTCGTCAGCAGTGTGCGCAGCAGGATGGCAAGATCGGGCGGCAGGACGAGGCTGTATTCGCGCAGAAGGCCGAAAACCCGGTCGAAAAGCGCCGATAATTCGATCCCCGACAGCACCGTGCCGCGAAATTCTTCGATGATATGGTCCAGATCGAGGGCGAGCTGGTCGCGATCCACCGCCGGATTGCCGGCCCAGTCGAGCAGCAGATCGGCAACGTCCTCCGCCTGTTCGTCGGCGATTGCGAGGATCAGACGGACGATTTCCTGCCGACTCGCTCCGCTGAGAAAACCGACTGCGCCGAAATCGATGAAGCCAACCTGGTCAGCATCCATCCGGAAAATATTACCGGGATGGGGGTCGCCATGGAATTTGCCATTGAGGATCATCATCCGCAGCACAGCATCGGCATAGCGTTTGGCAAATACGATGTTTCGCGCCTTCTCCGCCACACGGTCGATCTGCGATGCGGGCATTCCGGACAAGCGTTCCAGCACATTCACCCGCAGGCCGGTGAGATGCCAGTGTATCGCCGGGGACTTCGCTCCCAGCGTTTCAAGGTAGCCGCCGATCCGCTCGCAGGCCCGCGCTTCTGCAGCGAGGTCCATCTCGCGGGCCAGGTTCTTGCCGAAGGTCTGGAGGAACTCGACTGGACGATAGCGGGCGATGTCGCTCGACCGCCGCTCGGCTAGCTTCGCCAGCCGCACCAGTATGCGCATGTCTGCTTCCAGTCTGGCCGCAGTGCCCGACCGTCGAACCTTCACGATCACGTCACTGCTATTCAGCAAGGTTGCCGTATAGGTTTGGGCGATAGAGGCGGAGGCCATCGGATCGCGCTCGAATGCCGTGAAATCTTCCTCCCACTTCTCGCCCCAACTGGCGACGAGAACAGGCTCGATCGCGTCAAACGGCAGGGGCTCGACCCGGTCCTGAAGACTGGCCAAGGCGTCTATCCACTCGTCAGAGAACACATCGCCGCGCGTTGCGAGAAGTTGGCCGAGTTTCACACCGATCGGGCCAATATCGCGCAGCAAGGCAACCATTGATTTCGGTCGCAAGTGCTCTGGACTGACATCTTCTTCCGGAAAAGGTGCAATTCCAAGGGCATTACCCAGATTCATTGCACCGTGACGGGCAAAAATTCGACCGAGTTCCGCCAATCGCGAAAGGTCGCCTATGAGTTTTTCCGAATCTCCGGGCATCTGGCTCAGTCCGTTGCGTCCGGGAGTTTTTCAAGGTTCTTGGATATCCGATCATCGTCAGTGATTATCTCCCGACGGTCTTTCGATTCGCGCACTTGGAGTTCATAGATGGCCATGGGATTGCTTTAGCCAACTTGGTATGAAACACCAAACAAATATAATAAAGTGCTTTACGATCTGTCGGGCTATCTCTAACTCACCCGTTAAATGAATCGGGTTCGATAGAGTGAGCGGACAAATGAAGGATATTTCCGAAGCTGTAGAGGGCGACAATGCACCGGCTGCGGGATCGCGTTCCAACAGGAAACTACGCCTGTTCATCCTCGCGGCGGTGATCGTGGCCGTTCTTGCAGGTGCCTGGTGGTATTATCGTTATGTTACCTACGGGCAATACATGCAGTCAACTGACAATGCCTACGTTGCAGCGGACAGTGTGGTGGTCTCTTCCAAGGTGGCCGGATACGTCGATGCGGTGCTGGTTTCGGAAAACCAACAGGTTGCCCGCGGCGAAGCACTGGTTCAGCTCGACCTGCGTGATTACCGCGCCCAAGCCGCTCAGGCACGCGCCCAGATCGCGGCCACGGTGGCCGGTGCCGACACGATCCGCTCGCAGGTGAGCGAACAGAACGCCGCGATCCGCCAGGCGCGCGCGCAATTGGCCGTCGCGCGCGCGACGCTAGACCTTGCCAACAAACAGGTGAACCGCTATCGCCCGCTCGCCGCCAGCGGGGCGGAACCGCGCGAAAAACTCGACCAGTACGTGACACAAGCGCAGCAGGCTCGGGCCGAACTTGCCTCCGCGCAGGCTGCGGTCGCGGCCGCCACAGGGCGCCGCGCCACGTTGTTTGAGCAGATCGAGCAGACCCGGGCACAGGCCGATGCTGCTCGCGCGCAGCTCGATGTTGCCGACATCAATGTCTCTTCGACCCGGCTGGAAGCGAGCAGGGCAGGGCGCATTGGTGACCTGTCGGTCCGGGTCGGGCAGTTCGTCCAGCCCGGCCAGCGGCTCATGACTCTGGTGCCGGTGAGCCAGATCTACGTTACCGCCAATTTCAAGGAAACGCAGGTCGGTCTCGTGCGACCGGGTCAGCCGGTCAGGCTCGAAGTGGATGCATTGCCAGATGGCAAGATTGCTGGAACGGTGGACAGCATCTCGCCCGGAACCGGGGCCGAATTTTCGATTTTGCCACCAGAAAACGCGACCGGGAACTTCACCAAGATCGTCCAGCGTATCCCGGTCCGCATATCCATCGACGCAGCACCCGAAGTGCGCCGCCTGCTCGTGCCCGGCATGTCGGTCGTCGCTACCATCGACACCCGCGGTGCCGTCGGCGAACTCGAAGAGATTTCGAGCGCTGCCGAATGACCGAGGCAGCGCCTGCCCAAGCTGGCCCGACCGGTGCTCCAACCAAACCGCAGAATGCCGACGTCACTGCCTGGGTCGCGGTGGCGGCGGGCGCGCTCGGCGCTATGCTGGCGACCTTGGACATCTCAATCGTCAATTCCGCGCTTCCCGTCATTCAGGGCGAAATCGGGGCGACCGGTACCGAGGGCACCTGGATCGCTACCTCCTTTCTCGTCGCCGAGATTGTCGTCATCCCGCTCAGCGCCTGGCTGGAGCGCCTGTTTGGCTTGCGTACGCTGCTCATCATCGCCGTGACTGCGTTTACAGGCTTCTCGATACTATGCGGGATCGCGACCGATCTGACGACTATGATTATCGGTCGTACAGGTCAGGGATTTATGGGCGGCGTACTGATTCCGACTGCGATGACGATCGTGGCGAAGCGGCTGCCTCCCCACCAGCAACCCATCGGTATGGCGCTGTTCGGCATGACCGTCGTCTTAGGTCCGGTCATGGGGCCGCTGATCGGCGGATGGTTGACTGAGAATCTTAGTTGGCACTACGCCTTCTTTGTCAATGTCCCGGTCTGCGCGACCCTCCTCTTGCTCCTATTCGTAGGTTTGCCACACGAAAAGCCGAACTGGGAATATCTGACCCAGGCAGACTGGGCCGGTATCCTTGGCATGATTCTCGGGCTTGGTGGACTGACGGTCGTGCTGGAGGAAGGCCACCGCGAGGAATGGTTCGATTCCTCTCTCATCCGATGGCTTACCCTGATCACTGTAATCGGGTTCGCGTCCCTCATCTACGGTCAATTGTACGCCTCCAAACCCGTTCTTAAACTCCGGCTACTCTTAAGTCGGCAATTCGGGAGCGTCGCTGTGATGGCGCTCGCGTTGGGGATGGTGATGTATGGCTCGATCTACGTTATCCCGCAGTTCCTGGCGATTATATCTGATTACAACGCCTTCCAGACCGGGCTGGTAATCTTCTGGATGGGTGTGCCGGCGTTCCTGTTGATGCCGGTTCTACCCTTCATGATCCGTCGCGTTGATATCCGCATCGCAGTAGGGGCTGGTATGCTCTTGATGGCCCTTAGCTGTTTTGTGAGCACCAGCCTTACAGCCGAATCCGGTGGCGCAGTGTTTACCGAAAGCCAGCTAATACGCGGGGTGGGTATGATCCTGGCGATGATGTTCCTCAACCAGGCGACTGTTGCCTCGGTGGCGAAGGACGAAGCCGGCGATGCTTCGGGCATCTTCAATGCCGCGCGCAATCTGGGGGGGTCATTCGCATTAGCGGGCCTCGCCTCGTTCCAGGACCAGCGCACCTGGCATCACAGCCGCCGGATGGAAGAAACTCTGAATGCAAACAGCGTCTCGCTGCAGAGCTACCTGGATTCGCTGGCGCGGACCTTCGGCGGTATGGATGAAGCAATGGCCGTGCTGGACCGGACCATCCAACGTGAAGCCTTTGTTATGACCTATAACGACGTGTTCTTCGTGATGGGCCTGTTGACGGTGATAACGGTGCCGCTTGTCGTGTTCCTCAAGCCGCTGCCCAAGAACGTTTCCCTCTCGATGCACTGATACCGACATGATCCGAAAATCAATTCCTTTTCTTCTGATTGCCGCCACTCTGGCAGGATGCACCGCCGGCCCAGACTATGCGGGGCCGCCCGAGTTGGCTGCCGCCGGCGGAGCCGGGGGTTTCATCCGGGCCGGCGACAAAGTGAGCAGCACAGTGCCGGAACTCGCCGAGTGGTGGATTCTACTCGACGATCCCGGACTCGATCGACTGATCGAGGCGGCGCTCGCCGATAATCCTTCGCTGGAGGCGGTGGGTGCGCGCATCGCGCAGTCCCGCGCATCCCTCGCGCAGGAAAGCGCAGGCCGCCTGCCATCGCTTGGCACCCAGGCAACGGCCTTGCAGGGCCGCCTGCCGGGGCTAGACATTCAGGATGGTCCGCCCCTTCCTCCAGAGACGCCCGGAATGGCGCAAGAAGAGGAAGACGATACCATCAGTTTTTATAATGCCGGCCTCAACGCCAATTGGGAGATCGATTTTGGTGGCGGAACCGGACGGCGAATCGAGGCAGCCAATGCACAGTTGGCCGCTGCCGTAGCGAATGCCGAGGATGCGCGAGTCCAGCTAACTGCCGAAGTCGCCAATGCCTATGTGAACCTACGCGAGGCACAGCAGCGGGCCGTGCTATACCGCAAGCAAAGCGGTCTGCAAAAGCAGATACGCGCGCTGACCTATCAGCGTTATCAGCAAGGCACCCTACCGCTGTTCCCGGTCGGAAATGCTAATGCTGAACTAGAGTTGCTCAAGTCGCAACTGGCCGAGGCCGAAGCAGATGAGGCCGTGTTGCTCGATGCGCTCGCCGTTCTGACCGGGCGCGCTCCGGGAGCGCCTTCTCTCGAAGTTGCACCGATTGGCGAGATCCCCCTGCCGCCCGAAAGAGTGGCGGTAGGTGATCCCGCTAGTCTCATCGCGCGGCGGCCCGATATCCGCGCCGCTGAACGCACCTTGGCCGCCGCGACGGCGCGGGTCGGTGTGGCCGAGGCTGCGAAGTTTCCGAAACTCTCGTTCATGGGCATCCTCGGGCTGGGGGGAACCTCGCCGGAAGATATCTTCGACGTAGGCGAGTTTTCTGCCATTGCGATTCCGCGCCTGCAATGGAATTTCCTTGATTTCGGAAGGGTCGACGCGTCGATCGACCGGGCAGGTGCGGCTCGCCGCGAGGCTGCTGCAAATTACCGGCAGAACGTGCTTGCAGCTTTGCAGGATGCCGAGCGCGCCTTAGCCCGTTTCGCGCAGCAGCGCGCTGCGCTGGCGGCTTTGATCCAGGTCAAGCGACATGCCGATAAATCGGCGGATCTCAACCGGCAGCGCTTTGAGTCGGGGGCGATCTCGCGCATCGATCTCAACCGGACTTTGCGCGAGCAGGAGAAGGCCAATACGGACTTGGCCCGGGGCAGAGCTGCCCTTACTCTTGCGTGGATTGCGGTGCAAAAATCGCTCGGCCTGGGATGGCAGGCGCCATCCTAGATGCCGACCCTACAGGTCACCGCATATATAGGCACCGCGCCCGCTAGCGAGCAATTTTTCATTCGGCCCGGTAACGCTGGTTTCGGCCACTGAAATTTGCTGACCGACTTTCACAATCAAACCGGTTGCGACGAGCGGGCCTGAGGTTGCCGGGCGATGATAATCGACCCGCAGATCGGCAGTAGCCTTTACTTTCGTGCCCTGTGCAATGAGGGCGTAGAAACCGGTCAGGTCGATCAGAGACGCAAGTACGCCGCCATGGGCCGATCCGATTATAGGATTGGAAACGATTTCGTCGCGCCATGGCATTTCGAGCTCCAGCCGCTGCGGAGTCAGCGACCTAACCTTCAGATCGAGCCACGCATGGAAAGGCGCGATACGGAGAATTTCCTCTATGCGTGCCCGATCTATTCGCGCTGGCGCCTCGCTCATGTTTCTCGCCCCCGCATGGAGTGATGTCGTTTCAGGAAATCGAGAATGGCGTGAGAAAACGAATCGTTCGCATCGCCCACAACCATGTGAATCTTGTCGCGAAATGCGTTGAGATCAACTTCCCCATCGGCCCATCTCACTGCGTCGAAACCAGAATTCCCCATTGTGCACCCCGTCAGCTATTTCAGGTGCCAGAGGATGAATCATACTCGATTCCACGTGAGCAAGGTCCGCGCGGCCAATGGAATCACACGTGCGACGACTTGTGGGTAATTGGAAGGTCCTCGCCACGCTTACAGCAAGCCTCGCCCTTGGGAGTTAGTCTCCATGCACGGCTTTCCTGATGGCAAAATGGCTGCCAATTTCCAGATATATCTAAAATCTGGATCAGGCCGTGCTTTCGTCAAAAAGCATCTTCGGCAGCAAAAAAAGCCCCGCCAGTTTCCCGGGAGGGCTTTCTTTAATTATTGTTCTTTTCAGATCAGAACTTGAAGCCAGCTCCAATACCATAGCGGCGTGGCTCAAGTGAGAAGATATTCGTGTACAAGCCCGACGACTGATCGGTGACATATAGTCCGGTCTCCGAGTTGCTGTCGAAAATATTCTGGACAAATCCGCGAATATACCAGCGGTCATCCGTGCCATTCAACTGGATCTGGGCATTGGCTTGTGCATAGCCTTTGATTCGGTTGACGTTGCCGTTGAAGATACTGCCGAAACTTTCACCCGTATAGGCAAGGTCAACACGCGGGACCAGGCTCATGCCATTGTCGAAGTTCATGGTATATTGCACGCCGGCCGAGAACTTATACTGCGGCGCCTGTGGTAACTGGTTTCCACGGATGTTCTTGGGAACACCGGCAGAGAAATACTCGATCCCGCCAAAGGCTGCCGGGTCAACGCCTGCACCGGCAAAAGCTCCTTGCGCCGCTGCGTCAAGCACAGCGCAGACACCAAACGCGCCGGTTGAAGCGATGCCACCATCAGCGGGGAATGCTGTGGTTGGTTGCAGGCCTGCGCCAGCTGCAAGCCCCGGCACCAGGCCGGCGTTGATCGCACCATTTATCGTGTTCACGAAAGCATTTACGCCAGCTGCATTTCCGGACGTGGAAGCCACTGCACAATTGGACGCATTGGTGATGTCCTTGATGATGACCGCGTCGGAACGGTTTCCGCCGAAGTCGCGCGGATCGCTATTGAACGTGTCACCCGTGACCTCGGTGTGCAAATAGCTGAATCCGAGATTGATCATCCAGTCCGGATCAGGGCGAATGACTGCCTCCACTTCCGCGCCGTAAATATCGGCATCAATATTCTCGTTCACAGCCGTTCGTGCAACAATCTTGCTGAGCTGCAAATCCTTATATTTATAGTAGAATGCGGTCAGATTGAGTTGCAACGCACCATCGCCAAATGTATTTTTCGATCCGATTTCAAACGCATCAACCTGCTCGGGCCGGAAGGATTCCGGAACTTCGAAAATTGGCTGCAGTGGCGGATTTATACCACCTGACTTATAACCGCGAGAATAGGATGCATAGATCAGATTGTCGTCGGTGATTTTATAGTCAAGAACCGCGCGGCCAGTGATTTCATTGAACTTGACCTCGCGATTCTGAAAAGGCTGATTGCCAGGCGTAGCTAGATCAGCATCAAAAGATCCAACGAAGGGAGACTCAAATGCATTTGTTGTTTGACTATAAGGAACGAGAAAGCTCGCCAGCGTCGAACGGGCCCGAAGACCTTTCTTATCGTTATTATAACGCAGCCCCCCTGTCAGTTTCAGTTTGTCGCTAATGTCGAAATAAACTTCACCAAAAAGACCATAGGATTTAACCGTCAGGTCATCTGAATGATTACGAAAATATGGCGTGCCGAGGAATGAAGGCGACAAGCCATTGGCAAGCGAACTGAAGCTACCGAGCAAACCTGCCCCATAATCGAGCCCGAAGGCGTTCACATAATAGCTGTTTTCGGTCAGATGAGAGTCAGCATAAATACCGCCGACCAGGAAGTTGAACGGACCATCCAGATCGCTTGAGATGATCGCCTCGATGGACCAACTGCTGTTATCCAGATTCGACCGGTCAAACTGAAGCGGAGAGGTGGCACAAATGCTGTTGCCTCCAAATGACCCGAGACCACTAGTGTCCGTATCCGAAGTACAAAGAACGCCGCTTGGACCACCGGGAATGATCGCAGCAGCTAGCGGTGAAAAATAGGCTGCAGGAAGGCCCGGAACTAGACCTGCTGCAGCTGCAGCAAGCGTGTTCAATGCAGGCGCATAAATGTCCCGGCGGCCAATATTGTTGTTATAGTCCTGCCGAGAATCCAGCTTGACCTTCTGGTAGGTACCGGAAAGTTGCGCGCTGATCGGCCCGAAGTCATGTTCGATCTTGCCCTGGAAGGTCAACTCGCTGGTAAAATATTCCGGCGTGAAGGCCGTGTTGACCGTCCGCGGATCCGCGGGAACGGAAACACCCGCATATTGGTCAGTGCCGTAAAGACTACCGAGAGCAAAAGCCGCTGGAATACCCTGAGTTGCAAGGAATTCGCGCGACGATAATGTAGCCGCAATAGTCGAGTTCGCGTTGAACGATTCTGCATTGCGGGAGTTGTTCAGACAACCCAAGATGCCTGTCGGGTCGCGTTGGCAATATTGTTTCTGGATCCGCATCCGGTTGTCGTCTTCACGGAAATAGGAAGCGTATAAATCAATCGTGGTATCTGCGGTTGGCTCAAAACGCAGTGAACCACGCACCGAATACAGATCGCGGTCATCAAGTTTGGGACCACCGTTGAGATTGGTCGTATAGCCATCGCGTTTCACATAAACGCCGGCACCACGGAATGCGATATTGTCACCGATGGGAATGTTGACCATGCCCTTGACTTTGATCGCGTTATAATTGCCATATTCGGCATCGCCAGAAGCGTGGAACTCGCCCATCCTCGGCTTGGCAGTGACAACATTGACCACACCCGCAGTCGCATTGCGTCCGAACAACGTGCCTTGCGGACCGCGCAGCACTTCGACCCGCTCGAGATCAAAAAACTCTGTTTCAAAAAGTCGCGTCGCGAAAAGAGGCGAATCGTTCAGGTGAATGGCGGTTGCCTGATCACACGACGCGCCGACACAAAGATCGCCGATTCCGCGAATTGTAAAACTGGAACTGACAAAATTGGTTTTGGTAAAGGTGATGTTTGGGAGCGTTAGCTGGAGATCGGAACTGTTCTCGATCTGCTGGGCTTCCAGGGCTGCCCCGGAAAATGCGGAAACCGCAATCGGTACATCCTGAGCACTTTGTGCCTGTCTCTGCGCGGTCACGATAATGACATTATCATCAATGGTACCATCGTCACGGTCCTGCGCCATGGCAGGTACGGACATTGTTGATATAGCAGTGGCGGCTAATAATAGCGATTTACGCATTTCTCTCTCCTAAATCCCAATTTTGTTCTCGGAGAGTGATATTTTTGCGCACCTCCCCATTTCCGTTATCACTTAACTAATCGCTCGATTAAGTCCAGGCTCAAATCGTGAAACATCTAGTTTTGCTCCATTTTAGCACGATACACAGGCAAATTGATGCAATTTTGCTACAAAAAAGCCCTGCCGATTTCTCGGCAGGGCCATATTTTGTAATTTTAATGTCTCACCTTTGAAGGAAACTCACCAGCTTATAGCTGGTAGAAGGCTTCAGCCGTTGTTGTTTGCTCAGCACTATCCTCCAGAAAATGACCGGCTCGCAGGCGAAGTCATTTTCTGGAGGATAGTGCTTATGCCATATTCACGCGGTTGCCACACGGCTTTTCATCACCGTTATCACATTGTCTGGGCTCCAAAATACCGCTTCAAGGTGCTGCATGGGGAGGTCCGTCTGCGGGTGCGAGAGATCATCCGGCAGGTTTGCAGCGAACTGGGCGTGAAGATCATCCATGGCGCTCTGTCACGCGATCATGTGCACATGTTATGGGATGGACGCCTCCTGTTTTCCGATCAATCTTAAATGATCTAATGGAAAGGAGAAATACGATGACGATTCAATTACTGGCGGTAGATTTGGGGAAGCGGTCATTTCATATGCACGGGATCACTGCTGATGGTGTAGTGGTTTCTCGCAAGGTAAGCCGCTCTAAGTTCGAGGCAGCTGTGACTAAGCTTGATCCAGTTGTCATTGCGATGGAAGCCTGTGCGAGTGCCCATCATTGGGGTAGGCGGTTCAAAGCATCTGGACGGGAAATACGTTTGGTGAATCCCCGGTTTGTGAAAGCATTCGTGCGCGGCTCCAAAAACGATGCGGTTGATGCCGAAGCGATCTACGATGCTGCATCCAGACCGACGATGCGTTTTGTGCCTGTAAAGACGACCGAACAGCAGGACTTGCAATCGCTGCATCGTGTACGGGAGCGATTGATCACTCAGCGCACATCGCTGATCAACCATACACGCGGGCTACTTGCCGAATATGGCGTGGCGTTGCCTAAAGGTGCTTGGCGCTTTCGTGATCAGGCTCCGGCGGCGATCGCAGAGACAGAATTATCCGAACTCGCTTACTTTCTGTTTTCTGAATTGCTGGATCAATTGCGCGACGTTGATGCGCGACTCTCCAAAGTCGATACCAGGATCGTCGCTATTTGCCGCGAGCATGACGCCTGCCGTCGATTGGTAGCCTTGCCCGGCGTGGGGCCCGTCATCGCTACCGCACTTGTTGCCGCTGTTGGTGATGGTTGCCACTTCCGTTCAGGCCGTGAGCTCGCGGCCTGGATTGGCTTGGTGCCCCGTCAATACACGACCGGGGGCAAGCCGAGGCTTGGCGGGATCGGTAAACGTGCCAATCATTATCTGCGGCGCCAGCTCATCCATGGTGCCCGTGCTGTCATTAGCCGATTGGCTGGCCGGGATGATCGCCGATCGGTCTGGTTGAAAAGCATTGTCGCGCGAGCAGGCTTTAACAAAGCATTGGTTGCGCTGGCCAATAAGACTGCGCGGATCGCTTGGGTGATACTAGCGCGCAACGAAGAATATGTGCCTGCATAATAGGGGCATGCTGACGGGATCGCCGCCAAGGCGGTAATGAATGCGAGGTGGATACTGATGGTGCAACGGCAAGGACCGCCGCTTCGAAGCCTGATTTCGACGAAGGCCTGTGAGGCCGAACATGTTCGGAGGCCGGAAGTAGCGGATTCCCATCAAGGCCAGGCGCAAAATTGCTCCAACAACAGGCCGGATAGATTCGTGCAAACCATGCTGACTGCATCATGCAAAAACACCTTGCGCAGGAGGCGTCCATAGATTCGTCGAGATCCCGCCACACATTGCAGTCAGCGACTTCGTGCGCCGGGCAAAAGGACGATCATCACGCAGGATACAGCAGGAGTTCGAGCATATCCGCAAACGCTACTGGGGCCAGCGCTTCTGGCAACGAGGCTATTTCTCGACCACCTCGGGCAATATCACCGACCAGGTCATCCTGAATTATCTCGACAAGCATCCCAAGACAAAGAAAACAGGCTTCAGCCCCAACCCGTGAACCTTCATGGAGTAATCGCGGGAGCGAGTCGCCTTGACGGCATTTATGCAGTAAAGGGCTTTATATTATATTGAATTTACGATATGGTCACTATCATGACAACCGAAACAGCTACAATGAGCGCAAACGCGCAAGACGGCTTCCTGAATGAGACCGATGAGTTTGCGTTTTTGCTGGAGGAAGTACCGCGAGTCCTGCGCAAGACATTTGATGAATCGATTGCCCAGTTCGGCTTGTCCCGCACCCAGTGGAGAACATTGGCCTATCTGATCAAGACTGAGGGAATGACGCAAACCGAGCTGGCAGTTTGCCTAGAACTGGAACGAGCTACGATCGGATTGACGATTGATCATCTTGAAAAACTGGAATTTGTCGAACGTCGGTCCGCAGAAGATGACCGGCGTGTCTGGCGGATATTCCTGCGTCCAAAGGCAATCGACATTATTCCGGAACTTCGGAAAGAAGCCAACGCCGTTTATCAGAAGATGTTCAAAGGCATTTCCAAAGCAGACTTGACCATCATACGAACCGCGATGGAAAAAATGGTTGGGAATCTAAGGGTGTGCTGAACACGTCAGATCCCAAAATCTAACTGGTTCTGATCCTTCTCTCCCATAGGATCAGCTGGAGCGAGTGGCTGGGGCCACTCGCTCCCTTTTTTGGTATAAGCCAGTTATTGGCGTTGCTAGCGATCGACTCCTGCCGGAGCATAAATCAGGCAGTCATCCGCGGCTAGAAGTTGCTTAACGGGATGTACGGCGTGGATAGAGTAGATATCCTCATCCTTATATACAGCGGATATGATCTACACTGCGCCATGTAGCCGTTGGACGGCATAGCGCCCGAGACTACCGAGAATCTCCCAGCGCGGATTGTGTTTGCTTGTAAGAATACCGAAGAGGTGGTCGACCGACCGACAAGAGGGCGGGTTGTGTTGAAAAACTCGGTCTTGTCAGCATTGTAGAGATGCGATTCAGCATTCCTGTAGAAGCGGGAGATGCTGCGATGATGGGCGAGCGGACGGTGATGCAGGAGGCGCTGTTTTTCGGGTCGATGGTCCGGCAACCAATTTGCTCGCTGTTTTCGGTGACTGGCAAGTGGTTCAGCCGAGCGTTGCCGAAGCACTTGATCGCCTATTTTCGGGGGAAGGTGAAGAGTTTGCGACCACCGACTGTGCTGCGCTGATGCCGCGCAGCTGGCAATGGCTCGACGGCTCTGCCTTTTCAACTCATGGAGACCTTATGCAAGTCGCGTTTGGTCTGGATCCAATCAATACCGACAAACCGCTCATGTATGAGGGTGTTCGGATCGGTTTTTCGGCCCGACCGAAGATGTGTCGTTGCCCACTATCGAACATGGTATTGATTTTGAAGGCGAGTTAGGTGTTATTGTAGATCATGTTCCAATGGGAACATGCGCTACGGACGCAACGAAACACATCAGACTAATCGTCAAAATCAACGACTGCTCTTTGCGCGCGATTGCTCCGATAGAAATGGCAACCGGCTTTGGTTGGGTGCAGGCAAAACCGGCCTGTTCGATGGTGCCCTTTGCGGTGACACCCGATGAACTGGGTGAAGTCTAGAAAGATGGCGTGTTTGACTCGACTTATAAATTGACTTGTACGGTGAACGTTTTGGTGCAGCCATGGATTTTGGTTTTCACGGACTGGTTGCTCATGCTGCATTGACGCGCGATCTGGTGGCGGCAACGATAATTGAGTCGGGTACCGTTTCCAATTCAAACTATGCAGAAGTCGGATCAAGCTGTATTTCAGAGGTTCGTGCGATCGAGGTGATCCGCGACAAGGGCCTAGCCACAACGCCGTTCCTGTCTTTTGGTGACCCTAATCGCATGGAAGGGCGCGGAATTGACGGCTCATCCCCATGTGGTGTGATCGACCAGCAGGTCGTTCAAGCCTGACGTGCGACTGCCACTTTCTGAAAATAGTATAGGAAAGCCTGATTTGTCATGCCAAGATCGCTCAATTGAAATTGTTTTCAATTGAACCTATTTGGTTGATCTTTTTGACCATGTTCTAGAATGAGCGTGAAATCCATAGGGTGCGATGAGAACAAAAAGAGAATATCCGCACTTACATTGCACTTACAGCGGTGATATAAGAATTCAGCATTTTGAAAAAATGGCTGAAAACTGGCCGGGACGAGAGGATTCGAACCTCCGATCCCCCCCCCCCCCTTTCGCTGAACACCTAAAGCTCTTGTTCGCATCGCAATTTGAATCGTGATACAACGCAACTATGACCAAGCCAGATCCAGTAACATTGAAAATTGTGGCGGCGCTAATTCGAACCCGCATGGACCGCCTTTCCGGCGATCAGCGACTTGATGGTCTAGAGCGCCTTGGAGCATATCGTGAGTTCAATCAATTGGCGAAAGATCTTGACGCGACCGCAGTCGAGTTTACTCGCGACGAGAAATGGTAGCAGGCACCGCTACCAGAAATCGTTTTAACATTTATCACTGTTTTGTATCACTGTTTTGGGTTGGATGGTTCGTTGGTTTAGCAATCAACGCTGTTGTATTCCCTACCTTTGAAAGAACTGGTCCATCATCAGTTCTTTGAATATTGGAATTTCTTCCATTTGCTACCCAAAATGCTACCCAAGTTGCAAATATTGCAACTTCGAATATCATTCTGTCAGAAAATCGTTTATTTTCAACGTATTATGGTGAGCCCTGCTGGGTTCGAACCAGCGACCTACTGATTAAAAGTCAGTTGCTCTACCGACTGAGCTAAGGGCCCCTCAACCGGCTGGTGCAGAGCACATAGCCTCCGGGAAGCGCTTCCCTAGGGGCGCTTTGTTGCATGGTCAAGCGGCTTTGGCGCTTTTTCCGGTCGTTTCCGGGGCCGCCGGTGGCCGGCGGCGAGCTGCGCGATCGTTCGCCCGCTGAGGGGATCGCGCCAATCACCGGCAATTTCGGCGGCCGGGCCCAGAACGAAGCCGCGTTCGCGCATCAGCGGATGCGGAATGGTGAGGGCGGGCCTGTCGCTGACAAAGGCACCGCCACTCCACAGGATGATATCGAGGTCAAGCACCCGACGCGACCAGGCCTGGCCGGTGCGGCGCCCATATTCCGATTCGATCTGCTTGAACAGGGCCAGCAGGGCAGGTGGTGGCAATGGCGTTTCGACTATCGCCGCAGCATTGGCATAGGCTCGCCGGGACGGCCCGACCGGGCGCGAGGCGACAATGCGCGATGTCCCGGCAATGGTCAGCCCCTCTCCGGCCAGCCGCTGACATGCCGCTGCAATCACGTCGCGCGGGGCACCGAGGCGCCGGTGGCGCTGGTTCGACCCCAGGGCGATCAGGTAGAACATGGGCAGCAATCAGGGTCCTTCAGGGTCCGAAAGGCAAGCAGCGGAACAAAGGGTTCCAAGCGAGCGGATCGGCTGCTATCATGCAAGCAATGGCAAGGAAATCAAGGAGAAGCTTCGTGCGTCAGCATCCCATCACACTGTCAGGCCTGGTCCTGTTGTCTCTCGCGACCGCCGGTTGCAGTTCGGAAAGCGTATCGCCGGGCGAGGTGAGCGGTAATGTCGCCCGTGCCGAGCTGCTCGGCGCCGACGAGACAGCATATGGCGAAGTGATAGTCGCGCAGGGCGACAACGGGCTGCTGGTCAATATCAAGGCCGAGGGCATGTCGCCCGGTCCGCATGGCGTGCATATTCACGAAACCGGAAAATGCGACGGACCCGATTTCAAATCCGCTGGCGGCCACTGGAATCCGACCGGCAATCAGCATGGCTTTGACAATCCGCAGGGGGCCCATGCGGGCGACTTCTTCAATCTGGACATTGGCGCGGACGGAACCGGTTCGCTTGAGGCGACGATTTCCGGTGCGAAACTCAGCGACGGTGAGATGGCCCTGCTCGATGCCGATGGTGCGGCCATCGTGGTGCACGAAGGACCCGATGATCTGAAGACTGATCCGTCGGGTGAAAGCGGCGGACGGCTGGCCTGCGGCGTCTTTGTCGGCGGCCGTTGAGCGGAGAGCCAGAAACTGTAGAACAGGGTCATGAACCAGTCGGTACTGTTCGTTTGTCTGGGCAATATCTGCCGGTCGCCGCTGGCCGAAGCTGCCCTGCGACGCGAATGTGATCGCTCCGGGATGAATATCGTCATTGATTCCGCCGGCACCGGTGACTGGCATGTCGGACAGCCGCCGGACGAGCGTGCGCAGGCCGCCGCCGCGCGGCAGGGCGTCGATATCGGGCATCTGCGCGCGCGGCAGGTGACTGTGGCGGACTTTCACGATTTTGACCATATCATCGCGCTGGACAATCAGAATCTGCGCGACCTGATCGCCCTGCGTCCGGCCAGCTCGGATACGAGACTGTCGCTGTTATTCGACCATGTCGCGGGCAGGGCGGGCGACGATGTCGCCGATCCCTATCATGGTCGCGACGATGATTTTGACCAGACCTGGGCGGAGGTGAGTGCGGCTGCGGCGACCATCCGCAAATTGCTCGAAATCGGCTGATCTTTCCTGACCGCCGCGTTGGGCTGTGCTTCCGCGAAGAGGGCCGACCGCCTTGCATGCCGACGGAAAAAATCCTGGACCGGTATCCGGAATTCTTGGTCGTGCGGCCGACCTTATCCTCTTGTCGTGCCCGGCGCATATCCGCCCATAGGCTGCGTCTATCGAAACCATCGATAGTATTTTGCAAACTCATCGCTGTTTCCCTTGAAAAACCGGCGCAATTGCCCGATATTGAAGGCAAGAGAGCCGGTTTGTCGGTTCGCTACATTGAGGAGTATGGATTTATGGCTTGGCAAGATCCAAGAACAACCTTCGGGCAGCCCCCTGTCGGGACCGCATCGCAGACGCAGGTTGCGTTTGATGCGGGCCTGCGGAGTTACATGCTCAGGGTGTATAATTACATGGCAAGCGGCGTATTGCTGACGGGCATCGTCGCGATGCTCTTTGCCAGTTCGGGTCTGGCGCAGGACATCATGTTCGGCGGCGGTCCGCTGAAATGGCTGATCATTCTCTCGCCACTCGCCATCGTTTTTGCGATGAGTTTCGGGCAGAACAAATTTTCCACCTTTACCATCCAGGCGATGTTCTGGGGCTTTGCGGCACTGATGGGCCTGTCCCTCTCGACCATTTTCCTGGTCTATACGGGCGCGTCGATAGCGCAGACATTCTTCGCCACGGCTGCCGCCTTCCTGGGCCTCAGCCTCTATGGGTACACCACCAAGAAGGACCTGTCCGCCTGGGGCAGTTTCCTGATCATGGGCGTGGTCGGTTTGCTGGTCGCGATGGTGATCAATATCTTCCTGCAGTCGACGATGATGCAGCTCGTGATCAGCGCGATCGGCGTTCTGATCTTCGCCGGTCTGACCGCCTATGACACGCAGCGGATCAAGAGCATGTACAGCTATGTGGCGGGGACCGACATGGTCGGCAAGACCGTGGTATTGAGCGCGCTCAGCCTCTATCTGGACTTCATCAACATGTTCCAGTTCCTGCTCTATTTCATGGGCAGCCGCGAATAGGCTACAGGGCGGAATTCCCGCTCCGGATCTACGGAAAAGCCCGGCAGGAAACTGTCGGGCTTTTTTGCTTGGCGGTTCGTCGAGATTCGGTCGCAAGTGCTGGACAAGCGCCCGTCCGAATCATAAAGGACGAATGATGTTTCTGGAGAGTATAACGATGCTGCGTTTGAAGGATTTGCGTTTATTGGTGATTGCCGGCGGTCTGTTCGCGCTCGCCGCCTGTCAAACGCCGCCGCCACCGCCGCCGCCACCACCGCCGGTTGTTCAGCCGCAATATACGCCGCGGGCGCCAACGCCGCCCTTCGGTGCCAGCAATCTTACGGTCGTCCCGGCGTTGCGGGTCGACGGTCTGCGCGCAACCATCAACCGCAACCTGGGACCGCTCGAAACCCTTTGGCACGTTCGGGCCGCCCTGAATGTCGCCGCTCTCAGCTGCACCGGGCCGCTTTATGAGCGCCTGGTTGGCGACTATAATGCCTTCATCACCAACAACAGCGCTTCGCTGCGCAATGCCAACAATGCGATCATCCGCAAATTTCAGCGTGAGATCGGTGCCGAATTCAAGGCCGAACATGACCGGCACCAGACGCAACTCTACAATTACTGGTCCTTCTCGCCGCTACGTAGACCCTTCTGCGATCAGGCGGTTCAGATAGGCCAGCGCGCCATTGTCACCAAGTCAGCCGATCTCGATATCTTTGCGGCAGAGGCGCTGCCGCAACTGGAAAAACCCTTTACCGATTTCTATCTGGCCTATGAGGAATATCAGCGCGACCTCCAGGCTTGGCAGGTCCAATATGGCGATCCGGCCGCGCCGATCGTTCAGCCGGCAACGGTGTTCGAGCAACCGCCAATGGATGCCGACCAGCCGGCTGCCGAACTCGGCCAGCCCAGTTTGAATTATGAAGAGCCATCCCCCGGGGAATGATGCGAGACATTGCAGTGTCAAGGGGCCGGACGGGAACACCGACCGGCCCTTTTTTTACTGTTGATCAGCCATTTTCGGCAATCAGCGCATCATCCACCGCCTTTGCCGATAGATAGGCGTCCCGCTCTGTCACCCGTTTGCCGAAGGCGAGGAAGGATTCCCGCTCGGGCAGGGTGCCGAATTGCGTGCCCCAGACGATCTGCGCGCCGACATAGACATCGGCCATGGTAAAGCGGGAACCGCAGACATAGGCATCGGTCTGGAATTTCGCGTCCAGGACTTCGACCACCCGTTCATAATTGCCGTAACCGGCCATCATTTCCTTGTCCGGCGCCACCTCAAAGCCGAGCGACCGGTTGGTGATCGCCGCTTCCAGCGGACCGGCAGCAAAAAACAGCCAGCGGTAATAGTCGGCCCGCTCCTCGGCCGACGGAGCAAGGCCGGCATCGGGAAAGGCCTCTGCCAGATAGGCGCAGATGGCGGCGCCTTCGGTGACAATCTTGCCATCATGATCGATCGCCGGAACCTTGCCCATCGGATTGATCTTCAGATAATCATCCGCTTTCATCGTCGTGCCATATTCCAGCAGGACCTGGTCATATTCCGCTCCCGCCTCGTGCAGCGCCCAGCGGGCAATCTGGCCGCGCGACATCGGATTGGTGTAGAATTTCAGCGTCATGGCCGCAGCTCCCGTTTTGCGTAAAAGAACATAATAGGAACAATTGGAGCGAAGTCAATCTTCTGGTCGACATCCGCTCAGTCCCGATCGGGCGCGCCCAGCGGGAAGAGATGGCGATAGCCTCTCGCTTCGTCCACCGCCCGGGCAAAGGATGGCCGATCGAGCAGCCGCGAGCGATAGCCATGGACATGCCGGAACTGCTTCCCGATTTCATGGGTCCAGTCGGCGTAGAACAGGGCCGGGGCTGCGGCGCAGTCGGCCAGACTGAATGCTCCGCCGGCAGCCCATTGCTTCCCTTCCATCCAGTGGTCCAGCCAGCGATAGGCGGTGCCCAGCGTGGCACGGGCCTTGTCGTCGCCAACCGGGTCGCGGTCTACCGGCTCGCGGATGGCGTTGAACACGATGCTCGCCTGGGCGTTGGAAATATAATTGTCGAAGAACCGGTCCAGCATCCGCACTTCTATCGCCGCATCGGCGTCATCCGGGATCAGGACGACCGGTCCGCGGTGATGGACATGGAGATATTCGATGATGCTGGTCGCTTCCGGGACGACCCGCTCGCCTTCGCGCAGCACCGGAAAACGGGCCAGCGGCCAGATCCGGGCAAGCTCCTCCTGCGCCGGACTGCCGGGATCGAGCATCCGCAGCGAAAATTCGATCTCATTCTCGCGCAGCGCGACCAGGGCCTTCTGACAATAGGATGAAAAGGGATGGGCAAAAAGCTCGATCGCCATATGCTCAATTCCCTTGCCGCGCACCGACAAGCGCGAATCTGGCGCCCTGCGGGTCCCGGCCAATCAACGCATAGTCGCCGCCGGGAATTTCTATCGGCGGCTGCAATATTGTGCCGCCGTCCTGCTCGATCCGCGTCGCCGCTGCATCGATGTCGCGGACCCGGAAATAGAAAGTCCATGCGGACACCGGATTGTCCTCGGCCCTGGGCATGATCGCCCCGATCATATGCCCGTGCCGCAGGAATTCATATTTTCCGGCCGGCCCCATATCCATCTCCCCGTCCTTTTCCCAGCCGAACAGATCGTGATAAAAATTGAGCGCCATTGCAGGGTCGCTGCTCGCCAGTTCGTTCCATGCGCAATGGCCGACAAGCGGCTCCGTGGCAGCAAAGGCGAGGCTGGTATATTCCGGATCAGCTGCCGGTGGAATCGGTTTCATGACATAGAACATCGCTCCCGCCGGATCAGTAACCAGGGCAAAGCGTCCGACGCCGGGAATGTCCCGGGGCGTCAGATGGACGCTGCCGCCGGCGGACTCGATCGCCTCGGCCATGCGATCGACATCCTCGACCGTGACATAACCCAGCCAGCAGGGCTGTGCGCCGTTTGCGGTCATTTCGTTGGTCAAGGACATCAGGCCGCCGATAGCGTTGCCGTTGATGGATATTTCCCGATAGGTCATGTCGCTCGCGCCGCTATCGGCAATATCCCATCCGAGCAGCGGGCCATAGAATTGCTGCGCCCCGTCGACATCGCCGGTCAGCAGTTCATACCAGATGAAATCACCATGCTTGTTGGTCATCATTTCTCTCCTTGTCTCTCTGCCTTATTTTTCGAGCCTGACCACCGGCACGAAGCCGCCAAAGATCATGCGCTTGCCGTCGAACGGCATGGGATTGTTCTCCGGATCCATGCGCGGGTCGGCCAGTTCGGGATTCTCCATCATTTCGGTCAACTTGGCCATTGCCGCGTCGCGGGTCTGCTTGTCGGGCCATTCGATCCAGGAGAAGAGCACCGCTTCCTCTTCGGTGGCCTTTACCGCGCCAAAGAAATCGGTGACTTTCCCTTTCGGCACATCGTCCTGCCAGCATTCCAGGATGCGGGTCGCACCCAGTTCCATGAAAACCGGGTCGCCCTTTTCTGCATGGGCAATGAATTTTTCCTTGTTCGCATTGGGGCAGGCGATCACAAATCCGTCAATATAGCTCATTTTCCTTCTCCTCCTGATAAACCGTCAATCCTTCTTCGTGGCGAGGCGGTCGCGCAGCCGCAGCTCCTGTTCGACCTGTTCGGGCGTCAGCGCTTCGCCAAAATCCGCAGCCTCGTAGAAAGGCCGGATCTCCAGCTCGCTCGGCCCCGGCATCGGGTTGGGACAGCGCTTCGCCCAGGCGACCGCCTCGTCCATGTCGGTGACCTCCCATATCCAGTAACCGGCGACCAGTTCGTTCGGCGGCGCAAAAGGGCCATCGACCACCCTGCGGCTCTCCCCGTCAAACGCAATGCGCTTGCCGAAGGACGAGGGTTTGAGACCGTCGCCGTCGACCATGATCCCGGCCTCGACCAGCTGCTCGTTATACGCCCCCATGGCGGCAAACATTTCGGTCATCTCTTCGGTCGGCGGCAATCCCGCTTCGCTGTCTGCCGTGGCCTTGACAAATACCATCACGCGCATGGATCACGCTCCCTTCACGGCCGCTTCAATCGCCGCTACATCGATCCTGGTCATCGGCATCATCGCCTCGAATGCCCGCCTGGCAACATCACCGCCCTGGGCCATCGCGTCGGTCAGGACGCGCGGCGTGATCTGCCAGTTGAGCCCCCATTTGTCCTTGCACCAGCCGCAGGCGCTTTCGGCCCCGCCATTGCCGACAATCGCGTTCCAGTAGCGGTCGGTTTCCTCCTGGCTGTCGGTGGCGACCTGGAACGAGAAAGCCTCGCTGTGCGGAAAAATCGGCCCGCCGTTCAGCCCGATGCAGGGAATGCCCAGAACCGTAAACTCAACTGTCAGCTCGTCGCCCTGCTTGCCGCCGGGAAAGTCGGCCGGTGCCCGGTGCACGGGACCGACAGCGCTGTCGGGAAAGGTGGCCGCGTAAAATTCGGCCGCTTCCCTGGCGTCCTTGGCATACCAAAGACAGATTGTTGCTTTTGACATCCTCTCCTCCGTTCCTCCTGTGAAAAGCTTGATCGACCCGCGCTAGCCGCGGGTCGCCGCCGAGGCGGCCTCCATGTCCATCCACACGGGACCCCAGACGTGCCCGTCGGGATCGGCGAGATCCCGACCGTACATCCAGCCGTGATCCTGCACCGGGTTGATATCGGCGGTGCCGCCGGTCGTGGCCGCCGTTTCATTCATCCGGTCGACCGCCTCGCGGCTGTCGCAGGACAATGCCAGCATCACCTCGCTTGAATTGGATGGAGGGATCGGCCGGTCGGTGAAGGAGCGCCACTTGTCGCGGGTCAGGATCATCACGTTGATCGCGTCGCTCCACACCATGCAGGCGGCGGTCTCGTCGGTGAATTGCGGATTGTTGGTGAAGCCGAGCGCCTCGTAAAAGGCCATCGAGGCGTTCAGGTCGGTGACTGGCAGGTTCACAAAGATCATCTTGCTCATGCTCATGTTCCTTCTTTCACATTCTGTCTTCACGTCCAAAAAGCAGCAGAATATAGCGCCGCAAATGGGTGATCACATCGTGCACCGGCGCGGCCGTGCCTTGCCCCTTTGCGAGGATGAAGGCCCCTTGCAGGGCCGCCTGTGTATAGAGACCCAGCGAGATGCCGGTAACGTCCGCGGGAGCACCATATTTGGCAATGGCTTTGTCGAGATCTTCGGCAAGGCGGGCACTGTGTCCCGCAATGCTGCTATAGGCAGCATCCCGGATCGCTTCGCTGCTGCCATAGCATTCCTGCAGGCTGGTGCCGGCATAGCAGGTGAATTCCGCCACTTCGCCCGAGGCAATTTCCTCGCGGAAATCAAGATAGCCAAGATAGCGGTCGAGCGGATCGTCGTGCCGGTTATAGTCGGCTTCCATGAACAGTGCGCTCGACGTGTCCGTCCAGTGGTTTGCCGCGGCTGCACCCAAGGCGTCCTTGGTGGCAAAATGATGGAAGAAGGCGCCTTTGGTGACGCCCGCCATCTTGCACAGCTCGTCCACTGACGTGGCCGAAAATCCCTGCTGGCGGACCAGCGCGATCGCTGCATCGAGCAGCTTTGCACGGGCATTTCCACTTTTCGCGGACAGTGAACGACTCGCTTTCATATTATCAACATACCAACTGGTTGGTATCCTGTAAACACGGATCAGGCCGTGTCCCGAAAAAACGGCATATGGCAAGGCATCAAACCGGTCATTGTCTCCCAGCCTCGTTTTGGATAGATCCAGCTCGGACATCCGCGCCGATGGGGAGGGCAAGTTGATCAAGCATTTCTTTCTGATTTCGAAAAAGCCGGAGCTTTCCGCAGGGGAGTTTCGCAGCTACTACGAGGCGCATCATGCGCCGCTGATCAAGCGGCTGCTGCCCATGTTCGCGCATTATGAGCGGCATTATCTGGACCGGTCGCAAAGCCGCATCGATGTCCTGCAGGCCGACCCGGATTTCGACGTGATCACCGAAATCCATTTCGCATCGCAGACCGACTATGATGCGTTCCTGCAGACCGTGTCCATGCCGGAGGTGCTAGCCGAAATTCGCGCTGACGAAGCCAATTTCCTGATCAGCGATGCCACGCGGTCGTTGCGGATAGACAGCTGCCTCTAGGTCGTTGCCGGCCTGATCGAGCCCAGCGGAGAAAAAAACGGCGTGGGATCAACCACGTCGCTTTTCGTTTCTCTTGGGGACATGAAATCCCGGGCAAGTCTACTTCGTCTTGCTGTCCGCCTTCTTCTTGGCCGGCGCTTTCTTTTTCCTGGCTTTCGGTGCGGCCGCAGTGATTTCGAAGGTCAGGGCATTGTCCTTCAGATGCACCTTGACCTCCCCGCCATTCTTCAGCTTGCCGAACAGCAGTTCCTCGGCCAGCGGCTGCTTGATCTTTTCCTGGATCAGCCGACCCATCGGACGGGCACCATAGAGCTTGTCATAGCCGCGCTCGGTGAGCCATGCCTGCGCATCCTCGTCCAGCGTGATATGGACATTCTGGTCGGCCAGTTGCAGCTCGAGCTCGAGAATGAATTTCTCGACCACCCGGGCCACGACTTCCGGCGGCAGATAGGCGAACGGTACGATCGCATCCAGACGGTTGCGGAATTCCGGCGAGAACATTTTCTTCACCGCTTCTTCGCCGGCATCTTCCTTGGACATGTTGCCAAAGCCGATGCCTTCCTTCGCCATGTCGGACGCGCCGGCATTGGTCGTCATTATCAGCACGACATTGCGGAAATCGACGGTCTTGCCATGATGATCGGTCAGCTTGCCGTTATCCATCACCTGCAGCAATATGTTGAACAGGTCCGGATGCGCCTTCTCGATTTCGTCGAGCAGCAGCACGCAATGCGGATTCTGGTCGATGGCATCGGTCAGCAGGCCGCCCTGGTCATAGCCGACATAGCCCGGAGGCGCGCCGATCAGGCGGGAAACGCTGTGCCGCTCCATATATTCGGACATGTCGAAGCGCTTGAGCGGAATGCCCATGATCGACGACAGCTGCCGTGCGACTTCGGTCTTCCCGACCCCGGTCGGGCCGCTGAACAGATAATTGCCGATCGGCTTTTCCGGTTCGCGCAGGCCGGCGCGTGACAGCTTGATGGCGCTGGCCAGCTTGCCGATCGCCTCGTCCTGGCCAAAGACCACCCGCTTGAGATTCTTCTCCAGACTCTCCAGCGTCTTCTTGTCGTCCTTGGATACCGACTTGGGCGGGATCCGCGCCATCGTCGCGATCACGGCCTCGATGTCCCGGGCAGTGATCATTTTCTTGCGGCGCGAGGGCGGCAGCAGCATCTGCATCGCGCCGACCTCGTCAATCACGTCGATCGCCTTGTCCGGCAACTTGCGGTCGTTGATATAGCGGGTGGACAGTTCCACCGCCGACTTCAGCGCATCGGGGGAATAGCGGACCTTGTGATGGTCTTCGAAGGCACCGCGCAGCCCGGCGAGAATCTTGATCGTATCCTCTACCGACGGCTCGTTGATATCGATTTTCTGGAAGCGCCGCAACAAGGCCCGGTCCTTCTCGAAATGGTTGCGGAATTCCTTGTAAGTGGTTGATCCGATACAACGAATGATACCACCAGACAGCGCCGGCTTGAGCAGGTTCGATGCATCCATCGCGCCGCCGCTGGTCGCGCCGGCACCGATCACGGTGTGGATTTCGTCAATGAACAGGATTGCGTCGGGCATTTTCTCCAGTTCGGAAACCACCTGCTTCAGCCGTTCCTCGAAATCGCCGCGATAGCGGGTTCCGGCCAGCAGCGAACCCATGTCGAGCGAGTAGATCACCGCCGGTTTCAGCACGTCGGGAACATTTCCCTCGACGATGCGCAGCGCCAGCCCTTCGGCGATCGCCGTCTTGCCGACGCCGGGTTCGCCGACATAGAGCGGATTGTTCTTCGACCGCCGGCACAGGATCTGCACCGTGCGGTCGACTTCCGCCTGCCGCCCTATCAGCGGATCGATCCGGCCATCGGCGGCTTTCAGGTTCAGATTAACGGTAAACTGGTCGAGCGCGGTTTCCTTCTTGTTCTTTTCCTTCTTCTCCTGCTCGCTGTCCATGCCGGAAAGTTCGGCTGGCTCGGCACTCTGGCCGCCCTTGCCGACGCCGTGGCTGATATAGCTGACCGCATCGAGCCGGCTCATGTCCTGTTGCTGCAGGAAATAGACTGCATAGCTTTCCCGCTCGGAGAACAGGGCGACCAGCACATTGGCGCCGGTGACCTCGTCCTTGCCCGAGGACTGGACATGGAGGATCGCCCGCTGGACCACACGCTGGAAACCGGAAGTGGGCGAGGGGTCGATCGCCTTCTCGACTTTCAGCGAATCCAGTTCGCTGTCGAGATAGAGAATGACGGCGTCTTCCAGTTCACCCAGATCGACACCGCAGGCATTCATCACCTGGGACGCATCGCCATCGTCAACCAGTGCGAGAAGAAGATGCTCGAGCGTCGCATATTCATGGCTGCGATCCGAGGCGTTCTTGAGCGCCTGATGCAGGGTTTTCTCGAGCGATTCCGCGAATGATGGCATTTACTTTACTCCAAAATTGGGACGGTATGTCCGCCCCGGTTGCCGAACCAGATGCTGTGTCATCCGGCTTCGGGCTTGACTAACTGCTTGCTCTCTAGATCGTGAGCCGGGCCGCGAACGTCAAGGGTACCGCACCCGGGATCTGCAAACATTCAGCAAAGCTGCCCCTATCTCGTCTCTCTTCTCCTATACGGTCCAAAATGGAACGCCTGAACCCGAATATTATTAAACAAGGTTAACAAATGCTTTAACGAAAGCCAGCATTTATCACCGTTTGAACAGATTTTCTGCACTGGCCCTGTGGGTCACCGCAAAGTTTCTCTTCGCTTCACAGCGGCTTATTTCCGATTTCAGCAGCGCAATCCGCTGATCCAGTTCGTCCACCGAAAACGGGTCGAGATCCTGTTTGAGCAACAAAGCGAGCGGATCATTGGCATTGCGCGGCAAATTTTCGTCTTCATCCATGAATCGACATGCCTCCTGCAGGGCAGTGTTGACCGCCCGCGCTTTGCTGTCAATAAGGGGCGAAATTTAGGAGGTCGCAAATTTCCTTGGGGGACATCAATGGCCGTATCTGAACTGCTGCAAAAAGAAATGACTGCCATCGCGATCAGCGAACCGGGCGGGCCGGAAGTGCTGAAACCGGTGACCATGGCGGTTCCCGAACCGGGCGCGGGGGAAGTGCTGATCCGGGTTGCTGCGGCCGGGGTCAACCGGCCGGATGTGGTCCAGCGCATGGGCCTTTATCCCGCACCTCCGGGGGCCTCCCCCCTGCCTGGGCTGGAAGTATCGGGCACCGTCGTGGCGCTCGGCACCGGGGTCGAACCGGAATGGATCGGTCGCAGGATCTGCGCGCTGACCAATGGCGGCGGCTATGCCGAATATTGTGTCGCACCCGTCGGTCAGTGTCTGGACGTGCCGGACAGCCTGACCATGGCCGAAGCGGCGGCGCTGCCGGAGACCCTGTTCACGGTGTGGGGCAATCTGTTCAACCGCGGCTTCGCCCGCGAAGGCGAGATAGCGCTGGTCCATGGCGGCACCAGCGGCATAGGCACCATGGCGATCATGCTCGGCAAGCTCTTCGGGCTGACCGTCGTCGTGACCTGCGGCAGCGACCAGAAATGTACCGCCGCCAGACAGGTTGGGGCCGACCACGCGATCAATTACAAGAGCCAGGATTTTGTCGAGGAGATTAGCAAGATCACCGACGGGCAGGGGGTCGATATCGTGCTCGACATGGTTGCCGGCGACTATGTCGCGCGCAACCTGCAGTGCCTGAAGGAAGATGGCCGGCACGTCACGATCGCGGTGCAGGGCGGCGTGCAGGCGACCATCAACATGGCGCAGGTGATGATGAAGCGGCTGATCCTCACCGGATCGACGCTGCGACCGCAATCGGCGGAACGCAAGGCGCTTCTCGCCGATGAACTGTACCGCTATGTCTGGCCGGATGTGGAAGCGGGCAAGCTGAAGCCGGTAATGGACGAGAGCTTTCCGCTCGCCGATGCCGCCAGCGCGCACGCCCATATGGAAGCAGGGGACCATATCGGCAAGATCGTGCTGATCGTCGAATAGCCCTGCGCCATGGCGCCCCGGTCAGGGGATATTTGCGTCACCAAAGCTTCATAAAATGGGAATCGGCCTGTAACATTCGGGGCGTATGACCCTGTCCCATGGCAAGTTTCCATGGGAGTTTTCATGACCAATCAATTTCCCCCGTTCGCCAGGGCAGATATCCCGCTGCTCGATGTCGATCGCTATGAAGCGCGGCTCAAGCGCAAGCCACGGGTGCGGGCCGAGGACCGGACCCGCTACCGGACGATCTGGATATCCGATATCCATCTCGGCACCCGTGGCTGCAACGCCGACCTGCTGATCGACTTTCTTGACCATGTCGACAGCGACACGCTCTATCTGGTCGGCGACATCATCGACGGCTGGCGGATGAAGAAGCGGTTCTTCTGGCCCGACAGCCACAATGATATCTTCTGGCGCATCCTGAAGCGGGCCAGGCGCGGTACGCGCATCATCTATATTCCCGGTAATCACGACGAGATGTTCCGGCAGTTCACCGGGCTGAATTTCGGCGGTGTCGAGATCCGGCGCTCGGCGATTCACGAAACCGCCGACGGCCGCCGGCTGCTGGTGCTGCACGGCGACGAATTCGACACCGTGATGCTCGCGCATCGCTGGCTCGCCGTCATCGGTGACGCCGCCTATGTCGCGCTGATGCGCCTGAACTGGCTGGTCAACAAGATCCGCAATCGCTTCGACCTGCCCTATTGGTCGCTGTCGAAAATGGCCAAGCACAAGGTCAAGAATGCGGTCGAATTCATCGGCCGCTACGAGGAAACGGTGGCCAAGGCCGCCGAAAGCCGCGGTGTCGACGGCGTCGTCTGCGGCCATATCCACACCGCCGAGCACCGGCTGATCAAGGGCATCGAATATTATAATGACGGCGACTGGGTGGAAGGCTGCACCGCCCTGGTCGAGTGCGACGACGGCAATATGCAGATTCTCCACTGGGCCGACGAAATCGAGGCGCGCAGGCAGCGCACGGAGCAGCCGGTCAAGCTGATCGCGGTCGAAGGCGGCATGGATCGGGCAGCATGAGGATCGCGCTGGTCACCGATGCCTGGCATCCCCAGGTCAACGGTGTCGTCCGAACCCTGGAAACGGTTGTCGGGCTGTTGCGCGACCGGGGTCATGAAATACTGGTGATATCACCGGACCAGTATCGCTCGATACCCGCGCCAAGCTATCCCGAGATCCGGCTGTCCTTTGCCCGGGCCCGAACCATCGGCCGGCGGATCGAGGCGTTTGGCGCGGAGGCGGTGCACCTCGCCACCGAAGGCCCGCTCTGCATCCAGGCGCGTCGCTGGTGCCGCAAGAAAGGTCGTGCGTTTACAACAGCATATCATACGCAGTTCCCGGAATATCTCGCCAGTAGGACCGGGCTGTCACCGCGAATATTCTGGCCCTATATCCGCTGGTTCCACCGGAAATCCGAAGCGATCATGGTCTCGACCGAAAGCGTCCGCCGCCAGTTGCACAACGAAAAACTCGCTCATGTCCATCACTGGAGCCGCGGCGTCGATTTGCAGAATTTCCGCGCCGATGCGCCGCCGCCTGCAGAATATGCCCATCTCGCGCGGCCGATCCAGCTCTATGTCGGGCGGGTGGCGGTGGAAAAGAACATTGAGGCCTTTCTCGACAGCAATCAGCCCGGATCGAAAGTCGTGGTCGGCGACGGACCGGCGCTGGATGGACTGAAAGCGCGTTATCCCGAAGTCCATTTTGCCGGCAGGAAAACCGGGTCCGGACTGGCCGGCTATTATGCCGGAGCGGATGTGTTCGTCTTCCCCAGCCGGACCGACACTTTCGGGCTGGTGATTATCGAGGCGCTTGCCTGCGGCACGCCAGTGGCGGCCTATCCGGTCACCGGCCCGATCGACATTCTAAAGCCGGAAAGCGGGGCGATGGATGCTGACCTTGACATGGCGATACAGCGCGCGCTGACCCTTGATCCTGCCGATTGCACCGCGCTTGGCAAGCAATATAGCTGGGACGCGAGCGCCAGCCAGTTTTTTGACGGGCTGGTCGAGCAGGATCTGCATCCGCACTGTCACCTGTCGCGCCGGATCCTAACCAAGGCGATATTTGCGCGCGTATAGCCAATTATCTTGCCGAACCCCTCCGGATATCCTACATAGGGTGCCAACAGGCCGTCTCCGCAAGGGGGCGGCCCTTTATTTATGAATTGCCGCTGGCCATCAGGCGCCAGCCATTGGAAGGAAGCCATCATGGCCGAAAAAGCAACACCCCTTATGCAGCATGCCACCGCCAGCTGGCTGGTGGACAATACCGCGCTCAGCTTTGAACAAATTGCCGATTTTTGCGGTATCCATATTCTCGAGGTCAACGCGATGGCGGATGATCTGGCCAGCTCCAAATATACCGGGCGCGACCCGGTGCAGGCGCACGAACTGACCCATGAGGAAATCGAGAAAGCCGAGAAGGACCCCGATTACCGGATGGTCATCCAGAAGGGACCCGATCAGGTCCGCCGGACCAAGGGACCCCGCTATACGCCGGTTTCCAAGCGCCAGGACAAGCCGGACGGCATCGCCTGGCTGCTGCGCAACCATCCCGAGATCTCCGATGCCCAGGTCGGCAAGCTGATCGGCACCACCCGGACCACGATCAATGCAATCCGCGACCGCGAGCACTGGAATATCGCCAATATTGCACCAAAGGATCCGGTGACCCTTGGTCTCTGTTCGCAGCGCGAGCTCGATGCGGTTGTTGCCAAGGCAGCAAAAAAGGCCGGTATCGAGCCCGAGATTGCCGACGACACCAAGCTGGGCGGCGACCGGGAAGCCCTGATCGCGGAACTGCACGAGGAACGCGCCCAGGCCGTTCGCGACGCAGCAGCCGCGCTTTCGGGGGAAGAGGACGAAGATGCCGCACCGGTCGAGCATACCGCAGAAACGCTCTTCAAGGATCGCTGATTTTTCATCGGCTGCCCCCGATCATTCAATCGGGGAGGCAGATATGACCTTTGCAATTTCGGCCGACTGCGGTTGGTGAATCTGTCGGCAATATCCGTTTTTGGTGCACTGGCCTCGGCTCCTGCGTTACCTGTTGGTGCAAACTGACCACGGAGCGCAGGCTGTCCTGACAATTTAATCAGCCGGTTAAACCGGCTTGCCTTTTCCGCCAGCTAGGGTCTATGGCATGGTCCATGGATGCACCCCGAAAACCGCCCGCTTATGATGCGATGCTGGCCGATCACGGCTTTGACCCCATTGAATCGGACGGCCTGACCTACCCGCTCGGCGATTATGAACCGAAATTCGGCGAATATTTCGAACTGATGCCCGGCATCGGCTGGACCCGTACGCCGGTGCCCGGGCCGCTCGGCCATATCAACAACTGGGTGCTGGCAGACCGCCACGCGGACGGCAGCGCCGGCTTTGCAATCGCCGACACCGGCCTGTTCATGCCGGAAGTGATCGAGGCGTGGAAACATCTTTTCGAGGCCGGAGCGCTGCAGGGGCAGACCGCGACCACGATCATCGTCACCCATTATCATCCCGATCATGTCGGCTGCGCCGGATGGCTGGCCAAAAGATTCAAGGCCCCTTTGCACATGAACCGGACGGAGTGGCTGCTCACCCGGATGCTGCTCGCCGACAAGCGCGACGGCGTGCCGGAAGAGGCGCTGGACGAATGGCGCTTCTGCGGCTGGGACCAGCATCTCATCGACGAATTTGCCCAGAAGGGCTGGGGCCGCTTCGCCCGCGCCGTCTCCGATCTGCCGATCGGCCATATCCGGATGGAAGAGGGTACCCGCCTGCGCACCGGTGATCATGAATGGCGGGTGATGATCGGCAATGGCCACACACCGGAACATGCCTGCCTGATCGATGACAAGGCCAAGGTGATGATATCCGGCGACCAGATCCTGCCGCGGATCACCTCCAATATCTCGACCATGCTCAGCGAACCGACCAGTGATCCCTTGGGCGAATGGCTGGCCAGCATCGACCGCTTCCGCAAGGAACTGGACAATGACCTGCTCATCCTCCCCGCTCATGGCCGCCCGTTTCAGGGCGCGCATCAGCGGCTGGATGCGCTGGCCGATCGGCACAACGAGGCGCTCGACGATCTGGAACAGGGCCTCCGCGAAAGCCCCAAGCGGGTCGTCGACAGCTTTCCCTATCTTTTCCGCCGTCCGATCACTCCCGATGTCATCGGCATGGCCAGCGGCGAGGCAATGGCGACGCTCCGCCATCTGCAATATACGGGACGCGCCATGCTGGAGATGAAGGATGGCACGGCCTGGTACAGCGCCAGCTAGCCGCTCCCGCCAAAACTAATCTGGGAAATGGCTCAATCGGCCACTGTCTGCGCATCCGGCGGCGGTTCCACGACATCGCCGGTGCAATGCAGCGCATAGCCCCGCAGGAATATCGCCAGCGCGAACAGGGAAATGATCCCCGCCAGTCCGAACGGAGCCCCGGGCAGATAATATAGCGTCCCGGCAACCGTGAAAGCCGCAAACACCGCCGTGAACAACGGCGGTCCGACCACCGAGGCGATGCTCTGCAGGCTGGCCACGGCACCCTGCAATTCGCCCTGCGTGTCTTCCGATACCGCCTGGCTCATCAGGCCGTTGATCGAGGGCTGGAACAGCCCCTGCAGCGCGCCGATCGGAATGGCGATGAAGATCAGCCAGCCCTGCTCCGGCCCGGCGATAACGTAGACGACAGTACTCAATGCCATGCTGACGGCCCCGATGATCACGCTATTGCGCTCGCCGATCCGCGGGATCAGCACCCGGATCAGCAGGCCCTGGACGATCGCCGCGCCGATGCCGACACAGGCCAGCGCCAGTCCGACGGTCAGCGCGCTCCAGCCAAAGGCCTCCATCGCGTAAAAGGCGAAGACGATCGGATAGACCACATGCGCGGTCATCCAGACGGTCAGCGCAGCGGCATACCAGATAACGATCTTGTTCTGGCCGTGGAGCCCTCTGAGCGCGACCAGAGCATTGGCGCGGGCCATGTCGAACCGGCGCCTCTTTTCCGGCGGCAGGCTCTCCTTGAGCATGAAAAAACCGAATAGAAGATTGACCGCCGCCAGAAATCCCGCTGCGAAAAAGGGCAGGCGGGTACCATATTCCCCCAATATCCCGCCCAGCGCCGGCCCGAAGATGAAGCCCAAGCCAAAGGCAGCGCCGATCAGTCCGAAATTCTGCGCCCGCTTTTCCGGCGGCGTGATGTCGGCGATATAGGCATAGGCAGTACTGAAACTCGCGCCCATGATCCCGGCGATCACCCGCGCGACAAACAGCCAGAACAAGGTCGGCGCAAATCCCATCAGCACATAGGCGATGGCATAGCCGCCGAGCGCGCCCAGCAGCACCGGACGCCGGCCAAAGCGGTCGGACAGATTGCCGACAATCGGCCCGAATACAAATTGCATCGCGGCATAGGCAAAGGCCAGCCAGCCGGCATAGACCGCTGCCCCGGACAGGGACCCTCCGGTGACGTCGGTGATCAGTTGCGGCAGCACCGGCATGATGATGCCAAAGCCCAGCATGTCGATCAGCACGACCAGGAACACAAAGACCAGCGAGGACTTGGGCGCAGGGGTGGAATCCGATGGAGCCATGGGATTTTGCCCTACACGCCCGGCGAAAATAATGGGAAGCAATTATCGCGCAATTTTCATTGTCAGTTCGCGCCGCTTCACTTACACAATTGTCAATGACTGAAACACATACCGACCAGCCTCCGATCTGGAAATCGCGCTACAATCATCCCACGCAGTGGGACCAGTTCTACCCGCCGCTGTCGATGCCGGGCATGTTCTTCCGCTCGGCCGGCCGGCGCGGCGATGCCAATCTGCTCGACTTCATGGGCCGGAAATATAGCTATAGCGAAGTTGCGTCCGGGGTGGTCCGTGTGGCAAAGGGGCTGCAGGATCTGGGTATCGGCAAGGGTGACCGGGTCGGCCTGTTCCTGCCCAATGTCCCGCATTATGTCAGCGCCTATTATGGCGCGATGGCCATCGGCGCGACGGTGGTCAACTTCTCGCCACTCTACACGGTCGATGAACTGAATCACCAGGTTGAGGACAGCGGCACCAGGATCCTGTTCACCCTCTCCGCTACAGCACTGTTCCCGGCCGCCTACGAGGTGCTGGAACAGTCGAGTCTCGAGCGGCTGGTGGTCGGCAGCGTTGCCGGCGCGCTGCCGGCGGGCAAGGCGCTCTTCTATTCGCTGTTCCGCCGCAAGGAGAACAGCCCGCAACCCGACGACGACCGGATCACGCCCTTCTCCGACCTGATTGCCAATGACGGCAATTACAAGGCGCCCAATATCCGGCCGGAAAAGGATATTGCCCTGCTGCAATATACCGGCGGCACCACCGGCACGCCCAAGGGCGCGATGTGCAGCCACCAGAATCTGACCGCCAACGCCCGCCAGATCAACAGCATCGATCCCTATATCGACGAGGTCGACCGGCTGATGGGCGTATTGCCCTTCTTCCATGTCTTCGCCAACAGCGCCGTGCTCAACCGCACCGTCGAACGGGGCGGAGAGATTGTCATGCTGCCGCGTTTCGACGCCAAGCAGACGCTGAAGGCGATCACCCGCACGAAGATCACCGCCATGCCAGGCGTTCCGACCATGTATCAGGCGCTGCTCGACCATCCCGATATCGACAAGACCAATTTCTCCTCGCTCAAGGTCTGTGTCTCGGGCGGCGCGCCGCTGCCGATGGAACTCAAGAAGAAATTCGAGGCAAAGACCGGTGCCAAGCTGGTCGAAGGCTACGGCCTGACCGAAAGCTGCGGCGTGGTCAGCGCCAATCCCTACGTCGGGCTCAATAAATCGGGGACGATCGGACAGCCGGTTCCCGGAACCGTGGTCAAGCTGGTCGACAAGGGCGATCCGACCGAGCCGGCTCCGGAAGGCCATCCGGGGGAACTGGTCTTCTCCGGACCTCAGGTGATGCAGGGCTACTGGAACCTGCCGGAGGAAGATGAAAAGGTATTTGTCGATGGTTTCCTGCGTACCGGCGATGTCGCCACGATCGACGAGGATGGTTATATAAAGATCGTCGACCGGCTGAAGGACATGATCGCGGTGGGCGGCTTCAAGGTCTTCCCGAGCCAGGTCGAGGAAGTGCTCTACAAGCATGACGCGGTCAAGGAAGCCCTGGTGATCGGCGTCCCCGACGCCTATCGCGGCGAAAGCCCCAAGGCCTATGTCGCGCTGCAGCCGAATATCCATATTGCCGGCGAAGAGCTGAAAGACTGGCTGAACCCGCAACTCGGCAAGCATGAACGGGTCGTGGATGTCGTGGTCCGCGACAGCCTGCCCAAAACCATGATCGGCAAGCTGGATCGCAAGGCGTTACGGGAAGAGGAACTGTAGCAGGACTGACTTCGCTGGGTTTCGCTTATCCCGCCCTGCGCGCTGCCAGGATACGCTTGTTGCGTGCCTCGACCGCGCGAAAAGCGCGGAAGACGCTGAGCCGGGGATCGGTCTTGCCGCTCTTGCCGAGATTTTCCAGCTGTTCGTAGAACCAGAAGATGGTGGCAAAGCCGGCCGTTGCCCGGACCGTCGGAAAGCGCGTCAGAAAGCCCAGCCAGCGGGGCAATAGCCGGAGCCTGTCTTCGTAGCGCGGCAATGCTTCCAGTCCTTCCATCAATTGCTTCGGTGCATCGGTCATCACGCACATCGGACGCCCCAGGCCGATCAGGTCGGCGGCACCGCTTGCGAGCGCCGATTCCATGGCAGATCGGGTGCGAAAGCCGCCGGTCACCATGAGCGGCACCGTGACCGCCTCCTGCATCGCCTTGGCGAAATCGACGAAATAGGCTTCCCGCGCCTTGGTCGAAGGCGCGACATTCTGCTCCTCCTTCTCCTCAATCCCGTCCGATCCCATCAGCGCTGGCTGCTCGTAGGTGCCGCCGGAAATCTCGACCAGATCGACGCTGGCCGCCTCCAGCCACTGGACCACCTGCAGGCTGTCCTCGAAATTGAACCCGCCCTTCTGGAAATCGGCGCTGTTCAGCTTGACCGAAATCGGAAAATTGGGACCGACGGCGGCGCGGGTCTTGGCGACCACGGCGAGCAGAAAACGGGCCCGGTTTTCCAGGCTACCGCCATATTTGTCGTTGCGCTGATTGGCTCTCGGACTGAGAAAACTGCTCAGCAGATAGCCGTGGGCGGCATGGATCTGCGCGCCGGTAAAGCCGGCCTCCTGACAGGTCTTGGCCGCCAGGGCAAAGCCGTCGACCAGTTCCTCGATCTCGCCGATGGTCAGCGCCACCGGCTCGCCGAACTGGCCGCCCGGCAGACCCAGCTTGACCGGCGAGGGGGCCTTGGGATGGCGATTGACGTTGCTTTGCGTCTGCCGTCCGGCATGGCTGATCTGCGCCCAGAAATGATTGCCGTTGCGGGTGGCGGCCTGCGCCCAGCTTGTCAGCGCGGCCATCATCGGCTCGTCCGCCTTGTAATCGATAACCACATTGCCGGGGCGTTCGAGATGGTCCCGGTCGATCTGGATATTGCCGCTCAGCAACATCCCCGCGCCGCCATCGGACCAGGTGCCGTAGAGCCGGTTCAGCTCTGCCGTGGGCACACCGTCCGGTGTCGCCAGGCCTTCGGTCATCGCGGCCTTGGCGATCCGGTTGGGCAGGGTCGCTCCGCAGGGAAGGGTCAGCGGATCGGAAAGGGAGATGGTCATGGAAAAGCCCCGAATTTCAATTTCGATTAAAAACTGATTCTGTCGCATATTGGAATTTATGGCAAGCGGAAGCGCATTTTTCCGACATAAATTGCATGATAACCCTTTGTTTGGCTTTTGCCATAAATAGGTTATAGTGTTTCCTGATCGCACGGGGGCAAACATCCGGCGATCGTTGGAGATGATATTCTGAGGGGAATGGAAATGGTTGCGGCAGCACCTCGAAAATCGGTCAGCGAACACCGCGGGCGCCAGGATGTACAGCGGACGGGGATCCGCTGGGACAAGAAAATGAGCAACAATTGCGCGGCTGCGCTGCTGGTTTACACCATGATGCAGATTTTCTTCGTGCTGGGCTTCATCGAGACCCGCGGCATGTCGATCGCCCCCTATTTCGGGCTGATCCTGCTTGTTGCCGTGATCATTCCCTTTTGCCGCAATTTTGAAAAGCGCTGGAGATCAATGGGCCGTAGCGGCCTGTCCGAGCAGAGTCTCGCGGCAAGATTCCGGACCGACCAGATCCTGATCTGGGCTTTGGCGATCGGGCTGCCGTTCGTTTTTGTGGGGGTCATCAAGATCGTCGCGGCGATCATCTAGGCAGCCATCCTTTCTTCCTGAATTGACACCCGATCGTTGACCTTGCCGGGTGCCGCACCTATGTCCGGCACATGCTCAAACCTTCCGAAGCGCAGGATCGCGCCGACGCCCTCATTTCCCAAGCCAAAAAGGCCGGCGCCGATGCCGCCGATGCCATCTATGTCTGCGATGCTGCAACCCAGGTGCAGATGCGCCTCGGCAATCTCGAGGATGTCGAACGGTCGGAAGGCGAGGAAATCGGCCTCAGGGTCTTCGTCGGCAAGCGCTCGGCCACCGTATCCTCTTCGGATATGGACCCGCAGATTTTGTCGGCTCTCGTCGGCCGCGCGCTCGACATGGCCCGCGAAGCGCCGGAAGACCAATATGCCGGCCTCGCGCCGGAAGAATTGCTGCTCAAGACAGAGCCCCATCCGATCGAAGGCGACGATGGCCAGAATCCGGAGCCCGAGCTGCTGCGCGAGCTGGCGCTGAAGGCAGAGGATGCGGCGCGATCGATCAAGGGCGTCGCCAACAGCGAAGGCGGCGGCGCGAGCGCCGGGCGCAGCATCGTTGCCCTGGCCACCAGCCACGGCTTCTCCGGTGCCTATTCGACCAGCGGCTACAGCGTCTCCGCCAGCGTCATCGCCGGCGAAGGCGACGGCATGGAACGCGACTATGCCTATGACAGTGTGCGTTTTCTGGAGGATCTGGAATCGCCCGAGAGCATCGGACGCGAAGCGGGAGAGCGCGCCGTCTCCCGGCTCAATCCGGTTAAATTCAAATCCGGTGCCATGCCCGTCGTTTACGACCCCCGCGTCGGCAACAGCCTGCTCGGCCATTTTGTCGGCGCCATTTCCGGCAGCGCGATCGCCCGCAAGACCAGTTTCCTGCTCGATGCGCTCGACACCGAGGTTTTTGACAGCGCCCTCACCATCATCGACTGCCCGCACCGCAAGCGCGGCCTGCGATCGAAGGCGTTCGACGGCGAGGGTCTGCCGACCAGCAAGACCAGGCTGATCGACAATGGCCGGCTGACCCAGTGGATCATGGAAAGCGCTTCGGCGCGCCAGCTCGGCCTGCAGCCGACCGGCCACGCCTCGCGCGGCGTTGGCGGCGCACCGGGGGTCAGCGTCACCAACCTCCACATGGTCAACGGTTCGGTCAGCAAGGCGGATCTGATCAGGGATATCAAGCAGGGCGTCTATATCACCGAACTGATCGGCATGGGCGTCAATCCGGTCACCGGTGACTATAGTCGGGGAGCTAGCGGCTTCCTGATTGCCGATGGCGAAATCGGGGCACCGGTCTCGGAAATCACGATTGCCGGCAATCTGAAGGACATGTTCCGCAGTCTGGTGGCTGCCGATGATCTGGAATATCGCTACAGCGTGAACGTACCGACCCTGCGTACCGACAGCATGACGGTGGCGGGTGGCTGAACAAATCCGTTAGTGGCTATTCCGTCGAACCACGCCTACCGGACTGCAAGCGTCCTGTAACATGCGCAGGGCAAACGGAGAAACTCTTGGTAGATATCGATTTTGAGCGTGTCATTGCGATTGCCGAAGCCGGCGGGGACTTGGCCATGCGCCACTGGGCGCTGGGCAGGAAGGAATCCAATATCTGGGAAAAGTCGCCCGGACAGGTGGTCAGCGATGCCGATCTCGCGGTCGACCGCTTCTTGCGCGGTGAACTGGAAAAGCTGGTACCCACCGCCGGCTGGCTTTCGGAGGAAACCCATATCGATCATAGCGGCGCCGGTGACGAACTGACCTGGGTGGTCGATCCGATCGACGGCACCAAGGATTATGTGGCGGGCAAGACCGGCTGGTGCGTGTCCGTGGCTCTGGTGCAGAACGAGGCTCCGATTTTCGGGGTGCTGGTGGCTCCCGCCATGAAGGAAACCTGGGTGGGACGGGCGGGACAGTCTGCCAAGGTCAACGGCCGGCGACTGGTGGCGACTGCCCGGCGAGAATATGAGGGTTGCCGGATCCCGGCGGAAAGCCTGCCGCCGGAAATGAAGCTTGTCGCGGTGCCCAAGCCGAACAGCATCGCGCTGAGAATGGCAATGGTGGCGGATGACCGAGCCGATGTCGTTGCATCCACCCGCTGGGGTCATGAGTGGGATATTGCAGCGGCGCATGTGATCGCCGCCGAAGCGGGTGCCAGCGTTACCAACGCGCTGGGCGAGACTTTGGTCTATAATGGTACTCATGGCAAGGCGCTCGGCGTGCTCTGCTGTTCGCCCCATCTGTACGAAGAGGCGGTGCAGCGGATCGGCAAATATGTCACCGAAAACGGCGCAAGCCACTAGGCGATCAAGCCGTGCGCTCTCTGGTCCACAATCCCCTGCGATCGCGCCGGGCCGGCCTGATCAGCGCCTGCCCAAAGGCCTTCACGATCCAGCCGAGTTTTGTGCCCTTGCTCGTGTAAATTCGCTGCTCGAGCGATCCGCCATCGCTTTTTCTGATTGCCCGGGCGATATCCCCGTAAATTCCTGCAGCCGCCAACACCGCCCAGCGTGACCGGAAGGGGAGGCTTGCCGCACCCACCCGTGCCGAAGCTTCAAATTCTCCCGCCCGATCGCAAAGCCGGTTGACCAGCAGGACCAGCGCCTCCCGATGGACCGGATCCAGGATATGGTCGGGATCGATGCCCGCTTCGGCAAGCCATGTTTGCGGGAGATAGCATCGTCCGGCCTGCGCATCCTCGGACACGTCGCGGGCCACATTGGCAAGCTGGAACGCCAGTCCCAGATCACAGGCGCGATCGAGCACCTCCTGATCGCGGGATGATATCCCCATCACGATCGCCATCATGCAGCCCACCGCGCCAGCGACATGATAGCAATATTGCAGGAGGTCGTCTTCCGTCTCGGGGCGCCATCCGCGCGCGTCCAGAGCGAAGCCGTCGATCATGTCATCCGCCAGCTTCTTCGGAATATTGCATTCCTGCGCGACCACCCCAAAGGCATCGAAGGGCGGATTGCCGGTTTGCTCGCCGCCATGCGCGCGCGCCGTCATCATCCGCATCGCGGCGATGGTCTTTTCCGGATTGGCGATCGCAGACATGCCGTGGCCGTGATCCTGCCCGTCCGCCAGATCATCGCAGGCGCGGCACCAGTAATAGAGCAGCCATGCCCGTTCCCGTGTCTGCCGGCCGAACAGCTTCGAGGCCCGGGCAAAGGATTTCGACCCGCGTTCAATGCTGGTCCGCGCGTGAAGGACGAGATTCGTTCGATTCACGATGCCGCCGAATGGATATCCGTCCGTCCCGAGCCGGTCGAGGGACAGTCTCTGTTCATCAGATACATTCCAAAAAGAACGGAACAGCCAATCATCCCATATCCTCCAGCATCAATTCTGCCGTCGCTTTGGCGCTTCCGACCACGCCGGGAATCCCGGCTCCCGGATGGGTTCCCGCGCCGACAAAATAGAGATTGCCGATGATATCGTCCCGGTTATGCACCCGGAACCAGGCGCTTTGGGTGAGCAGCGGCTCGAGGCTGAACGCGCTGCCCAGATGGGCGTTGAGGTCGCTGCCGAAATCCTGCGGCGTATAATGGAAGCTGGTGACAATCCGGTCGTGGATGTCGGGGATCAGCCGGTGGCCGATTTCATCAAGTATCCGCTTCTTGTAGATCGGCCCCATTTCCTCCCAGTCGATCGGCAGCTTTCCCTGGTGCGGCACCGGCGCCAGCACGTAAAAGGTGCTGTGCCCTTCCGGAGCCATTTCCGGGTCGGTAACGGTCGGATGGTGCAGATAGAGCGAGAAATCGCGGGGCAACACGCCATTGTCATAGATGTCTGCCAGCAGCCCTTTGTAGCGGGGGCCGAACAGGATCATGTGATGCGGTATGCCGGGCCAGCTGCCCTTCACGCCGAAATGGACGACAAACAGCGACGGCGAATATTTTTTCTTCAGCAGTTTTGCGCTCACGGTTTCGCTGCGATGCTTGTGGCCGAGCAGGTCGCGGTAGCTGTGCACGACATCGGCATTGGAAGCGACGGCGTCGAATTTCTCGCTCCAGCCGGACTTGCAGGTCACGCCTGATGCCCGGTCGCCGATCGTGTCAATTTTCGTTACCGGATCGTTCAGCCGGACCACCCCGCCGATCCGTTCGAAATGCTTCACCATCGCCGCGACCAGCATGTTGGTTCCGCCCCTGGCAAACCAGACTCCGCCGAGCCGTTCCAGCTTGTGGATCAGGCCGTAGATGGCGCTGGTCTTCATCGGGTTGCCACCGACCAGCAGGGACTGAAAGGAAAGAAATTCGCGCAGCTTCTCGTTTTTGACGAAGCTGGAAACCTTGGTATAGACCGAACGATAGGCTTCATATTTCATCAGCGCCGGGGCCGCCTTGATCATCGACTTGAAATCGAGAAAGGCCTTGGTGCCCAGCTTGACATAGCCTTCCTCGTACAGCCCGCCGCTATATTCCAGGAATTTCTTGTACCCCTCGACATCATCGGGTTCGATCGCCGCGATATTGGCGTACAGCTCTTCCGGATCGTTGACATAGTCGAAATTGGTGCCATCCGGCCAGTTGAGACGGTAGAAGGGTGACACCGGCATCAGTTCGATATCCTTCGCCATGTCATGGCCGGTCAGTTCCCACAATTGCGACAGGCAGTCCGGATCGGTGATCACGGTCGGCCCACCATCGAAGATAAAGCCTTCCTTTTCCCAGTAATAGGCGCGGCCGCCTGGCTTGTCGCGGCTCTCCAAAATCGTGGTCTGGATGCCAGCCGACTGCAGCCGGATGGCGAGCGCCAGGCCGCCGAAGCCGGAACCGATCACCGCCGCTTTCTTGAACAGTTCACTCTGGGATTTTTGGGGATCACTCATGGGACAATCATACTCATCTATATTTCAGCAAAAGCGGGATGGCGCGGGAAACGGGAATGGGCGGTTTGCCGCTCAGCAGATTGACCTGGTCCATGCGGGTGGACCTGCCTGCGTAGAAGCGGGCGAGCAGTTTTTCGTCCTTGCTATAGGTATGCTCCAGCGTCCTGTATCGTTGGTCCGGGTCCGCGCCAAGAAACAGGAAGGCGCACAGCATACGATAGAATTTTCCGTTCTTCCAATGCTTTCGGGCCAGATCGCGCAACATCTTGTCCAGCGCCTTCTGATTGATTTCGGGCATTTCGGCAATCAGGATTGCGGTCCTGACCGCCATCGGCAGCGAATAGCTGGTGATCGGCTGGATCAGTGCCGCTCGCGCACCGGCCCGCGCGTCGACGCCTTTGTTGGCCTGCCAGAATGCCTCGAAATCGCCGCCATAGATGACCGGAAGCTGGCCTTTCTCTTCGCTGAGCACGGTTTCGATCATCCAGCCCTTTTCAGCCGCATAGTCGGCAATACGGTCGTGGCAAATCTCCCGGTCCAGTTCGGGCGTATCGGCATAATAGGTGTCTTCGACAAAAATTTCGTTGGCGCTGAACGGCAGGCAATAGATGAAGCGAAAGCCATCAATCTGCTCGACCGTGGCATCCATGATGACCGGCCGCGTCAGCCCGTGCGGCTCTTTTAGCTTGAGCATCTGCCCGCAAAATTTCTGCCAGCCGATCTCCAGCGCGGTCACGTCTCCGCCGCCGCGCACGTCCAGCACCACCTGTGCCGCGATCTCGGAACCGTCGGCCAGCCCGACCAGTCCCTTTTCGACCGTTCTTGCCTTCTGCCCGCTTTTCAGCGCGGCGGATGGCAGCTGCTCGCGCAATTCCCGGTCGAGATTTTTGGATTCGATCGAGAAATAGCCGTTGCCCAGGCTGCGGCTATATTGGGGAAAATGCACGTCATAGCTGTCCCACTGCCGTGAGATCAGGGGATCGACCAGCCAGCGATGTTCCGGCTCGACATCGCTTTCGAAGAAAGACCAGATATGATTGCCACCGAAATGATCCTCTGCCTCGATCAGGGCAATGTCCAGGTCGGGTCGCAATTTTGCCAGTGCCAGCGCGACCAGGCCTCCGGCCAGCCCGCCGCCAGCGATAGCCAGATCATACTGGTTTGAAGGACGGGACGGCTTCGGCATCGCCATGCCTTAGCCGATGGCGAGGTCAGGGGAAAGCCTGTCTGATAGCATGTAGACCGATGTTGCATTACCGCTTGCTCCAGGGCGATCCGCACCATATTCCTCTGCCATGGAATATGCCCCTGCCATCCTGTTGTCTGCGCTCGCCATGACCCTGATCGTCGGCGGACGCTATCTGCTGAGCAGCGGTTTTTTTGCCTGGCTGACCAACCGGGTGCGACCTGGCCAATATGACCGTCTGAAACCCCAGATGAAGCGCGAAATCCACTGGTCACTGCTGTCGGCCGCGATCTATGGCATTCCCGCCGGAATTGTGGCCTGGGGCTGGCAGAATGCCGGCTGGACAAAAATCTACACCGATCCGGCCCAATATCCCTTGTGGTATCTGCCCTTGTCGCTGTTCCTCTTTCTTTTTCTGCACGATACATGGTTCTACTGGACCCACCGGCTGTTCCACCGGCCGCAATGGTTCCGGATCGCGCATGCGGTCCACCATGACAGCCGGCCACCAACGGCCTGGGCCGCGATGAGCTTTCATCCGGTCGAGGCGATCAGCGGCGCGGTCGTCATTCCGGCTCTGGTCATCGCAATCCCGATTCATGTCGGCGTTTTGGGGCTGGTATTGCTGGTGATGACGGTTATGGGCGTCTCCAATCATATGGGGTGGGAGATGTTCCCGCGCTGGCTTGTTCAGGGCAGGTTAGGCCGGTGGCTCATAACCGCGACCCATCATGAAAAGCATCATGAAGCATACAGGGGGAATTATGGGTTGTATTTTCGCTTTTGGGACCGGCTCTGCGGCACCGATATCGGGCTTTCGGATCTTGGGCGTAGTCTCGGCGCTGCTGCTGGGCGCAAGCGCGTCCGCCAGTGAAGCGCCGGTGGCAGTTGCCCCGGCGGTCTCGGCATCGATTGATCTGGCCATCACCGGCCTGCGTTCCGACAAGGGCAATGTCCTGGTCTGCCTGAGCGCCAGCCCTCGCTATTTTCCGGATTGCACGCAGGACGACAAAGCCCGCAAGCTGAAAATATCCGCGGTCCAGGCCGATTCCATCCACATTGCAGGTGTCAGGCCGGGCACCTATGCCGTGGCGCTGGTCCATGATGAAAATGCAAATGGGAAGATGGACCTGCGGCTGTTCCTGCCGCGCGAAGGCTTTGGTTTCTCCCGCAATCCGAGAATCGGAATGGGTCCGCCCAAGTTCAAGGCGGCCCAGTTCACCGTCGGAGCCGATGATGAACAATATACTGTGCGCATGAAATATATCCTGTAAGCAAGGGCAGCCAGCGATGCCGTGGCGGACCTGTTGACCGATATTACGCGCAGCTGATGCGTGCCGCGGTTCCGCGGCGGAACCGAACCGCCTGCTGGGCGTTTCATTGTTGCCAATCGAAATGGGGACTTGTCTTGAAAAATCCGAAAATAATCCGTCGTTCCGCTGCTGTCACGTTCGGCCTGATGTTATCGTCGCCACTTCTGGCGCAGCAGGTCCCGCCACCGGCGGAACCATCCTCGGTGTTCGATGGCGATTATGTCACGGTCGGCGGGGGCGTCGCGGTGGGCCCCAGCTACGAGGGGTCGGACAATTACACTGTTTCTCCCTTGCCGGTGGTGCTGGGCAGCATCGGCGGCGTGGATTTTCAGCCGCGCGGCCCCGGCATCGCCTTTGATTTCATCCCGGACCGGCAGGACGCCAAGGTCGATTTCATTCTCGGACCGGTCGTCCGCGCCCGCTTCGACCGGCAGAATTCGATCAAGGATCCCGTTGTCCGTTCGCTCGGCAAGCTGGACTTCGCAGTCGAAGTCGGTCCGTTCGCCGGCATTCAGGTCAACCGCGTGCTCAATCCCTATGACTCGCTGACAGCGCAGGTCGACCTGCGCTGGGATGTCGCCGGGGCGCACAACGGCATGGTCATTTACCCCAGCCTGACCTATTTTACGCCGCTCAGCCGCAGCATCGTGACCAGCCTCGCGGTCAGCGCCGAGCATGTCGATAACGATTATGCCGACTATTATTTCAGCATTTCCCCCGCCGGATCGGCGGCCAGCGGCCTGCCGACCTTTGCCGCCACCAGTGGCTGGAAAAATGTCGGGGTGACGTCGCTGACCGCGATCGATCTCGACGGCGATGTGACCAACGGCGGCTTCAGCCTGATTTTCCTGGGCAGCTATTCCCGGATGCTCGGCGATCCCAAGCGATCCCCGGTCACCTCGATCCGCGGCAGCGCCAATCAGTTTTTCGGAGCGCTGGGCGTGGGCTATACGTTCTGACGGCTGCTGCTCATGCTTGCGTCCGTCTGGAAAGAAGCTGGACCTGATCTGCGCCAAGGCATAGGATATGGTGGGCACGGGTCAAAGGATAGCAAGCCGGGACGGGCCTCCCCGCCGGCTCGGGTCGGACAATCCCCAGCCACGCCTCCGGATGCAGGCAGGCAGCGGCTGGCCGGATAATCTCGATCGCCATCCATGCGATCGGGACAGAGGGAGAAAATCAATGGGCAATGCAGGCAATATCACCGGATGGATCACCTTCTTCATCGGTCTCTACTCCGTTGCCGCCGGCCTTGGCGAATTTCGCCGACCCGGTTTCTGGACAAATATGGTGCAGGAATTTCGCGACAGTAGGGCGCTGCAATTTCTGACCGGCATGGTCACTCTGGCGCTCGGAGCGACCATCTATCTCGTCAATCCCTGGGTGCCCGGCGACCTGCTTTCGATATTGATAACCGTGCTCGGTGCATGGATATTCCTGGAAGGAGCGCTCATGCTTGCCTTTGGCGACTGGTTCCTGAAATTCGCCGGCAGTTTGGTGGGCGCCACCAACCGCCTCTGGGCGGGTTTTTCTATCGGGATTGGACTGGCCGCCATTTTCGCGGCGCTGGTGCGGCTGCAGATGGGCTGATCCGCCGGTCGGCTCAGACCGGCTCCATCACCCGGAAACAGGCGCGCAGCGCCGCTGCCGCTTCCTGTCGCGCTTCGTTGGCGGTGGGGATCGCGCCGACGGCAGCGAAGGACGTATGAATCTGCCCCGGATAGGTGACATGACGCGCCTCGGTCCCCGCCGCCGACAGCGCGTCCGCATAGGCCTTGCCCTGGTCGCGTAGCGGATCGAATTCGGCGGTGATGACCAGCGCCGGCGGCAGGCCGGACAGATCGTCGGCGAGCAGCGGCGAGGCCCGCGGATCGCTGCGCTGCGCCGGATCGGCATAATGATCCCAGAACCAGTCCATCAGCGCCCGGGTCAGCACGAAGCCCTCGGCATTGTCGGCCATCGACGGGCTGTCGTCGCCGGCATCGACCACCGGGGTGATCAGCACCTGGCCGCGGATCGCCGGCCCACCGGCATCGCGCGCCAGCTGGCAGACCACGGCGGCGAGATTGGCACCCGCGCTCCAGCCGCAGACTGCCAGTTCCCCGGCGATCCCGCCGAGCGTTTCGCTATTCTCCGCCGCGCAGTTCAGCGCGGCGAAGGCATCGTCGACCGCGGCAGGGAAGGGCGCTTCCGGCGCATGGCGGTAGTTGGCGGAGATGATGATGCTGCCCGAATTTACGCAAAGGTCGCGGCAGAGCGCATCGTCGGATGTATGGTCGCCCAGCACCCAGCCGCCGCCGTGGAAATAGAGCGTGACCGGATGCGGCCCCGGGCTGTCCGGTCGGTACAGGCGATAGTCGATCGGGCCTTCTGCGCCGGGGAAGGTGCCGTCGACCACTTCGCCGACCTCCGGTCCCGGCGGATTGCCCGCGTTCATCGCCACCGAGGTCGCGCGCGCCTCTTCCGGCGACATGCTTTCGAACGGCGGCAGTTCCATCTCGGCCAGCAGTTCGAGCAGCGCCACCACGTCGGGCTGCTGCCGCCGGACCAGCCCGTCGTTGCAGCGCGCACCACCCGGACCGTCAAAGCGGAATCCCAGATAATCCTGCGCCGCGACATCATTGCATACCCGGCGATAGGCCGCGACGCCGCCGACATAGGGCAGGCACACCCGCGGCTTGCCGGGCACATTGGCACCCATGTACCAGGATTTCGCCCGCGGAAAGAGCGTCATGTCGCTGGTCGCCGTGCCATATTCGACCCAGCCGGTTTCGGCCGTTTCGGTGGCCTCGATCCGGGTCAGATTCTCGCGGTCCATATGGTCGAGGCAATCGGCGATCCACTCGACATGCTGCTCGATCGACAGGATCATGTTGGACAATACCGACGGGCTGCCGGGACCGGTGATCATGAAGAAATTGGGAAAGCCGGAGACCGTCAGCCCGAGATAGTTGAGCGGCCCGTGCGCCCATTTGTCCTTCAGGCTCTGTCCCTCGCGGCCGCGGATATCGACGGCCAACAGCGCGCCGGTCATCGCGTCAAATCCGGTGGCAAAGACGATCGCGTCAAAGGCAAATTCGCGGTCCCTTGTGGCGATCCCGGTGGCGGTGATCGACCGGATGGGATCGGCCTTGATATCGACGATATCGACATTCGGCTTGTTGAAGGTCTGGTAATAATTGGTGTCGAGACAGGCGCGCTTGGTGCAGATCGGGAATTCGGTCGGGGTCAATATGTCCGCCACCTCACTGTCCTCGATCACGCTGCGGATCTTGCCGCGGACAAATTCCGCCAGCGTGTCATTGGCTTTCTCGTCGATCAGCAGGTCGGCAAATTCCGAACCCAGATGCGGGATCGCGCCCTTGTCCCACAGCTCCTGATAGCGCTGCTGCCGTTCTTCCTCCGGCACGGTCAGCGCGAAGTCCATCGCTTCCTTGCCGGGCACGCCGACATTGGTCCAGCGCGCCTCTTCGCGATAATCCTGATAGCGCTGCTTGACCGCCAGCTTTTCCGGCGCGATCGGCCCGTTGCCGGCGGGGATCGAATAATTGGCAGTGCGCTGGAAAACGGTGGTGTGGTCGGCCTGCTCGGCGATCAGCGGGATCGACTGGATGCCCGAGGATCCGGTGCCGATGATCCCGACCGTCTTGCCGGTAAAGTCGACCCCCTCGTGCGGCCAGCTGTGGGTGCGGTAGATTTCGCCGGTGAAATTCTCCACGCCGGGGATATCGATATCCTTGGGCTGCGACAGGCAGCCGGTGGCCATGATGAAGAAGCGGCCGCTGACCGTTTCGCCCTGGTCGGTGGTCACGGCCCAGCAGGTGCGATCCTCGTCCCAGACGGCCTTTTCCACCCGCGTGCCGAAGCTGATGTCGCGGCGCAGGTCGAAGCGGTCGGCGACATGGCGGGCGTAGCGCAGGATTTCCGGCTGGGTCGCATATTTCTCGCTCCATTCCCATTCCTGCTCGAGATAGGGGTCGAAGCTGAACGAATAGTCGATGCTCTCGATATCGCAGCGCGCGCCGGGATAGCGGTTCCAGTACCAGGTGCCGCCGACATCGTCGCCGGCCTCGAAGGCGCGGGCCGAAAGCCCCATCTGGCGGAACTTGTGCAGCAGATAGAGGCCGGCAAAACCCGCGCCGACAATGATCACATCCACTTGTGGCTTGTTCGATTCCGTCATCATCCGCTCCATGTAGGGCCTCTCGGGGCTTTCGCAGAAGGATAGCAGATAGCGGTCGCGGATATCAATCCATTTAATCGTCTGGTTAAAACATCATCGCGGACCCGGGACCAGAATTGGCATGACATACGCCAGCCAAGCCTTTACCATTCACCCATCCCCGGGGAGTCGTTTGACTGAGAGGCAGGTGTAACGCCCTGCGACCCGCTGAACCTGATCCCGATAACACGGGCGGAGGGAGGGAGCGGTTTTGAACAAGATTCCGCCCTCGTTCCGAGATAACAAAGGAACGAACCATGGCCGACCTTCCCGCAAAAACCGAAATTGGCGTAACCACCGGCGCGATCCGCGGCTCCAAGAAGATCCATGTCGCGGCGCACAGTGGCTCCGGCATCCGCGTGGCGATGCGCGAGATCCAGCTCGAGGGCGGCGAGGCCCCGGTGCGGGTCTATGACACATCTGGGCCTTATACCGATCCCGAAGCCCTGATCGATATCTCCACCGGCCTCAACGAATTGCGCAGTAGCTGGATTCGCGCGCGCGGTGATGTCGAAGAAGTCGACCAGCGCGAGATCAAGCCGGAAGACAACGGCCAGCTCGGTCCCGACCGCTCCGGCGGCGTCGCCCCATTCCCCAATGTCCGCCGCAAGGTGCTGCGCGCCAAGCCGGGCGCCAATGTCTCGCAGATGCATTATGCGCGCCAGGGCATTATCACCCCGGAAATGGAATATGTCGCCGAGCGCGAAAATCTCGGCCGCGAGCGATTGAAGGAATATAAGCGCGACGGCGAAAGCTTCGGCGCCTCGATCCCCGACTATGTCACGCCGGAGTTCGTCCGCGACGAAATCGCGCGGGGCAGGGCGATCATCCCCAACAATATCAACCACCCGGAATCCGAGCCGATGGCGATCGGCCGCAATTTCCTGGTCAAGGTCAACGCCAATATCGGCAACAGCGCCGTCGCCTCCGATGTCGCCAACGAGGTCGACAAGATGGTCTGGTCGATCCGCTGGGGCGCCGACACGGTCATGGACCTCAGCACCGGCCGCAATATCCACGACACCCGCGAATGGATCATCCGCAACAGCCCGGTCCCGATCGGTACCGTGCCGATCTACCAGGCGCTGGAAAAGGTCGGCGGCGTCGCCGAGGACCTGACCTGGGAAATCTTCCGCGACACGCTGATCGAACAGGCCGAGCAGGGCGTCGACTATTTCACCATCCACGCCGGCGTCCGTCTGCCCTACGTCCCGATGGCGGCCAAGCGCGTCACCGGCATCGTCAGCCGCGGCGGCTCGATCATGGCGAAATGGTGCCTCGCGCATCACAAGGAAAGCTTCCTCTACGAGCATTTCGACGACATCACCGAGATCATGAAGGCCTATGACATCGCCTACAGCCTCGGCGACGGCCTGCGCCCCGGCTCGATCGCCGACGCCAATGACGAGGCCCAGTTCTCCGAGCTCTACACGCTCGGCGAACTGACCCACCGCGCCTGGAAATCCGATGTGCAGGTGATGATCGAAGGCCCCGGCCATGTGCCGATGCACAAGATCAAGGAGAATATGGAAAAGCAGCTGGCCGTCTGCGGCGAGGCGCCTTTCTACACGCTCGGCCCCCTCACCACCGACATCGCGCCCGGCTATGACCATATCACCAGCGGCATCGGCGCCGCCCAGATCGGCTGGTACGGCACCGCGATGCTCTGCTATGTCACGCCCAAGGAACATCTCGGCCTGCCCGACCGCGACGATGTCAAGGTCGGCGTGATCACCTACAAGCTCGCCGCCCACGCCGCCGATCTCGCCAAGGGCCACCCGGCGGCGCAGGTCCGCGACGACGCGCTGTCAAAGGCCCGCTTCGAGTTCCGCTGGCGCGACCAGTTCAACCTCAGCCTCGACCCCGACACGGCCGAAGAATATCACGACCAGACGCTCCCCGCCGAAGGCGCCAAGACCGCCCATTTCTGCTCGATGTGCGGCCCGAAATTCTGCTCGATGAAGATAAGCCAGGAAGTCCGCGACTTCGCCAGCAAGCAGAACCAGAGCGCAGAGGGCTTTATCGCCAGCGAGAAACTCGGCGCGGAGACCGCAGCGGCAAGCAAGGCGTCGGCGGAAAAAGGGATGCGGGAGATGGCCAAGATCTACAAGGATAAGGGGGACCGGTTGTATTTGCCCGAGGATGAGGTGACCGAACCGGCGGAGTAAGGCCGTTTTACAGGAAAATATCGCTCTATTAAAGGACAGTTTATGGCACGTCCCTTCGGTATTGTAGATGACAAACTTGCTGAAGCAGAGTTCTTTTTGAGTCGCTTTAAAGAGTGTGGATGGAAGCTCAATGAGGCAAGATATTATTTCAACGCCTTCGTTTCTTCCACGCGAAGCGTTACCTTCGCCATGCAGGCTAGCCTCAAAGGAACTGATGATTTCGAGTCATGGTATGAGTGTTGGCAGGGCCGATTGCGCAAAAGTAAGTTAGCGCGTTTCTTTCACGAATGCCGCACTGATATTCAACATGTTGGTAGAAATTTCGTAAATGGCGGTGTTAGCGGGCCTGACGGCCCCACCCTGCTGCTTAGCAAAGGAAGTTTTGAAAATTCGGAAGACGTCCCCGAACCGAATGCCTTTTTAGCATCTGACCATTATTTCGGCATTGTCTGCTCGATCGTTCGGGATGCCTATGATAGATTCGGGCATGCAATTGACCCAGATGTCTTTTATACAATCAATGGGATGCGTCGGAATGGAATGACATTTGAGGATGTTGAAGAAGAGTTGGGATTGCCTAGGGGTTGGACGTCACTAAATGGTGAGTATATTTTTACTGAAGAAGACCGGATGTCGCTTCTTCGTCGGAATGCCGCTATCTCTAATTGCAGAGACATTTTAAACAGGATATCGGAGCCACCGGTTTCGGTTTGGAGTTAGCTCGAATACGGTGACAGCGCAGGTTATCCTCGAACTGGCAGTTTTGCACTATGTCCCTCATCTGCTGTAACGTTACTTGATAGATGTGGTTGAATTTAAGCAAATATATTTGGCTTTGTTATTTTTGGCCTATTCACTGATATTTTGGTTTGATAATATTCGGTTCTGATTTATCCGGGGAAGAATACTATGCTACTACCGCGATCCATCAATATCGACGTAGTAGCTAGCTCTTGGCCTAGTTCTAATTTGCCACCCTCATTTATAGGCATTCCTTCGACTGAAGATGTTGATGTGGCAGCTGTCCTAAATCTCATCGGTGTCCTCACTACCCCACCACTATCGGGTGGGGCATCGCTCAGTGAATTATGGGCATTTGTGAGATATCTTTTTGCAATTACCGAAGACTCCGAGCTAAGACTGACTCGAGAGTTTATTGATATGGACCCCCATCAAAAAACCATTTTGAGTGATGACTTCGGGATGGGTTTTACTATGCATTGGCTAGCCCAAAAACTTAATTTGCAGGCGGCCTGTGATGGTCGATATTTTATTGAAAATCACCTGCAACGCGTCGGCGGAGTTTACAGCGGAGGAACCGCGAAGCGAGGACTTGGAAAATCTCCTGATTTTATTGCTTACGACAGCTTGGGCAAATTCCATGTTATTGAATGCAAAGGTACTCAAAGCTCAATTCAGTACAGGAATCGTCAACTCCGAGAAAGCGGAATGGCACAGAAGCGAACAGTTGTATTTCCTCCGTCCGTTGCTGGTGAGAGGCTGTGCGCAGGAATTTTTGTCGCTGGTCCTGATGGAGATGAATCTAGCATGCGCATCGTCGATCCAGAACCGAAATCAAAATATAGCGTCAAAGAAAGCGAAAGTGATGAAGGCAAGGAGGCTATTGCACAAGGCTTCTTGGCTAAGCAACTCCGAACGGCGGGCTTCCCAGGAGCGGCGGCAGCTGTCGCTTTTCCTTGGCAACGGCGGAGCATCGAAGAGCTAGAAATTCGAGCTGAAACTGCTGCTGATTGGGAGCTAAGATACGAGCGTGGAACCGCCGAAATAGATGCCTTTCAGGACCGGAGGTTTTCCGCGATTGGACGAGATTTTGTGGGACGAAGATCGATAATTGAGTTACCCAAACCGATAGCCATTAGGGGTAATACTTATAAAAAAGTCGAGATTCGGCAAGGTATAAGTAGAGCAAATTTTGAAGATGTAAGAGCGCTGGTTGGACGTCGTGGAAATGTGAACTCTGATAATATACGGAACATTGATGGAATTTATAAAGTTGGTGAAAAGAATGGGCGTGCATGGATGATGATTGGAGAAAGCTTTTACAGTGATATGCGGTTTAGACACTCTTAAATTAAGGTGAAGGCACACAAATCCACAAAAACTTAGGAACGACGTAACAGCGCTCTTCCATGCGAACTAATTGTCCCATCCTGATAACCCTGCAATCATCGAACCAATCCTATCTCCCAGGCACCAATCTCTCCACCAGCCGCCTCAACTCCCCCGCCGTCGTATGCCCCGCCACCACCTCATGATAACCAATCCCCGCCTTGCGCAGCGCCTCTTTCTTGACCGCGTCGCGCGCGGCGGCAGTGCCCTGGTGGTGGCCGGTGCCCTGATATTCGATCGCGTGGGTCACGCGGGAGTCTAGGTCCATCAGGGCAAAGTCGACGCGCTTGGCATTGACCGCCCAATAGGCGTCGTCGTCGGGGCTGGCGAGAAACTCGCCCAGCGAAACCTGCGCCATCACCTGCCAACCCGGATTGCGGGCGATCACGGCGGCGTCGAGCGCCTTGAACAATTTCGCCTCCGGCCGGTTGAGCAGCGGCCGCGCCCGGAACTCGGCGCCCATTACGCAGGCCAGCTGGCTGGTCGAAATATCTTCCGGCTTCGCTGCTCCGGCCCTGGAAACGGCCCCAAATCTGCCGCCCCGCTTGCCCGTATTGCGTCCCTGCCAATAAGCGCGGCGCTCGGCGCGCTTCTGTCCCTCTACCAGCCGCTCCACCCCGATGCCCAGCACCGCCCCCAGGGCCAGCACGGCGATGAGCAGCCATGGTTTGTCAATCAGGGCAAGAATTTCATGCGGCATCGGATCGCTATGGCAAAAGTTGCTCAATAAATTGTCAACGCCATCCCATAGTTCTGCGGCTGGATTTTGATCAGTTTTGACGATATGAAGATCCGGTGCGCTGTTGGACCGAGGAGGCAAATCGATGGCAGGCGACAAAGTCAGGGGGCCCGCTTCCTATTTCCCCTCGATCGAAGCCAAATATGGCCGCCCGATCGCGGAATGGAAAGCCATCATCCGCGCAGCGATGCCCGCCCGCCATATGGAGCTGGTGGCGATGCTCAAGGCCGAGCATGGCATGGGCCACGGCCATGCCAACGCACTGGTGGCGCACACGCTGGCGGAATAGGCTGGGTGGAGGCTTTCGATATGGGATGTCCATCGACTAGAGGGAGTGAGACCCTGGCCCGGCCACGCAACCTTTCCCCCGCCCAAGGGTCGTGACCATATGAAACCATTCCCCGCCCTCCTGCCGCTCGCGCTGCTGGCAGCCTGCAATTCGCAGTCGTCCGACAAGGCCGACCCCGCCGCGGACGACAGCAGTTCCGCCGCCACACCCGCACCATCGCAGTCAGACGACACACCGCCCGCCGCCCAACCCGCCGCCTGGGACCTGGCCGCGAGCGGGGAGGGGACGGCGCTTGTCTTCCCCGCCTCCGGTGATCCGGCGATCCGGCTGTTCTGCCCGGCGCGCTCGGGCGAGATACTGGTCAATATTCCCGCCTTCCGCCCGATCGGCAGCGAGGAGCGGCTCAGCTTCGGCAGCGGCAGCGCGGTCCATGCGCTGGTCGCCGATACCCGCGGTGACCGCCAGCGTGGCGGCGTCAGCGGCACCGGCGCGGTGCCGGCGGGTCTCGGGGCGCTGATCGGCGGACCGGTCTCGGTCAATTATGGCGCCCAGAACAGCGGCCCGCACCCGGCGCCGCCACCAGATCTTACCCGCGCCTTTATCGCCGCCTGTGGCAAGGGCGCGCCCGACCCGACCCCCAAACCCACGGCGGGCACCGTCAGCGCCTGCCTGTTGCAGGATGGCAAGCGCCTGTCGGTCCCGCCGCTGCGCGCGGTCGGCACGGAACCCTTCTGGGGCGCCCGGATCGAGGGCCGCTGCGTGACCTACTCGCACCCCGAGGACCAGCAGGGCACCCGCATCTGGACCCGCTACAGCGCCAAGAACGGCGGCGGCACCTGGACCGGCTCGCTCAAAGGCAGCCGCTTCGTCCTCACCACCCGCGCGCAGCCCGGCTGCTCCGACGGCATGACCGACAAAAGCTATCCGATCGCGGTCACACTGACCGTCGGCGGCGAGCAACGCCGCGGCTGCGCCGGGCCGCTGTGAGGGAGGGGCGGCCGGCACATGGTCCTCATCAGGAACCCCTCGTGTTCGCGCTCCGTCTCGACAGGTCCTGAAACCGGTTCGGGACGACGAATATCTGTTGATCTGCCGGCACATCACCAGCAAACCGGCCGTCAGTTCGATCCAGCCACGCCACCGTTCCCGGCAAGGAGTTGTCGCCACCATGAAAATATTGCTCACCCTCGCCCCGCTCGCCCTGCTCGCCGCCTGCAATTCGCAGCCGGCGCCCGAACCCGCCCCGGACGACAATAGCGCCGACGCGCTGCCGGTGCCGCCGGTCGAGCCGAAGCGCAGCCCGACCGCCACCCGGCAGCCCGCACAATCGCCCGACATCCTGACCCTCCAGGGCCTCGGCGACCTGCGCATCGGCCAGCCGGTGCCCGAAGGCAGCAGCTGGGCCGAGCGCGGCGCGCAGGCCTCCGACACCTGCCTCGTGCTCTCCTCGCCCGACTATCCCGGCGCCTATGCGATCGTCGAACAGGACAGGGTCCGCCGCATCTCGATCGGCCAGCGCTCGCAGGTCCGGCTGGCCGAGGGCATCGGCGTCGGCGCCAGCGAGGCCGAGGTAAAGCAATATTTCCCCTTCCCGGCGACGCCGCACAAATATGTCGAGGCCCCGGGCAAATATCTGACCGCCCCCGATGCCGGCAGCGACGTCCCCGCGCTGCGCTTCGAGATCGGCAGCGACGGCAAGGTCAGCCAGATCCATGTCGGTACGATGCCGGTGCTCGGCTATGTCGAGGCCTGTTCTTAGCAACCCCTGAAATCCTCCCCAGCAGGGGGAGGGGGACCGCGCGAAGCGTAGTGGAGGGGCCGCACGCCTGAACGCTGCGCCCGGGCCAGAGCCCCCTCCGTCAGCCGTTCCGGCTGCCACCTCCCCGCAAGCGGGGAGGATCTTTACCGGCACCCCCAACAAGAAAAGCCGCCCCTGGGGGGACGGCCTTCCTTTTGGCGCCGCCCCAGGGGGGCGGGAGATTGGACAGCGCCGGGAACAGGGGTAGGCTAGATATCGTCGCCCAGGGCGCCCTTGACCTTGCCCTTCAGTTGCTGGGCCTTGCCCTTGTTTTCCTGGCCCTTGCCTTCGGCGCGGGTTTCGGGATCGTTGCTCTTCTGCTTGGCCTTGCCCACGGCTTCGTTGGTATTGCCTTTGATCTTGTCTACGAGTTCGCCCATTTTCATCATCCTTCTGCTTGGCCGGCTTTCCGGCCCTTGGGGGATGCAGGCGACTGTGCCTGCCCTGTACCAATGCCCGGCCCCCCCGCTCGTTCCCGCCCCGGCGGCGGACCGGCGCTGAAAACTAACGCCTTGGCGCTTCGGGAGATAGGGGGAGGACGACAAACAGGCTGTGTGTCAGCCAGCAGTTGACATTATGCCGTTGATGCCTCGGGCAACTGGCGGATCACGTTCGGCTGGGACGGCAAGGACGCTGTCGATGTTGATTTGGAGGATTATCACTGATGACCAACCCGCTTACGAAGAACCTGCGCCCCGTTCACCCCGGCGAGCTGCTGCGCGAGGACGTGCTGCCCGCAGTCGCTCGCCCCAAGACGGAGATCGCCCGTCTGCTCGGCATTTCCCGCCAGACGCTCTACGATATCCTGAACGAGAAGCAGCCCGTCACCGCCCAGATGGCGATGCGGATCGGCAAGCTGTGCGGCAATGGTCCGGAAATCTGGCTGAAGATGCAAGGCCGCTACGACCTCAAGATTGCCGAGCGCGAACTGGGCGATACCCTGGACAAGATCCCGCGGCCGGAGGCGGCGTGAACCGGCAGAGGGATTGATAAAGCCCCTCCCCTTCAGGGGAGGGGTTGGGGTGAGGTCTGCCGTCTATCCTCCCTCACAACCCCAGCTCCCTCGCAATCAACCCCTCGCTAAAATAAGCCCGCTCGCACACTATCCGGTCCGTCCCCGGCGCAAATTCAAAGCTCGCCGCCATCCGCACCCGAAAGGTCTTGCCGGTCGGCTCGATCACCGTCCCGCCCACGGTCAGCGGCCCCAGATGCGTGCCGGTCAGCCAGAATTCGACCAGCACCACATTCTCGCCCGCCGCGCCGATCGCGATCACTTCATTGGCCTGGTCGGGAAAGGGCGTCCGCGACAGCGCAAAATAGGCGCGCACCGCCTCTTCACCGTCGAACACCGCGCCATTGCCGTACAGCTCGTAGCGCGGATGCGCGAACGTATTGATCACCGCGTCCCAGTCATGCGTGATCTCCAGCGCCATATGCTCGCGCACGACCTGCAGCCGCCGTTGTTCGAGGGTGGGCATTCCGTCTCTCCCGTTTTTCCGGGCAGATTGTCGTGCAGGGGGGCGGGATTTGCAATGGGCTTTGCGGTCGATTTCTCTCGTCGGAGAGGCGTGGTTCGAGAAGAAATGATCCTCCCCGCTCGCGGGGAGGGGGACCGCGCGAAGCGTGGTGGAGGGGGCGTTCGTCTGAGCGCAGCGCTTGGGGCACGCCCCCTCCGTCAGTCCCACGGGCCGCCACCTCCCTGCAAGCAGGGAGGATTTTGGAGGAATCGCGGTAATTGTACCGTTCGCACTGAGCCGAAGGCCAGCGAAGCTAACTGGTTTCAGGGTCCAGAGCGTCTGGTATCGATGCTCGGGGTCCCCGAACTGGATCCGGAATCGAGTTCAGCATGACGGAAAAGGTGGCGAATGGACCATGATCAGATAGCAGACCAGCACCGATCGCGATTTCACCCGGGGACGTTGATATCCCCGACGCGCGCGCATTCGGGACAGGGCTTGCAGCCAAATTGTTCCGCAGCGGCGCGATTTTCGAATTCCGTTTTGGGGAATTTGGAACTGTCGATTCCCGTTCGTTCGATATTGGCCTTCACCGCCTGATAGCGGGAGCAATCCTGCCGGTAATGATAATAGCCGTCCAGATGCTGGAAAAATATCCTGGGACGCGGTTTCGGTTCGGTCTGCGGCAAAGGCGCGGTGGATTTCTTGGGTCGCCATCCCGCCTTTTTCATCATCGTCCGGCAATAGTCGCAGGTGATGTCATTTACCGCACCTGGTGACCGGTCTTCCTTCTGGTGCTCCTCCTTGACGCGTTTCAGGTTGATGCATCGCTCGAAATGATGCTGGCCTTTCAGTTGTCCCTGGGTGGGCACGACGATCGCCATTTCCACCCGTTTTTCACTGTCTGCTTTATTGCTGCCGGCCATTGTCTCGCTCCGCTGTCCAGTTCGTCTGGCGCCTTTCAAGAAAAAGGATCGGGCGAACAGATCGCGCCCGATCATCGCATCGGCTAATGTTTTTCCGGGTCATTTTCGCCTTCGTGACCAAAGCCCTGCTTGTTGGCCTTTTTCTGTGCAGCAATGTCTTGCGGACTTTTGTTTTCATCATGCATTTTCGTGATGATCTCATCCGCCTTGGCCTTGCGGCGCTGATCCTTGTCATCTTCGGTCATGGGATTTCCTTTCTCCTGAAAAAACGCTGCCCGACAATCTTCGTGCCGGTTCCCGCCATATGAAACAGGAAGGCGGCCCCTTTAAATAGGCATTGTTACGGAGCGTGTCAGACTGCGCCGAACGTCACCGAAGCCAATCATGTTCAGGAGGACGACACCCAAAAAAACCTTTCCTACACACCCCCACTTATGCCTTAATCCCCTCATGGCCTCGCCACGCCCCGATCCCCGCAGCCGCGCGGTCCAGGACCGCCGGATTTCCCGCATCCCCGATTTCAGCCCGGTACCGCTGCGCGCCCGCGCCGATGGCTGGACACCGCTGCGGCAGGCGGAGTTTCTCGGCTATCTCGCCGAAACCTGCTGCGTCAAGCGGGCGGCGGCGCGGGTCGGGATGAGCCGGGAAAGCGCCTATCGGCTGCGCCGCAAGCAGGGGGCGGAGGAATTTGCCGCCGCCTGGGACGCCATTCTCGGCGCGCCCGCGACGCCCCGGCCAAAGGTCACACTCGACCGCCTGTTCCACCAGATCAGGGAGGGGCGCCTGCGCCCGGTCCTGCGCAGCGGTGTCTATGTCGGGACTCTCAAAAAACCCGACAATCGCGCGCTTTTGCTGGCTTTGAACCGCCTTGACCGGCTGCTCCCGCAGGGCCGTGACGGCGGCGAGGATCCGGAAAGTCACGGAAATTAAAACAGTGCCTTTGTGTAAAGTTCGCGGCCCGATTTGCCATCGCGCTTTTTTGGGTTTACCGTCGCGGCTCTTGCGGGTCGCAACTCGGGAGAGCCGTCATGATCGGTCGTTACACTTTTCTGCAAGTTGCGTTGTTCGTCTTTGGCATCATATTCTGCCTCATCTATCCGCTGGCCCTGGTCTGGCCGTCGGGCTGGATGTGGCACGAAGGGCCGCCGGCCGCTTCGCAATATTATATGATGATCGTCGGCGTCTACGCGACGCTCGGGATCTTCCTGATCCGCGCCGCCGCCAATCCTGCCGCCCATCGCTCGCTGATCTGGTTCACCATCTGGTCCAGCCTGGTTCATGCCGGCATCATGGCGGTGCAGTCGCTGCAGGCGCCCCAGCATATGGGCCATATGCTGGGCGATGTCCCGGCGCTGGTGCTGGTCGCGCTGGTGCTCGGACTGTTGATGCCAAAGGCGGCGCCCGAAGGCTAGCTCCCCGGTGCCCAGTCTTCCGCCGCCAGCTCGAACCCGGCAAATTCGAAGGCCGGCGACACGATGCAGCTGACCAGCGCCCAGCCCCGGTCCGCCTGCGCCGCCTGCCAGTGCCCTGGCGGGATCAGCTGTTGCGGCCGCTCGCCGGCGATGATGTGGGGACCAAGCCGGGCCTCGGCGACCGGACCGCCATCCTGGGCCGCGCTGCGCAGGGCCAGCGGACTGCCGGCATGCCAGAGCCACAGCTCGGCCGCGTTGACCCGGTGCCAGTGTGACTGCTGGCTCTCCTCGAGCAGGAAATAGATCGCGGTGGCGCTGGCCCGTTCGCCGCCGGTCGCCTCCGCGCGCCAGGTCTCGCGATACCAGCCGCCCTCGGGATGCGGCAGCAGGCCGAGCTGGTCGATGATCGCCTGCGCACCGCCCTGCGCCATCGGCGGGGCGTCAGAAGGCACCGGGGACCTCGCGCTGCGCCGGGGTTGGCCGCTCGGGTATCAGCAGCTGGCGGGGCAGGGCCAGTGGCGCGCGCTGCCCGGCAGTTGCTCCGGCGCCGGCGCTGCTGATCGGGGTGCAGGCGGCACCGGACAGAAAGCCGAGCGCGCGCGCGGTCGAGGCTTCGCCGGGATTGCCGAGCGGCAGGGTGATATCATCCGGCGCCTGGCAGCTGTTGGCGACCGACCCGGCGAGGCCATCATAATAGTCGGCATTGCCGGCGGCATTCTCGGTGGCAAAGGCGACGATCCGGATGCGGTCGTCGCAGGCGGCGCGGTCGAGCCCGACCTGCCCGACCGGCTTGCCGAAGGTGTTGCTGCCGATCAGCGCCATGTCGGCGCCGAGATAGGGGGTCATCGCGTTGATCACCAGCTCGCTGGCCGAGGCCGAAGCGCCAGTGGTGATGAAGGCGATGCGGGTCGGCGCGACCGACTGGGGCTGCGGCTGGAAATTGCGGGTCTCGTTGTTGGAGGCCTTGCTCGGCCGGAACCGGGTGACCGACAGCAGGTCGCTGGCAAAGCGGTTGCGGCCGAGCAGGTCGGCGAACAGCTGTGCGGTGCGCACCAGCCCGCCGCCATTGTAGCGCAGGTCGATGACCAGATCGGTCACGCCGGCGTTGCGGAACTGCAGAAAGGCGTCGCGCAGCTGCGGCTCGGCGCTGTCGATGAAGGTCCGCAGGTTGACATAGCCGGTCCTGGTGCCGCCATTGTCGAGGATCTGCACGCCATAGCGCGGTGATACCGGTTGCAGCGCGAAATTGGTCTTGGTCACCGTGGTTGTGGTCTCGGTGCCGGCAGCGTCGCGGAAGCGCAGCACCCGGCTGGTCCCCGCGGTCGAGGGTCCAAGCGCGCTGCTTACCGCCGCCGCGCCGCCCTGGGCAAAAAGCGCCGCGACGCTCTGCAGGTCGGCGCTGGTGGTCCCGATCGCCAGGATCTCGGTGCCGCGGTCGAGGCCGGTGGCCAGCGCGGGGGCGCCCTCGAAGGCTTCGAGCACGAACACGCGCGACGCCGCGCTGTCATAGCTGAGGCGGATGCCGAAACCGGCGGTCGCACCGGAATTGAGAAAGGCTTCCTCTTCCGCGATTGAGGTGATGAAGGTGAAAAAGCGGTCCCGCCCCTGGTTGCGCGCGGTGGCGGTGATAGCATCAATATAGGCCTGCACCGATCCATAAGGCGCGGGATTGAGGCCGGCGGGCAGGGTTTCGGGGAAGAGATACCATTCGTTGATCTGTTCGAACGCCCAGTTCTGTCTGGCCTGCAGCGAACAGGTCGTGCTGTCCGGCGCCGGGGTGGGCGCCGGGGCTGGTCCGCCCCCGGGCGGCAGGCTGACGACATTGCTGCTGCTGCCGCCACCGCCGCCGCAGGAGGACAGCAGGGCCGCCAGTGCCAGTATCGAACCGGATTTCCTCAAGAACATGCGCCTTCCCTCGGCAGGCGAAGCAACTCATGCCGACCGACCCGCCCCGGACCTTGAAAGCGATCGGAACAATTGTCCAGACAGAAAAAATCCGCCGGCATCGCTGCCGACGGATAGTTTTTCCTCCCCAGGAAAACGGGTATACCGGGTGCCCCGAAGGGGCAGGGCACCCGATCTCTGATGGCTCAGCCGAACTGGTTCATCGTATTGTGGGCACCGCCGGCTTTCAGCGCCGCTTCGCCGGCGAAATATTCCTTGTGGTCATCACCGATATCGCTGCCCGACATGTTCTGGTGCTTGACGCAGGCGATACCTTCGCGGATTTCCTTGCGCTGCACGCCCAGGACATAGCCGAGCATGCCGGCGTCGCCGAAATATTCCTTGGCCAGATTGTCGGTCGACAGGGCAGCCGTATGATAGGTCGGCAGCGTGATCAGATGGTGGAAGATGCCGGCGCGCTTCGAGCCATCGGCCTGGAAGGTGCGGATCCGCTTGTCGGCCGCTTCGCCCAGTTCGGTATCGTCATATTTCGCGTCCATCAGGTCGGCGCGATCATATTCCGAAACATCCAGACCTTCGGCCTTCATCGCATCATAGACCTGCTGGCGGAAGTTCAGCGTCCAGTTGAACGACGGCGAGTTGTTGTAGACCAGCTTGGCATTCGGAACGACTTCGCGGATCCGGTCCATCATCCCTGCAATCTGCTCGACATGTGGCTTCTCGGTTTCGATCCACAGCAGGTCGGCACCGTTTTGCAGCGACGTGATGCTGTCGAGTACGCAGCGATCTTCGCCGGTACCGGGACGGAACTGGAACAGATTCGATGGCAGACGCTTGGGCCGCAGCAGCTTGCCGTCGCGGTTCAGGATGACATCGCCATTCTTTGCGGTGGCGGGGTCGATCTCCTCGCAATCGAGGAAGCTGTTATACTGGTCGCCCAGATCGCCGGGCTCGTTCGAAACCGCGATCTGCTTGGTCAGGCCGGCACCGAGCGAGTCGGTGCGGGTGACGATGATGCCGTCTTCCACGCCGAGCTCGAGAAAGGCATAGCGGCAGGCCCGGATCTTCGCGAGAAAATCCTCGTGGGGAACAGTAACCTTGCCGTCCTGGTGACCGCACTGCTTTTCGTCCGATACCTGATTCTCGATCTGCAGGGCGCATGCGCCCGCTTCGATCATCTTCTTGGCGAGCAGATAGGTCGCTTCTGCATTGCCGAAACCGGCATCGATATCGGCAATGATCGGAACGACATGAGTCTGGAAATTCTCGACCTTGTCCATTGCCGTCTTCTCCGCCGCCTTGTCACCGGCATCGCGCGCCGCATCGATGTCGCGGAACAGCAGGTTCAGCTCGCGCGCATCGGCTTGCCGCAGGAATGTGTAAAGCTCCTCAATCAGCGCCGGCACCGAAGTCTTCTCGTGCATCGACTGATCGGGCAGGGGACCGAATTCGCTGCGCAAGGCCGCGACCATCCAGCCGGACAGATAGAGATAGCGGCGCTTGGTATCGCCAAAATGCTTCTTGATTGAAATCATCTTCTGCTGCGCAATAAAGCCATGCCAGCAACCCAGCGACTGGGTATATTTCGAACTGTCGGCATCATAGGCCGCCATATCCTGGCGCATGATCGCGGCAGTATATTTTGCGATGTCGAGGCCGGTCTTGAAACGGTTCTGCAACTGCATCCGGGCAACCGACTCAGCATCGATACCGGTCCAATTGCCATTCTGGCTGTTTATCAGGCTCTCGGCGGAGCTTTTGAAATCTTCGTAGGACATAGGCAAATTCCTCAAACGGGGGAGGTGGATATCGAGTGATATGTAAAAATGTTTTCAGTGTCTGTAAGAGGATTTGCCTTAGTTTTACCAATTTATCCAGCGATTTTTGTGAAACTTCGAGTCGTATTGTGAGTGACGATCGTATTTATCTAGTAAAAATGTAAAAATATTGACATAGATTCGATCTCTTGGGAGAAGGGGGCGCGACTCCTACATCTCTGAGGCCGTCAGCATGTCGTGTTTCTCTCAGAGACAAAATCGTCAACAAAGCTGCGGTGCCCGCTTGCGTGCATGACTGTTCTCAGAAGCCGCATGATCAAATGCAACCATATTTCCTGCCAGGGGTATAATTTCCGGAACGCCAGAATGAGAAACGCCCCATGGGCAAATGAGTGGATAGAATCAAAGTGCCATGAATGAAGCCATAGGCAACACCATGCAAGATAGCGGCGATCCTGCAACCCGGCGTTCCGGCCTACAGCAGGAAATCAAGGGCAAGGCGAAAAAGCTGAAGGGTGCGATCGAAGGCACTCTCAGCAATGAAATCTGATCTTCCGACAACTTCTAGGCCAACAACTCGTTTGTACCGTTGGTCCTTTCCCTTGCCGTCCAATATCAATGAAGGAACCTATCATGTTACGTTTAGCCATCGCATTTCTGGTAATCGCCCTGATCGCCGCAGTCCTCGGTTTCGGCGGTATCGCCGGGGCTTCTGTCGGCATAGCCAAGATCGTCTTCGTGATCTTCCTTGTTCTATTTGTCATTGGCGCTATCGCCCATCTGATGCGGAAAACCTGAACAGGATTTGTCGGCAACCGGATGGTGCTACGCACCATCCGGTTGCCTTCGAGACTCTGCTTGGCCCTTGATGAGGGAAGGTTCTGCAATCCAAATTCGCTTTGATTCGGCCCGGACGCCCATCGCATCCTGTATTGTCTCCCGAAGTGTATGTCCCTGATTGATTGGAGATAATTTGCTCTTTGCTGCATATTTCCGAATAGGGCATTCATGCGCCCATGATGGGCAGAAATCTCCCGCGGAATAGCTGCCAGTCATGACAGCTGCTCAATATTGCCTTTGAGCGGACGATCAATGGCGTTGACGAGTTGCTCATCGGTTGCGAGGGCCTCCATTCTTCTACCCGGCGCCGGAACAACGATTGGCTGCGGATGTTTCTGATCCTCACCCATGTTCCCATCTCTTTCGCTACGCGAACCGTGATGGAGGCTCTAACAGCCCGGCCAAGCGAGAAAACCGGGTTTCACCAAGGGTTGGAAAGGGTGCCGGCCTTCAAGGTGAACCATTTCGATAAGCCTAGCTCAGAGCCGGAATGATCCACACAATCGACAGCGCCACAATCGCGAGCAGCAACGAGACCGCCAGCACGATTCGTACATTATGGGGACGGCGCGGCTTGTTGCTCGCCTCCCTCTCGGTCACTTCTACCTCATCGCCATGCTTTTCCATATATGCTCCTTTTCCATTCCAATATTATCAAAAGACCTGATAGCATAAATACCCCATTAGGGGCAGGCTTGCGGATCGCGCGCTGCGAATGGCCAGTTAATGACCCCGCCAGCGATCAGTGCCCACCAGATGAAAACGGGCTGGAACGCAAGACGAGGGCCATGATAGAGCCATGATGCGGTCGCTCCGCCAATTGCAAGATTGTTGATCGCATGGTTGATATTTGCCGGATAGACGCAGAGCGCATAAAGCGCGAGGCCGACGCCCGCTAGATAGCGGGGTCCAGAAAGAAATTGAGGCGGGATCAGCAGCCCGATGGCTCCGGCAATTTCCGCAATGCCGGTAAACAGGATGACTTGCTCCGGAAACGGCACCCATTCTGGCGTGATGGCCAGAAATCCGGCAGGAGAGCGGATATGAGCTATTCCTGCTACCAGATAGATTATCGCGAGCAGCCAGCGGAAGAAATGGCGCGTGGCGATTGCAGGTATACTCATCTGGGACTTCTCATACGCGCGATAACAGTGACGAAAAAGGCGGTCGACCAGCCCAGAAGAATGAAACCGTTCAGGCCCTCAATCGCCGCGATCATTTGCCATTGGCTGGCCAGCCCTTCGCTATTATAGCCGGTGGTCGAATATGTAATGGTCGAGAAATAGATCGCCTGGTCAAATGTGGGCAGCGCATCGACCGCGCGGTAGACAATCGCATAAGAGAATATCTCGATGCCATGCAGGACAAAAAGGCCCAGAACGAGGCCGAGCGTGACGGTGATACCGCGAAACGACATCGGGTGGATATCTTCAGCGGCTTCCTCACGTGCCTCAATGCGCAGCCATCGGCCGAGCAAAAAGATCCCCACGCCATGAATGAGCACGGTGAGGAGGATCATGCCGGTTCCGATAAGCAGCTCGGCGAGCACCTGGCGTCAACCGCCCCATGGTGGAGGCGGCTTCGCCACCGGATTGGACAAGTCAAACTCAACGCGAAAATGTCGCCCATCCGCCGATTCCGGTCGGCGCAGTTCATAGGCGAACCTAGCATTATCTTGGCTTGGTTCGTCGACTTCCACGGCCCAGACGTTGCTCACGGATTGATTGAGGCCATTGGCCTTGAAGGAAGCGATGGATTCGGCATCCACGGGAAATTCCTGGCGGCCGGCACTTCCTTTGCTGTTCGCATCGCCCCCGTAGTTCGTCACATCGTCAAGGCTACCGTCCTCATGCCGATGCCGATGCTTCAGACGAAGGCCCTCGTCGGTACGGGTGACAGACCATGTGCGCGAGCGGTCCCACTGGTCCGGCCCCTCGGCAATATGAAAAGGAATCTGGATCTCGTTCTGATTGCAGGACGCTACGTGCATGATCATCGGCTTGCCGACCATCCCCGCATCGGCTTCTTGGTCCGATACCAATTGTCCGGCGTATGCCTTGCCACACAGCTGGCTCAGGCGTTCAAAGAACATATCCTGGGCAGATGGTTGCAGTACCGGAGCAGGTGGGGAATCGCAGGCAAACAGCGGGATGCAGAATAGAAGCGCTGCTGGATTGATCAATTTGGGCTTGTTCATCAGCACAGCTGCTACACAATTTTTGCACGGCATGAAACAGCTGAAATTCATCTGTTTGCTTATTGGGGATTAGACTGCTATAGAGGCGGTAGCTAATAAATCGCGTTACGACGAAATCATGGTTTCGCAACCCCCGAGGTCGCATACTCTTTTTCCCATTTCTCGAAGTTGGCCAATCCCGTCCGGTTATGCATTCTGCATGATCGGGCATAATTAAGTTATGAATAGGAATAAGACTATGCCTACAGGCACCGTAAAATTTTTCAACACCGACAAGGGCTATGGTTTCATCGCTCCTGAAGATGGTGGCGATGACAGCTTCGTGCACATCACAGCAGTACAGGCTGCCGGAATGCAGTCGCTCGAAAAAGAGCAACGTCTGACATATGATGTTGAAACCGGAAATAATGGCAAGAAAGCCGCTGTGAACCTGCAGCAGGCTTAAGTCTGAAATAAACGGAAAGGCGGTAGGGCATTCGCACTACCGCCTTTTTTTTATCTGCCGAAAAGGATGGTTCTAGCTCCAGTCGAAGGCGAGACTGCCACGATTGTATAGTTCGGCGAGTATTTCCAGGACGTTATCCGAACGCAGCCACTCGGGCTGGATCACAACACGCGCTTGTGCGCAAAGCCGTTCGGCCAACGGGATCGCCTCTCCCCTGCACGCATAAAACTCCCCATCGACGAACAGCTGCAGCCCGTTTTCGCCATCGCGGACAAAGGAATATCGGCTGGCCGGGTTGCGAAGCAACGGATGGTCTGCGTTTAGCAGATCCCGCAATTGTTCCGTTCCGATCCGCTCTTCCGGTCGCCAGTCCGTTTCCGGATATCTGGGCGTACTGCTGTATTGCCCGAACCATTTTGCAAATTCCCTGCGATCGGACAGTTTCTCCGTGAGCATTTTGTGTAGCCGGTCGATGGAGCTGGCCGATATTTCTCCCGGATTTTGCTGGATGGACAGGTCGGGATCGCAATAGCGGTCACCATCGGTCAGTTGCGGCAGCATATTGTCACACCAGTTGCCGATCAGTTCCTTTCGTGACGGCGAACGAAAACCGATGCTGTACGTCATGCAATCCTTGCCCACGGCAACTCCGTTATGGGCAAAGCCGGGCGGAATATAGAGCATGTCTCCCGGATCCAGTATCCATTCGTCGACAGCGTCGAAGCTGGCCAGCAGGAGCAGATCTTCGTGCGAGCGCAGGGCAGTCTGATCGTCGCACATGTCGCCAATCTGCCAGCGGCGCTGACCCAGACCCTGAATCAGAAAAACATCATAATGGTCAAAATGCGGACCCACTCCGCCGCCGTCGCTGGCATAGCTGACCATCACGTCATCGATCCGCCAGTTTGGGATAAAGCGAAACGGCTCCATTAGCGCGGCCACGTCGGGGATATGATGATCAACCGCCTGAACCAGCAAGGTCCAGGGGGATTTGTCCAGTTCACCAAAGCGACTCTGGGGCAACGGTCCATGTTCGGCGTTCCAGTCGTCGCTCGATTGCGTGATCAGGCGCGATTCCACATGATCTTCGCAAGCCAGACCAGCAAGTTCGTCGGGTGAAAGCGGATTGTCCCATGATTGCCAGGGATTCCGGATCAAAAGCGGTTGTTTCTGCCAATAATCGCGCAGAAATGCCGCAGTATCGAAGTTGTTGAACTGCATTGGCATGCGTTACACAATTCTGGGCAGGACCGGTAGCCATACCGGAATAGTTTGTCGGGTGGACGCACAGGCTGGTCCTTGCCGACCTTGTTGCGTTGCTCATTGCGATTACCGCTGCCAAAGGGGGACATGGCAAAGCTGATCCTCTTCAACAAACCCTATGGCGTATTGCCGCAATTCACAGATCGCGGCAGCGAAACCAAGCGGGCTACGCTTTCGGACTTTATCGACCTGCCTGGTGTCTATCCGGCGGGCCGCCTGGACCGGGACAGCGAGGGGCTGATGATGCTTACCGACGACGGGAAAATGCAGGCGTGGATCGCGGACCCCAAATATAAAATGCCGAAAACCTATCTGGTGCAGGTCGAAGGCGGCATTGGGGAAGAAAGTCTCTCCCTGCTGCGGCAGGGTGTCGAACTGAAAGATGGCATCACCAGGCCTGCCGAAGCCGAGCGCATTGCCGAACCGGACTTGTGGCCGCGCGATCCGCCGATCAGGGTCCGTCAGAGCGTGCCCGATTGCTGGATCAGGCTGACGATAAGCGAAGGCCGGAACCGGCAAGTACGCCGGATGACGGCAGCGGTGGGCCATCCTACTTTGCGACTGGTGCGATGGAGTATTGGCGATTGGTCATTGGAGGGATTGCCTCCCGGAGAATGGCGCGTCGGTGACTAGCCTATTGGCGCACGATAACGCTATTGATAAACAGTTACCACCTGACCGGGGGGTGGGGGGAGCCATGAAAAAGACGATTCGTATAATCTTATTGTTGCTGGTGCTCGTGGGAGCAGCCTTTTTTATGTTCCGCACGCCGGATACCGATCGCACAGAGATGATAGCCAAATATGGCAACCAGGCATCGCGGTTTCTCGATGACGGGCATGGCGCAAGAATACATTATCGTGACGAAGGCAAAAAGGATGGGCCGCCGCTGCTCCTTGTCCACGGATCGAACAGCTCGCTCCATACCTGGGAGCCGCTGGTGGCATTGCTCGGCGACAAATATCGACTGATTTCGATCGACCTTTACGGCCATGGCCTGACCGGACCGAATCCGGCGGGCCGCTATGATGCCGATACCAATATCGCGGCAGCGGTCCAAGTGCTCGACGCGGTGGGTGTCGACAAGGCCTATTGGGTCGGCAACAGTATGGGCGGCTGGCTGACGTGGCGCGCCGGGCTGTCGGAACCCGAACGGATCGCCGGGCTGGTTCTGATCGATGCGTCCGGCGCGCAGGTCGGGGAGAAGGCAAGGCCCTATCTGGGGGCGAGACTGGCCCAGTCATGGCTTGGCCAAATGCTGCTGCCGGAAATCATACCGCGCTTTCTGGTCAAATCGTCGCTGCAGGAAAGCGTTGCGCGACCCGACCGGGTGACCGGGAAGTTGGTGGACCGCTATTGGGAATTGCTGCGCTTTCCGGGTAATCGTCAGGCTTCGGTGGCTCGGGCCAACGCTTCGCGCGAGCCTGAAAAATGGGCAGAAGTGGGCAGCCTAAAAATGCCGGTGCTGTTGCTCTGGGGCAAGCAGGACAGGGTTATCCCGCCATCCCATGCGCGTGCCTTCCGAAAAGCGATTCCGCAGAGCCAGTTGATCATTTATGCTGATGCGGGCCACCTCCCGATGGAGGAGACGCCGGGACAGGTCGCGCGGGATATCGAGAGCTGGATTGAAAATATAGCCGCGGAGGTTTCCGCTTCGAACGCCAGTTAATGTCAGATCCGCTCAAGCCAATCATAGCGGCGGAGCCAAGCCGTTTGATCATGCTCAATCGGTTCACGCAGCAATTTCCGGCAAAGTCCAGTCGATCGGCTGTAGCCCGTTTTCCTCGAGAAAAGCATTGGCCTTGCTGAAATGGCGGCATCCAAAAAAACCGTTATAAGCCGAGAGCGGCGACGGATGCGGGGCTTTCAGCACCAGATGGCGTCCGCCTTGCTCGATACTTTTGACGAATGCCGCCTTTTTCTGCGCATAGCTTCCCCAGAGCATGAATACCACGGGTTCCGGTTTCTCTGCAATCAGCCGGACAATCGCATCAGTAAACTGTTCCCACCCCCGGCCACGATGCGAGGCGGCATTGGCCATCTCGACGGTCAGAACGCTGTTGAGCAGCAGCACGCCCTGCTCGGCCCAATGTTCAAGGAACCCGTGAGCAGGTCGAGCTAGCCCGAGATCGCTTTCCAGTTCCTTGTAGATATTGACCAGCGACGGCGGCGGCCGGACACCAGGCTGAACGCTGAAGCACAGGCCATGCGCCTGACCGGGACCATGATAGGGGTCCTGTCCAAGAATGACGACGCGGACCCGATCGAGAGGCGTCAGGTCCAGCGCGCGAAAATAGTCGGTCCCCCTGGGGAATATCCTTTTGCCAGCCGCCTTCTCCTGCAGGAGAAAATTCCGCAAGACATCCATATAATCACTGGAAAATTCGGAGGCGAGGGGCGTTTTCCAGCTGGCGTCCAGTTTCACACGATCGTTCATATTCTGCTAATAGCAAGGCGGCGTTGACAGGCAAAGCATGATCAACCCTGCTTGCCAGTTTTGCCAAGGGCGATTACCATCAATTCATGCGCCACAAGAAAGCGCAACCTCAGAAGGAAAAGCATCTCCCCATGACCGACAGCCATATTCCCGTCATTTCCGCAACCGGGCTATTCACGCCGGAAGACAGCATCAGCAACGAAGAACTGGTTGCCAGTTTCAATGCCTATGTTGATCTCGCCAATCGGGAAAATGCGGATGCGATTGCAGCGGGGGAGGCGGAGGCCATGCCGCACAGTTCGGTGGAATTCATCGAGAAGGCGTCCGGCATCAAGTCGCGCTTCGTGCTGTCCAAGGAACCGATTCTCGATCCGGAAATCATGTGTCCCCGCTTGCCGGAACGTCCCAATGAGCAAATCTCCATTCTTGCTGAAATTGGCGTCAAGGCCGCCCTGCAGGCGCTGGAACGGGCAGGGCGCAACCCGGAGGATGTTGATGCGGTACTGTGCGCCTGCTCCAATCTGCAACGTGCCTATCCGGCGATTGCGGTGGAGATACAGGACGCGCTGGGCATGCCCGACGGTTTTGCCTTTGACATGAACGTCGCCTGCTCCTCCGCCACCTTCGGCATCCAGACGGCAGCCGACTATATCCGTTCGGGCAGCGCCCGGTCGGTACTGGTTATCAATCCGGAAATCTGTTCCGGCCATCTCAACTGGCGCGACCGCGACAGCCATTTCATTTTCGGTGATGTGGCCACGGCCATTCTTGTTGAAGCAAAGGATATCGCGCCGGCGCAGCATTGGGAAATCGTCGGAACGAAGCTCAAGACCCAGTTCTCCAACAATATCCGCAACAATTTCGGTTTCCTCAATCGCACCCATCCGGAAAGCCGGGACGACAAGGACAAATTGTTCGTTCAGGAAGGCCGCAAGGTGTTCAAGGAAGTCGTGCCGATGGTTGCCAACATGATCAACGAGCAGATGGAACGGCTCGGCATCAATGCGAACAAACTGCGCCGCCTCTGGCTGCATCAGGCGAATGCGGGAATGAACCGCCTGATCGCCCAGCGGGTGCTCGGCCACGAAGCCAGCGAGGATGAAAGCCCCACGGTACTTGATACCTATGCCAACACCTCATCCGCTGGCTCGATCATCGCCTTTCACAAGCATAGCGACGATCTGGCGGACGGCGAAATCGGCCTGATCTGTTCGTTCGGTGCCGGATATTCGGCGGGCACGGTATTTGTGAGAAAACATGGCTGACGGGCGTATCCGCTGCGGGATCGGCGGCTGGACCTTTGCGCCCTGGCGGGGAACCTTCTATCCCAAGGGACTGCGACAGGCCGATGAACTGAAATATGCCGGAGCCCATCTCGGGGCGATCGAGATCAACGGCACCTATTACAGCACCCAAAAGCCGCAGAGCTTTGCCAATTGGCATGACGCCGTGCCGGAAGGTTTCAAGTTCGCGGTAAAGGCATCGCGCTATTGCACCAACAGGAAGGATTTGCGCGAAGCTGGCGAGAGCATCGAAAAATTCACCGGACAGGGACTGATCGAACTGGGCGACAAGCTGGGGCCGCTCTTCTGGCAGTTCATGCCCACCAAGAGGTTTGATGCGGAAGAATTTGAGGGATTCCTCAAGATGCTGCCAGAAAAGCTTGAGGGCAGGGTGCTCCGCCACGCGCTGGAAGTGCGGCACGAGAGTTTTCTTTGCCCGGAATTTGTCGAACTGGCGCGAAAGTATAATGCCGCCGTGGTCTGTACTCATAGCAAGAAATATCCGAAGATATCCGACCAGACTGCCGATTTCTCCTATGCCCGGCTCATGTGTTCGAGGGAGGATGTCGCGACTGGCTATCCCGAAAGCGAGCTGGAGACATGGGCGAGGACGGCAAAGGATTGGACTAATGGCAAACTGCCAGAAAACGCTGACCCTATCACTGTGCCAGTACCGCTTGCCACGGGCCGCGATGTCTATATGTTCGTCATCAGCGGCGCCAAGATAAGGGCGCCCGCGGCGGCTCAGGAGCTGATGAAGAGAATCGAAACCTAAGGAAATTTGAGATGACGATAACCGGTCATTGCCTATGCGGCGCGGTAAGTTACGAGATCGAGGGGGACCTGCAGATGTGCGGTGTCTGCCACTGCAAAAATTGTCAGCGACAGGCGGGCAGCGCCTATTCCGTTCTGTTCGCGATCTCGGATGACCAGATCAAGATCAAGGGCGATCTCACCACCTATGAAGATCATGCGGACAGCGGCAATGTTGTAAACCGACACTTCTGCGGGACCTGCGGATCTCCGGTGAAGACAACGCTGCCGACGCAACCGGGTATGACCTATATCAAGGCAGGCACGCTGGATGACACTACGATCCTGCATCCGCAAATCCATTTCTGGACCGGCAGCAAGCAGCCCTGGGTGGAGATTGACGCCAATGTTGCGCAGATCGAAGGGAACCCGGGTTGACGACTAATTCGTGGAAGGGGTTATCACTGGTTCTTGCAGTGGCCCTGACCGCATGCTCGGCGGAGGAACGCGATCCGGGGCAGGTCGCACAGGCAGCCGCGGCGGATCAGGCCGCCGGTAACCAGCCGGAATCCCCGGTTAAGGCGGAATTTGTTATAGCGCTGGACGGCGAGGGACTGAGGTTTGTGAACGCCGAGACAGGAAGCACTAGCTTGCTCGCTTTCGGAGTGGACCGATCTACGACCGACGGTGCTATCGCGGAGCATCTCGGAAAAGCCGACGAGCGTTCATCCAACCAGGAATGCGGGGCGGGGCCGATGGAATTCACCCATTATGGCGCTTTTAGCGGCAATTTTCAGGAAGACCGTTTCGTCGGCTGGTCCCTGCGCGACGGCGACAGGCAAGCGCCGCTGACAACGATGAGCGGGATTCGCATCGGCACGAAGCGGAGCGAAATGTCCGAGTCGGTCGTGTTCGATATCTATGAGGACAGTAGCATCGGTACCGAATTTCGCGTCAGCGGGGATGAGCCTGGAGGCTTTTCCGGCCTGTTCGAGAACGAAACCCCCGACGCCCGGATCACGGATTTGTGGGCTGGCACCAGCTGCATATTTCGCTAGCGGTAGCAGGGCAAATCCCGCGGCCACTATTCGCCGCGAAAGTTAAGCTCCAGAAGCACGCCATTGGGCTCGCTGAAAAACAGCTGTTTCAGATTGATCGACGGGATGTCGTTCAGACGATAATCGATGGCGTGCGCCTCCAGCCGTTCGATAAAGGCCCGGTGATCGCTGCAATCCAGCGCCACGTGATGGATGGCGCCGGTCATCGGTCCGGACCTTGTCTCGCGGCGGAAGGCCTGCTGCATGTCCTTCGAATTGATGTGGAAAATCGCGCGTCCGCTGTCGTCATACAGCCACTGGACATGTTGCGGCGGTAGCGGTTCGGGACCGTCACGGACGTCGAGATCAAACAATTCGACGAAAAACCTGGTGGTGCCAGCGAGATCATCGGTGATGATATTCACATGATCCAGCGAGTTGAGTTTCATGCTATCCCTTCAGCTTGCGACCGCGTTCGATAATGGCAAGCCGCCGGCTCTCGACCTCATCCATGGACACGCGGGCGTTGTAGGGCAGCGAAATTTCATTTTCATAGGCCATGCCGTCCGCGAGATTGCGGTCAAAACCGGTCATGATCAGATCCTTGTAGACCTTGAGGAAATCGCGATCGATGGTCGTCATGTCGCGGGCCAGTTCGTGGGCTGCTGGCATGAGCTGGTCGGGCGCGTAGACATGATTGACCAGACCCCAGTCGCAGGCGGTCTTTGCATCCAGAAACTGTCCAGTGAAGCTGAGTTCGCAGGCGCGCGACAGGCCAATGAAGCGGGACAGTTTTTGCGACAGGCCCCAGCCGGGTGTTATCCCCACCCGTGCGTGGGTATCGGCGAAACGGGCGTTGGTCGAGGCGATACGGATATCGCACGCGAGGGCCAGCTCAAATCCACCGGTAATCGCCACTCCGTTGATGGCGCCGATGACCGGGATAGGCATTTCACTCAAGGCAAATACGGGATTGGTGCCGGCATCGCGGTCATTGGCCGGTCCGAGGCCGGATTCTCCCAGTTCCTTGAGGTCGAGACCGGCCGTGAAGGCCCGTTCCCCGGCACCGGTGACGATCAGGGCGTGGATGCTGGTGTCATCGGTGACATCCTGACAGGCGGCACAAAGTTCGACGCGCAGGGCCCTGGACAGGGCATTCATCGCTTCCGGCCGATTGAGCGTGATCGTTGCGACGCCATCGGCCTTGTCGAGCAGCACCAGTGCCATCAGTCATCATCTCCCGCTTCGTATTTTTCAGCGATCTCCGCGCCCATCGCCCCGGTCATCGCGAAACATTGCTCCGGATCGCTCTGGCGCAATTTGGCTATCGCCATCTCCGGCCCTTCGGCGATGATCAGTTCCGGAACATTGTTCGAAACGGCCTCGAGAATCTGCCGGGCGCATTCGGCAGGCTCCATGCCATTGTCGATCACGGCATCCGACTTGCCCCGGCTGTCGCCCTCCTTGGTCAACGCATTGCGCGAGACGTTGGTCCGGATTGAACCCGGCAGGATATTGGTGACATGGATATTGTGCAGCTTTTCGGTTTCGGCCCGCAACGCGTCCATATAGCCGATCAGTCCATGCTTGGCGGCGCAATAGGCAGTGCGCAGGGGCACTCCGACCCGGCCGGCAACCGAACTGATTCCGACAATATGCCCGCCGCCTGCCGCGACCATGTGCGGCAGCAGCAGCTGGGTCAGCCAGATCGGCGCAAGCAGATCGACATTGATGATCTTGTGATGCACATCGGGATGGGTGTCGAGCGCCAGGCTACGCTGGCTGATGCCGGCATTGTTGACGAGAATGTCGACCTTGCCCTTCCAGTGCCGCGCAGCCTCGATCTTGGCGGGCAAAGCATCATAGTCGGTTGTTTCAAATGGCAGGATCAGACTGTCTGTCTCGAGCCCGGCGGCCACCTGCTCCAGCGCGTCCGTACGGCGGCCGGACAGGATGATATGGGCCCCGGATGCAGAAAATGCCTTGGCCAGGGCTTCGCCGATTCCCGAGGAGGCGCCTGTGATCCAGACAACCCTGTCCTGAAAACTGTCGCTCATCAGCCGTCCTTGCTGTTCTTCGGGGCATCATCACCCAGATCTTCAAACCAGGCTTCCACCTCGCCGTTCAGCCTGATCAGCAGCGGATTGCCCTTGCGATCCATCGTCTTGCCTGCCTGGACCTTCACCCAGCCTTCAGAGATCGAATATTCCTCGATATTATGCTTGCGGGCTCCGCGAAAGTTGATGCCGATACCGCGAGACAGCAAATCGCCGCCATAATGCGGACTGCGCGGGTTGATGGCGAGGCGGTCTGGCGGAATGTCCGCTGCGGATTGGGTTTCGGTCGAAGGTTCGGATTTGTTGTCGGTCATGTGTCAGGTCTCTCGAATACGAAATTTCAGTGCCTTGCCACAACCCTCCCGATATTCCAAGCCATGCCGTCAGGGGCATGGATCAGGAGCATGGAACAGGAGGGCGGCAGCGGAATTCTGTCCGGTTCGCTTTTCGATCAAGGCTATGGCTATGACGGATTGAGGATTTTGCCGGTCAGAGATCCCAGGAATAATATTCTCCAACTATCATCTTGTTGCCCGCCATTGAATAGAAGCCTTGGAACCGACTGCATATTCTCGCGATATATTCTCGCGATCACGCGGTTCTCGGATGGCGTTTGAATGTTTTTGTTATTCAATGGAACTAATTCAGCGGGGGATCGCTTGATAGGGGTTGTTGTTATTAGTGTAAAATGGAGCTTAATATGTCCCCTGTAAAATACGGCCTGGCCGCCGCAACCATGCTTACCGCCCTGAGTGCCGTTCCCGCCCAAGCGCAGGAAATTGAAGACAAGGAATTCGATGGCCTATATATCGGAGGTTCGTTCGGTCTCGGTGCCCAGACGAATGACGTGAATGAAAGCATTGAATTCGATACTGATCGCAATGGCGCCTTTGACAATGTTGTTCGCACTGTCTCAGGGGCCAATGCATTTTCGCCCGGGTTCTGCAACGGTGCGGCAAATGGCAATGTGCGAAATGCCGGTTGCGAGAATGACAAGGACGATTTGGACTATTACATCCGCGCCGGAGCGGACAAGCAATACGGCAATCTTGTCGTCGGTTTCATGGTCGACGCAGGCCGCAGTGACTCAACAGACAGCGTGACAGGTTTCAGCACGACGCCTGCCTCCTACACGTTCACCCGCCAGCTGGACTATGCCATTGGGGCTCGTGGCCGGATTGGCTATACACCCGGCGGCGTGCTGTTTTACGCCACCAGTGGTATTTCCTATGCCAAGATCGACAATAGTTTTTCCACCACCAACGGCGTCAACAGTTTTACCGATAATGGCAAAACCGAGAGCTTTGGCTGGACCGGCGGGGTCGGTGCGGAGGCGAAGATCACGGATAACGTCACCATGGGCCTCGAATATCTCTTCACAAGCTATAATGATGACGATTATGTCGTCGATGTCGGGCCGGGAACTGCTGGCGCTACAAACCCGTTTCTCCTGGCGTCCGGCGGAACCACGATGCAGCGCAGCGATCCCGATTTCGATCTCCACAGCATCCGCTTGACGGCCGCATTCCGCTTCTAGTCCCTTGCCATTACCTCAAGCGTGAAAGAAAAAGGCGGCCAGGGTGGCCGCCTTTTTTATTGTTGATGCTGAGCTTAGGCTGCAGCGGCCTGGCGCGATGCCTTCTTGCGATCGTTTGGATCGAGATAGCGCTTGCGCAGGCGGATATTCTTGGGCGTGACCTCGACCAGCTCGTCATTGTCGATATAGGCAATCGCCTGCTCCAGCGTCATGACCTTCGGTGTCGTCAGCCGAATCGCGTCTTCCTTGCCCGAGACACGGAAGTTGGTCAGGGCCTTTGACTTCATCGGGTTGACGTCGAGATCGCCGGGCTTTGCATTTTCGCCAATGATCATGCCTTCGTAAACCGGGGTCTGCGCACCAATGAACAGCACGCCGCGTTCTTCGAGCATGTTCAGCGCATAGGCGGCCGTGTTGCCCGTACCGTTGGATACCAGCACGCCGACCGGACGACCTTCGATCACGCCCTTGTAATCGTCATATTTCTCGAACAGGCGGTTCATCAGGCCGGTGCCGCGCGTGTCGGACAGGAATTCGCCGTGATAGCCGATCAACCCGCGGGATGGAGCGGAGAAGGTGAGTCGGGTCTTTCCGGCGCCGGAGGGGCGTTGTTCGGTCAATTCGGCTTTGCGGCGTTGCATCTTCGATACAACTGTACTGGCATATTCGTCGTCGACATCAATGACGACGGTTTCATAGGGTTCCTGGCGCTTGCCATTCTCTTCGCGATAAAGAACGCGCGGACGGGAAATGCCGAGCTCAAAGCCTTCGCGGCGCATCGTTTCGATCAGCACGCCAAGTTGCAGTTCGCCGCGGCCAGCGACTTCAAAACTGTCCTTGTCTTCGCTTTCGGTGACCTTGATCGCGACATTGGATTCGGCTTCGCGTGCCAGACGGTCACGGATCACGCGGCTGGTGACCTTGTCGCCTTCACGGCCAGCCACCGGACTGTCGTTCACGGCAAAGCGCATCGACAGCGTTGGCGGGTCAATCGGTTGTGCCGCGATAGGCTCTTTCACGGAAATATCGCATATCGTATTGGAAACAGTTGCCTTAGTCAGACCAGCGAGAGAGATGATATCACCCGCCTTGGCGCTTTCAACGGGAACGCGCTCGAGACCGTTGAAGGCCATGATCTTGGTTGCCCGGCCGGTTTCGACGACATTGCCGTCCATGTCGATTGCGTGGATCGGCATGTTGATGTCGATCTTGCCGCTTTCGACCTTGCCGGTCAGGATACGGCCGACGAAATTGTCACGGTCGAGAAGGGTGACGAGAAACTTGAATTCCGCATCCGGATCAACGTCAGGCTCCGGCACATGCTCGATGATCTTGTCGAACAGCGGAGACAGATCGCCTTCGCGCACGTCCGGGGTCTCGCCGGCATAGCCGTTGCGGCCGCTGGCAAAGAGGGTCGGGAAATCGAGCTGCTCGTCATTGGCGTCGAGATTGACAAACAGGTCGAACACCTCGTCGAGTACTTCTTCTGCGCGGCCGTCGGGACGGTCGATCTTGTTGACGACGACGATCGGCTTCAGGCCGAGCGCCAGCGCCTTGCCGGTGACGAATTTGGTCTGCGGCATTGCACCTTCCGCGCTGTCGACGAGCAGGATGACGCCGTCGACCATCGACAGGATGCGTTCCACCTCGCCGCCGAAGTCGGCATGGCCCGGGGTATCGACAATATTGATCCGCGTACCCTTCCACTCGACGCTCGTGCACTTGGCGAGAATCGTGATGCCGCGCTCTTTTTCCAGATCGTTCGAATCCATCGCCCGTTCCTCGACGCGCTCATTGTCGCGAAAGGTACCAGACTGGCGGAAAAGCTGGTCAACGAGCGTGGTTTTGCCGTGATCAACGTGCGCAATGATTGCGATATTGCGAAGGGACATATCAAATTCTACCGTAAGAAGAGGAAAGGGCGGCCATAGGCACAGCCCCGCTATTGCCGCGCCCTTAGCCTGTTTGGTGCTGCACCGCAACATCAGAAAGCTTGCCAAATCACATCAGGCCATCCATTTGGCGCAACAATATGCAAACCCTGCGCCTGATCCTGACCGACAAGTTTATCTGGCTGCTCAGCGGAGCGGTCCTGCTGGCAACGCTTATACCAGTCGAGGGGCCAGCAAAGGATATCGCGGGGATATTGTTCAATGCGGGGATTTTTGCTGTATTCCTGCTGCATGGCATTCGTCTGGAACGCCATGAAGTGAAGGCCGGCCTTGGCAATATCCGCTTGCAGGGGACAATATTCGTCTGGGTCTTCGGCGTCATGCTGATTATCGGTCTGCTGTTTTCCACGCTGCTGGATCAGCTTCTCCCAGCCGATGTGGCGCTGGGGTTCCTGTTTCTGGGAGTGTTGCCCTCCACGGTGCAATCGGCCACCAGCTATTGTGCCATCGCTCAGGGAAATGTCGCAGCATCCGTTGTCGCCAGCGCATTCATCAATATTGTTGGGGTATTCCTGTCGCCGTTGCTTTTCGCGTTGCTGGCGCAGGCAGCAGGCGTGGAGATCACTTCTGACACTGTCGTAAAGCTCGCGGCCATATTGGTGCTGCCTTTTGTGCTTGGGCAGGTTTTTCAGAATTGGCTGCGACCCTGGGTCATGCGGCACAAGTATCTGACAGGCTGGATCGATCGCGGCGCGATCGCGCTGGCGGTCTATGTTTCCTTTTCCGCCGCCATCATCGCTGGCATGTGGAGCCGCGTCAGCGGGGCCGAATTCGGCTGGCTGGCCGCGGCCCTGCTGCTCTGGCTGGGGCTGGCATTTGGCGGGACATGGTTGCTGGGTGGCTGGATGGGCTTCGGACGCGCAGACCGCAAGACACTGCTATTCTCGGGCGCGCAGAAAAGCGTGGCTATTGGCGCACCGCTGGCGGCTATCATCTTTGTGCCGGAGCGCGCCGGGCTGGTGATATTGCCGCTGATCTTCTACCATCTCGCGCAACTGTTTCTGTCAGCACCGGTTGCTGTGCAACTGGCCCGGAATGAAGTGATGGGCACCCGTCAGTCCTGAGCCTGTCTAAGTACATTCCGACAGGAAGGCGCACTACGGCCGATGAGCGGCAATGGTAAAACTATAATTCTCTCAGCGCCCTGGCCGGCTTCGCCGATAGCACCGGGATCGAACCCAGCAAACCGATCCCGAGCGTGACAATCGCGCCAATGGCGAGTGTCAGCACCACAATCCCCCAATCCGGTTGCCAAGTAAATTCGAAAATCTGCGTGATCACGAACCAGCCGGCAAGCAGGCCCAGGCCCAATGCCACCAGCGACAAGAGCAACGCGAGCAGCGCATATTCGATCGCCTGAACGGCCAATATCTGCGGTCGTGTCGCTCCGAGCAGCTTCAGGATCACGCTGTCGTAGACCCGGGCCTGACGGGATGCGGCGATGGCACCGATCAGAACCGCGATACCGGAGAAAATCGCAATCGACGCAGCGGCAGCAATAGCGGTGGCCATCTGGTTCAATATGTCACCGATCTGGGAAGCGATTTCCTTGACCTTGACCATGGATATGGAAGGGAATTCTTTCGGCAATATGCTGAGCAGCCTATCCTCTTTCGCAGTGTCTATCTGGATGGTGGCCGCGACATTATGCGGTACATTGGCGAGTACGCTGGGCGGAAATACCAGTACGTAATTGAACCCGAAATTGCGCCAGTTGACCTTGCGAAAAGAGGCGACCTTTGTAGGAATTTCCACGCCGAGCAGGCTGATGGTCAGGCTGTCCCCGATCTCGAGTCCCAAGGCTATGCCCTGTTCCTCATCGACCGACACCAGCGGCGGTCCGTCATAGTCCGCATCCCACCATTCCCCTGCCACGATCTCGCTGCCTTCCGGAATGGTCGCACTATAGGTAAGCCCCCGGTCACCGCGCAGTACCCACGCGCCTTCCGGCAATGTCTCCAGTTCGGAGACCCGCTGACCGCCGAATTCGGTGATCGACCCGCGCAACGTAGGCACAATGTTGATTTCAGCGTCGCTCGCGGTCTCGGATACCTTGGCCCGAAAGGCGTCGGCGCGTTCAACAGGAATATCCAATACAAAGAAGCTGGGAGCATCGCGCGGCACGGTGGAGCGGATTTCATTGGTCAGGCTGGTCTGAATCGCGGCGAGTGTTGCGAACAGCGTCAGTCCGAGACCGAGCGCCACGACCAGCTGCCCGGTCTGGGTGCCGGGTCGGTGGAGGCTGGTCAGCGCAAGGCGCAAGAGGGGGTGTTTCGGGCGTGGTGCCTTGCTCGCCAGCCAGCGGATCAGCGCGCCGAGCGCCGCCAGCAGCAGCAAGATTGCGGCAGCGGCGGCGATGAACGACGCCGAAAATAGCGGTTCATCCGCCGTTCCCACAGCGAGCACAACGATGGCGGCAATTGCGAGACCGACACCGATCCAGCTCTGCCGATCAATCTGTCGCCAGGACCGGCCTTCACCCCGGATGATGCCTGCTGCCGGAATAGTTTTTGCCCGCGACAAGGGGGGGAGAGCAAAGATGACGGCAATCAGCAACCCGTAAAGCGCACTGACCAGCAGCGGCAGCGGGTAAATGGCAAATTCCGGTCGGATCGGCAGGACATCGCCTGCTATGGAAATGATCGCCAGCGGGGCCAGCGCGCCAATCACCAGCCCCACGGCTATCGCGCCCAACGCCACGACCATGATCTGGATCAGATAGATGCGAAAAATCATGGCGCTGTCCGCGCCGAGAATCTTGAGCGTGGCAATCGCACCCTGCTTGCCGCGCAAATAGGAAGCCACGCCATTACCGACACCGATCCCGGCGATCACCAGCGATGCGAGGCCCACCAGTGTCAGGAACTGGCCCATGCGCTCGATGAAGCGGCGGGTGCTGGGAGCACCATCGTCCCGCGTCTTGATTTCCCAAGCGGCATTGGGAAATTGACCGGAAAGCCTGTCGCCGACCGCACCGGGGTCGGCCGTGGCCGGCAGTTTCAGTCGATATTTGCTCTCGAACAGGCTGCCGGGCTGGATCAGATTGGTGGACCGGAGACTATCCAGCGAGGTGATCGCCACCGGGCCGAGTGACAGGCCCTCGCTGAGCCGGTCGGGTTCTTCGGCAATTATTCCGGAAATGGTGAAGCTGGTCTCGCCAAAAGCAATCGTGTCGCCCATTTCGAGCGAAAGACGCTGCACAAGCGCAGGCGTGACATAGATTTTCCGTGGTGCGGGGGCGGAGACCTTTTTCCCCTTCTCCAAAGTGAAGCTGCCGTAAAGGGGATAGGCAGCATCCACACCTTTCAGTTCCACCAGTTGCGTGTCGCTGCCATCCGGCAACCGCGCCATCGCCTGCATCCGGATCGTCTCGGACAGCATTCCCTCCTGTTTGAGGGCAGCAAGTTCGGCGCTGGTTGCTTCGCGCTGGGCCACCGCAATCTCGAGGTCACCGCCCAGGATAGCCTGACCGCGATTGGCAAGTTCTTCGGTGATCGCATTGGTCAGGCTGCCAATCGCCGCCAGCGTCGCGACACCGAGCAACAGGCAGACAATCAGCAGGCGCAAGCCGACAAACCGTCCGCGCAGATCGCGCCTTGCAATGGTCCAGGCTTTGCGAAGCTCAGCCATCCTCATGCGTCGCTGTCCCTTTCGATCAGTCCGTCGCGCAATTCGATGATCCGGTCGCAGCGCTTGGCGAGCTCCGGATCATGGGTAATGATCAGCAGCGTGGCATTGGTCGCTTTCTGCCGCTCGAAGAGCAGAGAGATAATCTTTTCACCCGTCGCGCCGTCCAGATTGCCGGTCGGTTCATCGGCGAAGATTATCGTCGGCCGGGAGGCCATCGCACGAGCGATCGCCACCCGTTGTTGTTCGCCGCCCGAAAGCTGGGTCGGATAGTGGCCCAGCCGCTCGCCAAGTCCCACAGCAGCGAGTTCCTGTGCCGCAATCCTGAACGGTTGCGACTGGCCATCCAGTTCCAGCGGTACCGCTACATTCTCCAGCGCCGTCATCGTCGGCAGCAGATGGAAGGCCTGCAGCACGATGCCCACCCGGCCGCGGCGGGCGACGGCCAGTTGATCCTCGTTCATCGTGCCGAAATCGGCGCCGGCGATATTTACCGAGCCGCTACTTGCCCGTTCCAGACCGGACAGGATCGCCATCAGCGAGGATTTTCCCGATCCCGAAGGGCCAAGCAGCGCAACCGTCTTGCCCGCTTCGATCGACAAGTCGATGCCGCGCAGGATGTCGACCTTTGCGTCGCCCTCGCCCAAAGACAGCGTGACATTCACGGCTGCAATCGCGATATGGGGTTCGGTCATGGCAGCGTCGCTCGTTGCGGCGGATTTTTGGATCATGGGGGAAAGGATATCCGATGTTGAGGAATTTTGTCACATATGGCCTTTCGCTGGCCTTTCTTCAACTTCTGATCGCTTGCAGTCCGGAACCTGCTGACGAAAGGGCGACGACAGCCGAGGCAGCTGGGGCCGTTTCGTCCACCGACAGCAGTGCCAAGGCCGATGCCGATGAGGCAGAGATTCTGGTCGTGGCCTTTGGCGACAGTCTCTACGCCGGCTATGGCGTCGACCAGAAAGAAGGCTTCGCACCGGAACTGGAAACGGCCTTGCAGGCGGCGGGCAAGGATGTGCGGGTGCACAATGCCGGCGTCTCGGGCGACACCACTGCAGCGGGTTTGCGGCGGATGGATTTCGTTCTGGACAGCCTGTCGTGCAAGCCGGATCTGGTCATCCTGGGCCTGGGGGGCAATGACATGCTGCGCGGTCTCAAGCCCCTTGAAACCCGGGCCAATCTTGAGGCGATGGTCCGGAAACTCCAGGAGCGCGACATTCCGGTTATGCTTACCGGCATGCTGGCATCGCCCAATCTGGGGGCGGATTTCAGTAAGGAATTCAATGTTATCTATCCTGCGCTTGCCAAAAAATATGATGTTCCGCTCTATCCGTTCTTCATGGACGGGGTGGTAGGTCGCCCCGATCTGTTCCTGCCCGATGGCATACATCCCACCGCCGACGGCATCGACGTCATTGTCGGAAAGATCACTCCGCAGGTGGTTGATGCGCTGGACAAGGCGCCGGCGTAAAAATTGGAAGAATTGGAAGCATGTTGCACCGTTTCCGAAAACCTGTATTATTTTAATAATACAGCAGTTGAAACGCTTGAAAAGCGGTGCATTTGCATCCATTTATAGAGAAAGCCCCGCACTGGTGCCGGGGCAGGGAGGCTGAACAGCATGGCGACCGAAACGATCACAGCGACCGAGGAACTGAAACTGACCCCGCCGGATCCGGTGGTTCCGGTCGCACCCGAGAAGGCCGGCGGCCTGGTGTCGATTGGCGACGAAATAAAGTCCAAATTGGAGCAAAAAGTCGACAGTTTTATCGATGATCTGGTCGCACAGGACCAGAACAGTCCCGAATTTGGCAAGAAAGTGGACCAGATTACCAATATGGGCCGCAAGGAAATTGCCGAAGCGGCCGGCCAGTCGAACCGCTTTCTCGACCGCCCGATCCGGTCGATGGACGACGAAAGCGGTATCGGTTCCGATCTCGCGGAATTGCGCCGCACGGTCGAGGATCTCGATCCGGGCAAGCGCGGCAATCTGACCGCCAAACGGAAGATTTTCGGTATCATTCCCTTTGGCAACAAGATGCGCAACTATTTCGATGGCTACAAAAGCGCGCAGGGCCATATCGCCTCGATCCTCGACCGGCTTCGTTCCGGCAAGGACGAATTGCTGATGGACAATGCCGCGATCGACGTCGAGCGCAAGAATCTGTGGGCGGCGATGGGCCGGCTGGAGCAGATGATCCATGTCTCCAAGGTCATGGACCAAAGGCTCGAAGACAAGGCCGCCGAACTGGATGCCACCGACCCGGCCAAGGCCAAGGCGATCCGCGAAAGCGCCCTCTTCTATGTCCGGCAGCGGACCCAGGACCTGCTCACCCAGATGGCGGTCACCGTGCAGGGCTATCTTGCTCTCGATCTCGTCAAGCGCAACAATGTCGAACTGGTCAAGGGTGTCGACCGGGCCAGCACGACCACCGTGGGCGCGCTGCGCACCGGGGTCACCGTGGCCCAGGCGCTGACCAACCAGAAGCTGGTTCTCGACCAGATCAGCGCGCTCAACACCACGACCGCGGGCGTGATCGACAGCACCAGCGAGATGCTGAAAAACCAGACCGGCCAGATCCACGAACAGGCCGCTTCGGCCACCATCCCGCTCGAAACGCTGCAAAGGGCGTTCCAGAATGTCTATGACACGATGGACAATATCGACACGTTCAAGCTGAAGGCGCTGGAGAATATGAAGGCGACGGTCAACAGCCTGTCGGGCGAGATCGAAAAGTCGAAAGGCTATATCGCCCGGTCCGAAGGCCAGGCCAAGGCGCAGCTCGAAGCGCCTTCCGAAAATCCGCTGACGGCACTGGAGGCCTAGAAGGCGGTGCCCGAGTCCAATCAGCAAATCTATGACGGCGCGGCACGAGCGCTTCGCGAATCCCAGTTCCGCCGCTCGATCGGCAATCGCTCGCACAAGCTGAAACAGGGGCATTTGTTCAAGAAGCTGGGTCGCGCGGCCCTGTGGACGGTGGGTGTGCTTGTCGGTGCAAGCATCGTCGGCGGCATATTGAGCGGTATCGGTTTCTGGGGCGTGATGATTTCCGCCGCGCTGATCGCCGGTGGCATCTGGGCATCGATGAAATTTCCAAAGATGAAAATGCCGACGCCCGAGACGATCATGAAGTCCGATCTCAAGTCGCTCGCGGGCAAGACCGAAATCTGGCTGGAAAACCAGCGCCCGGCCCTGCCGGCGCCGGCGGTGCAAATTGTCAATGGCATCGGCGTCCAGCTGGACATGCTGTCGCCACAGCTCAACAAGCTCAACGAGGGTGATGCCGCCGCCTATGAGGTGCGCAAACTGGTTGGCGAGCATCTGCCCGAACTGATCAACGGCTATCGGGCGATCCCGCTATCGATGCGCTCGAAAAGCAATGACAGCGGCAAGTCGCCGGACGAGCAGCTGATCAGCGGGCTTTCCCTGATCGAAAAGGAAATCGCCGGGGTGACCGAGCAGATCGCCAAGGGCGACATCGACAATCTGTCGATCCGCGGCCGCTATCTCGAACTCAAATATGACAAGAGTGCCGAGGCGGAATAGACATTATCGGCCCCAGTTCCCGCTGTCTTTGATTTCGAAGGCATTCGCCTCCGCTATCTTGCCAAAACCCACTCCTTCTCCAAATCGACAGTTCCCCCGCGCGGTGCAAGGGGTAATCTGTTCCCAAACGCCATTCACGGACGGGAGAGGATCGGATGAGCCGGATTACGAAGCTGCCGCCGGAGGACTGGGACCCCCGGATCAGGGAAGCGGTCAATCCCGATGCCGCCACCGATCTCGAACAAGGGCTGACCCGCTATTTTGCCCATTGCCCGGAACAGGCGCTGGGCCTGATGCAGTTCGGCGGGGCGCTGAAGCGCGGCCGCAGCCTGCCGGAACGGCTGGTCGAGCTGGTCCGGCTGCGCATCGCCTTTTTTAACCAGTGCCGCAGCTGCATGGCGATCCGCTATAGCGACGCGGTCAATGACGGGGTCGACGAAGGCGCGGTCTGTTCGCTGGAAAAGCCGCAGGAGGCGGACAATCTCAGCGACGCGGAAAAAGCAGCGATTCATTACGGCGAGCTGATGGCCACCGATCATCTGGCGATTGACGATAATGTCCATGCCGGGCTGCGGCAGCATTTCAGCGAAACGCAGATTGTCGAGCTGGGCATGACCTGCGCCTTTTTCGTCGGCTTCGGACGGCTCGCGGCCACATATCACATGGTCGATGAACTGCCGGAGGCCTTTCAGAAAGCCGAAACCATTGCACCATGGGGCGAGGACAAAATACAGGTGCGCTAGGGAGAGACGACATGGCAACCAAGGTCGATATTGATATCAATCTGCTCGATGCGGAAACGCAGCAATGCCCTTATGATGCCTACCGGACGCTGCGTAACGAGGCGCCGGTCTACAAGCAGCCGGGCACCGACATCTATGTCATCACCCGCTATGAAGACGTCCGCCGGGTTCTGCTCGATCCGGAAGGCTTTCCCAGCAGCCCGAAAAAATTTGCCACCTTCAACAAGACCGGCAGCACCGAACGCCAGCAGGCCGTGCAGCAGCGCTTCCGGGAGAATGGCTGGATTCCCGAGCCGACGCTGTCGAGCCGCGATGATCCCAATCACAAGCAGATGCGGGCAATGTTCAACGAGGCGTTCAAGCCGAGCAAGATCAAGACCATGGACCCGCTGGTCGAGACGCTGGCCTATGAACTGATCGACGGTTTCATTGATGACGGCCAGTGCAACTGGGTCAGCCAGTTTGCGGTGCCGCTGCCGCTCTATATCATCGGCGAGCAGATGGGCGCGCCGCGCGAGGACATGTGGAAGATCAAGCGCTGGACCGACGCCTTTTTCCACCGGATATCGATGATGCTCGACGAGGAAGCCGAGCTGGAAATGGTCGATCGCGAGATCGAGGGGCAGCATTATTTTCATCCGATTTTCGAACGGCTGCGGGCCAATCCCGACGACAGCCTGCTCAGCGAACTGGTCAACCGGGTGATTGAGGAATGGGGCCGGCCGCTCAATGACAACGAGCTCCACGCCGAGATGATGGCAGACACTTTTGTCGGCGGCAGCGAAACCACCACGAACGCGCTGGCGTCGGGCATTCGGCTGCTGATCGAGAACAAGGATGTCTGGGAACAGCTGAAGAGCGATCCCGACAAATATATGAAAACCTTTGTCGAGGAAGTGGTCCGGCTAGAATCGCCGGTCCAGAGCCTGATGCGCTTTGCCGCCGAAGAGACCGAGATGCACGGGGTCACTATCCCCAAGGGCGCGCTGATCAACGTCCGCTATGCCGCGGCCAACCGGGATGAAAGCGTGTTCGATTGTCCCGACAGGATCGATCTCGAACGCAAGCGGGCGGGGGCGCATATGGGCTTTGGCTCCGGTGTCCACCACTGCCTCGGCGCGCCGCTGGCCCGGCGCGAGCTGATCTGGGGCTTCACCGCCGTGGTCGACCGGTTCGAGGACATGTGGTTCATCGAGGGCAAGAATGATTTTGCCATTCACCCGCATTTCCTGCTGCGTTCGCTCAAGGAACTTCATATCGGCTTTACGCCGAAGATAAGCTGATGATTTTACCCGCGACAACCCCATCGGCGGTGATTGCCTGAGCACAAGGCGAGGCGGCGGGGGTTTTCCAGACCCGTCTTGGCGTCCAGAATTTAATTGGCTTTGTTGGTGAACCTTATCTCCGAACCGGCGTAGGTTTGGGAGAAGAGACATGTCCCCAAGGAAGGAACAAGCCATGAAAGACCTCAAGCTCGGCAAAAATGGCGAGCCACGCCAGACCGCAACCGGCAAGGACGACATCATGACCACCCAGCAGGGGGTTGCGATAGCCGACGACCAGAATAGCCTGAAGAGCCACGCCCGCGGCGGCACCATGCTCGAAGACCAGATCATGCGGGAAAAGATCTTTCATTTCGATCATGAGCGTATCCCGGAACGCGTGGTCCACGCCCGGGGCTATGGGGTCCATGGCCATTTCGAGCTGACCGAGGCCATCCCCGAACTGTCGAGCGCTGACATTTTCCAGCGGGTCGGGGAAAAGACGCCCCTGTTCTGCCGCTTTTCCACCGTGGCCGGCAGCAAGGGTTCGCCCGATGTCGCCCGCGACGTGCGCGGCTTTGCCGTCAAATTCTACACCCGGGAAGGCAATTGGGATCTGGTCGGAAACAATATCCCGGTCTTCTTCATCCAGGATGCGATCAAGTTCCCGGACCTGGTCCACTCGGTCAAGCCCGCGCCCGATCGGGGATTTCCCCAGGCCCAGAGCGCCCATGACAATTTCTGGGACTTTGTCTCGCTTAGCCCGGAAACGATGCACATGATCATGTGGATCATGTCTGACCGCGCCATTCCCCGATCCTTCCGGTTCATGGAAGGCTTCGGCGTCCACACCTTCCGTCTGGTCAATGCGGACGGCGAGTCCCATTTTGTCAAATTTCACTGGAAGCCGAAACAGGGGATGCAGTCGGTCGTCTGGAACGAGGCGCTGAAGATCAACGGCATGGATCCGGATTTTCATCGTCGCGACATGTGGGATGCTGTTGACTCCGGGGATTTTCCCGAATGGGAGCTGGGTGTCCAGATATTCGACGACAAATTCGCCGACCAATTCGAATTCGACGTTCTCGATCCGACCAAATTGATCCCCGAGGAGCAGGTCCCGGTCCGAATCATCGGCAAGATGGTGCTCGACAATAATGTCGACAATTTCTTCGCCGAGACCGAGCAGGTGGCCTTCTGCACGCAGAATATCGTGCCCGGCTTAGACTTTACCAATGACCCGCTGCTGCAGGGAAGGAATTTCTCCTATCTCGACACGCAGTTGAAACGGCTGGGAAGCCCCAATTTCACGCATATTCCGGTCAACGCGCCCAAATGCCCGGTGCGTCACTATCAGCAGGACGGCCATATGGCGATGCAGAACCCGAAGGGACGCGTCAATTACGAGCCGAACAGCTGGGACGAGGGCGAGGGGCCACGCGAGGATCCCGCGAAAGGCTTCCAGAGCTATGCCGAAGAAAATAGCGGCACCAAGCAGCGGGTACGCTCGGAGCTATTCGCCGATCACTATAGTCAGGCCCGGCAATTCTATATCAGCCAGACGACAATCGAGCAGGATCATATTGCCAGCGCGATCACCTTCGAGCTGTCCAAGGTAGGCAAGGCCGAGATTCGCGAGCGGATGGTCGGTCACCTGCGCAATATCGACGACGATCTCGCGCAGAATGTTGCCGACGGCATCGGCATGGAAAAGCTGCCGGAAAAAATCAAACCCGCGCGCAAGCCGGTGACCGACCTGCCGGTGTCCGATGCGCTGAGCATCTTGAAAAATCCGCCCGACAGCTTTGCCGGTCGCAAGCTTGGCATATATATCGCCGAAGGCGGCGATGCCGGTCTGGTGAATGCGCTGAAAAAGGCCGCGGAAGACGCCGGCGGCAAATGTGCGATCGTCGCGCCGCATATTGCCGGGGCCAAATTGTCCGATGGCAAGATGATGGCGGCGGACGAGAAGATAGACGGCGGCCCGTCGGTTGTGTTCGACGCCGTGGCGCTGGTCATGTCCGAAGAGGCCGCCAACAAGCTTGCACCCAACAAGCCGAGCCAGGATTTTGTCAGCGATGCCTTCGCCCATGTCAAGTTCATCGGCTATAGCGAAGGCGCGATGCCGCTGCTCAAGGCCGCCGGGATTGCCGACAAGATCGATGATGGCGTGGTCCGGATCGATGCCAGGAAGGACGCGGCGGATTTCCTGGAACAGTGCCGGAAATTGCGCTTCTGGGACCGGGTTTCCGGATGACAATAGCAGTCCCATCGGACTGAGCCATTTCCAACATGCTCGCGGTCAATGTCGCCACGGGCCATGTTGCATGGATATCGAGCGTTATATCCCTTGGCACAAAACAGGACCGGAACAGCCCCCACTGTCCCGGTCCCTATTTGATCAACGGGAGAAGGTTGATCAGAACTTGAAGGCGGCTTCCACGAAGATCTGGCGACCCCGGTTCTGGGTAACCACGCGGTCATCCCCTCCGGGGGGCAGGAACGGACGATCGCCGACCGTATTGGCCCAAAGCTCATCGGTCAGATTGACGCCGATGAGCGAGAGTTTCCACTTGCCCTCCGGATCGCCGATCGAGACCGCTGCATCGAGCGCGACGTAGCTGTCCTGCACAAAGTCATTGAAATTATTGTTGCCGGCGAAATATTTGCTGCTGTACGATGCATTGCCGTTCAAGCCGAATTCAAGCGCAGTGCCCATCGGAACCACCAGATCGAAGGCGATGTTCCCGGACCATTTCGGGGCCCGAGCCGCGGTCCGCCCGTTCAGGTCCACATCGTCGGCATTGCCGGGAATGCCGTCCGGATCCTGGGAAATGAACGTGTCGGTGAATTTGGCATCGGTATAGCCGAGAGCGCCGGAGAAGCCGAGGCCTTCCAGCGGTGTTTGCCAGGCCCAGTCCAGGTCGAAGCCCTTGGTCGTCAGTTCACCCGCGTTGATGGTCAGAAAGCGGACGGCAGAGCCGTCGAAATTCTGCACCTGCAGATTGTCGAAGACAAAGTAGAAGGCAGCGGTATTGACCCGAAACGCGCCATTGCCAAATACCGCCTTCATCCCGACTTCGCCGCCTTTGGCGGTCTCCGAACCGAAGATGACCGAGTCGAGGGCGGCCTGTCGCTGCGCCTCGGTACCAAAGCCGGGCTTCACGAACTGCAGCGCCGCTGTCGGCAGGATGCTGTTGTCAACCCCGCCCGACTTGAATCCGGTCTTGTAGGATGCATAGAAGTTCAGATCCGGGGTGGCCTGATATTTGAGGGTGACTTCCGGTGAAATATTGCTGTCCGAAAATTTGATCGGGCCCGTCTGAAAGCCTTCCGGAACCACCAGGCCGATGCCGCCGACGATCCCGTTCAGAAAGGTCAGCGCGTTGTGCACGAACGGGAAGGAGGTTCGGTGGACCTTCTGTTCATCCGTCCAGCGCACGCCGCCGGACAGTTCCAGCTGATCCGTGATATCGAAACTGGCGCTGCCGAAGAATGACAGGGCCTCGCTCTTGGTGGCCCTGTTTGCCACCCAGTCGAAACCCACTCCGCGCGAGTCGGGAAACAGGAAGGTGCCGATGAAGGCGTTCTGGGACGTCTGCAGCGGCTGGCTGCGGCTTTCCCAGAAGGCGCCGACCATGAAATCAAGCGGGCCGTCAAAGTCGCTGGCGAGTCGCAATTCCTGGCTATATTGCTGCAATCCGTCAGCAAAGGGAGCGGGCAAGCCGCCGGGATCGCCGTTGGGCAGGATTCCGACATAGCTGAACTGGTCGAGATGTTCGTTGTCGAGATCGAGGACACCGGTCACCGAAGACAGGGTCAGACTGTCATTCAGTTCCAGATCCATCGCCAGTCGCATGAAGAAAGTGTTGGTCTCGTTGTACGACTGGCCCGTATAACGGTCTGCGCCGGTGGTCCCCGGTGCGATGATCCGCAAGGCCGGATGGCCATCGGGATGCGGATAGAGTCCGTCCTGGATGTCGCACACCGCGTTGGACGCAATCGATACGCCGGACAGGGCCAGGAAGACATCGTCGGCGACACCATTGGCGCCGCAGCTGATGTCGGAATGGCCGAGCAGGCTGTCGCCCTCATTATGGTTGTAGTTGAGCTTCAGATTGGCGGAGAAGCGGTCCGAGGGATCCCATTGCAGGGTCATGCGGCCGACGAAATTCTTGAGACCCTTGCCGCTGTTTGCGAACACAGAGGGCGTCCCGGCCTCGAGCTCGACATATTTGTCGATATCCTGATATTGGGCGGCGACGCGAATGCCGAGGGTGTCGCTGATCGGACCGGAAATATATCCGCCGACCGTATAGCCTTCCTCTTCAAACTCGTAGGAGGCCTTGCCGCCGATTTCCCATTCACGGGTCGGGTTGGCGGAACGCACCGAAAACACGCCAGCCGACGCACTCTTGCCGAAGAACAGCGATTGCGGGCCTTTCAGAACGTCGATCTGCTCGACATCGAAGAAGGAGGCCTGCACCAGTCGCATGGTGCTGATCGACACGCCATCGAAATCGAAGGCAACGGCGGAGTCAAAGGCGGCCGAGATATTGGTCGTGCCGACGCCGCGCAGGCTGATCTGACCGCCGGCGCCAGAGCCGCCGACCTGGACGTTGAGGGCCGGAATCCGGCTGACCACGTCGGCCACTTCGTTGACCTGATATTTGTCCAGCGTTTCGCTGCTGATCGAGGTAACCGTGACCGGCGTTTCCTGCAGCGTTTCATTCTGCTTGCGCGCATTCACGATGATGACGCGGCTGTCGTCTTCCTCCACCGCTTCCTGCGCGAGGGCGGGCGTGACAAACCCGGAAATGGCGAGGCTGGCGGCGGTTCCCATCAGCAGCCATCTTGCCGATCGGGCGATGGATACGGATTTCTGGCGCTGCGAATGATCTTGCATAATATTCTCCCCTGTTCCTTCGCCCCTTCACCTCGACGAAGCCTCCTGATGCACCGGTTTTTCCAGCATCATAGGAACGGGAGAATGACGGCAGCGGGCCGAATATTCCACTGGCCAAAAGGTCAAGAAACGATGCTAATCGCAAATTCATGGCTTCGACGATCGCGCGGTGCCGCTACGGGACGAGGCCATTCAAGGGAAACTGTCGTGCGAGGCCCCAAAGCGGTGCGGCGGTGCAGTCTGTCTCTGTCTAATCGTTGCACCGCCCGTCTCGACGACCGGCTGAAACGACAGGAATGGGACTCGCCGGCGTCTTCAGTAGCTGTTCCCCAGATAGCCCAGTTGCGTAGCCTTGAAGACGGTCTGGGTCCGGTTGACCGATTGCAGTTTTTCGCCCGCACGACTGATATGGTAGCGCACTGTCGAGCGGCAGACAGAAATGATCTCGCCAATCTCCTCGTCCGTCTTGCCAATCGATGCCCAGCGGATGCATTCCGCTTCCCGTCTCGACAGGCGGCAATTGGGAGTGATGTGGCGCGCCTTTCGCGACACCGACACATAGCCTGAAATCAGCCGCCTGGTCAGCGTCCCGAAAAGATTGCCATATTTTGCGAATTGCTGGGAAAAATTACCGGGATGATCGCCGATCCAGGGGAAGCTGTTGGCAGATATCTGGCCGAAAGGCAGATGCACCGGCACGATGATCAGATGGCTGTGCCGACCATCCATCTTGCTCATATTGGCAAAATAGCTGGTGACATCGATACCATCGAGAAACTCATTTGATGCCGAGCCATGAAATCCACTCTTATCGCACCAGAACGGTTCGCTCTCGTAGCGGCATGCGCGCGGCACCGGAGAATGCAGCGCATATTGCGCGTCCTGCCACCACCGCTCGCGACGTTCCACCCAGCCGAAAATATCGGCATTGAGCGAATTGCCGTCCGCATCGATCATCGGTCTGCGGGATGACAGGTCGGCACACAGCGCCACCCTGAACCCTCTGTCCCGGGCGATATCGTGGAGAACACGGGCAGCCCGGCGGATGTCTTGGGCAGACCGGATCGTCACATTTTCCAGAAGCTCGTCCCAATGGGCAGGGCTCCCGATATCATCAGCTCTGGTCAGCCTGCTTGCCACGCAAAATTCCTCTCCCGAAGATTGGCGCGGTCGCAAAGCGGAACTCTCCGTTCTCTTCCTCACGACCGGTGATCCGCGCATTAGGCCATATTCTGTGTTGGATGATCCACTCTCATTAATGGCAAGCTGTCGACGCCCCGCAAATATCTGCGGGCAGACAGACGCCCACGACGGAACGAAGCGCATGACCGATCGAATCCTCTCGGATGAATCGATGCCGCTGATGACCGAGGCCGCAGGACGAGGCAGCGTTCATCCCGGAACCCGAAGCAGCGCAGGGTCCGCCACGGAGTCAGCCGTTCGATGTCCCGCCCGGGCAAGCGAACGTTTCAAATAATGAAAAAACTGGATCCCCCGTGAGGATTCGAACCTCAATTAACGGAGTCAGAGTCCGTGGTATTACCATTATACGACAGGGGAGTGCCGGTGCGGGGCAATAGGCAGGGAGCGGCTTTGGGTCAAGCCCTTTGCTGCAGTTTCGGTGCCGCAAGGTTCGGGCAGGGCCGATCGCGCATTCCGGCTGCCGGTGCCGAGAGGGACGGCAGCATCGCCGACATGGCCCGACAGGCTTTCCGGACCCGTTCCAGACCCGTTCGGGATGGCCCGATTTGCCGTCGCACTGGATATTTTCCGTATGACCTGGCGCCCGCCCCTTGCGCCGGGGCCGGTGCGGCGTTATCTTCACCTCCAAGTACCGGCGGTATTATCCGATCCGGAGAACATAAGAGTACGGTCATGGCGGATCAAGCATCCCCATCGCCGCATGATATAAAAGGCGGATCATCCGCAAGGAAATCCCGCCCGAAACCTGCGGCGACACATAAAGGACAGAGTCGCATTGCGCCTCCCGTCCATCCGGGCACGGGGCGCTGGCCCAAATTGCGATCCTATGCGGCCATTGATCTGGGCACCAACAACTGCCGGTTGCTGGTGGCGAAGCCCTCTTCGGACGGTTTCATCGTTACCGATGCCTTTTCGCGCGTGGTACGGCTGGGCGAGGGTCTGGTCGAAACCGGTCAGATCAGCAGCCGGGCGATGGACAGGGCGGTCGCCGCCCTGGCGATTTGCGCCGACAAGTTGCGTCGGCGCAATGTGACGCTGGCCCGGTCGGTTGCTACGGAGGCCTGTCGGCGGGCGAGCAACGGCGACAAATTTATCGAGCGGGTTCGCCGGGAAACCGGCATCGCTCTCGACGTGATCACCGCGGAAGAAGAAGCCCGCCTCGCGGTACTCGGCTGTCATATTCTGCTGGAGCCGGGCGAGGGTCCGGCGCTTATCTTTGACATTGGCGGCGGTTCGACAGAACTCGTGCTGGTCGACACCAGCGGTTCGGCGCCGGAGATCATCGACTGGCAGAGCGCACCCTGGGGCGTCGTTTCGCTGACCGAGAGCGAGAAATTCGACGGCGAAGACCCGGCTGCGCGGCGCGCTGCCTTTCAGGCGATGCGGGCACGGGTCACCGACAGTTTTGCCGGCTTCGCCTCCCGCCTGCCGCGGCTTGAACCATGCGACTACCGGCTTCTGGGAACGAGCGGAACGGTGACCACGCTTGCCAGTCTCCATCTGAAACTGCCGCATTATGACCGCAAGGTGATCGACGGCCTGATCGTTCCGACCGAATCGATGCGCCAGATCAGCAGCATGCTGGCCGAGGCGTCACCGGACGAGCGGGCGGAGACACCGTGCATCGGGCGGGAACGCGCCGAGCTGGTGGTCGGCGGTTGCGCTATTCTGGAATCAATCCTCGATATCTGGCCGGCGACCCGTGTCGGCGTGGCGGATCGCGGCATCCGCGAAGGCATATTGCGGTCGCTGATGTCCGCCAACGAACGGCGCGTGGTCCGATGAGCCGGGGCAGGTCGGGCAACAAGCAGCGCGTCAAGACTGCCAAGGGTCGCAAGATCGGTTCCACGCGCTGGCTCGAACGGCAGCTCAATGATCCCTATGTCAGGCAGGCGAGGGCCGAGGGCTATCGTTCGCGGGCGGCCTATAAATTGCTGGAACTCGACGAGCGGTTCAAGCTGGTGCGCAATGCCAGGACGGTGGTCGATCTCGGGATCGCCCCAGGCGGATGGGCCCAGGTGATGCGCAAATTCGCGCCCAAGGCCAAGATTGTCGGGATCGACCTGCTCGAGGTCGATCCGATCGAGGGCGTGACGATATTCCAGATGGACTTCATGGATGACGCGGCGCCGGACCTGCTGATCGAGGCGCTTGGCAGCAAGCCTGATCTGGTGCTTTCCGACATGGCGGCCAATACGGTCGGTCACCAGCAGACCGACCATTTGCGGACCATGGGGCTCGTCGAGGCGGGCGCCTATTTCGCGGTGGAGAATCTGCAGAAGGGTGGCGCCTTTGTTGCCAAGGTGCTGGCGGGCGGGACGGACAACGAGCTGCTGACCCTGCTCAAGCAGCATTTTGACTTGGTGAAACATGCCAAGCCGCCGGCGAGCCGCAAGGGTTCATCGGAATGGTATGTCATCGCCCAGGGGTTCAAGGGCAGGGCGGAGACGCCCTAGGATCTAGTTGGCAGCGCGCGCTTTTGCGACCATTTCCTTCAGGCCTTCGTAGCCGACGGCGCCAACTTCGGACTGGTCGCCCACCACCCAGGCGGGCGTACCGGTGAAGCGCATCTGCTGCGCGATCGCGATATTGTTCTGGATTTCATTCTTGGCTTCGGGCGATGCGATGAAGGCGCGCGCGGCAGCCATGTCGAGGCCGACTTCCTTGGCGGCAGCCTCGATGGTCGAGGGAGTCGGACGACCGGTGGCAAACATGGTCTTGTGAAACGCGTAATATTTGCCCTGCTTTGCCGCCGCCAGCGCCATCAGCGCCGCATCATTGCTGGCTTCGCTGAGGATGGGAAGTTCGCGGAACACGACCTTCACATTCTTGTCTTCCGCGATCAGTCTCGCGATATCCTGCTCGGACTGCTTGCAATAGGGGCAGTTGAAATCCGAATATTCGACGACGGTAACATCGCCATTGGGGTTGCCGGCGAAGGCATTGCCGGCAAAGGGCGTTTCGATCTGCTGCCGCACGGCATCAATGGCACTCGCCTTCTGCCGGTTTTGCAGCAGCTCTACCGCTTCCGGGATGATCTCGGGATTTTTCAGGATATAGTCGCGAACAATGGCCTCGATGGCTTTCTGTTCCTGCGCATCAATGCCTGCCGCAAGCGCTGCTTCGCTTGCCACTTCTGTCGAGGACGTGCTGCTGGTTTGCCAGAACCAAATGCTCAATGCTGCCGCTATGGCCAGTCCGCCACCCGCCATAATCATCCACTTTCTGTTTTTATTGTCATCCACAATCGGGTTCTTTCGTTGAAGGACGGCCTTGGCGATGGCGGCAAGTCTTGTCCAGCGCAAATGGCGCGATCAGGCGCATCATGCGCTAGCGGCGCCGGTTGTTTTTTTCAAATTCGGCCTTGGCGATGAAGGAAATGTCCTGGGCGCGGATCCAGTCCGGCGTATTTTCCGGAATCCCGCCCATGGCGATTTGGGAACTGCGGATGGCACCGGCATAATTGCGTTCCAGCAAGGAACTCTCGGCCGTTGCCAGCTGCGCGCGGGCGATGTCGCCCTGCTGCGAATAGACCACTCCGAGCTGATACCAGGCAAAGGGATTGCGATTGTCCTTGTTGACAGCGGCCTTCAGAACCTCGGTCGCCTCGTCCAGATATTGCGGATCCTCGGTGGCGATCAGGGCGTGGCCGAACAGGCTCGCAATCAGCGGCTGGTTGTTGGTCAGCTCGACCGCCCGGCGCAGCGATTTGAGGGCCTCGTCGGGCTTGCCCGATTCCAGCAGGATCTGCCCCTGCAGTTCGAGAAAATAGGGGTCGTCGGGAGCCGACTTGAGCAGATTATTGGCTTCGTAGAGCGCCCGGTCGGGATAGGCGCTCTTGTGCCAGGCATATGCGCGCGCATAGCGCGCGGGGATTGATTGATCGCTTTCGGGATATTTGCGCAAGGTTACCGCTGGGTCGGCGGTAAAGCCCAGCAGCTTGGCCTTGACCCTTTGGAACCGGGCCTCGATCTCCGGATCGGGCGGTTTGTCCCAGGCAGGATCCTTCTGATAGACATCCCTGAGCAGACTGACCCGTTCCCCGGACAGCGGGTGGGTGCGTCCGTAGCTGTCCTCCTGCGGAATGCCGAGACGGAATTCATAATTTTGCAGTTTCTTGAAAAAGTCGATCGAGCCTTTGCCGGATATGCCGGCTTCCCCCAGATAGCGGGCGCCGGCGGCATCGGCAGATCGTTCCTGCACCCGGCTGAAGGCCAGAAATTTGCCGAGCGCGGCCTGCTGGCCGGCTGCCATTATGCCCATGCCGGCGTCACCGGCCCCCGCGGCGATCGCGGCCGCACCCAATATCAGGCTGAGAATGGTTATACCCGTGGCCGTCTTCATGCCCTCGTCAAAGCGGATGATATGCCCGCCGGTAATATGCCCCAGTTCATGAGCCATGACGCCCTGCACTTCATTGGCGGATTCTGCGGTTTCAAGAAGACCGGAATAGAAATAGATCCGCTGGCCGCCAGCGACAAAGGCGTTGACCTGACGGTCGTTGATCAGCACGACGTCGACTTCATCGGAATCCAGTTCGGATACTGCCACCAGCGGCGCGACCATGTCGGCGAACAGCGCTTCTGTTTCGGCGTCGCGCAAGATCGACTGGGCGGCAACCGGTTGTGCGGCAATCGCCACAATAGCGAAAAAGGCGACCATGAAACGCGCCAGTCGGGCGGCTGCGCGTGGACCAGCAGGGGAAAATGGGGCGGCAAGAAAATTGCGCATGAAAATCCTCAGCATTGAGCTCCGGTTGAAACGCTGTCCCTCTGGCATTCCCCGTCTGAACCAAGCATGAAACCGAAATCGTCCCCGCCCGGAAACCGGGCCGGGGACGATATCCAACCTGTTAGCCGAACGTGCGTTGCCACCAGCCCTGGCGCGGGGAGCCGTCGCTTGATTCGGTGGCGTCACTGTCCGACGACTTGGCGACAGCCTCGTCTTTCGGTTTCGCGGTCGATCGCGCCTTGCGCGGTTTTGCCGGTGCCTTTTCCTTGGCTTCCCCGGCGTCACCCGCCGCTTCCGGAGCCGACTTGCCAGAGGGTTCCGCACTGTCGGCCTTCTTGGCGCGGGTCCGCGGCGCGCGTTTCACGGGTGGTTTCTTTTCGGCAGTGCCATCAGCGGATTCGCCGGAAGCATCAGCCGCGGGTGCAGCGGATCCGGCCTTGGGCTTGCGCGGTGCGCGGCGCCGCTTCGGCTTCTCTTCGCTGGCTTCGGTTTCCGTTTCCTTGCTTGCCGCCGGCTGTGCGCCTTCGGTTTCGCTTTTGGACGAGCGACGTCTTCCGCGTGGTTTGGCCGCGGCTTTTTCTTCATCAGCGGCTTCGCTTGCGCCATCCGATGCATCGTCCGGCTTGCGACTGCTGTTGCGGCGCGCCCGTGCCGGCTTTGGCTCGGCCGGCTTGGCCTGCACGTCCGCATCGGCATCGTTCGTCTGGGCAACAGCCTCGCCGGCATTGTCCGAACCGGTGCTTTCGCCGCCGCCCGATTCCGAGCGATCACCGCCACGGTTGCGCCTGCCGCGCCGCCGCCGTTTGCGCTTGGGCCGTTCGCCGCCATCGTCCCGGGCTTCCCTATCCCGCGATCCGGACCTGGGCTCTTCCGCCTCGACCATATCCGCTTCATCCGCGTGATCATCATCGTCATCATCATCATCATCGTCGTCGATAATGGGTTCGAATTTGGGCATGTTCTTTGGCGGACTGCCGGAGGTCTGAAGATCCATCCGGGCGCCTTCGGTTTCGCCATCCGGGACGATTTCGATCGAGACGCCATAGCGGTGCTCGATATCCTCGATCTCGTGACGCTTGCTGTTCAGCACGTAAATGCAGGCTTCCTGGCTGGTGCGCAGCGTGATCTGGCTCGCCTTGCCTTTCGCCGCTTCTTCTTCCAGCAGACGGAGCACCGACAGCGCGGCAGAGGATGCCGTCCGGACCAGTCCGGTGCCTTCGCAATGCGGGCAGACCTTGGTCGACGCTTCCAGCACGCCGGTGCGCAGGCGCTGGCGGCTCATTTCCATGAGGCCAAAGCTGGATATACGCCCGACCTGGATTCGCGCCCGGTCGTTTTTCAGCGCGTCGCGCATCGCCCGTTCGACTTTGCGGACATTGCCCGTGCGGTCCATGTCGATGAAGTCGATCACGATCAGTCCGGCCATGTCGCGCAGGCGCAATTGCCGCGCGATTTCGGCAGCCGCTTCCATATTGGTCTTGACCGCGGTCGCCTCGATCCCGTGTTCGCGGGTCGACCGGCCCGAGTTGATGTCAATCGACACCAAGGCCTCGGTCGGGTTGATTACCAGATAGCCGCCGGATTTCAGCTGCACTTCCGGCGAATACATCGCCGACAATTGATCCTCAACGCCGTAGCGCTGGAACAGCGACACGGGATCGGCGTAGCTTTTCACCCGCTTGCTGTGACTGGGCATCAGCAGTTTCATGAAATTCTTCGCCGCGGTATAACCATTGACCCCTTCGACAAGCACTTCCTCGATCTCGCGATTGTAGATGTCGCGGATCGCGCGCTTGACCAGATCGCTGTCGCTGTGGATCAGGCTGGGCGCGGTGGCGCTCAGCGTCTTCTCGCGGATTTCATCCCACAGGCGGGCGAGGTAATCAAAGTCGCGCTTGATTTCCGGCTTGGTGCGGGAAAGTCCGGCGGTGCGGACGATACAGCCCATGCTGGTCGGCAGGTTCAGATCGCCGATGATCGACTTGAGCCGCTTGCGGTCGCCGGCATTGTTGATCTTCCGGCTGATTCCGCCACCGTGCGACGTATTGGGCATCAGCACGCAATAGCGTCCGGCCAGGCTGAGATAGGTGGTCAGCGCCGCGCCCTTGTTGCCGCGTTCTTCCTTGACGACCTGGACCAGCACGACCTGCCGCCGCTGGATGACATCCTGGATCTTGTAACGCTTGCGCAAAGCCATGCGTTTCTGGCGCGCCTGATCGCTGGCTTTGGGCATGCTGCTCTTGCCGCGACCCTTGTTCCGGCCACCGCGACCGCGACGGCCGTCACCCTTGCCCTTGCCGTCGTCATTGTCGTCGGACGAATCCTCGTCAGAGTCGTCGTCATCCTCGTCATCGTCCTCGTCGGCACTATTCTCTTCCGGCATTTCGCCTTCGTTGACATCGATAGTGTCGACGCTGTCGTCCTTGTCGACCTCGACCAGTGCGGTATCAAGTTCCTCGGTCGCTTCGCTGCGCACCATATCGGCGGGCGAATCGTCCTCTTCCTCTTCCTGGGCACGCAGGGCGGCTTCTTCCGCGGCATGTTCGGCTTCTTCGGCCAGCAGCTTTTCGCGATCCTCTCTCGGGATCTGGTAATAATCCGGGTGGATTTCGGAAAAGGCGAGAAAGCCGTGGCGGTTGCCGCCATAGTCGACAAAAGCGGCCTGCAGCGACGGTTCGACGCGGGTTACCTTGGCTAGATAGATATTGCCCTTGAGCTGTTTATGTTCGGAAGATTCAAAATCGAATTCCTCAATCTTGTTTCCCTTTACGACCGCCACCCGGGTTTCTTCCTGGTGGCGCGCGTCGATTAGCATGCGCGTAGTCATTCAATAGTCTCCTGGCAGGGAGCGCCGGATCAGAGCCCGGCGGGTCCATGCGATATAATGGGGATGACGTTTCGGTGCGCGCGTTCCCTTGATAGGGGGCGGGCGACGCCATCCGGTTGATTTCCAGTGTTTCTGATAAAAATGTGTCTGCAACAACCGCATGGCTCTGGCCGTCAGCCAAAGTCCTTCCGCCCAAGGAAGCGCCTCCAAAATGGAGAGCTTCAAAGCCGGAGATTTCATGCCTCATGTTGCGTCAACCTGGTAGATGCCGAATGATTTTCGGCATTTAGACGAACCGATCCGGATTCTTCCCGAAAGGCTCAACGAGGCTGCTAGCACCGCTCGTGCGGATCGGCAACACAAACTATGGTCGCGGCGATTCATCTTCCCCGATTCCGGACCGCTGCAGATCATGCCTAATCGCTCGTTAACCCTGACATTTTACGGCGCCTTACGAAAGCGTCGTTAATTGCATCTTCACTCCGTTTGACCGCGTGAATTCATTGAGGAAGCTGCAACTGATGAAAATTGACTGGACCAGGACAGGCCACAGCATGCATAAGCAGGCCATGTCCCTGGCAACAATTCTGGCATCCGCATTGCTGACGCTCAATCCTGCCCACGCAGGATCCATCAGCCGGATCGAAGCCAATGGTTCGCAAATCACCATCTCATTCGACGACCTGGTGGAAGGCGCATCGGCCTTTTCCCTGGTTGGACCGGATCGCATCGCCATCGATGTGCAGGGCGGCAAGGCCGGTCAGGGCGGACAGGCGGCCGGCATCGTCAAGGCAGTGCGCCAGGGACAATATGATCCCAATACCGCCCGCATTGTTCTTGACCTCGACCGACCGGCCGTGATCACCGCCGGCAGCTTCTCGCAGGACGGGAAAAAACTGAATTTGCGTCTGCAATCGGTCGGCCAGAGCGGGATTGGCCCGGGCAGGCAGTCCTTTCTCCCGCCCGCCAATTTCCGCGCCGAGCCGCCCAGAAAAAGCTACAGCGTCAAGATGTCGCTGGGCAAGCCCCGGGACTCCATCGGCCTGCCAAAAATATATGGCCCCCGGGATCCGAACCGGCCGCTGGTGGTAATCGATGCCGGCCATGGCGGACACGATCCGGGAACGGTTTCGCCCCATGGCGGCAAATATGAGAAGGATGTCGTTCTCGCGATCGCCAGGGCGGTTCGTGATCGGCTGGTCGCCGGCGGCCATGTCCGGGTGGCCTTGACCCGTGACAGCGACGAGTTTCTGGTGCTCGAAGAGCGCTACGGCATTGCGCGGCGGCTCGACGCTGACCTGTTCATGTCGATCCATGCCGATGCCGCCGGGAACGAGGAAGCCTCCGGCGCCACGGTCTATACGCTGTCCGAAGTGGCTTCCGACCGGGAGGCCGCCAAGCTTGCTGCGCGCGAGAACAAGGCGAATATCATCAATGGCATCAATCTCGGCGGCGCGACAAGCGACGTTTCTTCCATCCTGATCGACCTGACCCAGCGCGAAACCATGAACGTCTCGGCCGATTTCGCCAAATTGCTTCACCGGGAAAGCAGCCGGCAAATGAACTTTCGGAAAATCCCGCATCGCTATGCCTCCTTTGTCGTGCTGAAAGCACCCGATACGCCGTCGGTATTGTTTGAGACCGGCTATCTCACCAACAAGGACGATGTCGCTTTCCTGAATTCATCGGAGGGCCGGGCGAAAGTGGCCGCCGGTGTGGCGAGCGCCATCGAGTCACATTTTGCCCGCAAGCTCGCGATGCGCTAGCGTAAAAACAAAGGGTAAAATGATTCCGTCGTCCTGTCTCCAGGCGCCGCGCGTTTTTCATCGATAATCGCTGGAAAATGGAGGCGAGCCGGTTTAGATAGCCGAGCCTATGGTAAATGATGCGTCAGATACGGCTGGAGAAAGCCTCGCCTACAAGCTGGAACGAAGCACAGGCAGCCTTTTCGAGCGGCTCGAAAATTTCTGGCAGAAAAAATGGTTCCGCCTGCTCGTGGCCTTTCTGGGACTGTGCATCCTCGGCTGGTTTCTCGTCTGGCTGATTTTTGCCCGGGACTTGCCCGATGCGGCCGCCCTTCGGACCTATGAACCGCCCCTGCCAACCGTGGTTCGCGCCTATGACGGCGAGCCGGTGCACAGCTATGCCCGTGAACGGCGCGTGCAACTGGAATTCTCGGAATATCCCGCGCTGTTGGTGCGCGCCTATCTCGCCGCCGAGGACCGTACGTTTTTTGAACATGGCGGTCTGGACTATCCCGGTATTGCCACCGCGATCGTGACCAACATCACCAACAGCGGCCGACCGGTCGGTGCATCGACCATCACCCAGCAGGTGGCGAAAAACCTGCTGCTGAGCAGTGAAATTTCCTATCGCCGCAAGGTGCGCGAAGCGATCCTGGCCTACCGGATCGAAGATGCACTGACCAAGGAGGAGATACTCGAGCTCTATCTCAACCAGATTTTCCTCGGGCGCAATGCCTATGGCGTGCAGGCCGCTGCCCAGGCCTATTTTGGCAAGGATGTCGACGCGCTCGCGCTGCACGAGATCGCCTATCTGGCAATATTGCCAAAGGGACCCGCCAACTATCGTCCGGAGGTGCATGAACAGCGTGCGATCAACCGGCGCAACTGGGTATTGGGCGAGATGCGCGACAATGGCTGGATATCGGCTGCACAATATCAGGCAGCGGCTGCCCAGCCGCTGGGAGCGATTTCCGGTGCCGGCCCCCGGTTCGAGCGAGTTGGCGGCTATTTTATCGAGGAAGTGCGCCGCCAGCTGATCGAAAAATTCGGCGAGAATGAAAAGGCGGGCCCCTATAGCGTCTATTCCGGTGGTCTCTGGGTACGCACATCGCTGAACCCGGAGCTGCAGGAATATGCCAAGGATGCGCTGCGCAGCGGCCTGCTGCGCTACAGCAGCGGCAAGGGCTGGAGCGGTCCGATCAACACGATCGAGATCGACGACCAGTGGGCCCAGCGCCTGGCCTCGACCTATATCAACACGGACTATGCGAACTGGCAGATCGCGGTGGCGATCCGGCCTGCCGGCGGCGGGGCGGAAATCGGCTTTCCGGACGGCACCACCGGTCGCATCAACTCGGTCCCCAGCGCACTGAAAGCCGGAGACATAATCGCGGTCAGTCCGCTCGGCGGAAGCAGCTACCGGCTCGAGAATGTGCCGGAAGTCTCTGGCGGAATGGTCGTCCAGAATCCCCGCAACGGACGGATATGGGCGATGCAGGGCGGATTTGACGACCGGATGAGTTCGTTCAACCGCGCGACCCAGGCCGAACGCCAGCCGGGATCGACAATCAAGCCATTCGTCTATGCGACCGCGCTCGAAAACGGGATGACGCCAGCGACGCTGATCGCCGACGCGCCATTTTGCGTCTATCAGTCGGCCTCTCTCGGGCGGAAATGTTTCCAGAATTTCGGCAATGCAAGAAGCGCCGGCGAGCGGACGCTGCGTTGGGGGGTCGAGCAGTCCCGCAACCTGATGACCGTGCGGGCGGCCAATGATGCCGGCATGGACAATGTCGTCAAGACGATCAAGACCATGGGGATTGGCGACTACAAGCCCTATCTGGCCTTTGCCTTGGGGGCGGGCGATACCACGGTGATGAAACTGACCAATGCCTATTCCATGCTCGCCAACCACGGGCGCGAACTCACGCCCACGGTGATCGACTTTGTCCAGGACCGCAATGGCAAGGTGATCTTTCGGGCCGACAAAAGGATCTGCGAAGATTGCAACATGAGCGATTGGGATGGTCAGCCGATGCCCCGGCCGCGTCCTGCCGGCAAGCAGCTGATGGATCCGATGACGGCCTATCAGATGGTCGACATCCTGCAGGGAGTGATTACCCGCGGCACCGCACAAAATCTGAAAAGCCTCGAACGGCCGCTGTTCGGCAAGACCGGGACAAGCAGCGGCCCGACCAATGTCTGGTTCGTCGGCGGTTCCCCCGATATGGTGGCAGGGGTCTATCTCGGCTATGACCAGCCCCGCAACATGGGCGGCTATGCCCAGGGCGGCACGCTGGCCGCTCCCGTCTTCCGCCGCTTTGCCGAGAAGGCCATGGCGGGCATGCCGAAAACACCCTTTGTAGCGCCAAAGGGCGTGCGGATGGTCCGCGTCGACCGCAGGACCGGCAAGCGCGTCTTTGGCGGATGGCCGACCGACGACCCCAGATCGCCGGTCATCTGGGACGTGTTCAAGCCCGAAACCGAACCACGCCGGTCGATCCGCAAGGACGAGTTGCTCGCCCGTCTCGAAGCCCGCAAGGCGCAGCTGCTCGCGGAACGGGCAGCCGCGCAGGCCCGGGCTCTCGAAGCCCGGCGCAATAGCGGCCCGGCACGAAATGACGACGAGTTCCTGCAGTCCGAAGGCGGCATCTATTAACCGCATCCACCTGTGGCGCCGGTGCTGAAGGCATCGGACATTGTGCCCGTACCGGGGGTCGAGACCGTCGGGACCGAGAGCGTCGGGACGCTCGGCGATATCACCGCCGACGCCTTTCGCGATGATCCGTTCAGCCGCTGGCTGTTCGGCGGTTCTGATCCGATGCGGCGCACCTTTACCAATATGGCGCGGCATATTTACGTTCCCAACGGTTTTTGCCAGATATTGAGGGAGGATGGCGAGGGCCGTGCGGCGACGATGTGGCTGCTGCCCGGTGACAGACCCGACGCATCGCCCGGGAGAATGCTGCAAATCTATTGGGGAATGTTTGCCAGCGGCGGCCTCGGTGCCCTGAAGCGCGGCAAGGCGGCAGGCGACGCCATGGAAAAACACCATCCCAGGGAGCCGCACGCCTATCTGTTCACCGTTGGCGTAGCCAGCGCAGGGCGGGGCAGGGGGCTCGGTCGCCGTCTGATCGAGCCGGTCCTCGCTGCCTGCGACCAGAGCGGCACGATGGCCTATCTCGAAAACAGCAATCCGGCGAACCGGCGTTTCTATGCCAGCCTCGGTTTCGAACGGGTGGAAATTTTCCATGCGACAGCGGAAAGCCCGCCGCTGGAGGCGATGCAGCGGCGGCCGCGCTAGCGGTCCGATGGTTCGCGCGCATCTGAAACAATTGTGAAATATATCTGTAATCCAGCGGTCATTGACCGGGGGTAGAGGGCAGGCTCGAAAGGTCGCACTGAAAGGGTCAGCGCGAAAGCAACCTTGAACAAGGAAATTCCAGATGAAAAACAAAATTGCATTGATCGCTCTGGCCACGCTGGCCCTGGCTGGCTGTGAAAATCAGGCCGGCAGTGGCGGCGGCACCCGGGACCAGATCCGGATCGTCGGCTCCTCGACCGTCTTTCCCTTCGCCAAGGCCGTGTCGGAAAATTTTGTCGGTGCCGGCAATTTCAAGGCACCGGTGCTCGAATCGACCGGTACCGGCGCGGGCATGAGCCTGTTCTGTTCGGGAGTGGGCGCCGACACGCCCGATATCGAAAATGCCTCACGCCGGATGAAGGCTTCCGAATTCGATCTGTGCCAGAAAAATGGCGTGACCGACATTGTCGAGATCAATATCGGGATCGACGGCATTGCGGTGGCGCAGTCCAAGGACGGCCCCGGCTTTACCCTGACGCCCGAACAGATATACAAGGCGATCGCGGCCAAGCCGTTCGGCAAGGAAAATACCAACAAGAAATGGTCGGACATTGACCCGTCGCTGCCTTCCATTCCGATCAGCGTCTACGGTCCGCCGTCGACTTCCGGCACGCGCGACGCGCTGACCGAACTGATCATGGAAGTCGGCTGCAAGACCGATCCCGCGACCAAGGCGCTCAAGGACAGCAACAAGGACCAATATGAACTCATCTGTCATGAAATCCGCACCGATGGTGCCTATCTCGACACCGGAGAGAATGACAATCTGATCGTCCAGAAGCTCAAATCCAATCCCAATGCCGTCGGCATTTTCGGCTACAGTTTCCTCGAGGAAAATCTCGACACGGTGCGCGGTATCCCGATTTCCGGCGTGACGCCCACCTATGACGCGATTGCATCCGGGGAATATCCCGGCGCACGGCCGCTGTACATCTATTTGAAGAAGCAGCATGTCGGCGTGATCCCCGGCCTCCAGGAATTTGTCACCGAGTTCGTCAATGCGGGAGCCCGCGACGGCTATCTGGTCAAGGCAGGCCTGATCGCCTCGCCGGACGCGACCCGGTCCAAAATGCAGGAAGTGGCGAAAAACCTGCCGCTTCTCGGCAAGGATGTGCTCGAATAGGCGATCCCGCATCGCCTGACCCGCAAGGGTATGAAGAGGGGCTGTTGGCAACAACGGCCCCTTTTTCATGGCGAATGCGGGGCCAATGCAAATTATTTTGCATTTAATATGACATTTTTGTTACAATGAAACATATCGCAACAAGGAAATCCGATGAATCTTACCCCCCAGCATACCGTGAAAGCCTTTGACGCGGAGATTCACGACCTTCGGGCGATGGTGCTGGAAATGGGGGAGAAGAGCACGCGCGCGATCGCCCGGGCGCTCGAGGCACTGGAAAAAAATGATCTCGAACTGGCGAAATCCGTGGTTGCCGATGACCGGGAAATTGACGAACTGGAACGCCGGATCGATACATTGTCGATCCAGACGATCGCCCTGCGCGCGCCGATGGCGGATGACCTGCGGCACCTGATCGCCACGTTCAAGATCTCCAGCATTGCCGAGCGGATCGGCGACTATGCCAAGAATATCGCCAAGCGGGTACCGCTGGTCGCGGCATCCAGCCGCCAGATCGAACCGGTGGCGCTGCTGCCCTCGATGGCCAGGATCGCCTCCGATCTGGTCCGGGATTCCTTCCGGGCCTATGCCGATGGCGACGTCGACATGGCGGTGTCGGTCTGGGCCGGAGACCAGACGCTGGACAATTTCTACACCAGCTTTTTCCGCTCGATCATCACCTATATGATCGAGAATCCGGCGCATATCACGGAATCGGCGCATCTGCTGTTCATCGCGAAAAATCTCGAGCGGATCGGTGATCATGCCACCAATATTGCCGAACTCAGCTATTTTGCCGAAACCGGCCGCCAGATGCCCGATCGCAACAAGGGCGATGACATTCTCGGCCAGGGTTCTGCTGACCAGCTGCACTAGTCACAGGCAGTAAAACCCTTCTCCCGTGAGGGAGAAGGATCGGCAAGCTTGCTGACGCAGGAGGCCAGCCCCAGTTGGATGAGGGCGTTCTGCTCCCGATAGTGAAGCGCACCTTGCTTCGTCCCTTCCGTTCGCACTGAGCCTGTCGACCGGAAGGGCGAGCGAAGCTCAACTGCACCTTGCGTGGTGAGCTGTCCTTCGACAGGCTCAGGACGAACGGCAGCTAGCTGGCGACAGAAAGCCCTGGATTGCCGACCGCCTCAGAAACTGATCTGGAACCGCCCGGCAAAGCTGTCGACGCCGTAATCGCCGTTACCCGCCGCCAGGATCGCCGCGTCGCGATAGTCGAGCCTGGAATAGGACAGCAGGAAGCGGACATAGTCGACCGGCGTCCAGATCAGCGACGCCTGATAGGCATCCTGCGTGCCGCCGGTGAAACCGGCATCGTTGAGATCAAGATGGTCATAGCGGACATTGACCTGCCACGCGCCGAGTCCGCCCTGTCCGACCGGACTGGAAACCTTGACCCCCTTGAACACGCCCTCCTTGTAGCCGCGCGTGTCGTCGGTCAGGAAAAAGCCCGCCTCGACCGCGCCGCCGAAAAAGGTCGGTTCGGCGAGCATGCCGGTCCGGTTCAGCTTCAACCAGTGGGTCTCGGCCGCCGCGTGGAAGCGCCCGGCGATGACCGCTGCCTCGAGCCCGTAGCTGGTCTCCGATTCGGCGCCGCCGATGGCACCGGTATCGATAAAGCGCGTATCGGTAAAATGCACCGCCGGCCGCTGGCGATAGCGGCGCGAGCCGATCGTGTCGCCAAGGTCGCGATAGTGGTAGGACGCGCCGAAATGGGTCTGGACCTCGCCGAATTTCGGCATCGCCACCGCCCGCAGGTCGAACCCGAAGCTGTCATTGCCGTCATCGTTCAGGTCACCGATATTGTCGGTAAACGCGCCGGCCTGGAACAACAGGTCGGACACGGCATATTGCGCCGAAATCCCGACCTGCCGCTGGAAGCCGAAGGCATCGGTAAAGGCCGCCCGCTCGAGGAAGCTGGTGTCGTTGCTGCTCGACAATTCCTCCAGCCCCTGGAAATTATTGTGCTGGCCGGCGGTCATGGTCAGCCCGCCATTCTCATAGGTCAGGATGGCGTCGGTCAGGTCCACCTCATTGCCGGCGAAATCCGCCTCGAGCTTGTAGCCGAAGCCGCCCGGGATGCTGCCCGAGGCGCCGAGCCGAATCCGCCGGGCCTCGTTGGCAAAGCCCAGTCCCGGATCGGTGATGCTGTCGGGCGCATTGACCGTGCCCGCGTCAAACAGAATCCGCCCGCGCGGCTTGAAGCTCCAGCCATCCTTGCCCTTGATCTCGGGCGCACCCTTCCAGCCGATCTGCATCGGCGCTTGCTGCGCCAGCTTTTCCTCGGTCGCGGCAATCTTGGCATCACTGGCCGCGATCGCGCTGGCCGAGGCCCGCTGGCCCTGCTGCACCGTGCCCAGCTGCGCCTTCAGGTCGGCGACCTCGCGCTCGAGTTGCTCCAGCTTGCCGAGCAGCGCCGCTGCCTGTTCGGCAGATATCGGCTCCGCCATCGCCGCCGCGGGACACAGCGCGATCGCTGCGGTTCCGGCCAGCAGGCCGAGGGATTTGAGCATGGGATTGTTCATGAAAGGGCCCGTCCGTTGTTTTGCATTTTGCGTTGATGAGCGCAATATGACCGGTCCGTTGCCATTTGATGGCAGATTTATTTCATGATTGTGACAGCGAGTGAGTGTCAGCGAGCGGGGGGAGGGCTCGACGGTTCGGCCCGTGCTCAGACGCCCGCCGGCAGTCGCCGCTTGCCCTTGGTGCGGCTGGTCAGATGATAGTGAAAGCAGCGGTCGCAGCGATAGGATCGCAGCACGATAGCGACCGCCTGCGCTGCGGCGATCGCCTCTGCTTCGCTGGCAAAGCGCTTTTTCTTGCGGCAGATGGCGAGGCGGGTGCGCATGGCTCGAGGCTTTCTGGGCCGAACCTGTGTCGATTGTCAAATCAATCTAGTGGTCCGCAAACGGGATCAGCTTGTCCAGTATTTTTGCGCATTCGGCAGCATTTGGAGAATTTCGCGACCATTGCTTCATTTCATCGACAAATCTTCCGGTAATCTGATTGCCCTCGAACGTCTCCGCTCCCCGAATGGCAGACCTTGCCAAATCGGTCTTGCCCAGCCCGGTCAGCGCCCAAGCGAGCGACAGGCGCGGCTGATAATAATTGGGGGTCCGCAATATCGCCTGCTCGCAGGCCGGAACCGCCGAGGCATAGTCGAGCATGAACAGATAACCCGTCGCCCTATAGGTCGCCCAGAGGCCGTAGCGGGGATGATGTGGCGCGCGTTGTTCAGCCGATTCTATCAACCTGATCCCTGCGGGATCGGACTCGAGCAGACAGGTCTGCCAACCCAGCATGGCCAGTGCATGGGCTTTGTTCGGATCCCGTGCCAGGGCCCGCCTCAGGAAGACGAGCGCTTCCTTCGGACGATGGAACATAGCATTGACTATCCCGGCTCCGGCGAGCACGTCCGGATTACCCGGTTCCATCACCAGCGCGCGTTCGATATGGTCAAAAGCCAGCCGTTCGGCGGCTTGTGGGTCGGTTTCCCATTGGCTGACCACATTCTGGCTAAGCTGAACTGCGAGGCTCGCCCGCAGGACAGCGTGGTCGGGATCGATGGCGAGCCCCTCGCGGCAAAGCCTGACAATCTCCAGCGCGGTGTCCTTTCCATAACGATAGCGCAAGGTTTCCGCCGCCTGCAATATGCGATAAATGTCGTTCTGGAATGGTCGGCTCTGCAACTCGGGCGGCGACAGCGGAAATCTGATCTGGGTGGAAATGGCGGTGGACACGCTCAGCAGAACATCATCCTGCACTTCGAAAAACTGGTCGAGTTCGGTATTATATTTGCCCGACCATGCCAGCGAAGCGTCCAGCGTGTCGACTAGCTCGAAGCGCAAGGTGATCTGATTACTGCGTCTCCGGAAACTTCCGCTCAATATGAAGCGGCATCCGATGGCCTGCGCGGCCGCATCGAGCGAAAGCGAAGGATCATGCAGGGCGAGAACCGAACTATAAGGCGTGACAAAAAGCATCGGGGTGGTCGCCAGACAACTGGTCAGGTCGCGGCTCATGCCGTCGGCAAGATATCCGTTGTCCGGCAATTGGTCCTGGTCGGTCACCGGCAGAACGGCCACAGAAAGATGATATTCCCTTCCGCCGTGCGGGGGCGGGTCGGGAGAAGCGATGTCAAGGCTGGCGACGTTTGCTTCCAGCCGGTAGCCTGACTTGGACACCGTCACGATCGACTGGTCCAGCTCTGGAAAAGAGCGGAAGGCCCTTCGCAACTGATAGACCAGACGGGTCAGCGACTCATCGCCGCCCAGACCGTTGGGCCAGATACGCTCCAGGAGTTCATCGCGGCGTACCAGCTCGTGCGGATTAGTTGCCAGGGCGACCAAAAGCGCCATGACCTTCGGCTCCACCCTTGTCGTCTTCGGCACGTTGCCCAGGGAATGATTGGTGATATCGACGGCAATGTCATTCACGAAAAACGGCTCGGCAGGACGGACGCCGACCAGCGGAACAGTCGTCCCGAAATTATTTGCGTCAGCTATTTCCTTCATGGTCAAGTGCGTCCCCTGGTCGCGACACGCCACAGCATGGCACAAAATGAACCGATTGTTCATCATAAAAAAATCATATTGTTCATCAGGACATGCAATCGGATTTTCGGCAGGTTTTCGGATCGGCGATAGTGCCGAGCAACAGGGGACCTTAACATGAACATTCTGACCAAATTGGGCACATTGGCATCGGCAACGCTGATGGCGTCGGCGGTGCCGGCCCAGGCACAGCTTGAAATATATGACGACTATGTCGTTTCTGACGCCGTCTGGAGTATCAGCACCGTGAAGGTCGATGCCAATATGGGCGACTATTATCTGGAAGGCCTGCGCTCGACCTGGATTGCCAGCAACGAAGTTGCCAAGAAGCTCGGCCAGATCGAGGATTATGCGATCTACGGCAGCGATTTTCCGCAGTCGGGCGATTTCAACATGCTGCTCGTCGTCCAATTTGCCAACACCGCCGACCTGGCGCCGAACAAGGCAAAATATGATGCGTTCATGAAGGCCTGGGGAGAGACGAAGGTCAAGGAATCTCGACAGATTTCCAAGGATCTCTACCCCACGATCCGCACCATCACCGGCGATTATCTGATGCGCAAGATTGACGTAAAATAACCATTTTCGATTGACTGAGATTGGGCTGTTTGCCCGGCAAGCCGCTTCCTCGGGACCGGCGTGCCAGGCGCATCCCATGTCCGGCGAGAGATCTTGCGACCCGTCTTTCGCCGGACATTTGTAGAGCGCCTTCAGCACCAGCGGTCTCGGGCAACCGGTGGTCGTCGCCCCGAATCCTGTCTGGAGAAATTGCATGGAGAGCCTTACCCTGTCCACCCCTCTGCGTCCGTCACTTTCGCTCGCCGAAAATCGCAATCTGCGGCTATTCACGATATTCATGCTCTACGCCGGGCAGGGCATCCCGCTCGGCCTGTTCGATTTCACTATCCCCGCCTGGATGGCGGTTAACGGGGCCTCGGCCGCGGATATCGCTTTTGTCGTGGCGATGGTCGGGATTCCCTGGAGCTTCAAATTCATCGCCGGCTTTGTGATGGATCGCTATACTCTGCTTTCGATGGGTCGGCGGCGGGTGTGGATCATCGGTGCGCAAGCGGTGATGATCGCCTTGCTGATCGCCTTTGCCATTGTCAATCCGGGTCCGGACGACGTCTTGATACTGGGAATTGTCGGACTGGCGGTCAACACCGCCACTGTGTTTCAGGATGTCGCGGTGGACGGCCTTACTGTCGATATCCTCCCGGAGGAGGAGCGCTCGATGGGCGGCGCGCTGGCATCCGGCGGGCAGGTTATCGGCATCGCCGTCTCTGCCGCGCTGACCGGCATGATGGTCTATGCCTTTGGTGCGAGTGCCGCCTATATTGCCTGCGGATTTCTGGTCGTGCTGGTGACCATCCATATCATATGGGTGCGTGAACGGGTCGGCGAGCGCCGTCTGCCTTGGTCGGAGGGCGAAGTGCATGCGGCAAACCGGACGGCTCATGCGGGCAACTGGTTGCCATTGCTCGGGGGTGCCCTGCGCAACTCGCTGTCCGCGCACAGCCTGGCCTGGTTCCCGAACCTGCTTGTTTCCGGTCTCAACTACGGTATCTGTATCGTGGCCGTGCCGCTGATCGCCAGCGATCATACCGGATGGGCGGAGGATCAGCTCGGCTCGCTCAACGGCACCGCCCAGCTGGTCGCCGGGATTGCTACCATCGCAATCGGTGGCTTTGTTGTCGGCAAAATCGGGGCCCAGCGATCGCTGTGGATGCTGCGCCTGCTCTCGGTCGCCTTGCTGGGCTGGATGATATGGTCATCCGAAAGCTGGAGCGATCCGCGGGTGCTGATGGCCTTTGTCTTCGGCTGGATCGGCCTGCATTTCCTGTCCGGCATCAGCGATGTGGTGATCAACATGCGGCTCAGCCCGCCGGCGATCTCGGCCACCCAGTTCTCGATCTTCATGGCGGTCTCCAACATGGGTATCAGCCTGGCAGGCATTTTGATCGGATCGATCGCGAACCTCGCCGAACCCAGGGCGATGCTGCAGCTGCTGATGGTGTTGCAGGGCCTTTCCGTGGCGATGCTGCTGATCGTCCATTTCCCGACCGAGCAGATCGGACGACTGGCGCGGGCGAGGAATGGCGACAGGACGGTGCCGCCCCCCGGCACCATGCCGGCGCGGGACTAGGCCAGCGATGTCCAGTCCCCAGCCACCCCGCGTCCTGGGCACGGCGAGCGCCGTCCTGATCAATCTCAACGGCATGGTCGGCGCCGGCATATTTGCCCTGCCGGCGCTTCTCTATCTCGGTATCGGGAGCTTTGCACCGATCGCCATCCTGCTGTTCGCGATCCCCATCGCCTGCACGGCGGCGATCATCGCCAAGCTCTCGACCCTGTTCGAACGGTCCGGCGGATCGCAGCTCTACGCCGAGACGGCGCTCGGCAAGTTCGCCGGCTTCCAGGTCGGGTGGCTGGTAATCTGCGCCAGCACCACGGGCAGGGCGGCCAATTTCCACGTCCTGGTGTCCTATCTGGCGGCGCTGTTTCCGGTCTTCGAAGGGCCGGTCACGCGCCCGTTGACGATTATCGCGCTGGTCGCCTCCATGACCCTGCTCGGCATCACCGGCACCCGGCGCTCGGTCGGCGGCGTCTGGGTCGGCACTTTCTGCAAGTTCACGCCGCTGGTGCTGCTCTGCGTCGTCGGTTTCGGCAGCAACGGCTTTCCCGCCGCGGTCAACCTGCCGAGTTTCTCCGGTCTCGAATCGGTGGCGTTGATGATCGCCTACGCCTTTTCGGGCTTTGGCGTCTCCGTGGTCGCGGCCGGCGAGACCAGGGACCCGCGCAGGACCCTATTCCGCTCGGTGCTGATGGCGCTGGTCGGCGTCGCCATTTTCTATGCGCTGATCCAGTGGGCCTATATCGCGATAGCCCCGGAGGTCGGCAGCGCCGACACGCCGCTGGCGGCGGCGGGGCAGAAGCTGTTCGGCGCCTGGGGCGGCGTGATGATCAGCGTCGCGGCGGTTTTCTCCATCGGCACCAACCAGCTCGGCTCCTTTGTCGTCATGCCGCGGGTCTTTTTCGGCATGGGCGAGCGGGGCCTGCTGCCGCGCTTTTTCGCCCATGTTTCGCCGCGCTACCGGACCCCGGACCACGCGATCCTGTCCTATGCGACGATCGTGACGATCATCGCGCTGTCCGGCTCCTTTGCCACGCTGCTGCCGCTGCTGGTCGCGGTCGAGCAGGCGATTTTCCTGATCCTGCTTCTCTCGCTGTTTCTGCTCTGGCGCAGCAATTTCCGCGGCCTGCGGGATGCCATGGGCGTCGTGTGGCTGGCGATCGTGCCGGTGGCGACGGCGATGGTCCTCTGGATGGCGTCGCAGATTCCCGCGCTGGCGGTGCTGTCGCTGGCCGGCCTGGCGATGGTGGGGGCGGCGCTTTACTGGATCGCCAGGCGGGCGGTGAGCGTGGAGGGGCCGGTGGAGGTGCCGGCGGGATAAGTGCTGGGCGGCGCAGGCCCCATCCTACCCGTCGCGCAGCGGTGGGGAGGGGGACCATCCGCAGGATGGTGGAGGGGCCGGTCGGGCTTGGCGGCAAGCTTGGGGACCGGACTGGTCCCGACGGTCCGTGATTGCCGAACATCCCCCTCAGTCCGCCGCCCGCTGGCACCGTCGTTTCCTGCTGACAACCCGCCACGCCCCTGCTAACGGGCGCGCATGACCGATCAAAGCCATATCCGCAATTTCGCCATCATCGCCCATATCGACCACGGCAAATCGACGCTGGCCGACCGGCTGATCCAGCAGACCGGCGGACTGACCGAGCGCGAGATGAGCGAGCAGGTGCTCGACAATATGGATATCGAGCGCGAGCGCGGCATCACCATCAAGGCGCAGACCGTGCGGCTGCACTACAAGGCGAAAAATGGCGAGGATTACGAGCTCAGCCTGATGGACACGCCGGGCCATGTCGACTTTGCCTATGAAGTGTCGCGGAGTTTGGCGGCGTGCGAGGGCGCGTTGCTGGTGGTCGATGCGGCGCAGGGGGTCGAGGCGCAGACCCTGGCCAATGTCTACCAGTCGATCGAGCATGATCACGAGATCATCCCGGTGCTCAACAAGATCGACCTGCCCGCCGCCGAGCCGGAGCGGGTGCGCAAGGAGATCGAGGAAATCATCGGCATTGACGCGTCGGAGGCGGTGCTGGCCAGCGCCAAGTCGGGCATCGGCATTGAGGATATCCTGGAGCAGATCGTCACCAGGATCCCGGCGCCGGGCGGCGACCGCAGCAAGCCGCTCAAGGCGATGCTGGTCGACAGCTGGTATGATCCCTATCTTGGCGTGGTCATTCTGGTGCGGGTGATCGACGGGGTGATCACCAAGGGCCTCAGGATCAAGTTCATGGCCCAGGGGACCGAGCATCTGGTCGACCGGGTCGGCTGCATGCGGCCGAAGATCGAGCAGCTGCCGGAACTGGCGGCGGGCGAGATCGGCTTTATCACGGCGCAGATCAAGGAAGTCAGCCAGACCGCAGTCGGCGACACGATCACCACCGTGAAGAACCCGGCGCCCGAGGCGCTGCCGGGCTTCAAGGAAGTGCAGTCGGTGGTATTCTGCGGCCTGTTCCCGGTCGACGCGGCGGACTTCGAGAAATTGCGCGAGAGTATCGGCAAATTGCGGCTGAATGATGCGAGCTTCACCTTCGAGATGGAGACCAGCGCGGCTTTGGGGCAGGGCTTCCGCTGCGGTTTTCTGGGGCTGCTGCATCTGGAGATCGTCCAGGAACGGCTGACCCGCGAATATGATCTCGACCTGATTACCACGGCGCCGTCGGTGGTCTACCGGATCGTGATGAACGACGGCAGCGAGATGTTCCTGCACAACCCGGCCGACATGCCGGACGTGGTCAAGATCCGCGAGATCGAGGAGCCGTGGATCGAGGCGACCATCTATTGCCCCGACGAATATCTCGGCGGCATATTGAAGCTCTGCCAGGACCGGCGCGGAGTGCAGAAGAACCTGACCTATGTCAGCGACCGCGCCCAGGTGGTCTACGAGCTGCCGCTGAACGAGGTGGTGTTCGACTTTTACGACCGGCTGAAGAGCATTTCGCGCGGCTATGCCAGCTTCGACTATCACCAGATCGGGCTGCGCACCGGCCAGCTGGTCAAGATGAACATCATGGTCAACGGCGACCCGGTCGACGCGCTCAGCATGATCGTCCACCGCGACGCCGCCGAGGCCCGCGGCCGGCACATGTGCGAGCGGCTCAAGGACCTGATCCCGCGCCATCTGTTCAAGATCCCGATCCAGGCCGCGATCGGCGGCAAGGTGATCGCCCGCGAGACGATTTCGGCGATGCGCAAGGACGTGACCGCCAAATGCTACGGCGGCGACATCAGCCGCAAGAAGAAGCTGCTCGACAAGCAGAAGAAGGGCAAGGCCAAGATGCGCGAATATGGCAATGTCAGCATCCCGCAGGAAGCCTTTATCGCCGCCCTGAAGATGGGCGACGAGGGCTAGCATCCCCGCAAATGCGGTGTTCCCGTCCGTTTCTGCGCCAGGCCGAGCTTCTCCTCCGGTTGAAATGGGGCGCAGAATCGCTTATGGTAAACAAGATGTGAAATGCAAAGGTGTCCAGACTGAATTACGGGAGCCACTCATGCTTGATCTGTTTGATCCGCCCCACCGCCGCTTGAGGGACGAGCGAGAAGTACGCTATTTCTATACCAAATATCGCGAGAAGGCCCCCGAGGTCCTGAGCGAACGGGCGAGCGATGACAGCCTCTCGCCCCGCGACCGCCGTCATTGGCGGCGGCTGGCCCGCAAGGCGCGGCGACAGCAGGGCAAATGGATGGATGAACTGAAAAACAGCTGATTCATTGGCCGTTGGGCTGATAGGGACAGGGCTGGATCTTCCCCGGCGCAATCGTCGGGCCCGTGGCGCGGAACCGGGCAAAATAGCCACCCAGTTCGGGTCGCTCCATGAAGCCGACCAGCTTGTAGCCTACCGCCTCGAACTCGCAGAACAGCTGCTTCGGCGGGATCCCGTGCTGCCTTACATCGCGATTGACGTCGACCACGATCACCTCGCCGGCGCCGTGCGGACCGCTGCTGCCGGCCAGCGCCGGTCGCAGCCGAGAGAGAAAGGCATAGGGTTCGCGCACCTCGTGATACATGTGGACGAGGAAGATCCGGTCGAAGCTTTTCTCCGGCAGGCGCGGATCATCGGGCGCGCCAAGCTTGATCGATACATTGTCGAGGCTCTCCCGGTTGACCCGCTCGGCCAGCCGGTCGATCGCCGCCCGGTCGATATCCTGCGCCAGCACGCGGCCCTTCTTGCCGACCTTTTCCGCTAGCCGCACGGTATAATAGCCTTCACCGGCGCCGATGTCGGCGACCGTCATCCCCGGCTGCAACCCCGCCGCCTTCATGATCTCCTCGGCCTCGCCGCGCTTGTCGCGCGCCGTCTCGGTCGACCACTGGTTGCCGGCCAGATCCGACACCGGCCGCGAGGCCGGCGGATAGGCACGCGCCGTTTCCGGGCGATCGGCATCGCTGTCCTCGACCTTTTTGCAGGCACCCAGCGGCATGGCCAGTAGCAATGTTGCGGCCACGCCGATCAGCAGCCGGGAAGTATGCCGGCAGAGGGGCCACGGTGGGGAGGCTTTCGGGGCGATATTTTTCATCTGGCGGAGACTAGGCGAGGGCAGGATACGGTTCAATCCTTGATTGACCGCCCGCCGCCCCCGGGCAGCCTGGAAAAAACGTACCGACAGCTTCGACGCTGAACGTTCAAGAAGGATGGCCATTTTGCGCGGGGGCGCCAGGTTACCCCTTTCCAGGGTCACACGGGTCACGCCCCCTAAAGCAGAAAAACAAGCGGTCGCCCGAATCCTGAATATTCGGTTGCCACCAAAGAATATGGTGCCGTTGCTGCTGGTGTTGTTTGCGGTACAGGTGCCCTGAAAACTTCAGGCACGAGCGGATAGCGATGGATATTTTCAGCGAGCGGCTTGTTCATCATATCGTTCCCGGTGAATGACCAGAGGATAGCGGATCCGGGATAGTGTAGGAAAGAGAAATCTGATTGGCGGCACCTAGCCTTCCACCCATCCCTGCGGATCGGTGCGAGCTTGGCCAGAAAGCGGTCTTGCGGGCGAAGGAAATATCCTCAGCGCCCATCGCCTTCTGAAGATTTCCCACCAGCACGTTCAAATCCGCCATTTCGAACAGGGGCCGTTTTTTTCAGAACTCACAATTTCCAGGCAAGCCCGATACGGAACAGATTTTCCTTATGATCGAATCCGTCTGTCGAGGAGTCAACGAGCACGTCATATTTGCGATAATCTGTGAGACTATAGTCAAGGCGCAGGCGCGCCCGTTTACCCAGGCCAATCTCCATTCCGGTGCCGTAGCGGAAGCCGGTCCGGGTTTCTTCCGAGCGCACGGTCGTGCTCGCAGTGGAAAAGGGGATGTTGAAGCGGGTGCGCACGGCTCCGGCATGGCCGTAGATCATCGCTGCATCGCTGATCCGGTAGCCGAGCCGGGCGCGCGCGCCAAAGCTATATTCATGCTCTGCCGCGTAAATTCTTCCGCTGGGATCCCGTTCGATATTCCAGTTTATATCGGAAATGTCGGCATCTACCTCCCCGCCGATGTAAAAACGCGAGAGAACTATCCCGGCACCTGCAAACAGGCCGAAAACAGGGCCCTGGCTGGCGCGCTGGATATCAATCGGTACGCCACCCGAGCGCGTTCCGACATTGTCGCTGACTAGCGATCCGTGTCCAAATTGAGCGCCAATGTAGAAACCCGAAAAATCGGTAGGCGGCGCTTCATTTTTCTGCTCCGGCTTGGCCCCGAAGCGGATTCCGCCGCCAATAAGAAACTGGTTTCGCGACGTGGAGAAATTGTCAAACTCGCCACCTCCGGTCGGGATATCCATATCGTCATAAGAGCTCATGGCATATTCCATGCGGACAAACCCGCGTTCTCCGGCTCTGATATCCATCCCCATACCAAATTCCAGACCGGTCATGCGATCGCTGTCCGCGAAGTTATTCGTCGCATGATCATATGTCGTGCGGAAATTGGTGCTGATCACGCCCGCCCGGGCATAAGCGAGATTGCCCCCTTGGACAGAATATCCGATGCGACCGGAAATGCCGAAACTGTCTTTTTGTTCCAGCGCAAATATGCGGCTCGCGGTGTGCAGCCAGTCCGGTCCGTCGGCTTGTCCCTGAGCCTCTATGCCGAGATAGAGCGAGTCAATGAGCACGCCATATCCGACAAGGCCGCCATAGCTCAGCCCGGCATCGCCAAAGTCTGCGGTATTGCTGCCCGGGCCACGCGGTCCGTCGAGTCCGGTTATGAGAGCGCCATGCGCCATCGTGAAAGCGACATATCCGCCGCCCGGAGCCCGCGCCCCGATCGTGATCGGGGTTATAGTGTCGCTGTAGTGCGGATCCAGTTGCGCCCCGACACGAAACATGAAGCGATTCTGGTCATAGTCAAAACCCGCGGCGTTGGAGCTGCGCTCCGCCAAAGTGTATTCGGTACCGATAAACAGATGCTTGTTCAGATAATAGCGCAGCCACATGTTGGCGCTGAGCACGGATTCGGACCGATCCACACCCCGATAATCATAATGCGATCCGCGCAGACCGAGACCGACGGAAATCCGACGGTGCGGCGTGGCCTGGAGCGAAAAGCTTCCGGACGTCAGCATATAGGAGGACGCACCGGGAAGGGTTGTCTCCTCTACGCTGCGGTCGACGCGAAATGAGGCGGACAAGCCTTTCGGTCCGCGCCAGTCGACTATGGCACCGAAATCGACGGTCGATATATCGGCAAAACGGGGATCCCGGTAATCCTGTTCCAAATAACCCATGAAGAGTTCGCCCGACAGGCGGCTAGTCAGTTGATGCCGGGCACCGATGGCAAGCGTGAAGCCATCGGAATAGCGAACATAGCCGAAATCGTCGATGGTCTGGTCATATTCTCGCTGGTCATAGGCAGCCTGGACGAAGATTTCCGATCCACTAGCCAGCGGATATCCCAATCGCGCACCGATTTCATACTGTGTCCGGTCGCGGTCATCATTGTTTATTGTCCCGGTCAGGGTATTGACATCGGCAAAGTCGAAATCGTTCACAGTCCCGACCAGGCGGGCGGTGATCGGTTTTGTCTTCAGGAGCAGCCCGGCAAAGCCGTAGGCACGCTCATATTGCGTGGGCTCTAACCCGTTCACGGCTTCCGGTGACGCACGGCTCTCATGATCCCACCGATAGTCGCCGCCCGCCACCAAGGTGATGTCGGTCGACAATTGAGACCGTCCATTCAAGCCCAATTGCCAGTCGTCATAGTCTTCGCTTTCATTGTCGATATAGCGGCCCATTTCCCCGGATCCCGAAAGCGTGAAACGGTTCTGTTGATCACCCAGAGTCAAGCTGGCGCTGGGTCGGACTGAAATCAGCAAGTCATCGATCTCGCTATTGCGGGTCGCGAAAATATTGTCATTATATTCGGCCCCGATTTCAGCGGAAATGCTGATGCGACTGCTTGTGACAGTGGCAGCGTCGAGATCAGGCTTGCCGATAACCGGAGCGCCCTGTCTGCCGGTATCCCGGACAACGGAATCGACAGGCTCGGCTGCCGCAGGAACCATATTCTGCTGCGCAGCCACACCGGTCGGCATTGCCGCTGCTGCCAGAATCGCCAGCTGGAAACTGCGCCGACCGTTGCTGCCTCGTGCAGACAAGGCAGACGTCGGACCGCAAAACGGTCTTTCCTCATTCTTGATCACAAATATCCCCCTTGATTGAATGCTCATTCCGGTCGTTGAATTGTGGGCGCGAGATCCGCGATGATGGTCCGTGCATCAAACAGCTTGTGTTCGTTCGTGGACCGTCTTCCGCGTTAGATGACGATCTTGGGCCGTCATGCAAGCTGTGACCAAGCTGATAGCAGCAGCGTCCGCCAGCATATTACCCGCGGTTCCTGTCCTGAACCTCATGTCCAAAAATCCTTCCTCGGGAAATGAAATTGTGTCGGCGGTCTGGCCGCCGACACAGGTTGTTCAGTTCACCTCGTCGGCGGGTACTGCATATTCGTGGATGAAGTTAATGATCGCACGAGCATCTTCTGCCGCTTGCGCAAACACTGACAGGGATCCCGTGCCGCTGTAGTCGGCATTGCCGAAGACGGCTTCGTAGACATTCACCTCGGTAGGAACCCAGCTGCCATTGGGCTGCTGGATCAGAACCGTGACCGTTATATCCCCGTAAAGGTCGGAACGGTCATAGCTGAAGCCGCTATAGTCGATATCGGAGTAGGTGACATTGCCCTGCTTGACCGAATTGATGTCGAGGAAGGCGTTGATATATGCCACCTCGTCGGTGGTCAGCTCGCCTGCCTTGTCGCTGCCGGCCGCAAGGAACGACGCCGCAGACAACATGTCAGCCGAGGTAAAGACGCCATCGACCAGATGGTCAAATTCGGTACCGGGAAGATCGGTAACGCCCGGTATTGTTCCTGTGGTCATCAAGGCCACATAGATCGCAAGGTTTTCCAGCGGTGAATCGATCGTCTTGGCCACGCCGTCGACCGTGAGCACTAACCTGCCAGCTGCATCGAGCGTCACTTCCGTGGCATCATTCAGCATGGTGATTACTTCCTCCGCCCTTCGATCGAGAACGGACTTGGGTGCACGACCAACATTCAGTCGGCCAAGCTCGACCTCAATGGCGAGTGAAGGATCGATCGGTGCGCCTTCCGCATCAAGCGGGATAGGGTTGCCATTCGCATCAATCGGCTGAACGAAACCTTCGGGAGTGAGGATCGGAATACCATTCTCATCTCGCAGGATGACGTAAAGATCACCGAACAGATCACCCTTTGTGCTGCCAGCAGTTGCTGGCTTGCCGCCGTGTTCGTTCTTGCCGCCCTTGGCACCGGCCCAGTCAGGACGATCGGAATCCTCGCCATCATCTTCTCCGGAAATTTCCCGAAAAATATCTTCCATGCTTCCCTTGCCCTGGCCCGATGTGGTGCCGGGCGCACGGCCCTTGCCTTTTTGTCCCCTGGACTCGGCTGATCCCTGATCCGAACCGGAATCATGCGAATCGCTGTCATGGGATGAACTGTCGCTCCCGCTGCCGCCCGAATGCTGCACTTCCGAAAAATCTCCCGATGCGCCATTGGCCAGTGCTGGAATGCTCACGCCCGAAAGGATGAGAGCCACTGCAGCAGAGGTCGATTGCAGAACGGACTTGCGGTATTTCATATCAATTTTCATATCGATGCCCTTAGTGAGTGTAACAAAAGCTGACCAAATTCGAATGACTTGGATCGAGATCTCGATTTATGGGAATGCTGGCAGCGCTGCTAATAAGGAAATATCCTGAGCGGGTTCTCACCTAGTGCTGATCTCAGACCCGGTTCTGAACCGGTAGTTTTTCGAAGATTTTGGGGTAAGGCGGCTCTTCTTCGATCGCCACGACCTGCGCCTTTGTTGTAGCCCACCGTTCATAACGCCAGACCAAGCATAGGGGCTCTGAGTCGAACACGGCATTGCCAACCTGTGCAACCGGGAGGCTATCCGGGAGATTTCTCACGACAGACCAGACCAGCGCTGCAAAATCAAAATTGCCTGGCAGCGCATCCTACCACTGGCGACAATATCCGCCAGTTGGAGGCTTGGCCGTCACTCGCGTCCCGCGAAATGCTTGTCCCTTCGCAACGGCACGCGCCTGCCTAGTCCACATCCTCGACATCGACCTTTTCGCCGGTCACCTTCTGCGCCAGGGTCGCGGCGATGAAATCGTCGAGGCCGCCGTCGAGCACGGCGTTGGGGGCGCTGCTGGTGTGGCCGGTGCGCAGGTCCTTGACCATCTGATAGGGTTGCAGGACATAGGACCGGATCTGGTGGCCCCAGCCGATCTCGGTCTTGGCCTCATATTCGCCCGAGGCCTCGGCCTCGCGGCGCTGCAGTTCGGCCTCGAACAGGCGCGCCTTCAGCATGCCCATGGCGGTGGCGCGGTTCTTGTGCTGGCTGCGGTCATTCTGGCTGGCGACGACGATACCGGTCGGCTGGTGGGTGATGCGCACGGCGCTGTCGGTGGTGTTGACATGCTGGCCGCCGGAGCCGGAGGCGCGATAGGTATCGATCTTGAGGTCGCTTTCGTTGATCTCGACCTCGAAACTGTCGTCGATGACGGGATAGACCCAGACGCTGGAGAAGCTGGTGTGGCGCTTGGCGGCGCTGTCGAAGGGAGAGATGCGGACCAGCCGGTGGACGCCGCTTTCGGTCTTGGCATAGCCATAGGCATTTTCGCCCTTCACCTCGATCGTGGCCGACTTGATTCCGGCCTGGTCGCCGGCCTGATAGTCTACCATCGAGACCTTGTAGCCGCGCGCCTCGGCCCAGCGCTGGTACATGCGCAGCAGCATCTCGGCCCAGTCCTGACTCTCGGTGCCGCCGGCGCCGGCGTGAATTTCGATATAGGTGTCGAGACTGTCGGCCTCGCCGGAGAGCAAAGCCTTGACCTTGTCGCGGTCGGCGCGGGCCGCGAGTTTTTCTAGACTTGAGACGCCTTCGTCGGCGAGGCCGGCGTCGCCTTCTTCCTCGGCCATCTCGATAAATTCGAGCGCATCATCGCGTTCCTGCGCGATCTCCTTGGCTGCGCTGATCGATTCATCGAGGCGGCGGCGTTCGGTCATCACCGCCTGGGCGGCACTCTGGTCGTCCCACAGGGTCGGGTCCTCGACGCGGGCATTGAGCTCGTCGAGACGGCGCAGGGCCACATCCCAGTTGAGCGAGGTCCTGATCAGGTCGAGGGCGGCGTCGATCCGGTCGACATAGGCTTGCGCGTCGGCACGCATGATAATCTCCAAAGCTGATGGCAGCAGCGATTAGACGATATCGCGGACAAGTAAAGTGGTGTGCCGACCTGATGGCGAGCGGGACCAGGGCGATCCCGTCCTTTTATAGACATTATCTATCAACATCGTGAATATCTAGCGATTGGATCATCGGGATGATTATTTCTATCCCTGTCTTGGCGACGGGTTTCGACCCGTTCATTCGAAAGGAAAAAGATGAGATTTTCATGGATACCGGCCGTTGTGCTTGGCGCAACGGTTGTTGCTAGCCCGGCGCTCGCGCAGCATCACAGGCCTTTTGGTTATGGAGCAGAAAATGGGCCGGCAACCTGGGGCCAATTGTCAGACAAATATGCCTTGTGCGAACGGGGTGACATGCAGTCGCCGATCGATCTGGCGGGTGCCAATGCCATCGGCAAAATCGCGCTGACGGTCGACTACCAGAGCGGCCCGCTGACGGTTTCGAACAAGGGATTGACCATCCAGGCGGATTTTGCGCCCGGATCGTCGATGACCAGCGGCGGTATGAAATTCAACCTGATCCAGCTTCATTTTCACACGCCTTCGGAACATGCCATTTCCGGCAAGCGCTATCCGCTTACCGGGCATTTTGTCCACGCCACGGATGACGGCAAGCTGGGCGTATTGGGCGTGATGTTCGAACGCGGCGAGGCGAACCCGGAGCTCACCAAGATTCTCGCAGCCGCGCCTTCGAGCAAGTCGGCACCCGTGACGGTGCGTGGCCAGACCATCGATCCTGGCGCCATGCTGCCCGATGACCGGTCCGTCTATCGCTATATGGGATCGCTGACCACGCCGCCATGCAGCGAGGGCGTCAACTGGCATGTGCTCAAGGAGCCGATCAGTGCGAGCGCCGAGCAGATCCAAGCATTCGAGAAGCTGATGGGTGTCAGCGCGCGTCCGGTCCGAGCGATCAACAACCGGCTCGTCGTCGCGCCGCAGTGACGGTTGCGGGCCTTTTTTCGGCCCGGCTTCCGGTTTTTGTGGTAGCAGGGAAGCCGACCAGGAGGCCCGCTGCATGACGATCCGCAATTTCACCGATATGGACGTGCCCGACCAGAGCGGGCGCGTCTTTTTCGTGACCGGCGCGAACAGCGGATTGGGTTACGAGGCTGCCAAGCTGCTTGCCGGCAGGGGCGCGCGGGTGCTGCTCGGTTGCCGGTCGGCGGAAAGGGCGGAGACGGCGATGGCGGATATTCGCGCCGTCTATCCGGAAGCCGACATGCGTTTTGTGCCGCTGGACCTGGGCGACCTGCAATCGGTTCGCGCTGCCGCGAAACTGGTGGCGGCGGAGCCGCGGCTCGATGTGTTGCTGAACAATGCCGGGATCATGATGCCGCCGCGTGAAGAAACGGCCGACGGGTTTGAATCGCAATTTGGCGTCAATCATCTGGGCACATTTGCGCTTACCGGTCTGCTGCTCCGCAAGCTGTCGCAAGGGCAAAGGCCGCGGGTGGTGATCACCTCGAGCATGGCCCATCGCAGCGGCCAGATCGATTTCGACGATATCAACGCGGAAGAAAGCTACAGCCGCTGGGGCCGCTATGCGATGAGCAAATTGGCCAATCTGTTGCACCTGTATGAACTGGACCGGCGTCTGCGCGCTTCCGATTCACCGATCATTGCCCTGGCGTGCCATCCCGGTGTCGCAGATACGGAGCTGGCGCGGCATTTTCCGGGCATGCTGGTCACCATGCTGCGCCCGCTGACCAGCATGGTGATGAACAGTGCTGCCCAGGGGGCATGGCCGACGCTGGCTGCCGCCGCTGCTCCGGAGGTCGAGAGCGCCCAGTATTTCGGACCAGGCCGGAACGGTGAATGGAGCGGCCCGGCGCGCGAGGTGCGGCCGCATGGCAAGGCCAAACGCATCGAACCGGCGAAGCGACTATGGGAGATATCGGAGAAAATGACCGGCGTGACCTATCCGGTTTGATGCCTTCGTTGGCCGTGATTCCGGCATTTCCTTTGCTTCCGCGGCCTGGTTGCGCTAGCTACGGGGCGGGAGGGCAAGTTTAAACGTTTCGTTTAAGGGGAATATTACTTGTTCGATGAAATGCTGGGTGGCGGGGACCATGTCCGTCCGCCCTATCAGGACTACAAGAACTGGCTGGATGGCGAAGATGTCAAGCGGCTGCATCGCAAATCCGCCGACGCGGAAGCATTTTTTCGGAAAACCGGGATTACCTTCAATGTCTATGGGCAGGATGAAGCGGACGAACGGCTGATTCCTTTCGACGTGGTGCCGCGCGTGCTGTCGGCTCGCGAATGGCGCAAGCTGTCCAAGGGCATCGAGCAGCGCGTCCGGGCGATCAATGCCTTTCTCTACGACATCTATCATCGCCAGGAAATATTGCGGGCGGGGCGGGTGCCCATCGAACTGATTGCCAATAATGCCGCCTTCCTGCCGCAAATGATTGGTGTCCATCCGCCGGGCGGCATCTATACCCATATCATCGGTACCGACATCGTCCGTACCGGCGATGAAGAATTTTACGTGCTCGAGGACAATGCCCGGACCCCGTCGGGGGTCAGCTACATGCTCGAGAACCGGGAAACCATGTTGCAGATGTTCCCCGAGCTTTTTGCCAAGATCAAGGTCCAGGAGGTCAGCCATTATCCGGGCCAGTTGCGTCGTTCACTGGCAAATTGCGCGCCCCCGAAATGCGAGGGCAGGCCGGTGGTCGCCGTGCTCACTCCGGGTATTCACAACAGCGCCTATTTCGAGCACAGCTTTCTCGCCGACCAGATGGGCGTGGAACTGGTCGAGGGGCATGATCTGAAGATTGTCGACGGGCGCGTCGCCATGCGCACCACCGAGGGCTATACCGCGATCGATGTCCTCTATCGCAGGATCGATGATGATTATCTCGACCCGCTCAATTTCGATCCGCAGTCGATGCTGGGAGTGCCGGGGATTTTCGACGTCTACCGTTCGGGGGGCATCACCATCGCCAACGCGCCCGGGACCGGGATTGCGGACGACAAGGCCCTGTACAGCTACATGCCGGACATCGTCGAATTCTATACCGGCGAAAAGCCGCTTCTGGAAAATGTGCCGACCTGGCGTTGCTCGGAAAAGGACGAGCTGGCCTATGTGCTGGAGCATCTCGAAGAATTGGTCGTAAAGGAGGTCCACGGCTCGGGTGGCTATGGCATGCTCGTCGGACCGGCCGCGTCGAAGAAGGAAGTGTCTGCCTTTCGGGCAAAGCTGATCGACAATGCCAGCAATTATATTGCCCAGCCAACGCTGGCGCTCTCGACCGTACCGATTTTCACGAAAAAGGGCCTGTCGCCCCGCCATGTGGATCTGCGCCCGTTTGTCCTCGTGTCGCCCGAGGGAATCAGCATCACGCCTGGCGGTCTCACCAGGGTGGCAATGACCAAGGGTTCGCTGGTGGTGAACAGCAGCCAGGGCGGCGGCACCAAGGATACATGGGTGCTGGAAGAATGAGGGGGTCTTTCTGATGCTGGGCAAGACAGCCGCAAGCCTGTTCTGGATGTCGCGCTATCTCGAGCGCGTGGAAAATAGCGCCCGCTTCATCGAGGCTGGATTCCGTATCGCGCTGACCCGCTCCGCATCCGCAAGTGATGAATGGTCATCGGTGCTCAAGGCATCCGGTGTGATCGATGCCTATCGTACGAAACATGACGACTTCGAATCCACCAAGGTAATCGATTTCCTGCTGCGGGATCGCGACAATGCCAGCAGCGTCATGGCGGTCATGAAAAAGGCCAGGGATAGTGCACGGACGGCGCGGACCGCCCTGACCCGGGAAGTCTGGGAAGCCACCAATGAAAGCTGGATGACGTTGAAGGCCGCCATGGCCAAGCCGGTCAAGGAGCAGGACCTGCCCGAAACACTGGGACTGATCCGGCAGCAAAGCGCCCTGGTCAGAGGGGCGACGCTCGGAACGATGCTGCGAAATGACGGCTTCAATTTTCTGCGGCTTGGCAGTTTTCTGGAGCGGGCTGACAGCACCGCGCGCATCCTGGACGTGAAATATTATCTGCTGCTGCCGTCGGTTGCCCTGATCGGATCCTCGGTGGACAATGTGCAATGGGAAACGATCTTGCGATCGGTATCGGCGCACCGGTCGTTTCGCTGGCTCAACGGGACCGATATCAGCGCACAGGCGGTTGCGGAATACCTGATATTGCACAAGCAGATGCCGCGGTCGCTGACCTTTTGCTATTCCAAGATCAGCGATAATCTACATTATCTTGATGAAAATTACGGTCGGAAAAGCCGGTCGGGAGAGCTCGCGAGCGAGATTTGCAACGATATTCTAAGCCGACCGATCGAGGCGGTTTTTGAGTATGGACTGCACGAATATATTCTGGATTTCATTGTCGCAAACAATGGCCTGGCCGCACAAATCGAAACCGATTTCAATTTTCAGGACGGGGGTGGATAGTCATGCTGCTGAAGATCAACCACGAAACCCGCTATGTCTATGACGCACCCGTGCAATATGGGTTGCAGCAGGTGCGGCTGCGGCCGAAAGAGCGACGCGGGCAGGCGATCAAAAGCTGGAATCTCGAAGTCGAGGGGGGCAAGGTGGAACTGTCCTTTGAAGACCAGCATTGCAACCATGTCGATCTGATCAGTATCGAGCGGGGTCGCACGGAAATATCGATCAAATGCACCGGTGAAGTCGAAAACAGCGATGGCAGCGGCATCATGGGTTCGCATTCCGGATTTGCGCCGCTCTGGTATTTCAAGCAGGCAACCGACTTGACCAAGCCGGGCCCCGAGACCCGGAAACTGGTTGCATCGCTGGGCAATGATTTTGAGAATGATATTGCCAGACTGCATGGCCTGTCTGCAGCAGTGGTGGAAAAGGTCGCCTATCGAACGGGCCGGACCGATGCCGAAACCGATGCTGAAACCGCTATCAAGACCGGGGAGGGGGTTTGTCAGGACCACAGCCATATTTTCTGTGCGGCGGCGCGCTTGCTGGGCTTCCCGACCCGCTATGTTTCCGGCTATCTGATGATGAGTGACCGGGTCGAACAGGACGCCACCCATGCCTGGGCGGAGGCGCATATCACAGGATTGGGCTGGGTCGGGTTCGACGTTTCCAATGGCTATTCGCCCGATGAGCGCTATGTACGCATAGCAACGGGCCTCGATTATCGGGAAGCTTCGCCGATTTCGGGAATGCGATACGGGGCGGCAAGCGAAGATATGATTGTCACGCTCCAGGTTCAGCAGTAGACGCGGTTTCAAGCTAATTCAGGACTGAAAAAATGACCTATTGTGTAGGCCTGCGGATGAAACGCGGCCTTGTTTTCATGGCGGATACCCGGACCAATGCCGGTGTGGACGATATTGCCCAGGTCAAGAAGCTGACCAGTTGGGAAGTCCAGGGAGATCGCGTGATCACGCTGCTGTCGGCGGGCAATCTTGCGACCACGCAGGCAGTTGTCAGCTTGCTGGACGAACGCGGCAAGCATCCCGACGACCGCAATCCGTCGATCCTGCAGGCACCATCCATGTTTCAGGTCGCGACGATCATTGGCGAAACCTTGCGCGAAGTGGTCAAGACCTATTCCCACGACGGCCAGGAAGCCAAGTCTCCCTTTGGGGCAACCCTGATTGTTGGCGGACAGATCCACGGCAGCGATCCGAGACTTTTCCTGATCTATCCGGCCGGCAATTTCATCGAAGCCAGCGATGACAGTCCCTTTTTCCAGAGTGGCGAAACCAAATATGGTCGTCCGATTCTGGTCCGTGCCTTCGATCCGGACATGTCGTTCGAAAATGCGGTGAAATTGTTGCTGGTTTCCTTCGATTCGACGATTCGCGCCAATCTGGCAGTGGATCTGCCGCTGGACATGCAGGTTTATGAAGCCGACAGTTTCGCGATCACGCAGCGCCAGCGGATCGAAAAGGACGATCCCTATTTCCAGTCGATTTCGACCGGATGGGGCGATGCACTGAAAAGCGCCTTTCAATCGCTGCCGGATTTCAGCTTCAAAAACTAGCCGAAGCGCCGTTTCCCCGCGAGTGCCCGATGCGCCATCGCCATGGTGGTGAGTTGTGCGTTGACGCGAATGCAGCTCGGCATAACGCTGGCGTCGGCAACATAGCAGTTGGTCGTATTGTGCACGCGCTGGTTGAGATCGACGACGCCCTTGTTCGGGTCGATGTTGATTGCATTGCCGCCGTGAGGATGGGAACTCGACAGGACCACGTCGTCCGGCTCGACGATCGCGCGTTCGTAGAAGGCATCGATTTCGTCATGGCTCATGTCGCTGGTCAGCGTCTGGCCGCGGAGCAGGGCAGGATAGACTTCGATGGCGCCGTTGAGAAAATGAACCTTGGTCATGATCGCCAGTGCACGGCGCAATAGCGCCAGTTCATCCGCGCCGATTTTCAGCTTGAGCTTGCCCTTGTCCATATGGCCAAGCCGGTCGGCCGGAAAAAGGACGCCGGCGGAAACCAGCCGGTTGTAATTTTTCATCCGCTCATAATGGTCCTCGAACCAGCCGGGCACGAGAGTTGCCATGCTCATCGGTGGCTGAAAATGGCTTTCGATCAGAAAATCCCCGCGGTCGACATAGGTCGCCATCTGGTCCTCGTTCCAGACATTCATGGTCAGGCCTTCGGGCATCAGGGCGACGACCGGGCAGGCGATATTGAGCGAGATATGGGAACCGGACTGCGCTATGCCGCTGGCCTGGAGCAGATTGCTGGACGCAAGCGCACCCGCCGCCACGACCACGCCCTTGCGGGCCCGGACGGTGCGTTTCCTGCCATCGCTCAGCCGCAGCTTTACGGCATGTGCGATCCGGTTTCCGTCCGCGTCCTCATCCCACAATATTTCGGTCGCTTCGGCCCGATTCAGTATCCGCGCCGGCTTTGCGCGCGCATCATCGGTCGCATGAGCAAGAAAGCTTTCCGGCATCGCCTTTTTCCGCCCATAGGGGCAGCCTGTGTTGCAATAGCCGCAATAGACGCATTCGCTGTTCGGTGTTGCCGGACCGTAATTTTTCCGGAACCAGGCGGTGACCGCCTTGTGGTCCATCGGGTCGTTCGATTGCGCCGCATATTTGTGCCAGCCGTCGATCAGATGCGGACCGTTGTTGCGGCCAACGATCGGATCGATTTCTGACACGTCAAGTGCCCGTTCGACCGCCTCGTAGCTGCGCGCCAGATCGGCCTCGCCGACCGACGCTCCCAGCCTGGCCCAGGTTTCGTAGACATCCTCGGCTTCGGGATGGACCAGGCCCTCCTGTTTCATTCGCAGGCAAATGCCGTTGTTGATGACGGTGGAGCCGCCGACGACGCGGCCCTGAAACACGATGATGTCCCTGTCGGCGGTGGTTTGCAGGGCGCCGTCCTTGAACAGTCGTGCGGTCATCCGCGCTTCTTCCAGAGTGATCCGGGAAGAGGGATAATGACCGCCGGCCTCTATGATCAGCGCTTCGTGCCCCTCGTCGGCAACCGCGGCAGCGGCGACAGCCCCGCCCGCGCCCGAACCGATCACGATCACGTCGGTTTCCTCAGGCACGGCGTCATGGCCGACGAACACTCTTGCCGTGAGATCCCGGCCTGGTTCGCGCCGGACTCGCCGTTCACCCGGGGCGGAGCGGTCTCGCTGAGCCGGCAGCTCGAAATCAAGGTCCGCATAAATGGGATTGTCGAAATTCTCCTCTTCATCCCCGTGCTGCCAATGACCATAATAGCCGGCCAGAATGACCCCCTTGGTACGGGCGATGTCCTGAAACAGATCAATCCGGGATTTCTGCAAACGGCGGCGGATCAGCTTTTTCCGGAGTCCGGGAGGGGCCAACAGAAAAAAGGGTCCGCCCAGGACCAGCAGCAGGCCATAAAGCGCCATTCCGATTTCGTTCGGCTTGTTGCCTTCGATATTGGAGAAATGCTCCTGCAGATTGGCGACCAGCTGATCGGGGGAAATGGCCATCGTGCGATTGTGAAACAGGGCCTCCGCCATCGCCTTGATCATCAGCGCCTGCAGTCGGTTGAACGGCTTCTGCAAATCTTGTCTCCCACGGCGCGACCCGCGGTTGCTGTGCTGTTGATCTAGTCCTGCCGGATCTGGTTGTCCAAGCCAATGCCCAATCCATCTCCGTCTGCACCCGCCTTGAATCGGCGCACAACCTTGCCAGCCGCCAGATCCACCTCGGCAACGGTATCGGGGCCGGTTTCGGCGACATAAAGATGCTTGCCATCGGCAGAGAAGAGAATCGTGACTTGCCGGGATGCGGCGGTACCGCTGATTTTGATCGTGCCCTTGGGCTTGCGCGTCGCCACGTCATAGAGGCCGAGCGCGCCGTCACCGAGATTGGATGTGATTGCGGTGGCACCATCGGGGCTGATCGCCACCCGGATCGGAAATTTGCCGGTTTCGATCTGGTCGACTCCCTTGAGCGTGTCGGTATCGAATATATAGAGGCGGTCGTTCTGCCGGTCGGCGACCCAGATGGCCGCGCCATCGGCTGTGATGGCCAATCCTTCGGGTTCGGTCCCTGCGGGCAGGTCGGCAATCTTGGTCATTTTCACCAGATCAAGCACACTGACCGAGCCCGATTGCATATTGGTGACGAAGGCGCGCGACTTGTCGGGAGTGACGACCAGCATGTGGCTGCCCTTCTGGTCGGTCGCAATTGTCGATACCTTGCGCCGCTGCGCCTTTCCGGTCGGGGGAGAAACAACGGTGATATTGTCGCTGCCTTCGGTGGTTGCGATAATCCGGCCATCGTCCAGCCACATGATTCCGTGCGGCCGGCGGGAGGGGGAAAGCGAGACCGTTTCGACCCGATCCATGGCGGCAATGTCGAAAATGTCGATCGTTTGCCCGCCATAGGAAACAACGGCCGCGCGTCTGCCATCAGGCGAAATGGCAATTTCATGGGGCTGGTTGCCGGTCGACCGCCGTGCGATTTCATTGCCGCTTTGCAGGTCGATGAAGCTCAGGCTGTCTTCGCCCTTGTTGCCGACCAGCAAGGTTCCGGACCTCCCGGGCGGTTGCGGGGCGGCTTGTGCACTGACGGCGAAACCGGCGGCCAGCAGGAACAGCGTCGAACAAAAGCCTGTGAATTTTTTGATCATGTTCCGATCTCTCCTGTTATTTTGTGCAGGAAAACAACCAATTGTGGCTTTTTATTCCCTAACTTTCCCCAGCTGTGATTCAAGCCACTGCTTGAGGTAGTGGCCATGATAGGATATGTATATATTGAAAGAAATAGAGGGTTTGTCATGCGTTTAAAAGCTCACCGTTTCCCATCGACGCTGGTCGCTGCATCACTGGTTGCAGCCCTTGTGGCCCCTGCGCCTGCGTCGGCTCAGTTTGGCGGGCTGTTCCAGAAAAAGCGATCTACCGATACCACTTCAGGCAGCAACAACGAGGATTGCGCCAGCGACTCGAACAATTCGATCGGTAAATCCATATTGGGTAATGTGATCGGAGGATTTACGCGGCGGGCGACCCGGAACATGGGCGTCGTCGGATCCTTCATCCCCCGTGCGGAAGTGGCGGACACGCTGACCAATGCCATCGCCTGCCAGCTGGATCCCGATGAGCAGTTGCAGGCTGCGGAAGCGACGCGAAGCGTGACCGAGGCCGAACAGGTCGGGGTCACTGCGGAATGGAAAAGCCAGACGCGTGAGGGCGTATCCGGCAGTTCAACCGCGACCGCCAAGACCCAGACTGCGGACGGGACGAGCTGCATGACCATCACCGATATCGTCATTGTCGATGGAGAAGAATCCCGCGTGTCCAAGCAGATGTGCAAAAATCCCGGAGAATCACGCTATGTGGTCGTGGTGTGAGATATGAATAAAATGATCAAAGCCGCCCTTGCCGCTGCCTCTCTTCTTGCCATCGGGGCTACCGATGTGCAGTCCGGCATGGACCCGGACAACCCAAGCTGCCCGGCAAAACCCAATTGGTCGACCAATAGCAAAATGGAGCTGACGCCGAAGGTGATTGACGGCACCAAGGTGCTGCTTGCCGAAGGCGTCGTCGATGAAGGCCTGCCAGACCGGCTGCGCAAAATACTGGCCGACAATCCGGACATATCCGAAATCTGGCTTCGGTCTCCTGGCGGCGTGGCGCGGGCAGGCAATGAGGCCGGACGCGTGATCCGCGAGGCGGATGCCCTGATCATCACCCGCATCCCCTCAGGCTGGACCTGTTTCAGCGCCTGCAATTTCGTATTCATGGGCGGCAGGGCCCGGATCGTGGAACCCGGTGGTCATTTCATGGTCCATATGTTCACCATGACCAATGATCGCAACGCGATCAATTACAGTATCGAGATGGGCACCGAATCCACGGTTGGACTGATCGGCGAGGTGGAGCAGCAAAGTGCGCTGCTCGCTACCGAGGACAATGACTTCCTGATCCGGATGGGCGTCTCTCGAAAATTGCTCTCTGAAGTCATGTATCGCACCAATGCGGTGAAGACCGATGACGGCGACAAGTCGACCCGTCGTTGCCTGACCGACGAGGAAGCGCTGCGCTACAATGTCGCCAATGTGGTGAGCTAGTCGTCGGCAGACAGAAATCCGGCTCGCGAAAATGACAGCGCCCTTTTGCTTTTCTTTTGAAAATTATGGCGTTAGCATGAGTGCGACAAGCGGGGAGGCTGGCTCATGCGTCATATTGCGATCATAGGATCGGGGCCTGCAGGCTATTATTCGGCAGAAGCCGCACAGAAGAAATTCGGCGACGACGTCGCGGTGGACATCATAGATCGGCTGCCCGTGCCCTTTGGCCTGATCCGCACCGGCGTTGCCCCCGACCATCAGTCGATCAAGGCGGTTTCCCGGCGGTATGAAAAAACCAATCTGGGCGACAATGTCCGCTTTATCGGCAATGTCACGGTCGGCAAGGACGTCATGGTCGCCGAATTGCAGCAATTGTACGACGCCGTAGTGCTGGCGACCGGTGCCCCGCTTGACCGCGAGCTGGGCATCCCGGGCAGCGACCTTCCCGGCGTTATCGGCAGCGCCGCCTTTGTCGGCTGGTACAATGGTCATCCGGATTTCAGGCATCTTGATCCACCGCTCGATGCCCGGTCGGTGGCGATCATTGGCAATGGCAATGTTGCGCTCGATGTCGCCCGGATATTGGCCAAGACCGAAGATGAATTTGTCGGCAGCGATATCGTGGGACACGCGCTGGATGGCCTGAAGCAGAGCAAGGTCGAGAAAATCACCTTCCTGGGCCGGCGCGGGCCGCATCAAATTGCGATGACGCCGAAGGAACTGGGCGCGCTGGGCCATCTGGAGCGCGCCCGGCCGGTGGTCGATCCGGCGGACTTTCCGGACGAGATCGATGATGCCCTGCTCGAGCCGGGAATGCGCAAGTCGGTTACTCATCTGCGCAATTTCCAGATCACGAACCCGGAGACGCAGCAAAAGCCGATCGAGATCATTTTCGACTTTTTTGCCATGCCGGTCGAGGTGCAGGGCGATGGCAAGGTCGAGCGGCTGATCGTGGAAAAAACCGAACTGGACAAGGATCTGAGATCGATCGGGACCGGCGAACTTTATCCGCTGGACTGCCAGATGGTGATCAGCTGCATCGGTTATCGCACGCCGCCGATCGAGGGTGTTCCCTATGAACATGGGCGCGGGCGCTTTGCCAATAGCGATGGCCGGATATTGCCGGGACTCTATTGCGTCGGCTGGGCACGGCGCGGGCCTTCCGGCACGATTGGCACCAACAAACCGGACGGCTTTGCCATTATCGAAGCGGTTGCGGAGGATATTGGCTCGGGTGGCCGCAAGGAGGGTCGGCCCGGTCTGGATCGCCTGCTTGCAGACCGCGGCGTCGAGACGGTCACCTTCCGCGACTGGAAGAAAATCGAGGAGGCCGAAATCGCCCGCGCCCGGGAAGGCTCCCCGCGCGAGAAATTTACCGATATTGCCGACATGATCGCGGCATTGAGCTAGGCCGGCAGCCACTCCCGCAGGATCGCATTAACCTTTTCCGGTGCCTCCTGTTGCACCCAGTGCGAGACGCCGGGCAGCCGGTGCAGTTCGAGGCCGGGAACCCATTTTTCGGTACCGTCGGTGCAGCGGATATCTATCGCGGCATCTTCCTCTCCCCATATCATCAGGGTTGGAACAGTGACCATGCCCTCGCCGATTTCCCCAGCATCTTTGGTGCGCAGCAGGGCGCGATAGTAATTGATCATCGATCGCAGCGCGCCGGGGCGGCTGGCGGCGTCGGCATAGTGCTGCAGATCGGAATCGGGAAAACGGCTCTTGTCGACGGCCATGCGCGAAAAGGCCCTCTTGACCCGTGCTGCGCCGTTGCGACCGAGCAACCATTCGGGTAGCCAGGGCAACTGGAAGAAGAAAATGTACCAGCTTTTCTTCAGCTGGTACCAGTGCCGCATTTCGCGCTGGGCGCATTTGGGGTGGGGAACGTTCATGATTACCAGCCGGGTGAGCGGGCGGATTTTGAGGATCGCGAAATGCCAGGCGATGATCGCGCCCCAGTCGTGGGCGATCAGGGTGACCTCTTCGGCTTCGCTGGCATCAACCAGCGCCGCAACATCCTGGACTAATATGTTCAGGCGATAGGAGTCCACAGCCTCCGGCTTGCTCGAGCCACCATAGCCTCGCAAATTGGGGGCCCAGACCCGGTAGCCCAATTCGACGAGCAGCGGAATCTGGTGCCGCCAGGAATAATGCAGTTCGGGGAAGCCATGCAGGCACAGCGCCAGTCTGTTTCCCTTACCGGCAGTGGCCACCTCGAATCTCTGGCCATTGGCCTGGACCCATTGCATGGCGATGCCGCTTGACGGGGCGGGGTTCCAGGAAAAGGATTCGTCCATGATCTTTCATAGCATCAGCAGACTTTAACCATCCAGTTAAATCTGATAAGCCATGTCAAAATATAAAGGAGAGACTCGATGCATGATCTGGTAATTCGTGGCGGTACCGTGGTTGACGGAACGGGCGGCAAGCCCTTTGTGGCCGATGTTGCGATTGATGGCGACCGCGTTTCGCTGGTCGGGACGGTCGCCGCGCAGGGCCGCGAAGAGATTGATGCATCCGGCAAATATGTAACGCCGGGCTTTGTCGATGTGCACACCCATTATGACGGGCAGGCGACCTGGGATGATGAAATGGCACCCTCTAGCTGGCATGGCATCACCACGGTGGTGATGGGCAATTGCGGCGTCGGATTCGCGCCCGCCCGGCCGGACCGTCACGAATGGCTGATCAACCTGATGGAAGGCGTGGAGGATATTCCCGGCACTGCGCTGGCCGAAGGGATGAGCTGGAACTGGGAGACTTTTCCGGAATATCTCGACGAGCTGGAAAGAATGCCGCGGACCGTCGATGTCGCGACCCATGTGCCGCATGGCGCGGTGCGTGCCTATGTGCTGGGCGACCGGGAAAAACCTGGTGCGGTGCCAACTCAGGACGAGATCGACCAGATGTCGAAAATCGTCGAGGATGGGCTGAAGGCCGGGGCGCTCGGCTTCTCGACCTCGCGGACGATATTGCATCGCAGTGTTGATGGCGAACTGGTGCCCGGCACCACGGCGACCAAGGAAGAGCTGATCGGCATTGGTCGCGCGATGGGCCGGGTCGGCTATGGCGTGTTCGAAATGGCCAGCGACCTCAACAAGGAATGGGACGAATTCGGCTGGATGGGCGAGCTCAGCCGCGAAACGGGCATGCCGGTCACCTTTGCCGCGCTGCAGTCGATCGCCAAGGACCAGTCGCTGGACGAGCAGATCGCGAATATGCGGGCGGAGAATGACAATGGCGCGAATATCGTCGCCCAGATCGCCTTGCGCGGCAATGGCATTGTCATGGCCTGGCAGGGTACGGTGCATCCGTTTATCCGGCATCCCAGCTGGATGGCGATGGACGGGCTGAGCTGGGACGAAAAATTTGCGAAGCTGAAGGATCCCGCGTTCAAGGCGCAATTGCTGAGCGAGGCCAGCACTCCGCCCGAACAGGTCGACATGATCCCGGTATTCATGGTCGTGACGCAGGGATGGGCGATGCAGTTCGAGATGGACGAGGATTTCGATTACGAACCGCAAGCGGACGAAAGCATTGCATCGCGCGCCGCCGCGGCAGGAAAGTCCGGAGCGGAATATGCCTATGACCTGATGATGGCGGACGAGGGCAGGGGCTTCATCTATCTGCCCTTGCTCAACTATATGGACGGCAATCTCGATTTTCTCGAGGAACTGCAGCAGGCCGACGATACCGTGAACAGCCTGTCCGACGGCGGCGCCCATTGCGGCACGATCTGCGACGCGGCGAGTCCGACCTTCATGCTCGAGCATTGGGTGAAGAACCGCGAACGCGGCACGATCAGCCTGGAACATGCGATCAAGCGGCAGTGTCTCGACACCGCGCGGCTCTATGGCCTGAACGACCGCGGGCTGCTCAAGCCCGGCTATCTCGCCGACGTCAATGTTATCGACATGGACCGGATCAAGCTCGGCAAACCATGGCTGGCGTTCGACCTGCCGGCGGGCGGCAAAAGGCTGCTGCAGAAGGCCGACGGCTATGATTATACGATCAAGTCGGGGCAGGTAACGTTCAAGGGCGGAGTTGTGACCGACAAGCGTCCCGGCGGACTGATCCGTGGGCCGCAGCGGGTGGAAATGCTCGAAGCGGCGGAATAGCGAATTGCCCCTCCCCTGAAGGGGAGGGGCGTTTTTCTAGAAGGCTTTCTGCCAGCCCACGGTCAGCATCCAGTCACTGGTCAACTGCGGGCCGTTGACATTCTGGTAGACTGGAGCGCCCAGCTCTATGCCGAGCCGGTGCCCGGCAAGTGGACCATGGGTGGCGACGAAATTGGCACCACCAATCAGATCGAGCCGTTCTCCTCCCGAAAAATCCGGATTGGCGGTCTGCACCGGACCCATGACAGCCGGGTTCATGCCACTGATCCTGCCAGTCGACTGCGCACGAATGCGGCCAGACAGGCTGATCCACTGTGCCGGTAAATAGCTCGCCCACAGCGAGCCTTCGTGGACATCGCCCAGCCGGTAGCCATGGTCATTGGTACCGGTGCGTATCGTGCCGGCATATTGCCCGCCGAAACTCCATTTTCCCGACCAATGTTTCAGCGTCAGCGCAGGCTTCAGGTCCCAGGTGCCCGAGCCGCTCTGCATGCCATAGGCCATGACCATGGTGCGCTGCGCGCCCGTCGGTGTGAGCGTCTGGCCGGTTTCGTCGATCGAACCGGTGGGGATGCCGACTGCCGCGCGCAGGTTGAGTTCGGTGCCCGTATCGCTTGTTGCCGGTTTGTGGCCGAGTAGCGGAAAAATGGCGCCGGCGCTGATGTCGCCGATGCCTTTGGGCATGGCCTGGAATTCGCCCAGCACCGTCGTCCCCGTCGGCCCGGCATAGGTGGTGATGGTCGATTTCCTTTCGCTATAAGGAAGCATGGCGACCAGCGTGATCCAGTCGGCGGGCGAAACCATCGCGCCCAGCATCACCATGTCCTTGTGCATCGACTGTGGTACCAGCCGCAAGGTCGGCGGCTGCATAGGCATGTCGGCAAAACGGTTGGGAATGCTCGTCACGATCTGGTCATTGCTGATGCTGTCGGTACCGATCTGGTTGCCCGACATTTCCATATGCATGTAGCGCAGCGAGAACATGATCTCGCCTTTCTTGTGCGTATGGTCGGCGGTGACGCCGATTGGCGCATGATCATCGGCCCGGACGTCATGGGCGAGGGCAGGCGCGGCGAGGGAGCAAGCGGCGACCAGCGCGCTTGCCTGAAGCAAGTATTTCATTGGGATATTCCTGTAATGTTTGATTGGCGGCAGAATTAGCCGATATGCGTCGGCGCTGCCGGAAAAGCGGTTCAGACGGTTACAGGCGGCCCGGTTGCAGGCGGGATATTGATCCGGTTGCGGATCGCGAAATGGCGGGGTTCAGCCGGTTCGTGCGCTACAGGCTGGAGGGTCGAAAACGAGAGTGCAGGAGCCGCGGAAGCGGGGCCGAAGGCAGGGCCAAATGCAAAGGCACAGGCGGATGTGTCTTTCCCGGTCTCCGGTTCAGGCGCTTCGTCCTGCTGCTGGCCATAGACGAGTTTGAGCAGGGCATAGTCCGGATCGTCCGGCGATATGGTCAATATGCTGTTGGCATGACCGGAGCAGAGCTTGATCGCGAAGCCATCGGCGGATTGTGTTGGCATGAAGCCTTGCGGAGCCAGCGCACTCATCAATATCGCCAGCAGTGCGAAGGTGAAGATCGCCGGGTTGGTTTTCAGGAACTGCGAGGGGGAGATGTGCCGAGTCATGATCTTTGCGGGAGCTATATTGCGCAGTGTGAACAAATGCCAGTCTTCCGAACTATTTTCCTTCAAGGAAAGGTTCAGACTGGTGGTAGATCGGGTTTGGATTAAGTAGGATGATATTCAGGAGCTAGAGAGAACAGGTGGGTCAACGAAAAAAAACCTTTGCTCCTGCCTTGGAAACAATCCCCACGGCCAGCGATTCATATATGTGTAAAAGGTTTTCCATCGTCCACTTTGATGGCGTTGTAGCTTCACTTTGTAGGGGGCTGAAGAATTTCTCCTATATAGGCAAAGCGATCTAACTTTATTATCAAGTATGTCGTTTGCTGCATCTAAAAACAGAGCCGCAGCATTTTCAACATCGTCAACATAATATTCCATGGAAAAATAGTCTGTTGA